>Ga0209429_10001903_pt1 | contig 12603 bp, 9 predicted proteins | sample BarGraNGADG00212_3_FD_184493 | JGI IMG/M metagenome (GOLD analysis project Ga0209429, IMG submission 184493) | Arctic peat soil microbial communities from Barrow, Alaska - Barrow Graham LP Ref core NGADG0004-212 (SPAdes) (version 2) | ecosystem: Environmental > Terrestrial > Soil > Wetlands >... | reverse complement strand
CTAATCCAAGAGATTTTAATATTGATTCTTGATGATTTGTAATGTTTATACTCTTTCCGCATTTCTCGCATATTTCAGGTTGCACCTTGGAACATAATATATCTCTTATGCCACCCTCAATTTCACGGGCGATATGAGCTAACAGATATGATCGAACTTCTATACATTGTTCATTAAAAATAAAAATACCTGATTTAAAAAATGCCGCTGCTTCTGGAACAAGCATGTTTAAGCCATTTAAAATAGATGTTTCTTGTTTAGTCATAGAAAGAACTTATTTCTTGCTCATTTTTTCATACAATGCAAAAAGCAGCTCCAAGCGTTCTTCGTCGGAATGGAAGGGGGCAGGGCGATAACAGTTTTCGACCACTCGATCCAGATTGGAATGCGCTTGACGCAAATCGGACGGCATCTTCTTGGGGTCGTACATTTCGGCCAGGGTCTTTTCGGTATGGTACTGACGAGCCAAAAGTACCTGTTCGGCTGCATGTTCAATTTCGACCCGCTTTGCTTCGTTGATTTTTGGAAAAGGGAACGTGTTGTAGCACAGCGTGGCTGAATAGCGATAATCGGTTTTCAATCTGCCCCCTACAGCTTTGACCCAGGCCATGTGCATTTTTGAGGTGAGGATGCCGAAAAGCCAGAGTTGAGCGTCATAAATAGCGAAAGCAGAATCTGAAACTATGGTACCTTCTTCTAAAAAACCCATTGGGATATATTCGCGGCTTTCGGAAGAAACACGAGGTACAATTATTGCTTCCGTCAAATTCATAATATACTCCCTAAACTGATGCGGACGTTCTGCCAATTTTCGCCCACCTTCGTCTGAACTATTTAATCGAACATCCCTTGTACGGGCCATTCTTTCAACTATATACGAATTCGCTTGAGCCCTATCCAATTCGACGTCCGAAATCCAAAAACAATATCTATACTCCCCGCGGATAAACTCTTGCGAACCTAAAATTTGTTTGATCAAATCGGCATCATCTGGATAGTTTGATACAAATTCGTCTTTTTCACTTTTTGACAACAATAAATTGCCGTTGTCATACGCCATGCAGCCAAAACACATTTTAGGATAACCTTTGGGTGCAGCATTCTGTTTATAAACAATGACGTTGCTACTCGCCGCAAGATAGGGGTTGATATTATCGACAAGAACAAAGGTTTCGTCATGGAAAAGTTTTCTTTTACCGATAAAAGAGTTGGCCAATCCTATAATTGCACACGTTACTCCAGCGTTGTATTTTGCATTGTTTGTCCATTTGAAGGAGGTATATGCAAATAAAATCGTCAGGTTCAACTTGTACATGTATGGCCAAAGCATACTCACTTGCTCGCCTTGACAAATTGAATTAGTTGATACGAATGCGCACTTAACTTTTTGATATGCCATGTACTTTGATGCTTTCCAGAACCACGCCGCAATATAATCAAGTGTCTTCTTATCAGCAACTTCTGCCAAAGCAATATTCATATCTTCTTTTTGCTCTGCACTTTGCAGCTTACTTCCCAAATACGGCGGATTCCCCATCACATAAACCTCTTCATCAGGAGTATGCGGACAAACAGTATTCCAATCCAACCGGCAAGCGTTGCCATAAACGATGTGTCCACTGGCTCTTAACGGTAGGGCTTCCACGTGTGTTTTGAATAGGTCTTCGAACTTCTTATTCATTTGGTGTTCGGCCAACCAAAGGGAAAGGATGGCGGTTTCGTGTGCGTATTCGTCGAGTTCGATGCCGTAGAATTGGGTAAGCAGAATGTTTGAGTACGGAATGATACGTTGTTCTCCATTCAATTTTTCGATTTGTTGCCAAATCTTGATTTCAAGTTCGCGCAGTTCCTTGTAGGTTATGATCAGGAAATTACCGCTTCCGCAGGCCGGGTCGAGGAACTTGATTTTTGATAGGCGAATAAGCAACTTTTGAAGTTTCTTTTCGTTGGTGCGGGCATTGATGAACTCCGTGTTCAACTCGTCAAGAAACAGCGGTTGTATCAGCTTCATGATATTTGACACCGAGGTGTAGTGCAAACCGAGCGAACTTCGCAATTCAGGTGAAATAACTGCCTGAATCATGCTTCCGAAAATATCGGGATTGATTTTGTCCCAGTTGAGTTCACCGCATTCGAGCAGCAGACGGCGGGCTTTCCAACCCAATTTCGGTACGGGATAATGTTGCGCGAACAGACCTCCGTTTACGTAAGGGAATTGAGCGATTGCATGAGATTTCTGAGCACGCAGCACCGAATCGTTGGTGCTCATAATGTCGAACGCTTCTTCCAGAAATGGACTGACATCCGAACCATCTTCGAGCGTGTAACGCTTGATGGCATTTGTGAATATCTTGTCGGGAAAAATGCTTGTATCCTCGGCAAAAAAGCAAAACAACAGGCGGGACATGAAAACATTCAAGGCATGGATAGCGTCCCGGTTCGAATAGTCCATTTCGTTGTATCGACGAATCTCATCAAAGATGCGGGCCATTTTGTAAGCTGCTTTGACATCGGCTTCGGCTTCACCCACGGCTTGAAACCGTTCCACTCCGGCCAATGGCATGAAGAACTGATAATCGTAACGGATTTTCTCAATCACATTGTCGTAACTCTCTCCTTCTTTCGGGTCGTAAGCCAGCACGTTTTCACCATCGGAAACAACCAACAAACGAGCCGCTGCTTTGACCACCTTTTCGTTTTGCTTGAGCTTTTCCAACTCGGTAGCCATCTCTTCGGTCGAACACCAGCTGTAGGCAATTCCTTTTTTTACCAAAAAGGCCTTGTCGTCTTTTAGCAGATTGTCTTTTCCCTCCTTAACTCGATTGATTCTTGTCTCGGACATATCCGAAAAAATGCGCAACAAATCGTAGCCAAACTCCTCGTCAGACGTTGACTCATGCAAGGACTGCAGTTTTGATTCGATGACTTGATAGGATACGAGGGTAGACATTATATTGAGTTTATTAAAGAATGAAGTAACAAATTTAAATTCTTCATGGTTAAACATTTAGACGGTGTTGAAAAATGCGATCCTTCTATTGCCACTAACGGGTAGACAGTGCGCCTTCAGACGCATGTGGTTTTTGGCGTTAGCTGCAGGGTGTTTTATTTTTTTATTATTGAGCTCAATTTTGATCTAAGGTGTTTTGCGTCTTTAATCATAAATATATTCAATTCCTTTGATACTAATTTAATCTTTCGAAGATCAAACTTGCAAGCAATAACTATCAGCCACTTAAAAGCTCTTACTCGTTGTTTGTCATCTCGCAACATATGGCCTATTCTCATAAATTCTAATCCATAAATCATAAATAAAGCTGAAATGTATAGCCACGGTAAAAACAATATTGTAAAAACAAATGGAAGCAAAAGCGAATTAATATTCCCCAATGAGAAAAATCCTCGTGGATCAATGAAGATGTGATATACTGTAAATGATATTATTCCAAATCCATATGCAAATAAAATAAAGTCAATAAACCTGATAACCTTTTTGTCAACCTTAAAATTATCAGAAAACGCTTTTAATAGGCTAATACCGAAAATTAAAAATAATGTTGCAAGCTCAATTAACAGGTTAAAAGAATAAAGATTTGAAACAAATTCAAGAACAACTAAGACACTCAAATTATTAATTATCAACCGCCTAAAGTAATCATCTTTATCTGAATCACTATAGACATTTACGTATAAAACAAAAGCTCCACCAACAAACCAATAGATGGTATCCTTTAAAAGCGACAAGTCCCATAGTCCAAATTTATATAGTATTAAAGTCAGTAATCCAACATATAGAACCATTAACATAATGGAAATTAATAACTTCCATTTAAAAAGGGCTTTGATGAAACCCCATATTGACATCCGAAATTTTTTATTCGTGATGGCCCAAAGTAGACCGATTGTCAATAGTAAAAATATTGCAATCTCTCGATTATTAAAAATGACTTTATCTATCATAATAAATATGCAGAGACTTATAGATGCCGCTTCTCACCTTGCTGCTAACGGGTAGCCGCGTACAGCCTATTGCGAAGCATGGGTTGCATGTGGTTTAGCTAGTGTTATAGGCCGTTTTTTTTTATGAATCAAAAACATATTAACTCAATCGTCATCATACGTTTACTCAGAAATATTAAAGTCATTCAATAATCGATTGAATTTCAAAGAATCGATTAGCATTAATAAAACTGACAAATGGCACGTTTGAGTGTGAAATCTTAAAGTAGAAATTTAAGTAGATATATTACGAATGCATCAATATTGGTGATAGGAATTGTTTAATTTATTTCTTCAAGATCTTTTAAAAGAGTCTGCAACTCAAAATTCCAATTATTTTTTCTTAGTTCTTCTTTAATCCATGATTTGGATTTTGAAAGATATTGTTTTGTTTTATCATCAAAATATCTTTTCGAATATTCTTTTGCTTGTTGAGCATATCTAATTGCATGGAATATCTTTCTATTATCATCTTTTATACATCTTTCTAATATTGACATACTAAAATCAAGTTGGTTTCTGACTTCTGTTGTTTCATCTCTACTGTTTATATTAGCATCAAACAAAATAATGGCATGTGAATTTCTTATTGAAAAGAATTTATTATTGGTTTGAGTTATAGCCCTATCAATCCAATGGAATGCTTCTGTATATCTTTTCTTCTGAGCTAAGTATAAAGCACCTTGTTGTAGAACATAGGGGTTTTTAAAATCGTACTCATAAACATCCTCATAAAACTTTTTACCATCATTCCAATCTGGGAAAGCTCTTAATACAAGATTCTTATCATATGCAGATTTTCTATAGATATTATAGAATGGTATTTGTGCACTTGGAATTCGATATAAAGCTGTCTCTAATACAGTTTTAAGCAGATCTTTATTTGCTACCTTTAAAATTGTTTCGGCAGTATATATTGACCTAGGGTAGTAATAATCTTGATCTTCTTCCATCATTAAATCACCAGAGTAGTCTTTAATTAAGTCTTTAAGGTCTTCTCTCATTTGATAGATTTCTGAATAATTATCAATATCATCACCAAAGTAACTATAGAGCATGTCAAATGATAGTGGTGTTCTAGAGCAGTGAACGTAACTAGCAAGAACTAAAAATTCAGCTAAATACGAATCTTTTTCTTCAAGGTCTTTCAATACATTTTGATAACGTTCACTTATATTTGAAAATTTAACATTCCTACTTATAAATTCAAATATACTGTCTTTATCATAAGAAGAGCTTGTTTCTCTACTCAGTTTTGGTTTACGTTGATCTATTGGTAATAGATCGTAAATTCCTTGAATATCATGGTCCCCAAGTTTAGTTATATTCGAAAATTTGAATTCCTTGTCATCAATTAAATGGGAGATAATGCCGTAATTATGACTTCTGTCAAAACCTACCAATGTAAAGTTCTTTACCTTTGAAAGTGTATTGAATGATTCTATTGAATCGCTAAAATTGTCAATAAAAATAAGAACCTGCTTATCTTTAAACACATTCATTAAAAGGTCAGCTTTATGACTATTTATGTTATTGAATATCAATTTATATCCTTCAGGGTACTCTGTAAAAGCAGCCAATTGCATTAATAATGTTGTCTTACCTGTTACAGGACCACCTAAAATAATATTATTCTTTTTCGATAAAATTTCGTTCTGAACTTTAGAGAAATAAGACGTTTTATAAATTTGGGTACTAAATATATCAGACCATATCGGTGGATTCCCCATAATAAAATTGGAAATTGGTCTGACAGCTAATCCGGCAGAATTTTTAGGAACAAGGTTTCTTGAAAAAAAGTATTTAATTTCGTCACTTATATTTTTTTTAAGCGATATAATGCTTGTTTTTATTTTTACATTTGAAAGATAATCTAGAAATTCCTCAGTATCAGAAATAATGATATTAAATCCCATTGACTCATAATATGGAGCTGTATCTTGTTCCTCTTTTCTAACAATTATCCACATATCTTTTTGAGCAGATTTTAGCGTTCGATTAGAAGTTAATGATTGAATTACGCCTGAATCAGCTAGACTATATCCCCAAAAAAGAGTAGGGGTTCTTTCAATATCATGAGATAAATAATCCCATATCCGGGGGGAATTTGAGTAAGCATTATTTAAAGAACTTACATCAAAAATTAGTTTCCGATCATCTGACAAGATGCAACCATGTAAAGCAGAATAATCAACAGCCGAATTGTCATTTAAAGTTGTGCCATTATGCGAGACATCATTTAAATACTTGTCTTCAAAACCATTAAAAATTTGATATATCAAATCATCAATGTTTGTTGTATAGATTGATTTAATATTTATTCTTTCAATTGATAAATATCTATTATCAAACTCTCCAATGCTAAATCTTTTTTTAAGAAAACTGTAAAACTCAACTCTCTTTGTATTTTCAAGGATCGTTGAGATTTGAGGCAAACTGAAATTTCCATTTATGGAAAACTCTGTTTTCAATTCATTACATAAATCATTGCCTATTGGTAATTTTAGACCATCTTTATTTTTAGATAAGACAGAAAACCCTGCACCTAGAAAGAAATTAATCCCGTTGACAAGTGTGTTTTCAAAGATATTTTGATTATCAAATCTCATAATGTGTGTAATGTTTATTGATTTAAATTTTTCTAAATGTTATTTTCAAAAATCCGATTAAAAGTAATAATAAATCCCTACATCCAAATTTTTATATTCTGTCAAATTATTGCTTTTATTTTGATTACCGGTAAATATGAGTTTTATTATCTATCACTTGGTTCTCTGCCGAAATATTACAATCCTTTTGCTGTTATCATACGAAGAAGGTCGAGATGCGCGACTTCAAAAGGCCTATAACGGGTAGCTAGGGCGCGGGCGGAGCGAAGGCGTAATCGCCTGATTGGCAGCCTGTTGCTTAGCTGATGTTAGCACTTGGTTTTTTTTCATGACTATTGTGCCACACTTAAATCATCTGAATCAATCAGATATAAAAATCACAATTGAAAAAATCGGATAATATTCGGTTCTTCCTTATCGAAATCAAACGAAAAATTTGGTATTAGACTGATAATAAGAATCTCCACTTTAATGCAGAGATAATATCAAGCAAGGTGCATCCAAAACATTTATCAGTATACAGAATGTGATAAGTCGCGCTTTAAGAGTAGCTAATTTTCTTTTTAAACTCTTCAATTAGATAGTTATATGATTTTTGAGCAAACTCATTATTAGGTTCTACTTGAAGCCAAAAATTCACTTTACCAATAATTCGCTCTAGGTAATTTACATCATTAATTTTTTTCTTAGCTACATGTGAGTTATAACCATATTTTAGGATATAGTTTAAGTTTAGAACAAGTTCTCTTCGGTATTCTCTTGGGATCTTTAATTCTTTCTCGTTTATAACAATTCCAGTTACAATTTTCTTATTTGCTGATTTATATAATCGTGTTTTGGAATTATTAATTTGAAATCCTTCATTCTCGATAATAGTATTTACATATTCAATAAATTTCACAGAGATATTATCGCCTGAGAAAACCATATCATCAGCATACCTTGTGTAGTTTAATTTGAATTTTTTAGCAAGAGCAAATAATCTTTTGTCCATTTTAATCGCAATAATATTTGAAAGTATTGGACTAGTTGGAGCACCTTGAGGTAAATAATCTTTATAAGTGCATAATCTTGCTAAACAAAAAGAAACTTTCTTATTATAACCTATTTTGTTAAAATGAAAGATTATCCTATTGAATGGGATGCTTGTAAAGAAATCCTTTAAATCAATTTTCAACACCTCTTTCTGTCCAGCATGAATCTTACAATTAGTTACAATTGATTTGCTTGCAGTAAAGGCATGAGCACACTTGTGTATCGGGATATTTTTTAAAATATTATTATATATCCAATTTTGAATTATTAACAAACTAGGATATGGAGCTAAGATTTCTCTTTCACCTCCAGATTTCTTAGGAATTTTGAAGGTTCTATAAAAAGACTCTGGAGAATAAATAATCTTATTTAGAAATTCTTTTTGAACACCTAACAAAAGTGCTAAATGATTATGTTCAAAAATGAATGGTAGATTTGAATCAGATAATTTGGAAAGATATTTATTGTATCTTTTTACAAGAATCAGATTTAGACCAACACTTTTATAATACTCAATCCAATTTACTAATACATTTTCAGAATTCATAACATAGGAGATTAAAACTTCTTTCTTTTCTGGCATTTCCAAATAACTAATCCTATTTGGAGCTCGCTCCAAATAGGATTAGTTATTTGGCTGCGAATCAAAACCTATGGTTTTGTGAGCGATACTTAGGATTCAAATTCATTTGAATTCTAAGTATCATGGTTAAAGAAAGCCTTAGCTTTCATGCGGAGCGACTACACTCCTAAATGCAAGTTTCTTTATCTCCTATGTTTGAATTCTGGCGAAAGATAAGAAATTATTGGGATATAGGGAATATCTTTATCAATCTTATTGCCTTTATAGCCTTCTGGCAAATTGCTATCAAGACCTCTTTTGGATCTACTATGAAATATTATAGAATAAACGGTTGTTCTGCCGACTTCGCTTAATTCAATTTTTTCATCTTCGTAATTTAAAAATCCTTTTTCTTTATATTTCCTGATAAAATTGACTAAATCTTTAGTGCTTATTTTATATCTATTATAAAATGTAAAAGGATAAAGTCCATTTGAACTTTCATATAAGTCCTTTAATAATAAATAAGCAATCTGTTTTTGATTAAAATCCCTTTTCATATCTTGTAAATAAGGTATTACGTCTACTAAAGTTATTATCCCTTTTCCACCAAAAAATTGGAAATACAGAATTTGGAGTATTGTTTAAACAACTCTCGGCAGTATATAACGCTTCGGCTTTTCCATAACCAAATGAATAATCAGAAAGTTCTTTTTCATTAATTTGGGGAGCTAATCTTGCTTCCATTTCTAACATTCTAAGACATCTATTTTCCAACTCTTCGCCTTGAAAGAAGTCTGAAATCCCTCGTTTAAGGGGAAACGCACAAAAAATGTTAATTCCTGATTCTTTAATTTTTTCGACAAAGTACTCAACACCGGCAAGATATACAAAATGCAGATTGTATTCGTTTTCCATTTGAATTCTTTCAACAAAAGTTTTCTCTCTGTTTTTAACTGTTTTTCCACTTCCTACAAGTTCATCAACAACAATAATATTTGTCAATCCTTTATGATAATTTTGGACAGATTTGTTGAAATCGTTTACAGTAGTGAAGTTATATATGTCTCTCTCTGCCAGTTTATGCTTTATTGCTTGTAGTACACCTTGGCTACTGTCTGCTTCTGAGTCCATAGAAGTTGCAACTATTTGAGTAATAGAGTAATCTAAATTAAGATCCACAATATAGTCAACCATGTGATTGAGTAACATATTGTATTTGTCAACATTAAGTGTTACAAATTTTTCTAATAAGTCATATATCAAGTTTTTTTCGTCCTCGTTATTACATGAAGCAAAGAGAGAATCAATTTTATCCTCCTTTGTTTCAAGGAAGTCATTTTTCATGTACAAATTTATTCTTCTATTATAATGATAATCTTTGTAGTTCATCTATTTTTATTTTAATAACCTAGAATGAATGGCTAGAACAGATACAATCAATAGCAAAACAAATGGTATAAATGATTGAGATAGAATCAGAAACAGTATTAAACAATTAGTGACGATTATTTCACAGGATTTAACCATTTTGAAAAAAACAAATATACTCATTCTATTTCTTCAAAAAGATGCATCAATCTATGAATTTCTTGTGTCTTCTTTTCTCAAATATTCATCATTCGATTGTATGAATAGATGTTGAATTGATTTCTCTTTGATATTTGATTCACATTTGCAGAAACCTAGATATGTGCGCTCTAAACTAAGTGCTAACACCCGTGTAATAACAGGTGCGTCAGGATTTGTGATTATTTGCATTTTTATATGACGCTCAATTCGATGAGAAATCACAGTTAATGGTTGAATAATCACATGTTTTTTTACTTGATTGAGAGTTTTTTCACGTTCTCAAATATACAAATAAATTATAAATCAACATAAAAAATGACTTCCATTACATGTAACTGCTTTTACAAATTGTACCCCAATCCAAACATTCATCCGGGAGTGGTCAGATGTCTTGGACTGGGGTACGCATGGACATGGAAGGCAATAGCTGAAAATGAATCTGTAATCCTTGAGTTTATTGTTTTAGAAATAGTATGATGCAAATATATTGTTATTTTCCTGTAATCACAGCAAATCGTAAAATAAATTTACTTCACATACCCCCCAATCCTCGTCATCGACTCATTATACCCAAACAGCACCGTTCCCGTACTCCCATTCCGGTTCTTAGCAATCAGCAGTTCCCCCCGGCCCTTTGTCGAGTTCCCCTGCCGGTCTTCCATCATGCCGTAAAACTCCGGCCGATGGATCAACAGCACCACATCCGCATCCTGTTCAATGGCACCCGAATCCCTCAAATCGGCCAATTCAGGCCGTTTCCCCGGTCGGGTTTCAAGCCCACGGTTCAGCTGACTCAACAGCAACACCGGCACCTGCAGGCCTTTTGCCAACCGCTTGGCATCACTCGAAGCCTGTGAAACCATATCCTGGCGGTTGTAATTCCGATGCTCGGACTTCATTTCGGCCAACTGCAAATAGTCAATGATGATCAAATCACAAAGTCCTCGCTGATGCATCCGCTTGGCAGAAGACTTGATCTGGCCCACACTCCGCTGCGAAGTGTCATCAATGTAAAACGACTGTTCCGATAGCGAACGGCAGGCACTGTCAATGGCTTCCAAATCGTAGATGTTGCAGCCTCTATTTGCTTCAATAAAAACACCTTGGTGTTTTGCTCAAAACAGCAAGGTGTTTCACTCAAAACAGCAAGGTGTTTTTTAGGTCGATTTTTCAATTTTTAATTCGCTTTCAATCAATAAGTTACAAGAGTGACCAAAAACCACCAAAAGGCAATGCCAGTGGTTGGGAAAAACACACTTGCAAAGGGCAGACCGTCAGCGATTTTCATTCAACCTTGTTATGAAAACATAGTTCAGTTCCTTCAATATTATTCGTCACTCTCAAAAAAAAAGAGTTCAAACGTTTACTTTTGACTTGAACAACGTACAATGAAATACTAATTTCCATTTGAATTAATGTCACTACACATCAACATAGAAGATTTACTTTCGTCAAAAACGGTCGAGTCTGACCGAATTGAGTACAAAGAAGGCTGGAACCCTGATGCTATCTACCGGAGTATTTGTGCGTTTGCCAACGACTTCAACAATACGGGCGGAGGTTATATTTTAATTGGTGTGGCTGAGAACCCTAAAACAAAAACCGCAGTTCGACCTGTAAAAGGATTAACTACATACGAAATTGGTGAGATTCAAAAAGATATGATCGGATACAATAATTTGGTAAAACCATATTATGCTCCCAGGCTTTCGGTTGAAGATGTTGATCAACAACAAATTATTGTTTTATGGGTTGTGGCCGGCGGTGAAAGGCCTTATGAAGTGCCCGAGACCATTATAGCTAAACACAAAACATGGAAATACTTTATCAGGAAATATGCCAGTTCTATTGAAGCGAAAGGTACTGACAAAGAGGAGTTGATTGCATTATCAAACAATATACCTTTTGACGACAGGGCAAATACACGAGCAGTTATCACCAACATTTCGATGGTTTTAGTACAAGACCATCTTCGTAAAATAGGAAGCAAATTGGTTGATGATATTGGCAGGTTATCCAATGTTGAAGTTTTACAGCAAATGGCATTGCTTTCGGGCCCAGAAGAACATCTTTTCCCCCGCAATGTGGCTCTGATGCTGTTTACTGAAAAACCACATACATTTTTTCCATATACCTGGGTGGAAATCGTCTATTTCCCAAAAGGTGCAAGCGATAAGGAATTCATCGAGAAAAAAATTGACGGGCCTGTGCAACAGCAAATTGCCGATTCCCTAAATTGGTTGAGGAACAATATACTACAGGAAAAAGTAATAAAAATACCGGGCCAGGCAGAAGCGCTTAGGGCATGGAACTACCCTTACCCGGCCCTTGAAGAAACCATCTCCAACTGCCTATATCATCGTAATTATCAGGAACGCGAACCTGTTACCATACGTATAGAACCCGATGCTATCTTGCTGTACAATTCTGGTGGCCCCGACCGTTCCATTAAACGGGAAGACTTTGTAACCGGAAAGGCAATACCCAAACGATACAGAAACCGCCGGCTTGGCGATTTCTTAAAGGAACTAAAGCTCACCGAAGGACACGCTACCGGACTGCCAGCATTGAAAAAAGCCATGCAATTAAATGGTTCTCCAGAACCTGTTTTCGATTTTGACGAGGATCGTACCTGGTTTCAAGTAATGATGCCCATACACCCCGCTTTTAAAATAAGAATTCCTTTTACGATAGACCTTAGCAAGGCGAGATGGAGCTTGGAAGGGATCAACGAACTGCTTGAACAAATTTTGGAATATGCCGGCATTGATGATGCCCGAGGTATAGCTGGTGGTATAGTTGATGATCAAGCTGGTACCATAGCTA
>Ga0209429_10001902_pt1 | contig 12604 bp, 13 predicted proteins | sample BarGraNGADG00212_3_FD_184493 | JGI IMG/M metagenome (GOLD analysis project Ga0209429, IMG submission 184493) | Arctic peat soil microbial communities from Barrow, Alaska - Barrow Graham LP Ref core NGADG0004-212 (SPAdes) (version 2) | ecosystem: Environmental > Terrestrial > Soil > Wetlands >... | reverse complement strand
AGAAAAAATAATTAATACATTGATTCAGCCATCGCTATCATTTCATCTTTGCCGACTTGTCCCGTAATCATATATACGCATTCAGAATCCTGCCATATTAGATTTTGGGTTCCTTTATTGTCAAAATAGAACCCATTCAACTGGCCAATCATGATGCTTTCACCTTTTGTGTTTTCACTGTCAACTGTAATTTGAAGATTCATTGGATCGTTCACTTCAAATATCAGGTCATCTTCTGAGGAATTAGTATATATTACCAGTGCATGCTCGCCATATATCTCCAGCTCCGTCTGCATGTATCCTTCGGGAATATATGACGGCATATTGTATGCCTGTGATCCGTCCGATGCTTCTGTTAATGTTTCATCCTGTGCTCCTGCAGATTCGCCGCTCATATCAAATACAATGCTCGTATATTTCTCATATATCGTAATAAAGAATTTCGTGATTTTATCGTGCGCAACAACAGCGCTGAAAGCGGAGAGAACAACCGTTATGATAACAGCAGCAAGCACAAATCTCTTTTTCCACCGATTGACAGGCTGATAATTCTTTGGCTTTTCATTCCTGTCCGTGACGGACTGGTTATCGACGCTGTGTTTTGCTTCCAGTTTCCTTGCCTTCCGGATCAGACGGTTCATCCTGCGGTAAAAGCGCCCGGAACAGACCATAGTCGCCGCCAAAGTATTTTCCGGCGCCAAATCGGCTGTCAAACCATACAAATAATCATCCAATGCTGATTTCAGCTGCAGATTATTCTTCAGATCCATTTTCCTTCGTCCCTTCCCTGAAATTCCGGATAAGTTCCTGTCTTCCGCGGCACAGGCGGACGCGTACATTCGCAGCAGTAATACCGAGTATTCCGGCAATTTCTTTGTCGCTCAATTCGTATACGATCGAAAGTGCCAGAACATCTGCATATGTCTTCTTCATAACGGAAAGCGCACGCGAAAATGCTTCCCTGCTCTCTTTTCCCAGAAGCTCCTGTTCCGGATCCGTATCCGATCCTGCCGGCAATTCTTCCCATTCCTCCAATTCTGTTATAGGGTGACGATTCCGAGAGCGAAGCATATCAAGTGAAATGTTCTTCACTACTATAACGACGAAAGCACGGGTTTTGTTACAGTCAATTTCGTCAATTTTCCCGATATGGGAAAGTATCCGCAAAAATGCCTCATGAACAGCGTCTTCTGCAAGTGAAAAATCGCGAAGTATATTCTCTGCTGCTTTAAGCATCGTGAAACGGTAGAGCAGATAAAGCTCCTCAAATTTGCACTTGTCTTCTATATTATCGATAATGGCTAAATAAAAAGAGAGCATTTTTACATCCTTAAAGATTCCGGCATTACGTTATTTTTGCACATGCACCAATTATACACTTCCGGGATTTCCAGTATTCTTACGTTTTCTTTTCCATTCTATATGAATCAGCGTTGAAATAGTCATAATTTTTATGTCTTGAATCGTCTTTTTGTAAAGTATATAAATGAATCCTTTTCAATTCGGTCAATTATGCAGGGGAACTTAGTGATAAAATAGATTTGATCTATTTTTTTGTCTTGATAGCGGGGTATCCTTTATGCAAAACAAAAACACATACGGTCTTGTCTTCGGAGGCGGCGGCGCTAAGGGAGCCTATCAGGTAGGTGCCTGGAAAGCTCTTGAAAAAATGAATATTCATATTGGAGCTGTTGTCGGCGCCTCAATCGGGTCGATTAACGGCGCCCTTTTCGTCCAGGGCAATCTGCACCTGGCCCAGAAGGCCTGGCGCAAACTGAATCTTCGTGATGCGGTTGTCCTTGAGGATGACCTGCCCTATCCGGACAACCTATTTGACGTCCGCAACATCAATCAGGTTCTGCACAGCATTTTTCGTCAAAAAGGTCTGGATATGGAGCCGGTCCGGGAGATCCTGCAGAAATACATTGATGAAGATCAGGTTCGTCATTCACCCATTGATTTCGGCGTTATTTCCTATGATATAACAAACAGAAAACCTGTGGAGATCTTCAAAAGTGATATGCCGGACGGAACTCTTTATGATTATCTTATGGCCAGCGCCTGCTTTCCTGTATTCAAATCCGTGGTGATTGACGGGTTAAAATTTATCGACGGCGGCGTATATAACAATCTGCCTGCCGACATGCTGGCAAATAAAGGATATACACATCTGATCCTTGTCGATATCGGCGGGATGGGGATTATCAGAAATACAGCACTGCAGCAAACCGATATTATTACAATCAAGCCGCTCACGCCGCTGGGCGGTCTCTTTGACATGTCGCCGAAGGTCCTGCAGCTGAGTATGAGGCGGGGCTGTCTTGACACCTACCGGGCATTCGGAAAACTTGCAGGTTTCTTCTATTACCTCTCCGTCCGAAGCACGGCACGTTTTGTCAGGAAGTATGGACAAAATACACTTGACGGTCTGGAAGCAGCGGGACAAAGGTACGGCATTGACCCGTACCGCATCTATACGCCCGAGCGTCTGCAGAATGCCGTCACAGCAAAGTTTCAGGAGGAAAGTCAGAAATACATCCTTCTAAGGCAGAGTACATCCCACGCCGAGCTCAGATCAAGAATTATCGGCGCCCGTCCCCGCCTCAGCAAATTGGAGAAGAATTACCTGATTCCTGCAGCGGTGGATATTCTCGGAGACAGCGCCACGACCGACCTTGCCCGTGCGGCGGCGCGGCGGCTCATGCCGGCGGCAGTAAACATCGCGGAAGCACTGATAACACTGGGAATCAGGCCGATCGAAATTCAAAAAGAAATAGCACAGGTATTGTAAAGGGAAGGAGTTTTATGAAAGCACTTCGAGAATTTCCTGAATCGTCCTTCCCCCTGCATGCGTTGCTTCATCATTGATTATGAGTGTTGGAACGCTCATGATCCTGAATTTTTTCTGTATGTCAGGAAATGAAAAGGCATCAATCATCTCTGCCTCGATCCCCGGATTCAGCAGCGCCATGCGGTGCCTTGCTGTACTTTTCCCTTATTCCAAGACGATCTTTTTCTTCAGTGACATACTTGTCCGATGATGTTGCGGCAATCGCTCCGTCCGCTACTGCTGTAACGAGCTGACGTAATGACTTCGGGCGAAGGTCCCCCGCAGCGAAAACACCGGGTACGCTTGTACGCATCTGGTCATCCGTCAGTATATATCCTGATTCGTCCATCCTGACCTGACCGGCAAAAAGTGCAGTTGCCGGTTCGTACCCTGCAAATACAAATACACCGAATGTCCGGTCCCCTTCGGAAGCTTCGTACGCGAAGGTTTTTTCCGTCTTATTGTTCCTGAATGTGATCGATTTCATTAGCTCATCACCTCGGACATCAATTATCTCAGTGTTGAAATGAACCTTGATTTTGGGGTGACTCCGCACTTTATCTGCCGTTATTTTGGCACATGAGAAAGCTTTCTTGCGGACAATTACCGTGACGCTTTTACCGAAGCGCGTGAGAAAGAGAGCTTCATCAGCAGCAGCATTCCCGCCGCCTATCACAAAAATATCCAGGCCGGCGAAAAATTCCCCGTCGCAGGTCGAGCAATAGGACACCCCGTGCCCTGTATATTTTTCTTCTCCGGGGAAACCGATTTGCCTGGGGAGCGCCCCTGTAGCCAGAATGACCGCGCGTCCTTCATATTTGGTGTCTCCTGCGTATAGTTTTTTGATGCTGCCGGCAAATTCAACCCTGTCTATCTGCGCATCGGCAAATTGCACCCCGAAATCACGGGCATGCTCCTGCATTTCGTGCATCAGAGCCGGTCCGGTCGTATGGCGGACACCAGGATAATTGGCAACCTCCGCTGTGTTCAGAAGTTGTCCTCCGGCTTGTTTCTTCTCCAGAATCAATGTGTCCAGCTTAGACCGGCCTGCATATATCCCTGCAGACAATCCGGCAGACCCGCCGCCGACAATAATCAAATCGTAAATTTTACCCATGAAAGATTCCCCCTTTAGTCTAATTCGGGATTATTTCTCTGTCTGAAAATTTCATCTTCAGGAATCAGCTAACGAAAGTAATTACTGCTCATTAGAAAAGTATACCGCATCAAATTGCCGGATGTCATGAATTTTCAAAAATACTGTGCAAACCTATCTTCGCTCATATTATACAATTTCCAGCTCCGCCCTTTGTATTCCGGATAAGTGGGATCCAGCTGCTGCCTCATTTCGTCATACATCCTCTTCATCCCGTTATCGTATTGGACAAGCGCGTTCTCGTTCTCAAGCAGAACAATATATGCGTCTGCCGAAAGATTATTAATGATATATTCCGTATCCAGCGACTTCAGTTCCCCCGACTCGTAATGGCTGATGTTGTACTTTGCTATCTGTGCATCCGGAACCGAATAATTCAGGATGACAAGAGCGGCTGCACCGGCAAACAGCATGCACCGGAGAAGTGGAAATCCGGACACAAACTCACGCAGCAGAAGGAACACGAAATAAACGGCCATGAGGATCATGAATGCCGTCACAAAATAGCGCAGCTGAGTAAGCCCGAAAGCCTGAATATATAGACGCATCCGGAGTATAGCGGAAATAAGCTGGACCGAAGACAATGCCAGAAGGCAGGTTGAAAGGCACCGGATCAAAAGGCCCGTTCTGCCCTCGCGCCGGGTCAGCTTGATACTGCATAACAGCAAAATAATATTGATCGAGGAAATAAATGCGAGTTCGAAAAATCCGCTGCGTGCATATTCCGCAGGTGTCAGCCCGTCAGGGAGACTGCCGCCCCATGCACCAAAAAGATAGGCAAACTGAACGCCAGCAAACAGCAGATACACTGCGTTGACCATGGCGAGTATGGTAATAGCAGATGCCGGGGGGATAAGCGGCATTTTTATTGTAGTTTTTAATCCGGCAGAAGCACTTACGGCAAATGCATCCCGATAGCTCCAGATTGTGCTCGCAACAAATGGAAGAAGGAATAAGAAGAGAATAATTTTGCCGGCCACTTCTTCTATATGGAGATTCATAAACCAGTCCGTGATTGGTTTGAAAATATTTCGGAAGACTGGGTCTGATGCCGCCAACACGGATACCAGTATGAAAAGCAGCGGTACCGCAGCCAGAAGGGCAGCCAACACCTGAAACACAATTTTCCGCTTCGCTGCTGATCCGGCATGCTCAGACTCTGCTTTCTTTTTGCTTCGCAGAACCGAGAATTCTTTCCATGGCCTTGTTATGCAGGCAAAAGGACGCACAAAATATCCGGCCCAGAGTTCAGCATGAAAGACAGGCAGATCCCAGGCAAGGTTTTTGCCGACGGTTCCCTGCAGAAAAGCAAGTCCCATCAGGAATATCAGCGCCAGAAAATTCAGAATTCGCAGCGATTCATTGGCAAAAAACGTATAACACAAGGCAAGGGCTGCAATGATTACTGCCATAGCGATATGCTCTGCTGTACGCCGTACACCGGCCTTTGGAAAACCGCAGGCAAGATAATAAGCTGCAAGAAGAATCAAAAACAAAATGGTAAATCCAACACCGGCACCACCCCAGAACAGAAATTCCACCAGAGCTGTGGCTCCAAGTACGGAAGCGATACATGCACGTGCAAATTTCATATTACGTTACCTCCAGTATCAATGTCTCAAATCATTTTATTTGCAGAAATTGCGGCCGCGGACGTGTCTTCCTAATAAAGCGATGCTGTTTACGGTATATACTCCAAAATGTCTCCCGGCTGGCAATCCAGCGCGCTGCAGATTGCATCAAGTGTCGAAAAACGGATAGCCTTTGCGTGATCGTTTTTGAGAATGGAAAGATTAGCCTGTGTCAGATCCACCTTCGCGGCAAGCTCGGACAGGCTCATTTTACGATGCGCCATAACCACATCCAGACGAATAATAATAGGCATTTGCGTCCTCCTTCAAATCACCAGCTGATGCTCTTCCCATACCAGACTAGCCTGACGGAACACCTCGGACAGTATCAAAGCCAGTAATGCCCCGATCAAAAAGACGTTCGCGCAGAAAATTGTCAGAATTGTGTTATACATAATTGTTTTCACAAAAAAGACAGCCGACATAAGCGTCAGATCGAGTGTCAGAAGTTTGAAGTATTTTGTATTTTTACCGTCAAAGGGAAGACCCTTCTCCAGGTTGCGAAGAATGAAATGTCCAAGCACAAGAATTCCCAGAGCTAAAATCCCGCATATATAAAGAAAACAGAGCAAAAAGGTACGGTCCTCAAGAATCAGATATCTTGCCGACAGCAGGTCATAAAGATAACTGAGCACATTCGGAAGAAAAAGCAGTGTGGCGATATTGGCAGCAATCATGAAATCTGTAAAAAGGCGAACACAAAACGAGAGACTCATTTTTCCCATAATCTGCATGTGATAACCTGCCTTCCATATGATTCTGTCGTCATCATACACGAAGTGCAGCCGTATTACAATATACTTTTATTGTTATTCAATAAATTTATCTCGATATAACAGATTTTTTCGAAATTCAATTACTGCGGCTGATGTCTGATTCTGCTGTAGAAGTTTTTGCGTAAAGCTTGATAACATTAAGTGTGCTGTCAATATATTGCCCCTGAAGATCAATCATCTGATACTTAGGGTTAAGGTCTGTTACTCCGTAATCGAATTCTTTGGAATAACCGATGCAGATGATGTAATCTGCAAGACCGCTGTTAATATATCCCTGCTGAGCCAGAAGAAGATCCGGATAGCGATTCAGATTAATCATCGGCATATAAAACACCCGAAGCTTGGGCTGGCTTTCTGTCAGATCAAAAAATCCGATATCCCCCGTATTAAAAAGAAGAATGCTCGGTGTTTCCCCTTCCTTTTTTGGCTGCCATGTTTCAAGGATTGTATCGGAGATTTTTTCGACCCCGGTTTTTTCCGGCTGAAAGAAACGTATCTGCGTATACAGTGTGTTTGATCCAATGATCCCGGCGGCAATAATGGCAAAGGCAGCCGCCCGGACTGCTGCAGACGGTTTGCGCAGCAAAACCTTATTCGAAAGCTTGATTTGGAGGTTTTGCAGAGCCAGGCAGATTCCGATTTCTCCGACACCTGTGAAGCAGAGATTCGGAATATACTGATAAAGGTAGGCACGTCCTGAAATATAGACTGCCGTGAGCGTCACGGCAAAAAGGATTATAAGGGACACCGCTCCGTAAAACGCAGCTCTTTTCCGAATGATAAGAAAAGCAAGAAATCCGCCAGCTATGCATAATACTGCGGCAAGATTGAGAAAAAGTCCTCTGTCGAGCGCACCCAAAAATGTCATCCTGTTGCTGTCATTTGCCGCAGCAGATGCATACTGCAGATTGAATGTAATATAGACATTCCAGAAATCCTTAAAGCTATTTGTCGCTGTAAAATATATGAGGCACGGCAGAGCCGCTGTAAAAATACCCGCAAAGAAAAGCCCGCATGACTTTATCAGCCGCTGCCGCTGCTTCGTAAAAAAAAACAGTGCAAACAGCCCTGCGCAGCCGGCTGCAAAAAAAACAGCCAGATTGATTTTGGTCATAATTACAATTCCTGCCAAAAGCCCCAAAAAGAAAAAATCCCACACCCTGTAACGCACTTCCTGATTATTGCCGCTGGCAGTTACGAATTGTCCGGGCGGCGTATTGCCGGGCAGCATGAAGCGGGACGCGTCGTTTGCGGGAAGAAATGCACGGATAATGTAAAACATGCCTCCCATAAAGCATGGAAGAAGGAGCTCCTCAGCCGAGCCTCCGCCCGTCCCGTATGTAAAGGTATTTAAAAGAAAAAATGGAAAAATCAAAGTTAATGCAAAGCTTTCCGTTTTCGACAAAAAAAGCTTTGCGGTACGAAAAAGATACGAAAGTGATATTCCGAGAGTAATCGACTGAAGCAGATACACACTGGTCATTGAATGCGGCGAAATCCTTGAAAGTACGGAAAAGCATAGAAGAAGCAGCGGACCCTTGTGGTCGAACACATCCCTGTACAGGACAAGGCCGCTTTGAACCGATTTCCCGACATCCATATATATGTTTGGATCAACCCACGTCTGATACGTGAACAGAGGAGAATTCCTCGTGCACACCAACAGAAGGAGTGCTGCATATATGAAAAAAACCGCAGAATACATAAGCACGCCGGTCCGCCCTTCTTTGAAAAAAGAGCCGGCCAGCCGTACTGCATTCGTTTCAGTTTTGCAATCGCCGCTATCCTTGTGCATTCTTATCCTCAAATGATTAGTGTCGGTGGCGCGTATATTCTGGCGCCCAACTCCGCATCCAGCATATAAAGTCCCTTGCTGTCCTTACCATAGAGCTCGAATTTACGGATATTATCCTCCGAGTTCATCTCTTCTTCTCCCTGTTCCTTAACAAACCAATCCAGGAATTGTGTTGTCTTGAAATCATGTGTTGTACTGGCTTCTGCATAAATATCATAAATCGAAGCTGTGATAAATCTCTCGTGTTCCAGGGAACCAAGAAGCGGTGCATTGAAGTCGGCATATTTTCCTGTGGGTGCCTCAAGCGGGAAATACTTTGGCGCTATTGAGTTATTCAGGAGATATTTGGTGAAAAGCATCGCGTGATCACGTTCCTCCTGTGCCTGTACCAAAAACCAATTGTAAAAACCTGTCAGTCCGGACACGTTGTAGAAATTTGCGAAATCCAGATACAGATAGGCGGAATAAAATTCCTTGTTGATCTGCTCATGTATTAGTTTGGTAATTTTATCAGAAAGCATAAACATACACTCCTTTTTCTGATCCAAAAAGATACAACTCCTAATGTTTCAGGGTGGTATCTTCCAGGTTCGTTTGCGATCATTTTGTATATTTTCATTATACCTCTATGAAGTAAAAAAACAACAGCAATTTGTAATGATTACAAATTGCTGTTGCAAATCAAAGGTTGCCGCACTCTCCCGCCGGCAGCATACCGGAAACGGCATGTTTTTATTCTGCTGCACCAATTATCCGAGTGCTTATCCGTTTTTGCAGAGAATGTACTATAATACGTCTATGAAAAACATACTATTGGTCGAAGATGACAAATCCATCCTGCTCGGGCTGTCATACTCCCTCGAAACTGAAGGGTTCAAAGTGACGGCCTGTTCAACTGTGCAGTGTGCATTGAGCCATCTTGAGAATGGACCTTTTGATCTGGTTCTCCTGGACCTGACACTTCCTGACGGAAGCGGTTATGATGTATGCCGTGCGGCAAGAAGTATGACTGAGACACCCGTGGTTTTTCTCACGGCCTGCGATGATGAGATCAATGTCGTTATGGGACTTGATATGGGCGCAGACGATTACATTACCAAGCCTTTCCGTCTCCGGGAACTCCTGTCGCGCATCAAAATGGTACTTCGCAGAACAGAGCGAAGCCCTGAGGGCGGAAGTACGATCCAGATCGGTTCACTGCAAGTCAATACCGCTCTGGGAAAAGTGTACCATAAGGATGTCGACGTCCTTCTGACAGCACTTGAGTACAGGCTTCTTCTGACGCTGCTCAACCACGAGGGTCAAATATTGTCGAGAAATCAGCTATTGGAAGGTATATGGGATATCGGCGGCGAATTTGTGAATGATAATACCCTTACCGTCTACATCAAACGCCTGCGGGAGAAAATTGAAGATGACCCTGCACACCCGGAAATCATTGTGACGGTTCGCGGAATGGGATATCGAATCGGTACAAAGAGGAGGTAGCCTGTGCGTTGGTTTCGTAATAAAGAATTTCGCATTTTTTTTGTTTTCATTCTGCTTATTTCTGCAGCTGGAATTATCGCATCTGCATTCTATTCCTGGACCAGCGCAGCTATCATGGGCATAGTATGCTTCCTTTTTGCTGTGACTGCCTATTTTTTCGCAAATTGGCGCTACAAACGAATAGCTAAATTATCCGAATACCTGAAATGCATTAACAGCGGGCATTACGATCTGGAGGTTCCGGATCACGACGAGGGCGAGTTTTCCATTTTAAAAAGCGAAATATATAAGGCGACTATCATGCTTTGTGTGCAGGCGGAAGCTCTTCAGAAAGAGAAATCCGAACTGGCGGACGCTATGTCCGATATCTCCCATCAGCTTAAGACTCCGCTTACGTCGATGCTGGTGATGACAGATCTTCTGTGCGATCCCAATCTTCCAACAGCCAAACGTATTGAATTCACCGGGCACATCCGCGCACAGCTCGAACGAATTGAGTGGTTGGTGACTTCGCTTCTAAAGCTTTCCCGACTTGATGCAGGCACAATCACTTTCTACAAAGTCCCGGTAAATATGGACGTTCTTCTTAACAGGGCGCTCGCACCGCTTCTCATCCCGATCGAGTTGCGCAGGCAGGAGCTTGTCATTGATCACATGGAGATGACTCTTTCGTGTGATCTGAACTGGACCGCGGAAGCTCTTCTCAACATTTTGAAAAACTGTGTGGAACACACCGGCGTCGGCGGATGTCTCCGTATTTCCTGCACACAAAACCCGCTTTATACACAGATTATTATTTCCGATAACGGCAGCGGTGTTGATCCGGTTGATCTCCCGCATATATTCGAACGTTTCTACCGAGGCAGAAATGCAGGGGAAGACAGCGTCGGTATCGGCCTTGCAATGGCTAAAAGTATGATCACATCACAGGGCGGAAGTATAACGGTTAACAGCAAGCTTAATGAAGGAACTGCATTTACAATCAATTTCTACGGATAATGTGACGATTTCGTCACGATTCAAGTCACCCGCCGGTCACTTTTGCCTGTTATGCTGAAAATAGATGCAGCGTGTCTTAAGGCACGGCAGGAGGAACATATATGGAGATTCTTCGTGTTCAAAACATAAGTAAAATATACGGCAGCGGCGATGCCCGCGTGGTCGCGCTTGACGATGTCTCGTTTTCTGTTCGAAAGGGCGAATTTCTTGCTATTGTCGGGGCTTCCGGATCAGGCAAATCGACCCTCCTGCATATTCTCGGCGGTGTTGACCGCCCCACTTCCGGCAAAGTTCTTATCGAAGGTTCCGATGTATATTCCCTGGGCGAATCACAGCTCGCCATTTTTCGACGCCGGCAGATCGGCCTTATTTATCAATTCAACAATCTGATTCCTGTATTAAATGTGGAAGAAAACATTACGCTTCCTCTTCTTTTGGACGAAAGAAAACCTGACCCGGATCACCTGACGGAGATACTAAGTATGCTCTCTGTCACAGACCGGGCACATCACCTTCCCAATCAGCTGTCCGGCGGGCAGCAGCAGCGCGTCTCAATCGGGCGGGCTTTGATCAGCAATCCTGCCATCGTTCTAGCCGATGAACCAACAGGCAATCTGGACAGCAAAAACAGCGCGGATGTGATGGAGCTTCTCCGGTTTTCCAACAAGCGTTATAACCAGACGCTCATTCTGATCACACACGATCTGAATATTGCACTGCAGGCGGACCGTATCATGACCATTACCGATGGCCGTATCGCCAAAGACGAGGTAATCCGCTCATGAACGTTCTGCAGTCATTTACTGTCTCGACCATGAAAGTCCATAAGAAGTGGACTATCGTCACGGTAATCGGGGTTATTATTTCTGCCGCCATGCTTTCCGGAGTGACAACATTTACCGCATCGTTTATGGATCTGCTGCAGCGTCAGGAGATCTCAGACTACGGAAAATGGACTGCCCGTTTCACGGAAGTATCAGCCTCGGATGCTGCTGCCTGGAGGGAAGCTTCTTCCGGAAATGATGTCATGATGCAGAGGGAAGTTGGCTTCGCTGCACTGGACGGATCTAAAAATGCCGCCAAACCATATCTGTACGTCAGTCAGTTTGACGAGGCGTCTTTTTCTAATTTTTTTATCAAAGCCACATCCGGACGTCTTCCGGTCAATGAGCGGGAAATTGTTTTGCCGGACGAAATCAAGGAAAGTGCAGGCGTACATTATTCCATCGGAGATACGATCACTTTGCAATTGGGAAACCGGATGTTTCCCGACGGTATTCCTGCGCCTTCCGATTCTTCCTATACAAAAGAATATTACAGTTATGATGAAAAGACGGGTCGTTCCACGGATATGGGTTCGGAGAGCCTTTCCATAACCGGAACACAAACTTACACCATCGTAGGATTTATCTCCCCGGCCATTACCGATTCTTTCTGGGCAGCCGGATATTCCTGCTTTACGTCATTTCCCGTCGACAGCCCTTCTACCGTTCTTTCCCCGGCTGCCGGAAACGTTGATCTGTACATCTGGAATCAGAAAGTTGCGCTTAATTATTACAGTCAAATCCGCGGCCAGGCAGCAGATCTGGGTTACTCTTCCGACCAGATCCAGTTCAACGATTCCTACCTTCGTTATCGTGCCGTAACCGATTCCGGCAACAGTCAGGATCTGATGTTTACACTGGTATTTGTCATTGTAGGAATCATAATTGTTGCTTCCGTTTCTCTGATATATAATGCTTTTTCCATATCGGTTTCTGAGCGCACTCGACACCTGGGGCTTCTGGCAAGCGCGGGTGCAACCCGGAAGCAGAAGCGCATCCATGTGCATTTCGAAGGATTTCTAGTCGGAATGATGGGAATTCCACTTGGTATTCTATTCGGTATTCTCGGCATCAAATGCACATTTCTGCTGATTCAGCCTATTTT
>Ga0209429_10001901_pt1 | contig 12605 bp, 11 predicted proteins | sample BarGraNGADG00212_3_FD_184493 | JGI IMG/M metagenome (GOLD analysis project Ga0209429, IMG submission 184493) | Arctic peat soil microbial communities from Barrow, Alaska - Barrow Graham LP Ref core NGADG0004-212 (SPAdes) (version 2) | ecosystem: Environmental > Terrestrial > Soil > Wetlands >... | reverse complement strand
CTTCAACCATTCCGGTGGTTATTACCAAGAGGCTACACCTGTTCCCATCCCGAACACAGTAGTTAAGCTCTTTGGTGTCGACAATACTTGCCTGGTAACGGGCCGGGAAGATAGATCGCTGCCGGATATTATGGAAGCCTCCAGTTCACTGCTGGAGGCTTTCTTTTTTTCGTTATTTCCGTTGCAAAACAGAAGATATGGTATAATTACCATATCTTTGCTATAAGTTGTTGCTATCCCGGATCAACCGTTTTTTCTTTAGGATGAAGTTAGAACACAAGAGATTGGAGATTCATTTATGAGTGCTAAAATCCTGATTGTGGATGACGAGCCGAATATTGTTGATATTCTGAAGGCCAATTTGGAACGTGAAGGATATACGACGATTACGGCATCGGATGGTGCCATGGGCCTTGAAATGGGCATATCCATGAAGCCGGATTTGATTTTATTGGACTGTATGCTTCCTCGTATGGACGGATTTGATGTCTGCAGAAAGCTGCGGCTTCAGACGAATATTCCAATTCTCATGCTGACGGCAAAGAGCGAAGAAATTGATAAGGTTCTGGGACTTGAACTTGGGGCTGATGATTATATTACAAAGCCTTTTTCGGTCAGGGAAGTCCTAGCAAGGGTTAAAGCCCAGCTTCGCCGCATGAGTCTTGCTGAGAATGAGCTGTCGGACAGCAGTAAGGTCCTCAAATTCGGTGAACTTGAAATTGATACGGATGCTTATCAGGTTCGACTTGGAGATAAGATCCTTGAACTGACGCTGCGGGAATTTGAACTTGTCCGTTTCCTTGCTCAGAACGCCGGCCAGGTATTCTCCAGAGAGACACTTCTTGAAAAAGTATGGGGATATGAATACTACGGCGATGTCAGAACCGTTGATGTTACCGTACGGCGTACCAGAGAGAAACTGGAACCGGATCAGAGTAACTACCGGTATATTTTGACAAAACGAGGAGTTGGCTACTACTTTGATAAGAGTCAGGCCTGAGTGATAAGATGTCGATTGAATTGAAGTTAATTCAAAATCAGGCAGCCTCAGCCGGTGCTGCAAGTTTTTGGGCGCAGTTAAAGGGAAATCCTTTATTGACCCTTATTCTTGTTATATGCGGTATTCTTATCGGACTTTTTCTCGGATTTATATATTCATTTGTTAAGTCAAAATTCTCAAAGACCGAGGCTGACCGGAAATTCAAAAAAATACTTGCAAATTTCGAGCAGGAAAAGGATACGTCCGAGACGATCCTGCGCGAACTTGAAGTTGGTATTCTCGCATACGGCGGTGATGGAAAGCTTATCACCGTCAACCCGTCTGCAAATGCCATTTTGAAAATGGAGAAGGTCCCGCAGACACTCCAGGGTTTTCTTTCTCAAATCGGGAGCGATAACGGGATTCAGGCGGCTCTGGTCCTTCAGACACCCAATATTACCGGAACAGTCAGCATCAACGAACGTACGGTACGCCTGCGCCTTACACAGACGCAGCTGGCACCGTATCACAAACCGGGTTGGATTATTATTATTCAGGACATTACCGAACAGGAGCGCGAAGAGAAACAAAGGAAAGAATTCGTAGCCAATGTTTCACATGAACTGAAGACTCCCCTTACTACGATATCAGCCTATTCAGAGACACTTCTGGATTGGGGACTTGAAGGTAAATCGATGACTGACGTACGGTCGGATATTATCAGAATCCATGACGATGCAAATCGTATGGACAATCTTGTACAGAATCTATTGCTTTTGTCATCCATTGACAGCCGCGGCATCAGGGCTAAAATGTCGCAGTATGATATTGTATCGGTGATGAGGCAGGTGGTGAGCCGTATGCAGGTCCATGCTGTCGAGAAACAGATTCAGCTTGAATCTTTTGTGCTTTCCATTATTCCTCCGGTATACGGAGATCCGTCCGCTATTGACAGAATCCTGACAAATCTTGTGTCGAACGGTATTAAGTATACGGATCATCGAGGATTTGTGAGCGTGTCGATACAATTGACAAACGACTATATTTCAATCAAAGTTACAGATAATGGAATGGGTGTTGCAAAAGATAATCTGCAGAGACTTTTCGATCGATTCTACCGTGTCGATTCTACCGGGTCAAGAAAATACGGCGGAACAGGACTTGGACTTTCCATCGCAAAAGAGCTGACCGAAATTCAGGGAGGCACGATTAATGTAGCAAGCGTCCTCGGTAAGGGAACGGAATTTGTTGTAACAATACCGAAGGCGGAAAAGACGTACCGTGAGACACTTGCTGCCATTCATGCCGATGTACCGAGGCATGAAACCGTATATGAAAATGCTGAAAACTACCTTCTTTCCGCAGCCGAGGAAATAGATATCCCGATACACGAACTTTCAGAACTTGAGGATGAGCAGATCGAAGATTTACTGTCATATCTGCTGACCATGCCGAAAGAGGAAAAAGACTATTCCATTGCATCACCGTCGGACCTTTTGCCTGCACGATTTGAAGCGGCAAATAAGGCCCGGATATCCAAAGAAAAACATGCGGTGAATACGAACACACCGGACGACGCCGCGGTAAAGAAATCGCCTTCGGCAACGGCAGTGAAAACGCACAGTACGCCGGAATCACACAATACCAGTACACATCCTGTGCCTGAAACAACTGCAGACGAAGCAGGAAAAGATAATGCGAAGCGAGGTGAGTCCGCCGGAACAAAGCCCGTATCACGCTCTGCCGTTCGCAGAGCTGCGATGGAATCTGCAGGAGAGCATTCTGCAGCAGGCAAATCAGGACAGAATGCTTCTGCGGGAGACAAATTAGTTAGACCGCAAACAGCCAGAGTCAGCAAACCAAAGCTACAGGACCATCCGGATGATCTGAAAATCATTACAATTGATCAGCTTCAAAGTGAACATCTGAAAGGGGAATACCATGCCTAGTTATCGAATTGTTGGCGGAGAAAGACTTACAGGAGAGGTTTCCGTAAGCGGAAGCAAAAACGCAGTTTTGGGGATACTGGCAGCTTCCATGATGCTCGACGGTCCGTGCATGCTTGAAAATGTTCCTGATATCGCAGATGTCAGGGCAATGCTAGAGATATGTGAGACTCTCGGCGCCATTATCACACCGCTCGGGGATGGGATTTTTAAGATTGACCCGACAACGATCAATACACATGAGGCAACGCACGATAAGGTGAAAAACATCAGGGCGTCATATTATCTTCTTGGCGCGCTTCTTGCCAGATATAAAAAAGCTACCATGCATATGCCGGGCGGATGCAATTTCGGGACAAGACCGATCGACCTTCATTTGAAGGGGTTTGCCAAACTCGGTGCGAAAGGTACAGGTTTGTCAGATATCCGCAACGGAATTATTCATATTGTTGCCGACAAACTTGTCGGGGCACATATTTTTCTGGATGTTGTCAGTGTAGGGGCAACTATTAATATTATGCTTGCCGCGACCAAGGCCGAGGGACTGACCACCATAGAAAATGCCGCTAAGGAACCCCATATTGTTGATGTTGCGAACTTCCTGAATGCAATGGGTGCCAATATCAAAGGCGCCGGTACCGATACGATTCGAATCAAAGGTGTTCCGGCTCTTCCGGGCGGGTTTTCCTATTCAATCATCCCCGACCAGATAGAAGCCGGTACGTATATGATCGCTGCGGCAGTTACACGAGGCGATGTCATCGTACGCAATCTGATTCCCAAGCACATGGAGCCGCTTACGGCCAAGTTGATTGAGATGGGTTATGACGTTGATGAGAGCGACGATGCTATTCGTGTATCGGCCGATGAATGCGGGATCATTTCAGCCGTGAATTTCAAGACCATGCCGTATCCGGGATTTCCTACAGATCTTCAGCCGCAGGCGACTGTTCTGTTATGTATGGCGGAAGGCTTAAGCCGTATGCACGAAAATGTATGGGACAACCGTTTTCAATATGTCAGCGAACTTCAGACTATGGGTGCAGATATTTCGGTTATTGATCGAATTGCTCTGATTACCGGTCCGACACAGCTGAACGGATCAAGTGTTGTAGCGATGGATTTGCGTGCAGGGGCTGCGATGGTACTTGCCGGACTTGTTGCCGATGGGGTTACTGTAATTTCCGAGGCACAGAGAATCGAACGCGGATACGAGAAAATCGTTGAGAAACTGACGGCTCTAGGCGCCAAAATCGAGCGCATAGATGATCAGGATATGCCGTATAAAAGACCGGATACAGGCAGTTTCTGAGGAGATGAATTTTAGTGGATAATTATATACAAATGATCCCGCTTTATAGCGGAAGCAGCGGAAATTCTATTTTTGTACAATTTGAGGGTATCCGGATTCTCGTTGATGTCGGCTGTACGACCAAATCTATCGTGACTGCCCTCGAACAGGTAGGTCAGAATCCTTCTGCCCTTGATGCCATTCTGATCACTCATGACCATAGCGATCACATGAAGGGGTTCGATGTTTTTGTGCGAAAATTCGGTACTCCGACTTATGCGACAGAGCATACATGGAGAGGTATTCACGCATCTGAGAAGAAGCCACATGCTGCAGAGCTTGATCACGTCATCTATTCAGGCGAATCATTTTATATAGGAGAAGTGGAAGTCATTCCTTTCGCAACCCCTCATGATGCAGAAGGATCCTGCGGATTTCGATTTTTCTATCAGGGAAGATCAATGGCCGTCGCGACTGATCTCGGATATTTCAGCGATGATGTCAGGGAAGCGATTGTCGGAAGCGAAGTCGTGCTGATTGAAGCAAATTATGACCACGATATGCTATGGAACGGGGAATATCCCTGGTATCTTAAAAACCGTATCGACGGGGACCAGGGGCATCTGTGCAATTCAGACTGTGCCGAAGCTGTGTGTTATCTGTACCATAACGGCACAAAACATTTTGTGCTCGGGCATTTAAGCAAAGAAAACAATATGCCGATGATTGCTGAGAAAGAAATCCTGCGCGTAATGGACCAGGAAGCTGCTGTCCGCGGAGAGAATTATTTCCTGTCCGTAGCAAACCGGTATTATCCGACAGAACCTGTCGTACTCTATGCCATATCAAAGGACGAGGGTGAAGCCGCCATATGTCTGGTCAGTGAAAGCCCGGAAATGGCTGCAGAAGTGTTTACGGCGGTCGAACTGATATGAAACTTCATATCATCGCAGCAGGCAAAGTTAAGGAAAAATGGCTTATAGACGGGATAGCGGAATATAAGAAGCGTCTCAGCCGGTATTGTGAAGTGTATATTACCGAAGTCCCGGACTCACCGGATCAGCTGCCCAGGGATGTAGCGCTGGCTAAAGAGGGCGAAAAGCTCCTTGGACAGATCAAAGAGGGGTCCCATGTCTGGCTTTTGGATCTTGCTGGCAAAATGTATAGTTCGGAAGATTTCTCCAAAGAACTGATCAAGGCATTTGACAAAGGCGGAGCAGAAATTACATGTGTAATCGGCGGCTCAAATGGCCTCTCTCCTGAAGTAATCGCGCGTGCAGACCATCGGATTTGCCTGTCGCCGATGACATTCACGCATCAGATGACGCGGCTCATACTTATGGAACAGTGCTACAGGGCGTTCAGAATTGACAGGGGCGAACCGTATCATAAATAATAGTATTTACTTTTCTCATACGAACAAGTCCTCGGATCGCACAGCGATCCTGCGGAACTACTCGAAAAGCAAATACTATTATTTATCAGGATTCGGCGATGCCGAACAAGGAATCTAATTGCTTTTTCTCGCTCGGTCGGGGGGAAGGGATCATACTTTTCTCGCTCGGTCAGTCCTCGGATTGCAGTGCAATCCTGCGGAATCTACTCGAAAAGCATGATCTCTTCCCTGCGAGGCGTCATGCGGACGCTCTGCTTACTATTTCAGAAAATTTACCATAATCGCACGCCCGTATTCGGTCAGTATTGATTCGGGATGGAACTGGACTCCATATACGGGATAATCGCGGTGCATGACGCCCATGACGGTGTCGTCGGGGGCGGTGGCGGTGAGCAGCAGACAATCGGGTATTGTTGCCGGATCCGCAGCGAGTGAATGGTACCGTGCTACTTCAAAAGTATCCGGAAGACCATTGAATAATGGGCAGAGAGGATTTGTCCCGGCTTCGTCCGAAAGGATGCGTACGGGTCTTTTTTTGCCGTGGACAAGTTCCGGAGCATGGATGATTACGCCGCCGAAGGCTTCGACGATAGCCTGATGTCCCAGACATATCCCCAGAATCGGGATCCTGCCGGCAAAATGACGGATTGCCGGTATTGAGATGCCGGCGGTAACGGGAAATCCCGGCCCGGGGGAGATGATGATATGTGTCGGAGCGAGAGCCTCGATTTCGGCAAGTGAGACGGCATTGTTGCGTACGACGCGGATGTCGGGATTGATCTGACCGGCAAGCTGATAGACGTTATAGGTAAACGAATCAAAATTATCTATTAATAAAATCATCGCATTCCACCTGCTTTTTCCAAGGCTACAAAAAGAGCCTTTGCTTTGTTCATGCTTTCAAGGTACTCGGTCTCCGGTACGGAATCGGCGACGATACCGGCGCCCGCCTGTACATGTATTTTCCCTCCGCGGATGACTGCCGTGCGGATAGCGATGCATGTATCCATATTGCTGTCGAATCCGAGATAACCGATCGCCCCGCCGTAGATACCGCGGCGGAGAGGCTCAAGTTCGTCAATGATTTCCATCGCACGGACTTTGGGTGCGCCGGAGAGGGTTCCGGCCGGAAGAAGGGAGGAGAGGACATCGACGGAGGTCTGACCTTGCCGCAGTGTTCCTTCAACATTGGTGACAATGTGCATGACGTGGGAGTACTTTTCGACATGCCCCATATTTTTGACTTCGACGGAACCGAATTCTGAGACTTTGCCGACATCGTTTCTTGCCAGATCGACCAGCATGTAATGTTCGGATATTTCTTTTTCATCGGCTAAAAGATCTGCCTCAAGAACCAGATCTTCCGCATCGGTTTTGCCGCGCGGACGGGTGCCTGCGATCGGGCAGGTCTCAATGCGTCCGTCCGTTACGCGGACGAGCATTTCGGGGGAAGATCCTACAATGGAGGCATCCTCGAGCTGGATATAGAACATGTAGGGGGAAGGATTGACATTGCGCAGTGCGCGGTAGATCGGGAGAGGGTCACCCTGGTACGGGGCCGTAAACCGCTGTGACAGGACTACCTGGAAAATATCCCCGTCACGGATATAGGATTTGGCTTTTTCGACGGCATCGCAGAAATTGTCCCTGCTTGTCTGCGGGATAAAATTCAGGTCCTCGGGATGAATCCGGGACAATTCAGCTGCGACAGGGCTTTGTATTTCAGTAATAATTTCGTTTAAGCGTGCAGTCGCTTTTTCATACGCGTCAGCTCCGCCTTCTGCAAAAACATTGACGATGACTGAAATCTCGTTTTTGAGGTGATCAAACACAATGACTTCTCCCGGTGCTGAAAGGGTGCAGTCAGGCAGATTGATCGTATCGGGGTTGTTGTCCGGCAGGATTTCGCAGTAACGGATAAAATCATAACCGAAATAACCCAGAAGTCCGCAGTAAAAATGATTTATGTAAGAAAATCGTTCCGATTCACATTGGCTGAGTAATTCAGACAGCTGCTCCAGCGGGGTATTTCCCAGGATTTCTGCCGGATAATTCTGACCAAGCCGGGTATATGCTGTCACTCCTCCCGATACGGAGTAGGAAAGAATCGGGTTTCTGCCCATGATCGAGTATCGGGACCAGCGGTCTCCTCCGACAAAACTTTCCAGCAGGAAAGAATGCGGCCGGCATCCGAATTTCTGAAATACGGAGATCGGTGTGAACAGGTCGCCGTTGATTTTTGATACAACGGGGATGATGCGTGCCGTCGGGGTTAATTGGGAGAATTCGTCGTATGAGGGAGAAATCATTGTGTTACCTCCGTAAAGGACCGGACATATGCGCCAAGCCGGGCGGCGATTTCGCTGTCGGCCATGCCTTCCAATATGCAGTCTTCAATTCTGCGCACAATTGCCGAACCGACAATGACGCCGTCGCAGTAGGTTTCCAGCTCGTGCTTCTGCTGCGGCGTGGAGACGCCGAAACCGATGCATTTGGGAATGTCGGAAAATGTATTCAGGGTATCAAAATAGTCCTTGAAATCGGTAGAGTAGGACGCTCTCTCCCCGGTGACGCCGAGGGATGCGACACAGTACAGAAAGCCCTGCGCCTGCAGAAGGATCCGTCGGGTGCGTTCCTTTGATACCGGAGTGACCATCGAAATCAGGTATACCCCGTGCAGGTCGGCAAAGGGACGTGCTTCGTCCCTCTCTTCGAGCGGGAGATCGGGAATAATGACACCCGAAATACCGGATGACTCACAGGCGAAAAAAAATCGCTCCTGTCCGTAGACAAATATTGAATTGAAATACAGAAGAAGTACGACGGGGACAGAGGGAAATTCTTTCGTAATTCTATCGGACAGGCCGAATACATCGGCAAGCCGTGTCCCGTGTGCCAGTGCACGGACATCGGCGCGCATGATGACCGGACCATCGGCCGATGGATCGGAATAAGGCACGCCGAATTCAATCAGATCCGCACCGTTTTCAATCATTGCTTTTGCAATTTTGTAGGATGCTTCGATCGATGGATCGCCGGCGGTAATAAACGGAATGAACGCTTTTTTGCCTTTTTTGCGAAGGTCTGCAAAGGCAGTATCGATTCGGTTGATCCGATCTGCCGGTATAGGCCGGTCGGGCTGGGCATTATTTGCGGGTTGGGTACTATTGTCAGGTTGGGCACTACTGCCGGGTGGGGTACTATTGCCGGGCTGTACAGTATTGCCGGGCGGGACGATTCGTGCATTTTCCATGTTTTTCTCCTCTTTCAGACAATCTGTCCGCGGTATCGGCCGATTGCTTCCACATCTTTATCTCCGCGTCCGGAAAGTGTTACGACCACTTGGTCCTGTGGCTTGAATTCCTTGTGCATTTTCCGTAAAAGGGCTACGGCATGGGCACTTTCGATCGCGGGAATGATTCCTTCCATGCGGCTCAGGTACTCAAAAGCGTCGACAGCCTCGTCATCGGTTACGGGATGATATTCACCGCGTCCCGTCTCGAAAAGATGTGCATGTTCCGGTCCGATGCCGGGATAATCAAGTCCGGCTGATATGGAATAAACCGGAGTGATCTGCCCCTCTTCGTCCTGCAGGAACAGTGACTTCATTCCATGGAAAACGCCTGTGGTTCCGCCGGTCAGTGTGGCAGCGTGGCGTCCGGTACTGACACCTTCCCCGCCTGCCTCGGCGCCGATCAGCCGGACGCATGTATCATTAATAAACGGATAGAACGTACCCATGGCGTTGCTGCCGCCGCCGACACAGGCGAAAAGGGCAGTCGGGAGACAGTTATATTTTTCAAGCATCTCCGATCGGATTTCGTCTCCGATCACTCTTTGAAAATCACGTACTATTTCCGGATACGGGTGAGGGCCGACGACTGAACCTACAACGTAGTAGGTGTCGCTGACGCGGCGTGACCATTCGCGGAGCGCCTCGCTGGTTGCATCCTTAAGCGTTGCCGTACCGTCAGTCACAGTATGGACCCTGGCTCCGAGAAGCTCCATGCGGTACACATTCAGGGACTGGCGGCGGGTATCCTCTTCGCCCATGAAAACATCGCATGACATTCCGAAAAGAGCCGCTGCCGTTGCAGTGGCAACGCCGTGCTGGCCAGCCCCCGTCTCGGCAATCACACGTTTTTTGCCCATTCTTCTGGCCAGAAGAATCTGTCCGAGGACATTATTGATTTTGTGGGAGCCAGTATGGTTCAGATCCTCTCTTTTCAGAAATACCTGAGTACCGAGGTCTTCGGAAAGCCGTTCCGCCCGGTATAAAAGGGAAGGGCGGCCGGCATATTCGCGCAGAAGTTTTCGAAATTCCCTGTCAAATTCCGGATCAGCCTGTGCCGCACGATATGCTTCTTCCAGTTCCGTAAGGGCAAACATAAGTGTCTCGGCTGCGTACTGTCCTCCAAATTCTCCGTATCTTCCTTTTGACATATTGATTATCCTTTCCTCATGCCGGCGGTGCGATATTCGTTATCTCAAATGATCGCTGACCGGGCCGTACCCCAAATCTTTTTACTTAACCGTGCTGTGGAATCTCAGATAAAAGCTCATGCATTTTCTGCTCAACATTTCCTGAAGATCCTTCCATGGAAGTCGTTCCCTCTGCCCCTGTGTTTGCAGCGGTCTGCGATTCGCGCATCAGGCTTTCCCCGATCAGTACGGAATGCACGCCGCTTCGATAGCAGCGGGATAAATCCTTGGCAGTATGTATGCCGCTCTCTGATACGATGGTCCGTCCTGCCGGAATCATAGGTGCGAGGCGTTCCGTTGTGGTTAAGTCAACATGAAATGTGTGAAGGTCGCGGTTGTTGATTCCGATAATCGGGGCATCAAGATCAAGGGCGCGCATCAGTTCATCCATTGTGTGAATTTCCAGAAGGACGGAAAGTCCGAGGTCACCGGCGAGCTGCATATAGGAGGCTATGGTCCTGTCAGGCAGAAGAGCCGCAATCAGAAGGATGGCTGATGCTCCCAGAATTCGTGCTTCGTAAATCTGGCTCGGATCAATCGTGAAATCTTTCCGCAGAACCGGAAGCGATACCTGGTTTAAGACATCCGTCAGATGATAGTCGCTTCCAAGGAAAAAGTCCTGTTCGGTCAGGACCGAGATAGCAGAGGCCCCGCCTCTTTCATAGGCAATCGCCTGGGCAGCCGGATGAAAATCGGGAGCGATGATGCCTTTGGAAGGCGATGCCTTTTTGACTTCGGCAATCATTGTAATACTCTGCCCCTTGATGGCTTTGGCAAAATTTCTTGTGACCGGAAGGGATGCATATGCCTGCTGCGCAAGTTCCTCAATTGTACGGTGTTCCATACGGGCTTGGATCCGCTCTGCTTTTTTTGCGGCGATGCGGTCGAGAATGGTACCAGTGGAAATCGTTCCATCCATTATGTCAGGCCGGCCGGAGGCTGATGTGATGCTCATGTTTTTCAACTCCTTCAAAGGCTCTTTATATCGTCACGGTTGGTGAAAAGGCGAATTTCTTCAAGCTTGGTAAGTGCTTTTCCTGAATCGAGCGCGTCCTGTGCCAGAAAGACTCCCTCGGCCATGGACTGTGCCTGCCGGCCGACATAAATCGTCGCCGCGGCATTTAAGACTACGATATCGCGGTGGGCACCCTTTTGTCCCCGAAGAATATCAAGTGCTATCTTTACATTCTCGTCCGGTGTTCCGCCCTGAAGATCCTCGAGTGTACAGACCGGCAGTCCGAACTGCTCGGGGGAAAGGGTATATTCCTCCATGTGATCGGGAAAGACCTCGATGACATAGGTAATACCCGTATTGGTAATTTCATCCGATCCGTCCGATCCGTGAACGACCATCGAATGCTTTTCCCCGATATTCTGCAGGGTCTTTGCGATAAATGGCATGATGGCCTGGTCATATACACCGAGTACCTGAGCATTTGCAGAGGCTGGATTGGATAGGGGCCCGAGGATGTTGAAAATGTTTCTCACGGCCAGCTGGCGCCTTACAGGGCCGGCAAACCGCATCGCCGGATGGAAAGTCGGTGCAAACATGAAGCCGAATCCGATTTCTTCGATGCAGCGCTCGACAGCGGCAGGGGAGAGTGCAATATTGATGCCGATGGATTCATAGAAATCTGCGCTCCCGGAACGGCTGGAAACACTTCGGTTGCCGTGCTTGGCGACACAGGCGCCTGCTGCGGCCGCTACGATGGCGGCGGTTGACGAGATGTTGAAGGTATTGGTACCGTCTCCGCCTGTGCCTACCGGATCGACACAGAAAGGCACCTTCGGATGAATGCGGTTGGCTTTCTCGGCAAGGGCGCGGGCGCCTCCCGTGATCTCTTCGACTGTCTCGCCTTTGACGCGCAGTGCAACCAGAAGACCTGCTATCTGTGCGTCGGTAGCCTTACCTGACATGACCTGGTCGATGGCATCATAGGATTCCTGTTCCGTGAGGTTTTTCCCCTCAATTATGGACTTGATGGCGTGTGTAATGTGCATCGTTTTTTCCTGCCTTTCCTGTCTTATTTTTGAAAAATATCTGCGGCAGAATACAAAAAAGCCCTTGTCTCTGCCAATTGCTTGCAGGGACAAGAGCTATAAAAACTCCTGCGGTACCACCTTGCGTTAGTCGCTTGAAAATAAGCGGCTCACTCGTCTTATCGTACTGTCATACGATTCTGCCTGATAACGGGTCAGATCCCCGTCAGCGCCTACTCGATTACTCTTTCGGGCTGCCCTCGTAAGTCCATTCACTATGTACCGCAATTCTGCAATCCCACCGCCTGCAGATCTCTGTGATCTTGGAAACACACCTACTACTCTTACTCAACAGTTTCATTATTGAATTATTGTCATTCTATGTGGAAAACAAAGAAATGTCAACATGATTCGCAGGTATATTTGTTTTGAGTTAATTGAAAAAGTAAATTCCACAGTATAGGGGTAAAGCTGAATTTAGTCTTGCGTCAAATTCCAGGTGGAGGTTACTCTTGCAGAGATGCGATTGCT
>Ga0209429_10001900_pt1 | contig 12607 bp, 7 predicted proteins | sample BarGraNGADG00212_3_FD_184493 | JGI IMG/M metagenome (GOLD analysis project Ga0209429, IMG submission 184493) | Arctic peat soil microbial communities from Barrow, Alaska - Barrow Graham LP Ref core NGADG0004-212 (SPAdes) (version 2) | ecosystem: Environmental > Terrestrial > Soil > Wetlands >... | reverse complement strand
TTCTCGTCAAAGTCCAGAGCACGCGCGACGTCGTCAAAGATGCCGATGTAGTCCACGATCAGGCCGTGGGTCTTCTCCTGGCCGAAGGTTCGGTTTGTGCGGCATATGGCTTGCAGGAGGTTTTGATCCTTCATCGGCTTGTCGAGGTACATCACCTGCAGGATGGGCGCGTCGAAGCCGGTGAGAAGCTTGCTGGTGACGATGACGAACTGGAGCGGGTCGGCCGGGTCGCGGAAACGGTCGAGCAGCTTCTCCTCGGCGTCCTTGTCGCGGACGTGCTGCCTCCACTCGGGCGGGTCGCCCTGAGTCGTAGTCATGACGATGGCGCTGGCCTCGGGGGCGATCAGCTCATCCATCACCGTCTTGTAGAGCACGCAGCATTCACGGTCGAACACCACCACCTGAGCCTTGAAGCCGTTCGGCTCCACCTTGGTCTGGAAGTGTCTGACGATGTGGTTGACCACTGCTCGGACGCGCTCGGGGTTCTTCACCAGCACGGCCATCTTGGCGGCGCGCTTGGCGAGGTCGTCGCGGTCCTGCTCGCTCAGGTTTCCGGTGATCTGCCTGTAGGCTTCGTCAATGGCCTCTTTGTCGATCTTCAGCTTCACCCCCGGCGCCTCGAAGTGGAGCGGGAGTGTCGCCTTGTCGCGGATGGACTCCTGGAACGAGTAGCGGCTCATGTAGCCCTTCTCGTCCTCGTCGGCGCCGAAGGCCCAGTAGGTGTTGCGGTCGGTGCGGTTGATGGGCGTGCCGGTGAGGCCGAAGAGGAACGCATTCGGCAACGCCTCCCGCATCATGCGGCCGAGGTCGCCTTCCTGGGTGCGGTGGGCCTCGTCTACCATCACGATGATGTTCGGTCTCTCGTTCAACTTGCCGCCGGCCTCGGCGAACTTGTGGATGGTGGTGATGAGCACCTTGCGCACGTCCTGCGCGAGCAGCGTCTGCAACTCCTGCCGCGTTGCCACGCCGACCATGTTGGCAACGTCGGAGGCGTTGAAGGTGGCCGTGATCTGTGTATCGAGGTCGATCCGGTCCACCACTATGATCACCGTCGGGTTGCCAAGCTTCGGGTGCATCCGCAGCTTCTGCGCTGCGAAGACCATCAGGAGCGACTTGCCGCTGCCCTGGAAGTGCCAGATGAGCCCCTTCTTCGGGTAGCCCTTCACCACCCGGTCCACGATCTGGTTGGTGGTGAAATACTGCTGGTAGCGGCAGATGATCTTGATCCGCCGGTGCTTCTTGTCCGTGGCGAATAGGGTGAAGTTTTGCAGGATGTCCAGCACCACCTCGGGCCGGAGCATGCTCGTGACCGACGCTTTGACGTGGTGAAGCTGGCCCTCCGGCTGGTTCTCCTCGTCGCGCCAGGGGCCCCACATATCGATCGGCATGCGGATGGAGCCGTAGCGGAACAGGCGGCCCTCGGTGGCGAAGGAGAAGACGTTGGGCACGAACATGGCCGGCGCCTGCCTCTCGTAGATCTCGCTCACCTGGAAGGCACCGTCGAACCAGGTCACCGCGCTGCGCGTGGGGGTCTTGGCCTCGCCGATGACCAGAGGCAGCCCGTTGACGACAAAGACCACGTCGAACCGCCTCTCCACCGCGCCGGCCAGGTACGTCCACTGGTTGCACACCGTCAGCCGGTTGTTGGCAGGGTTGGAGTAGTCCACCAGGCGCACGGCCACGTGCTCGCCGTGGGGTCCGAAGGGCATCGTCTTCTCGCCGCGCAGCCAGGCCATGAAGTTCTCGTTCGCCCGCACCAGCCCGTCGGCCTGCACGGAGAGGATGCAGGCGCGCAGGTTGTAGATGACCTCGTCGGCGAGGTCGGGCTGGGCGGCGATCTCGGGGTTGAGCCGGACGAGCGCCTCGCGCACCCAGAACTCCACCATCACGTCGCCGCTCTGGCGAGGGAGCAGGGCCGCGGGAACGTAAACCCAAGCCGCCGGGCGGAACTCGCCGCCGAGGGAATCGCCGAAGCCCGGTGAGACCTCACGCAAGACCAACGGCCGCGCGGGCTCCCGCCTGGTGACCGCATCGAGGATCATCTGCTCGACGGTGTTGGCTTCGGTGAAGGTCATTCCACCACCTCCCGGTAGCTGGCTTTGGCGGGCCCTATTAGGCTGCATTGCCGATCAGCCACGTTCAGCGCTGCGGCACTGGCGGCGGGAGGAATGCAACGGAGTGTTCGGCCGTCACGCGGGCGGACCCGAAGCCTCACCCTCTTTGCCGCCGGGCTTGTCAGACGTTGAAACCGGAGTGGCTGTCCCGGCTTCCGGATTCATTGGGACTGTAGACAGCTGGAACTTTTCGACAGCAAGGCGATCTGTCTCTCCTACGACTCGATGCAGTAGTGCTAGCGCACCAAACAGATCATCGACATCGAGCCTCCTCACTTCCCCGCTGTTGAAGCGGGACATCCGGATCGCTCTTACGTATTTATCGTCAACCAGTCCCCGATTGTGCGCAATCACGTTTCGGGTGGCGATCAACTCAACGACGGCATCACGATGCCCCTTCGGCACGTGTATCTCGATGCCGCGCTCTCCGCACCAAGCTTGGAGATCACCGAAACCCTCATAGGCAAGTGCGTTGATTCGTTTCTCAATGATATCGTGGATTAGGTCTTCAATTCGGTCGTATCTGAGCAATTCCTCAAGTGTGAGGGTCTGCTGACGAGTACTCAACATGGCGGGTTTAGCGTGGAGAACTACCCGAATCAAGTCGACGAGATAGATTTGAAAGTTGTCGACGAGCCGAGCCAAAAACATCTCGAGCAGTGCCTGGCGATTCTTGCGCAGGAACTTCGTCATTGGCCCGGGATCAGTCTTCGCCAGCTGTGAAGGATCCGTGGTCTTGTATTCATCGCTGCCTTCAAGGGCTAGGTTCGCCACAAAGGCGTTGTAGTCACCTCTAAGCACGACGTCGATGAGGAAATGAAAGAGACCAAGGTCAGAGGCGGCCGCGCGAAAGTAGGTCCTAGCAGCAGCAGTTCCGTCCCTTGGTACTGTCGGCATTTCGTTATCGTGAGTGTGCAACTCTTGGCTCACCGCCTATCCTCCGATGAACTGACTGCGTCGCGTTGCGTCCGCGCTGCTCAAGCCCGGCTGGAACCGCAGTTGACCCTGCCTGACACGATCATGCCGCCCTCGGAATTGACATGAGTCGCCATCTCCTCGGCGGGCGAGCCAGCATCCCTCACACCCTACTTGCACTAACCGCGGCTGTCCCCAGCGAGGGCGTCATAGGCTTGCGGTTTCGTCAACATCATCTGGACGCCTGCACACCGTCGCGTCCGACCGCGTCCCGAGAATCATTGGTTCGACGGTGTGGAATTCAGTGAGCCTTATGGCACTGTCCCTATTCGATGAGGGTGTTGGTCAACGCCTGTCGCAGAGAAATGAGTCTCGATACGGCTTGGCCGGATGCGTTGAGGCAGGCATCTACTGCGTCCAACTTGTCGATAATCTCCTCTTGGCTTGCTCTGCTCAGGACTGGCAACTGAAAAGCCGCGAAGTGGCGGAAGTAGAGGTGGCGAATCTTGCTTCCCTCGCATCGATTCTCAACAAGCACGCGAAACGTTGTCGTTTGCAGACACCGGAAAAGGAACCGCGGTAGCACGTCGCCGCTAAGGACGAACCTGCCAATGCGTTGGTTGAGCAAGCCGGCATCCGTTGGACCAGTAAAACACACGCGACCGATGAACCCATCCTCGAGCGACTGTGCGGTGAGGTTGATGAGAACTTGGTCAGCTGCGATGAACCACCCAGGACTTTCCTCCAGAAAGTCCTCCGGGAGGCTGACTGTCGCTGACGGTGACCAGTCGAGTGTTCCGTCGGGCGCGAGATTGCCAGGACGTATCAGCCGTACGCCATGTTCCTGGTATTTGGCGCTGGCAAACGGTCGCCCGTTTTGCATAGATGCGACCTGGTCCAGCCGAGTGAAGCTCTGACCTCGAACTGCGTAGGCGGGAGTAGGAATGAGCCCGTCAATTAGTGATCGCCTGGCTCCTGCGAGGGCGTCGCAGAGAGAGTCATAACCTTGTGCGTCCTCATCCACCGCCCGGAGGGTTTCCGCGATCCGCCGCTGCTGGTCGAGCGGCGGGAGGTCGAACTCTTCCAGCTTGAGGGTCGTCCAGTTGATGGTCGGTGAGAGCGAACCGACCGAAATCTCCACAGCCCGGTTCATGAACTTGTCGCTCATCATCAAGAACGGCAGGAACTTCGGCAGCACCATGTCCGGCTTCGCCCGCACGACCATCGCGTGCGCGGAGCAGATGCCTTCCATCTCCGCAACGGCCAGCTTCCGCTGGTAGGCGCGACGTCGTCCGAAAATGACGTCGCCTTTGCGGAAGCGGAGCTTGGTGCCGATGACATCGCTACCCTTGCCCCAGCGCCGGATGTGCAGGCTGCCAGAGTCCAGGTGTTCCAGTCCGACGTAGATTTCCTCCGCCGCATCCGCCGGTTCGATGCGCTCGTCGACGCTGTCGGCGAATGCACCAAACTTCAGCCGCCTCCACCCGGTGCGGTCGAAGAGAGGGAGATTAGCCCAATCGGTATTTGGCCGGAAACCGCCTCCCGACCGGTCGATTTCGGACGTCCATAGGACGATGGTCAGTGGATTCTCCTCTCTCACCGGTCGATTATCGGTCGATTCGGGTGTCAGGGTTCCTGTTTGAGGTGTCGGACGATTCCGCTGGAACGCAGGACGATTATCGGATGATTTCGCCACCTGGAGTCCTTTGTTTTAATATATAACCGGCCCCAAGACCAACCCACTTTCGGGCCAGCACACTGAGGCTGACGATACTCACCAGGTCGTGGTGCGGAGTGTCCTTTGGGACATGAAGTCACCCATCACCTACGATTCGGAAGTGTTGGGTTTACGATTAGCCGCAGGGACCTTACGATTACTTGACGAATCGTCCGGTGCCTTGTGCCGGTACCGGGTTGAGCGTCCTCCTCCCACCTTCTCTGCCAGGCCGAGGTCGACGAGTTTCCCAAAGTCGGAAGCGGTGATCGGACGCGTAACACCAAACTCTGCTTCACATTGCCGGCTGGTTAGCTCCTGGCCCTCGGCCAGCCATTGCAGTATCTTCCTCTGCCTGTCGTTTAGTTGCGCCTCGATGGCCGGTGTGACACGCAGCTGGGTCTCAGGCATCCGGATACGGTCGAGGTTTTCGCCGGGGCCGGGGAAGACGACCTGGAAGTAGCCGGTATCCGTGCCGAGGAGGATCTGGTCCAGTCCGTGATTGAGCATATGGTCACGCATCCGGCGAAAACCGCTGCCCCGCTCTTCGATGCGGTGGAAGTAGGAGAGGCACTGGGCAAGAACGGGATTGCGCGAGCACGGGCGGTATTTGCCTTTGCGCAGGTTGGTGATCGTGAGGGGCGCGGGCGGGAGGCCGGGGCTGGAAACGACCACCCTATCGAAGAAGACCTCGAGCATTATCTTTCGTCCGGCGTCTTCGTATTGCCGATGCGCCACGGCATTGACCAGGGCTTCTCGAAGCGCCTCCACTGGATACTCGTCCAGCCGAACCCGGTTCAACCCAACCACCTTCATGGGGTGGCGGGTGTTGCGATCGATAAAGGCGATGGCGCGGTCGACCGCCAGCGGCATGGGGTCGCGTATGTCTTCATGATCGCGCGGATCGCCGTCGGCTTCGGTGCTACGGTAGGCGTCGGCGAGGATCCGGCATTGCGGGAAGACCGCGGAGGGATCGCGACCGAGAAGCACAATACCTGCAGCGGTAGCGTAGTGATCTCCAGCCTGCGGGTCATGCCAGACGAGACCACGCAGTGAGGCCCCGGCGAGGAGATCGGTTGCGGAAAGGTCGGAGGGATTCCTGGCCTCTGCAGCAGAGACCAAATGCCGGGCCACCTCGTGGTCGAGATCTTTCCAGCGCACCCGTGTCAGCGACTGCGATTCAAAGTAGGAGGTGGCCTCGATGGTCTGCGTGGCTATCTCATTCTCGTCGCTGGAAGGACCGATCCCAAACTGGTCTTTGAGCAGTCTGACCAGAGCCGCGCGGACTTCCTTCTGTAGTTCGATGACATTGCCAAAGAGTTTGTATTTTGGTCCGTCGGCATCCAATTCTCTCAACAGACTGTCGGTGGCGGCTTCGCGTGGGACACTGCGCTCGCCTTTGATGAAGGCCAGAACAGGGAGCTTCTTCTCCCTGGCGCGACGGTATTCGGCGTGGGTGATGGAGACATCTCCCACGATTGTCCCGTATTGAATGCCGACAATCAGCAAGTAGAGCTGGCAGTCGTCGAGAGATCTGAGGCAACCCTCCAGGGCTTTGTGCGGCGACGCCGGCTCGAATTCGTAGAGCACCGGTGCGCAGTGCGCCGAAAGGAACGTGTCGGTGTTCAGTAGGTTCTGGACGATGAGACGCTCATCTTCCAGTTCCTTCTGCACCGAACTGACGAATACCTGGAGTTTGCCGGTCATCGAGTGGTCCTCATTTTGATGGGAACGGGCTCGGCGAGCAGCGCGTTAAGTGCCTGCCGCACCAGCGCGGAACTCTCAATCCACGCGGACAGCGCGGCGGGGAGCGAGTGCGTGCCGTAGGACGCGGTTTCGTCGTGGATAGCCTTGCGGGTGGGTCCGACGTACAAGGGAATGCTCAGATTGCCGTCCCTGGCGCGGATCTCTTCCAGGGTCGCCATGCGGGCAAAGCCGGGTTCGTCCTTGAACTCGCGATAGGCGGCGACGATGCGCTCGATGTGATCGTCGGTGAGGAAGCTTTGGGCGCGTTCGCGGGTCACTTCGTTGACGGCGTTGATAAACAGGATGCGGCCTCTGCGCGCCCTGGGCTTGGCCGTGCGGCAGATGACGACACAGGCTTCCATCGGCGAATTGTAGAAGAGGTTCGGCCCGAGGCCGAGGACGCACTCGATGGCGTCGGCTTCGATGAGCTTGCGGCGCATCTCCGCTTCCTCTTGCCGGAAGAGGACGCCGTGGGGGAAGAGGATGGCGCAGCGTCCGGTCTTTGGCGTGAGGCTGCAGAGAATGTGCTGCCAGAAGGCGTAGTCGGCCCGGCCCTGGGGCGGCGTGCCGTGGAGGTTGCGCCCCCACGGGTCGGAGGCGAAGGCGGCGCGGTCCCACTGCTTGATGGAATAGGGCGGATTGGCCAGCACCACGTCGAACTGCATCAGGCGGTCGCCCTGCAGGAGCTTCGGCTCGGCGAGGGTGTCGCCGCGAACGATTTGGAAGCCCTCGATGCCGTGGAGGAAGCAGTTCATCCGGGCGATGGAGGAGGTCATGAGGTTCCGCTCCTGCCCGTATAGGCGGACGTTGCGCCACTCCTGGCCGTGGCGGCGCAGGTGGGCGATGCAAGAGAGGAGCATGCCGCCGGAGCCGCAGGTGGGGTCGTAGATGGCTTCGCCCGGCTGCGGTTCCAGCATCTCTGTCATGAGATGGACGACGGTGCGGTTGGTGTAGAACTCGGCGGCGGTGTGGCCGGCGTCGTCGGCGAACTTCTTGATCAGGTATTCGTAGCCCTGGCCCAATTCGTCCTCGGGCAGCTTGGCGATGGTGAGGTCGAGCGTGCTGAAGTGCTCGACGAGGTCGCGCAGCATGGCGTCGGAGAGGCGGCCCTTGTTGGTCCACTGTGCATCGCCGAAGATGCCGAAGAGCTTGTCGGGGTTGGCGGTCTCGATGCCCCGCATGGCAGACTGTAGCGCCTGCCCCACGTCCCTGGCGGCCTGCCGCACCTCTCGCCAGTGGGCCTCGGCCGGGATCTGGAAGCGGTGGTTCTCCGGGTATGATGCGAACTCGGCGTCCCCGCCGGATTCCGCCAGCGCGGTCTGCGTCTCCTCGTCGAAGACGTCGCACAGCCGCTTGTAGAACAGCAGCGGGAAGATGAACTGCTTGTAGTCGCCCGCGTCGATGGTCCCACGCAAAAGCACGGCCGCGCCCCAGAGGTAGGATTCAAGCTGTTGTTGGGTGATGCAGATCATGTGCGGTACTCTGAATACGAGTACTTGCTGTTCACGAAACACCGGAGTCCTGGTCGTCTGCCAGGAACGCTTGAAGTTTGCTTATGAGTGCGCTCTCCACTGTACGTTCCGCCTTGCTCTCAAGAAGCACAGTCAAGGTGAGGGGATCAGTCCTCCCAACCCGCTGAAAACGAGTAAGTAGTGGTACTACCATCGATGGATTGCGTGGGAGGTCATACATGACAAGCAAATCGACCTGCTGCATACTCAAGCCCTTCAACGCAGCCGTGGTGGCTAGTAAGACTCCACCGTGCTCTGCGAAACCACGCACCGTTTGAACCCTTGTATCATCGGACATGGCGCCGTATAGAGCCCAGGGGGTAATGCCGAGTTCCTCGAGAGCGGCTTGGAGGTAGAGCAACGTCGCCCGATACGAAGTTACGATACACATCGGTCGCGGCGTGGGCACCGGGACTTGCGCTTGCCCGAGCAGCGTCTTGAGAGCTACAAGCTTAGAATCCACCGCGAGGGCATCTAGCTCATTGAGACAGCGGTTCAACAATTCAAGAAGCTCCCCTGGGTCTCCGGGGAGGACGGCCGTGTGCTCGCCGGCATCACTCAGGTCACCCATGTCACCCTGCTCGCCGGCCGTTTGGGAGAACTCGTAGGCCCCGTGGGCGAGCCTGTTTCGGAGCCGGCGCAGGCCTGCTTCCAGAGCAGACGGACTAGACGCAGCTAGTGCAGCGAAGACGGGTCCCGGCAGTCCCGCATTGCTGTCATTGACGCCCAATACTTGAGCGATCTCATCTACCGAATCCCGCAAACGCCGTTCTGAATCATCCAGATGAAACTCGAGGATCTTCAACTCGGGCCGAGGCTGGTCAAGAATGCGCCGGCCAGCAGCGTCAACCACGTCCACCGCACGAGTTCTCGTTTCCTTCCAGGGCTCGATCCCAAGTTGCGAGGGGTCATCGATGCCCGTCGAGCTCAAAAGCAGCGCGCGAAGCTTCGGGGAAGATGCAACCAGAGCCCGGACAATGCCCTTCCGCTGGGCCCGAAGTTGCTGTGCTTCGTCCACAACCAGGAGTGTCCACTGCACCGAGCAGAGGCTGAGCGCAATGTCTTCCTGTTTAGCGAAGTCGGTGCTCAGCAGATACACTCGGCCCGCCCACCATAACTCGCTATGGGGCGACACTGCATCCTGCAACTCGCGGTAACGGAAACGATCCACTGCTTCTGCACTCACCCCTATCTGCTCAAGCATGTCCCGCATTTGCGACTGCAGTGCTCCAGGAGAGAGAACGAGAATTCGGGCCGCCGGCTGGGTGGCGAGGAGACGCTTGATGAGATGCACAACCGTGTAGGATTTGCCGAGACCAACGGCCCATCGAACAATGTAGCCACGGATCGCCGGTTCCGCAAAGAACTGGTCGATGAGGGCCTGTTGGTGGGGCATGAGCGGCCTGCTAGCGTCGTGTTTGCGAATGCTCTCGTTCATGGTTTCTCCCGCGTGTCTCGGCGCGCATCGGCCATCTTAGCCCTGAGTAGAAGCCAATCGCGGAGGCCACTAATCGTTTCGTGGTCCTCCACGGTGAGTTCTCTCTTGAAGTGGAACAGGTCATTCCGCAGATCGCTGAGTTGTTTCAGTTTTGCGGCTGTCCTGGTGCGGTTACCCCCAAAGATAGGCTCGAACCTTGGCCAGTTCTCTCCATGCTCGATGATGGACTTGTAGTTGTCGAACGTTATCCCTTCCAATGTCCTCGGAACCTTCCCCGGTCCATAGAACTGCGCGAGACTACGTTCAGCAAGTTCTTCGAGTTCATCTTGATTCACCGCCAGTCGAATCAGCGCACGCAACGTCAATTCAATTTCTGAGAGCATCACGAAGGGGCTGGCGACCTTGTAGAGGTAACGCAGGAAGTCCATGGGAGTCAGAATGCCCTGGAGCATTTCCGGCGAGCCTACCAAAACACCATTGTTCCGGTCCATCGCGTCGAAGACCTGACGCATCTCTTGACTCACCCGCGCGTAGTCGAATTGCTCGAGGCAGTCCTCCACAACTAAGTCGCCAGGCGCGCACTTCTGTTTCGATACTTCATGCCAAGTGTATTCCGCAGCCTTTTGAGCGAAGGATCTATGAGAAAAAACTCCCAGTACCACACCACCCATGGCCACAGGCACCTGCGAATATCCGTTGTGTCGCATCAGTGCAAGGGCGTCTGCCACGGTCATCCCGGGCGGAACGGTCAATGGGCGCTGATTCTCTGGCATGACCCGGTTGATCTGATGAAACAACGCCGAAACCAGGTCAAGCTCGCTGGAAATCCCCTGCTCACCCAGACCTCCAGTGACCAACCGCATCTTCGGGATCATGTGGCCGCCCCCGTTATTAGTCCGCAGTCCTGCAAGATCTCTATCAGCCTGTTTTCCGCCTCGAATGCCGCTTCCGCGCTCTCCTGGAGGCGGCTCATCGCTTCATCGACCGTGAGCACGTCCCGCGCGATCTTCGGCTCGACGTAGCGAGGGATGTTGAGGTTGTGGTCGTTGGAGGCGATCTCATCCAAGGTCACCACGCGGGCTACGCCTTCCACATCCTTGTAGTCGTGATACCAGGCATAGATGCGCTCGACGTGCTCGGGGAGGAGTTCGTTCTGCGCCCGGCCCTTCTTGAATTCGCGGGAGGCGTCGAGGATGAGCAGCTTCTTCTTCCGGTCCTTCAACTTGCGCTGACGGAAGACGAGGATGCAGGCGGCCAGGCCGGTGCCGTAGAAGAGGTTCGGCCCAAGTCCGATGACGGCTTCCAGCAGATCCATCTGGAGGATCTTCTTCCGAATCTCCCCCTCCTTGCCCATGCGGAACAGCGCGCCGTGCGGCAGCACCACGGCCATGCGACCGGTGGCGGGGGCCATGGACTTGATCATGTGCTGCACCCAGGCATAGTCACCGCTCTTGGCGGGTGGCTTCCCGGCGAAGTTCCGACCGTAGGGATCGCTGGCCCACCCTTCGTCGCCCCACTTTTCCAGCGAGAAGGGTGGATTGGCGATCACACAATCAAACGTGGCCAGGTTGTCCCCGAAGAAGAACGCCGGCTGGCGCAGTGTGTCGCCGCGGATTACCTGGAAATCAGCGGCGCCGTGCAGAAAGAGGTTCATCCGCGCGATGGCGGATGTGGTGAGGTTCTTCTCCTGCGCGAAGAGTCTGCCCCAGAGGGTGCGGTCGTCGCCGTGGTTCTCGCGGACGTGGTGAACAGCCTCCAGCAACATGCCGCCGGTGCCACAGGCGGGATCGTAGATGGACTCGCCCTCCCTGGGATCGAGAATGTTGACCATGAGCCGCACGACTGAGCGAGGGGTGTAGAACTCGCCCGCCTTCTTGTTGGTGGCGTCGGCGAACTTCTTGATTAGGTATTCGTAGGATTGGCCGAGGATGTCCGCCTGCGCCGCCTGGTTGCTGAGCGTGATGCGCGAGAAGTGCTCGATGAGATCGCGGAGGAGAGCATCGGGCAGGCGTTCCTTGTTCGACCATGCCGCATCGCCGAAAATGCCGTAGAGCGTCTCCGGGTTCGCCGTCTCGATGCCGCGCATCGCCGTTTGCAGCGCTTGGCCGACGTTGGTCGTGACCACTCGCACATCGCCCCAGTGACACCCTTTCGGAATCTGGAAGCGGTAGTTCTGCGGGAACTGGGCGTATTCCTCGTCGCCCCCTGATTCTACCAACGCAGCGGTGTATTCCTCGTCATACACGTCCGAGATGCGCTTAAAGAAAAGTAGGGGGAAGACGTAGCTCTTGAAGTCGGCGGCGTCCACGGGGCCGCGGAGAATGTTGGCGGACTCCCAGAGGTGGGACTCGAGCCCCGAGAGCGTGATCTCCCGGGGGGACTTGGGCAAGGTTCCACTCTTAACCATTGTGGATCCTCTAGAGCGCGGGATATAGGACTGGCGGAGGTATTGCCCGGATCACCGATAGCTCTTCGCGACGGGATTCTGGTCAGCGACGACGGCTAGGTATATGGAGCCAGGCACGATGTAAACAGTCTACATCAGACGCTCGGGGCTGTCCATCTTGGTTGTTGACACTGAAGGGGCAATACCGGGACTCCGGACCACCATCGAGCGAGCGAAAGAAAACGGCCCTGGGTATAACCCGGAGCCATTTTGTTCCGAATCCGTCTACCGCTGAACCTTGCCCTCTACGAGCCGAAGAGGTCGAAGGCCGTGCGAATGAGGATGCCGATCAGCAGCAGCAACAGGGTGGTGCGGATCACCTTCGGTGACACCATCGCGTTGACCTTACCGCCGAACTGGGCGCCGATGATGGACCCGACGATGACGAAGATGGCAATCTGAAAGTCGAACTGTCCTGTGGCGATCTTCCCGATCCCCCCGGAGAAGGTGGTTGGAATGATCATCAGCAGGGAGGTGCCGACTGCCATCCGGGTGGGGATCCTGAGCACCGAGATCATCAGCGGCGTCATGATGAAGCCACCGCCGACCCCGAGCATCCCAGCCAGGACGCCGACAGCCAGCGCCATGACGAAGGCCAGGGGAAGATTGACGTCGACGGGGCCGCTCTTCTCCTGCTTTGGGGCGAAGAACATCAGGAGGACAGACAGGGCAACCAGAGAGAAGTAGACGGAAAGGAGCAGCTTGGGTTGCATCGATGCTGAT
>Ga0209429_10001898_pt1 | contig 12614 bp, 13 predicted proteins | sample BarGraNGADG00212_3_FD_184493 | JGI IMG/M metagenome (GOLD analysis project Ga0209429, IMG submission 184493) | Arctic peat soil microbial communities from Barrow, Alaska - Barrow Graham LP Ref core NGADG0004-212 (SPAdes) (version 2) | ecosystem: Environmental > Terrestrial > Soil > Wetlands >... | reverse complement strand
ACAAAGCTTGGAAAGGAAACCATTATTATGGCACAGAAAATTAAAGAGTTAGTAATAGTTCCAGCATTTTCATATTAAATATTGTGCCAAAAAATACACGAATTTGAGAGATTAGATACTAAAGGGGAACTGGATTAGATTCTTTAAAAATTTTAAATAAGAGTAACTTAAACTCCCCTTTAGGGGTTGGGGGCATATATGTATATTTTCGAATTAGAATTAAAAGTACGCGATTACGAGTGTGACATTCAAGGGGTTGTAAATAACTCGGTGTACCAGAACTATTTGGAACACACTCGTCACGAGTTTTTGGAGGAAAACAATATCAGCTTTGCCGAATTGCACGATAGAGGCATTGATCCAATGGTTTCGAGTATTGAAATTGCGTATAAAACTCCTTTGCGTCCCGGCGATAATTTTATTTCAAAACTTTATGTTACAAAAGAAGGAGTTCGGTACATTTTTCATCAGGTAATATGTCGTAAGTCCGATAACAAACTGGTTATTAAAGCTAAAGTGCATGCAGTAGTAGTGATTAATGGAAAACTGGTTGGTTCACTTCCTGAATTTGATAATCTTGTAATTCGCAGTCAGGCAAAAGTGGAATAAACTATTTTCCCTTTCAGCTTGTTTATCAAATTGGGAATTGATAATTGAATAATTGGACATTGAAATATGAACGAATTTTTAGAAACAGAAGAAAAAATAGTTCGAATGCTCAAAACGGTGTTCGACCCGGAAATTCCGATAAATATATACGATTTGGGATTGATTTATAAAATCGATCTGGCTGATGATGGTCAACTTACGTTGGATATGACGTTGACTGCACCAAATTGTCCTGCAGTTGATTTTATTGTGGAAGATGTACGCATGAAAGTAGGCAGTGTTGAAGGAGTGAAAAACGTTGATGTAAACATTGTGTTTGAGCCTGCTTGGGATAAAAATATGATGAGTGAAGAAGCACAACTGGAGTTAGGATTCCTTTAAAAACTACCGACTATTTATGATATATTTTCTTTCCGATGCCCATTTGGGTTCACTACTTGTAAAAGATCAACGTGCTCACGAGAAAAAGCTGGTTGATTGGCTCGACAACGTTAAAAAAGATGCAATAGCCATTTATCTGCTCGGTGATATGTTCGATTTTTGGTTCGAATATAAAACGGTTGTACCAAAGGGTTTTGTGCGTTTTCTTGGTAAACTTGCCGAGCTGACTGATTCAGGTATTGAAATTCATTTCTTTATTGGGAATCACGATATCTGGACGTTCGGTTACCTCGAAAATGAAATTGGATTGATAATTCATAAAGAACCTTACACTGTTCAGCTTGGGAATAAACGTTTTTTTATGGCTCATGGTGACGGACTTTATGCCGAAGATCATGGTTTTAAATTTATACGCACAATTTTCCACAGTCGGACAGCTCAGAAATTATTCCGGTTGCTTCCTGCTCAGCTTGGACAGGAATTTGGTTACAACTGGTCAAAACGTAACCGTGAGAAGATACTTCCTATTGAAAACAAATACCTGGGAGAAGAAAAAGAAAATTTGGTGGTTTTTGCCAAAAAATATGTTGAAACACACGATGTCGATTTTATGATTTTCGGTCACAGGCATGTAGCGCTCGATTTACAACTGAAAGACAATAAACGGGTCATTATCCTCGGTGATTTTGTCGGAATTTTCTCGTACGGTATATTTGATGGAGAAAATTTCAAGTTGGAATATGTTGACAGTAAGCAGTGATCAGTTAACAGTCATCATATTTAATTCATAATTAAAGCCTTATCTAACCCAACTGGTTAATATAAGGCTTTTTTATTCACTTAATCTTATAACTCTGCATTTTGTGAAGTGACCTGCGTAGCCTACGTTTAGCACTTTACATTTTGCAGAGTGACCTGCGTACCCTACGCTGACCACTTTACATTTTGCAGAGTGACCTGCGTACCCTACGCTGACCACTTTACATTTTGCAGAGTGACCTGCGTACCCTACGCTGACCACTTTACATTTTGCAGAGTGACCTGCGTACCCTACGCTGAACTACTTTACATTTTGTGGACTTTTAACGCTTCTGATTTTTCGTTTATTATTTTGCAATGTATCTGCCTTATATTGAAAAGCTTAATGAGGTCTTTTACTATGTCACTCGTTTCTTGATTCCTCCGACATATTGCAACCCTTGAAAAATTATTTTACCGAAATCAATATTCTGTTTAAAAATTATTTTATGTTTTTGTATATAATTGTAAAATTATATTTATATTTGCAATTCATTATAACAACTCGTCCGCTGTAGCGACAGCGGCATTACATATTGGAAAAGCGTTAGCTTTTATTCCTGTTAGTTGAAAACCGCCAATTTTTAAATTATCTGCAGAATAATAAGTGATACGCTCACGCCAACCGGCGTGGGCTATTCTTATTTGCAGATAGGGTGCTTGGCGGTACCTCAACTAAAGGATGAGTGTAGTACCACGCTTTTTTTATGCTCAAAAAGTAACGAACAGACTTAAATATAACCAATAAAAAAAGGAGGTCACATGAAAAGTAAAAGATTAAAGTTAGGTTCACTACTCTTGTTAGGATTATGCTTGAATGGACTTTATGCCCAACAAGTCATTCCAGCAAGTGGAGGTAATGTTTCGGGAGCTGGAGGCTCTGTTAGTTATTCAATCGGACAAGTTGTTTCAGCCACCAATACTGGAACAACCGGCTCAGTCACTCCGGGTGTACAACAGCCTTATGAAATTTCAGTATTGATGGGTATTAATGAAGTAGGAATTACACTAAAATGTGATGCTTATCCGAATCCAGCAAAAGATTTTTTAAAATTGAAAGTTGATGAATCAGCTACACTCATCATTAGTTCAATGTCTTATCAATTGAGTGATATGAACGGAAAAATTTTAGAGAATAAGAAAATAACAAGCAATGAGACAAACATTGTTATGAGCCATTTTATATCAGGAACCTATTTTCTGAATGTAATTCAAGGAAATGAAGAAATAAAATCATTTAAAATCATCAAAAATTAAATCATTATGAAAAAAACATTAACAATTTTATTCGCTGTATTAACGGCCAGTGTATTTGCCATAGTACCTCAGAAAATGAGTTATCAGGCAGTAGTTCGCAACAGCAGTAATGCCTTGGTTGTAAATTCTAACATTGGTATGCAAGTAAGCATATTGCAAGGTTCTGCAACAGGCACTTCGGTATATGTTGAACGACAATTCACAACTACCAATGCAAATGGTTTAGTAACCATGGAAATTGGGTCGGGAACAATAATTTCGGGTAGTTTTTCTACAATTGATTGGTCGACGGGCACATATTTTATCAAAACAGAAACGGACCTAAATGGTGGAGCAAATTATACTATTACAGGAACTAGTCAATTATTGAGTGTGCCTTACTCTTTAAATGCCAAAACTGCTGATAATGCAATTGCAATCAATGGAACAACTTTATCAACGTTGTCAACCGGAATTTTAAAAAATACAACGACAACCGGTGTTCCATCAATCGCTATTGCTTCAGATTTCCCTACATTAAATCAAAACACAACTGGCAATGCTGCAACTGTTACTACTAATGCTAATTTAACTGGCGATATTACTTCAACTGGTAATGCAACTATCATTGCCAATAAAGTAACAGTAACAGGAACTGCTCCTATTTCAATAACAGGTAGCCCTAAATTTATTGCTACAAGTGCGGTAGCGGTTTCAATCGCACCTGCAACTACAAGTGCAGCAGGTTCAATGAGTGCAACTGATAAAACAAAATTGGATGGAACTTCATCTCATTATATTGGTGAACTATTTAGTGGCGGAATTGTAGTAGCAGTTTGGAAAATAAATGGAATTGAAGGTGGATTGATTGCTTCATTGACAGATGTAAGTACTGGAACAATCTGGAGTAATGTCAATAACGTATCTCTTTCGACAGCATTAAGTCCAATAGACGGCCAATCAAACACTAATGCGATAATTGCACAAATTGGCCATACAACAAGTGCTGCCTTGACATGTAAGAACTATACTGGGGGAGGTTTTAATGATTGGTATCTTCCTGCAATTTGGGAATTAAATCAATGTTATAATTCGGCATTCATTGTCAATACTGTTATTGGAAGTGCAAATGGATTTCAACCGAATAAATATTGGAGTTCAACCGATACGACTATACCTGGCTATCCATGGGTTAAATATTTTTCGGATGGTTCACAAAAAGCAGGAAGTCCAGTTGATAGTAAAGATTATGCATTTAACGTTCGCGCAGTTCGAAAATTTTAATTGTTTGTTCTTTTTACAAAAATATAAATCAAATGGGAAAATTAACAGAATCAATTCCTGAATACTTAGAGTATTTGGAAGTTTTAGTAGGGAGTCAAATTTCGGAGATTGCAAAGATTAGTAATCATAACTATAGTTTTAAGATAGGAAATGACTGGTTTAAACTTAAAAGTGAGAAAATACTTGGAACAACTTTCTCACATGGTCCTTGCTTAATTCTAAGCAGTGGAAAAAATATTGACGAAATTGAAGAAAAAAACATCAAACAACCCACTGAATATAAGGCTCGGGTTGATAAAATCTTTGAGAAGCTTGAAGAAGTTTATATAATGTTTCTTGCGGTTAGTAATGAAAAATCTAAAGTTATTGTCAAAATTTTAATCGAGTTTACTAGCAAATATGATATTATTGAGAAGTTTAGCTCAAATCTTTTTGTTATCACTCAAGGTCAATTAAAATATTGTTTTATCAAATATGAAGAATATACAGAAAGTCGGTATTATATTGGACTAAAAATAAAAAAACTTTCATTAAAAAAAGAGGAAATTGTTTATAATATCACAGATGAATATGATGTAAGAACAATTATTAATTTTTTGGAATTTGCTTATTATTCCATAAGAATAAACGATATAAGTAAGATTAAGAATTTAAATGACATCATTTGATTTCTTTGGTTTTGTATATATTCTCAATTTAAAAAATATGATTTAGTATTAATTTTTCAAAGAACCATTATGAGTAAAAAGCAAATTGATCACGCAGCTTTGTTTAACTTTGCTAAAACCAAGATAGAGAATGGTGAAGCTCAAATAAATGATTAAGGCATTGTTGATATTGTATTTAAAGGTGAAAGAATAAAGATTCAAACAACTAAAAACAATAATGCTTATGTTATTAAAGGGGTTTTAAACGAATAGAATCGTACGCTGGCGCACTTTTATAAAGTGTGCCAATCCAAAATACTCAATCGGCTGAATTTCAATGAAGAAGTTCAGCCGATTGTACTTACTGCTTATTTGTAACTGTTTTATAAGCCAATGCAAACATTTTCATTTGTTTCATCATGGCAACCAAACCGTTAGAACGGGTAGGAGAGAGGTGTTCTTTTAAACCTATTTTGTCGATAAAATAAAGCTCTGTATTTAGAATTTCATCGGGTGTATGACCGGACAGAACCTGAATCAGTAACGAAACAATTCCCTTAACCAGTACAGCATCGCTTTCACCCTGATAAGTGATAATTCCATCGTTTAGTTCTGCATTCAGCCACACGCGACTTTGACAACCTTCAATGATGTTTTGGGGCGTTTTGTATTTATCTTCAAGCGGTTCGAGTGAGTTTCCCAAATCAATAAGCAATGCGTATTTATCCATCCAGTCGTCGAATGCGCTGAATTCTTCAATAATTTCGTCCTGTAATTCGTTGATAGTCATATTATATAAATGTACCCCTAACCCCTAAAGGGGAAAAAGAGAAGTTAGTATTAATTGTTTATTTGTTTTAGAATATTACAGACGAATCTATTTTAATTCCCCTTTAGGGGTTAGGGGTCTAACTCAACATTATTACCACTCGTTTCAAAGCATCAATAAACACATCAATTTCTTCTTTGGTATTGTAAAACGCGAATGATACCCGAACTGTTCCCGGAATACCGAGCGAATCAATCAGCGGTTGAGCACAATGATGCCCGGTACGAACGGCAATTCCCAGTTTGTCAAGTAACATCCCAATATCGTAAGGATGAATATTCTCAACCAGAAATGAAATCACTGAGCTTTTGTCTTTTGCTGTTCCGATAATTCGCATACCCTTAATTTCCATCAATTTTTCGGTGCAATAAGTTAGCAATTCGTGTTCGTGTTCAGCAATTTTATCGAGTCCAATCTCCTGAACATAACGCAATGCTTCCGCCAAAGCGGTAGAACCAATATAATCGGGCGTTCCTGCTTCAAACTTGAAAGGCAATTCGTTGTAAGTTGTTTTCTCAAAAGTTACGGTGGCAATCATTTCGCCTCCACCTTGATAGGGTGGCATGGCATTCAACCAGTTGGATTTTCCGTAAAGAACACCAATCCCGGTTGGCCCGTAAATTTTATGTCCTGAAAAAACATAAAAATCAGCATCGAATTCCACTACATTTACAGCAATGTGTGGAACTGCCTGAGCACCATCCACCAATACCGGAATAGTATGTGAATGAGCAATTTGAATAATTTCTTTTATCGGATTGATGGTTCCGAGCACATTAGAAACATGCGCAATAGAAACAATCCGTGTTCGTTCATTCAGTAATGATTCGTATACATTCAGATCAAGTTCGCCACGTTCATTCATTGGAATAACACGAAGTTTCATTCCTTTTTTTTCACAGAGCATTTGCCAGGGAACAATGTTGGAATGATGTTCCATGACAGAAATAACTATCTCGTCACCGGCATTGCAAAATGCTTCACCGAATGAAGTTGCCACTAAATTAATTGCTTCGGTAGTTCCGCGGGTAAAAAGGATTTCTTCCCTTTTGGCGGCATGCAGAAATTCGGCTACTGTCGTTCGGGCGGCTTCATGCGCTTCGGTTGCTTTTTGGCTCAGGTAATGAACACCGCGATGGATATTGGCATTGAGGTGATAGTACCCGTTTTCAATTCTTTCAACGACACAACGTGGTTTTTGTGTCGTTGCTGCATTGTCGAAATAAATCAAATCTTTGTTGTATATTTTTTCAGTCAGAATCGGGAAATCAGCCCGAATATGTTGAAGTTGTTCTTTGTTCATGCCATTGAAACTGTTTAATTGTCTTTTTGTTCGACAAAAGTACGGAATTTTTGCAAATGTGACAAAACGAATTTCCAATAAACCAAATAATGACTAATTTCCTGATTTCAACAATTTTTAACCGCCTTTGAGATAGCATTTGTGAAATTTCGATGTACTTTTGTATGATTTTTCCCAAAAACGGCTTTTCGCAAATCAAGCGTACATCATGAATAAAACAATTCTGGCCAAAATTACTCCGCACATTGCTGCTTTTCTGTTATTTATTTGCATTTCGTTCATGTATTTTACACCCATCATCGAGGGAAAACAATTGATTGGTCACGATACTGAAAGTTGGTTGTACATGGCAAAAGAAACAATGGATTACAATTCCACCCACAACGATGTGACGTTGTGGACAAACTCTATGTTTGGCGGTATGCCTACCTATCAGATTTCGATGACGCAGCCCTTCAATCTGATTAAATATGTAGAAGATGTGATTCATATTTTCCCCGGACAGATTGGTAACTTAATGTTATATCTGATTGGATTTTATATTTTGTTGCTGGCTTTCCGCGTAAATCCATGGCTGGCAATGGTTGGTGCCATCGCGTTTTCATTTGCGTCCTATAATTTTATTATCATGGTTGCCGGACATAATTCCAAAGCTATCACAATCGCTTATATGGCACCTTTGATTGGTAGCGTGTTTCTGGCATTCAGGGATCAACGGTTGTTGGGAAGTCTGCTGACGGCATTTTTCCTGAGTTTGGCAGTTCGAGCCAACCATGTTCAGATTTTATATTATACCGTAATAATTTTAATTTTCCTGACCTTAGTGGAATTAATTTTCAGTATCAAAGAAAAAGAAATTACTTCGTTTTTGAAGACAAGCGGATTGTTACTTGCTGCAGCAGCAATAGCTGTTGGAATGAATGCCACTTCATTATTGACAACCAATGAATATGGTAAAGCCACCATGCGGGGCGATTCAAACGGACTGACGGTGGATTCTCAAAACTCCCAACACGGACTGAATCGCGATTATATAACGCAATGGAGCTACGGCATTGGCGAAACGATGACATTGTTAATCCCGGACTTTAAGGGTGGAGCAAGTGCTTCAAATTTATCGTCTGACAGCGAAACAGGAAAAAAACTGGCTGCTCTGGGTGCACCCGATGTCGATCGAATTCTGAAAGAAAATCAATTCCCGCTTTATTGGGGAACCCAGCCGGGAACTTCTGGACCGGTGTATATTGGTGCCATTATTTGTTTTTTATTCATTTTGGGTTTATTTTTGGTTGATAAACGCACCAAATGGTGGTTATTGCCAATGATTATACTTACAGTAATGCTTTCGTGGGGGAGAAATTTCATGTGGCTCACCGATGTTTTTATCAACTATGTACCGCTTTATAATAAATTTCGGACGGTTTCAATGATGTTGGTGGCAACCGGTTTTGGGATGACTTTAATGGCAATTCTGGCATTAAAAGAAGTTTTTGCCGAAAGGACAGATAAACAAAAGTTGATTAAACCGGTAATGATTAGTGCAGCCATCGTGGGTGGAATTGCTTTGATTTTTGCTTTGATTCCTTCGCTGGCAGGTAATTTTACTGCTGCTGCCGATGCTCAATTTCAAGGAAATAATGCCTTTTTAAAAGAAACGTTACCGTTGGATAGAGCGGATATGTTGAGGAGTGATGCCTTACGTTCGTTAGCTTTTGTGATTGCTTCTGCCGGATTAATTTGGTTATATGCCAAGAATTTTTTGAAACTAAAACTTGCTTATGTGCTTTTTGGAATTCTTATTCTGTTCGATTTGGTACCTGTTGCAAAACGTTATTTGAATAATGATAACTTCAAACGTCCACGTCGTGTTGAAACTTTAATTGAACCAACTGCAGCCGATAATATCATTCTTCAGGATAAATCGCAATTCCGTGTATTGGATGCCACGGTAAATATTTTTAACGATGCTTCTCCGTCCTATTTCCATAAAAATATTGGTGGTTACCATGCTGCAAAACTCCGTCGTTATCAGGAATTGATTAACATGCATATTGATAAAGAAATCGGACAACTTTTTGGTGCTTTTGGCAGGGCAAAATCGCCAAATGTAATTACAAATACAATGGATTCGTTGGGTGTGCTAAATATGTTGAATATGAAATACCTGATTTACAACAAACAAGCTGCACCGCTTGTGAATCCGTATGCCAATGGAAATGCGTGGTTTGTCAACAATATCCGGATTGCCGATAATGCCAACGAGGAAATGAATATGTTGGGGAAAATAAATACTAAAACGGAAATGGTGGTTGATAAATCATTTGCTGCTCAATTACCATCCAAATTAACGTCGGATACTTCGGCTCATATAGCATTGACAAGTTACAAACCAAATCATTTGGTCTATAACTTCAATTCTAAAACAGATCAGGTGGCTGTTTTCTCCGAAATTTATTACGAAAATGGCTGGAATGCGTATATCAATGGAAAATTGGTGCCTTATGTTCGTGCCGATTATTTGTTGCGTGCTATGCGGTTGAAAGCCGGAACGTACGATATTGAATTTATGTTCGAACCAAAATCATATAGCATTGGTAATACCATTGCGCTGATTTCTTCCATATTATTGATATTGAGCATACTTGGTTTTGTTTTTTGGCAATTGAAAAGTCAGAAGAAAAAAGTTGATAAATTTGAAAATGATAATAATTTTATAAAATGAGAAAAGAAAAAATAAAACTGACTAAACCCGGATTTTTAAATATACATTTAACTTCTACTATCAGCATGTCACTGGTATTGTTTCTGGTTGGATTGGTTTTTTTGCTCCTTTTTGTGGCTCGTGATATGAGCACATTTGTAAAAGAAAATATAAATCTTTCGATAATACTAGACGATCAGATTGGAAAACAAGACGAACAGCGTATTGAAAAATATCTAACCGCTTCCCCTTTTGCCAAAACGGTGGAATATATTTCGAAAGCCGATGCGTTGAAAGATCATATCAGCAGTTTGGGCGAAAATCCGCAGGAATTTTTGGGTTACAATCCATTGAAGGCTTCTATTGAAGTTAAACTTCATGAAGCGTATGCCAATAATGATAGTGTAAGCAAAATTCAATCAAAACTGAAATCTTTCAGCAATATAAATCGCATAGTTTATCAAAAAGATGTGGTAAGTCTGGTAAATGAAAATGTAAAAAAAGTGTCATTAATTTTACTTGGTTTAGCGGTTGTGTTGCTTTTTGTTTCAATCGCATTGATTAACAATACTATTCGTATTACTCTGTATTCCAATCGTTTCCTGATAAATACCATGAAACTGGTTGGCGCCACGCCCTGGTTTATTCGTAAACCATATTTGGTGAGCAGTATCATCAACGGGTTAATAGCTGCAGCCCTTTCGATTGTTTTGTTGATGGGCGTGGTTTATTTTGTACAATTTGAATTTGGCATATCGGGCGTACTGATACATTCTATTAGTTTCATAATCGTGGCATTTATTGTTATTTTGTCCGGTGCTTTATTGTCAGCAATTTCATCGTATTTTGCGGTGGGTAAGTATCTGAAAATGCATTCAAACGACATGTTTTTTATTTAGGAGACACAACTTTATGTGGTTGTGAATGATTAATATAAGTCAATTAATTTTCATTTTATCAATTTAAATAACAATATGGAAAACGACAAACATTTTACGCTTGGTAAAATCAATATGATATTGATTGCCATTGGTTTTGTAATTATCATTTTAGGTTTTGCTTTAATGACAGGCTCTTCAACCATTAAAGAATTCAACCCCGATATTTTCAGTTTTCGCCGTATCACTGTAGGTCCTATGATTTCATTATTTGGATTTTTCTTCATCATTTTTGCTATTTTATTCAAACCCAAAAATAAATAGGAATGACCTTTATTCAAACGATCATTTTAGCCGTTGTGGAAGGACTGACAGAGTTTTTGCCAATATCTTCAACCGGTCACATGGCATTGGTTTCAGCTTTAATGGGAATTGAAAAAAGTGATTTTACAAAACTGTTTATAGAAAATATTCAATTTGGAACTATCCTTTCGGTAATTATTCTTTATTGGAAGAAGTTCTTTGATTTCAGTAAATTACAACTTTATGTGAAATTGTTTATTGCATTTATTCCTGCTGCTGTTTTCGGACTTTTGTTGAAAAAACATATTGATGCACTTATTGGCACACCTATTTTTATAGCTTGTACCATGTTTTTTGGTGGAATCATCCTGATTTTTGTCGACAAATGGTTTAAAAATCCAACCATTGAATCTGAAGAAAAAGTGAGCAATAAAAATGCACTTTTCATTGGATTTTTTCAGGTATTGGCAGTTGTGTTACCGGGTATAAGCCGTAGTGCAGCAACCATCATTGGCGGAATGCAACAAAAACTTACACGGAAAGCCGCTGCTGAGTTTTCATTTTTTCTTGCCGTACCAACATTAGCCGGTGCTTTTGCCAAAAGTTTATGGGACGCTTATAAAGATACGCCCGAAATACTTACTAAACAGAATATCTCTATATTAGCCATCGGAAATGTTATCGGTTTTCTTGTTGCTATCGTGGCAATTAAAGGATTCATTTCGTTTCTGACAAAACATGGTTTTCGCCTTTTTGGTTATTATCGAATAATTGTTGGGTTGATTATCATAACGATGATATTCGTGCGAGGTAATATATTTATATTCTAATGAATTTTGTTGAAGGTGAAGTTTTATATGTAGCCAAACCGTTGGATTGGACTTCGTTCAATCTGGTGAATAAACTGCGTTGGAAACTTCAAAAAACCCTGAAAATAAAAAAGTTGAAAGTGGGTCATGCCGGAACGCTTGACCCTATGGCAACAGGAGTAATGATTATTTGTACCGGAAAATCAACCAAACTCATTGAAAGTTTTCAATATCAAACCAAAGAATATATAGCCACACTGGAATTGGGAGCTACCACGCCATCGTTCGATTTGGAATTGCCTGTGGATGCTACCTATCCGACAGAGCAAATAACCCGAAAATTGGTAGATGAAATTATTCCACGTTTCGTTGGCGAAATATGGCAAGTACCACCGGCTTATTCCGCTGTAAAGGTCGATGGTAAAAGAGCTTACGATTATGCCCGTGAAGGACAGGAAGTTGAACTAAAACCCAAGTTGTTGGTTATAGATGAGATTGAGGTGTTGGATTTTACGCTACCGGTACTCAAAATTCGCGTGGTATGCAGCAAAGGAACTTATATTCGGGCTTTGGCTCGGGATATTGGTCTGGCATTGGGAAGCGGTGCACATCTGATCGGATTGGAACGAACACGCATTGGTGAAGTAAAATTAGAAGATTGTTGGCAAATTGATAAACTGGTTGATTTTTTAGACAAAGAACCCCTAACCCCTAACCTGGACAAGCCAGAACCAAAAAGGAAAGATACTTAATAATTTGTTGTATGGGAATACTACTTATTTTTATGCCTTATGAAACTTCTGACAGAAACTTACGAAAAAGAAATAGCCTTTTCT
>Ga0209429_10001895_pt1 | contig 12634 bp, 14 predicted proteins | sample BarGraNGADG00212_3_FD_184493 | JGI IMG/M metagenome (GOLD analysis project Ga0209429, IMG submission 184493) | Arctic peat soil microbial communities from Barrow, Alaska - Barrow Graham LP Ref core NGADG0004-212 (SPAdes) (version 2) | ecosystem: Environmental > Terrestrial > Soil > Wetlands >... | reverse complement strand
AAAAGAAATCCCGATGAAATACACCAAAGAGCGTGGCCGCCTGATCGATTCCTATGTGGACGGACATAAATATGTGTTCGGAAAACGGGCAGTAGTTTACGGCGAAGAGGATTTGGTAGTAGCGCTTTCAGCTTTCCTGAATGAAATCGGAATCGAAGTTGCTCTGGCAGCTTCCGGAGGAGAAAGTGGCCGGCTTGCTGAAGAAATCAAAAAATATTGTCCGGAGAACACGGCAGAAATCACTGTTCAGAACGGCTTCGACTACGAAATGATTCACGAATGGTGTACCGAAAATAAGCCTGACATTCTGATTGGCAACAGCAAAGCTTATTACATCGCCCGCGAACTGAGTATCCCGATTGTCCGTTGCGGTTTCCCGATTCACGACCGCATTGGAGGGCAACGCATCAAACACGTCGGTTACACCGGAACCCAGGAATTGTTTGATCAAATCGTGAACGAACTCATCGGTTACAAACAAGACCATTCAGAAGTTGGCTATAAATATATGTGAAGAAGCCCCTCCTAACCTCCCCAATGGGGAGGAATAAAGAAAGGTTTGGCGAGGTTAGTGATAATTGAGAACATTTAAACTTTTAATTATGGAAGCATCAGCTTTAACGAACGAAACTATGCATAATAGTTCCGAAAGCCCCCTCCCTCGGAGGGGGTTGGGGGAGGCTCATCCGTGCTTCAACATCGAAGCGAAAGGCAGATACGCCAGGGTTCATTTGCCCGTTGCCCCCAAATGCAACATTCAATGCAATTACTGTAAGCGCGATTACGACTGCGTAAATGAGAGTCGTCCCGGCGTAACCAGTAAAATACTTTCTCCGGAACAGGCATTGGCATACCTGATCAAACTAAAAGCAAAGATGCCAAACTTATCGGTGGTCGGTATAGCCGGTCCCGGAGATCCGTTTGCTAATCCGCATGAAACCATGACCACCCTGCGTTTGGTGCGGGAACATTTTCCTGAAATGATTTTGTGCCTTTCATCCAACGGGTTGAATGTTGCTCCTTTTGTTGAAGAACTGGCCGAATTGGGAGTGAGTCATGTGACCATCACCATGAACGGACTTGACGCAGATCAAACACAACACATTTATAAATGGGCTCGCTTTGGAAATCGCGGATATGTGGGCAAAGCTGCTGCAGATATTCTGTTGGAGAATCAGTTGGTTGCCATCAAAATGTTGCGACGATTTGGCATCACGGTAAAAATTAACACCATTGTTATTCCCGGAGTGAACGATCATTTGGTGGAAAGTGTGGCCGAGAAAGCCAAAGAACTGGGCGCCGAACTGATGAATGCCATTCCATTATTTCCGGTGGCCGATACACCCTACGAAAACCTGAAAGAGCCGGACATGCTCACCATGCGTGAGATCCGTCTGAAAATTGCCAAATACCTGAAGCCCATGACCCATTGTGCCCGATGTCGTGCCGATGCTGTTGGATTACTCGGTGAAGATGACCTGGAAGCTAAAAAAATCATGTCCGAAGTCATTAACATGACAGTCGCCAACGAAGAAAATCGTCCGTTTGTTGCTGTTGCCAGTTACGAAGGAATGTTGGTCAATCAGCATTTGGGCGAAGCCGAGAGTTTATATGTTTTCCGCGAAACTCCGAATGGTTACCGAATGGTTGAGCAGCGCAAAACACCGCCTTCAGGAATCGGGAATAAACGCTGGGAAAAACTGGCCGACCTTTTAAATGATTGTCGTGCACTTTTGGTAGGAGGAATCGGCCCCAGTCCGTCGGCAACGATTGGTCGCACCGGAATCCGTATCGTTGAAATGACCGGGTTGATTGACGAAGGACTGGACTCGATATATAAAGGTAAAGAATTGCGCACCGTAAAAAAGGCGGATGTCTTTAAATGCGGAGCTGTCTGCTCCGGGAAAGCTACAGGTTGCTAAAAAAGCCCCTCTAAATCTCCCCTGGGGGAGACCTGGAAAAAGCCTCATCCCCAACCCTTCTCCGAGGGGAGAAGGGAGTTTGGCAATCGAAAGTTCTGAAAGTTTTAGCTTTTAATATTATGTACATAATGAGAATATAAATCTACGCATCCCTGTTTTTAAGCCCCCTCTTGGGGAGGGGGATTGGGGGAGGCTCTTAATCTTACACATCATGAAAAAGCCAGATTACCACATTTTGATTTGCAACTCGTATCGGGTTGCGGGCGATGCCAAAGGTTTTTGCAATAAAAACGGAGCTGCCGACTTTATCCAATACATCACCGATGAATGTAACGATCGGGGAATTGATGCCGCTGTGTCATCAACAGCCTGTTTGAATTTATGTTCTCAGGGACCAGTTATGGTTATCCAACCGAACAACTTTTGGTACGGAGGAATTACGACTGATCGCATTGACGAAATTCTCGATGCTTTGGAAGAAGGCAATGCCGTTGAGGAATATCTCATTAGCGAATAAAGAACAGCCCCTCTAAATCTCCCCATAGGGGAGACTTAAAAGCCCCATCCACAACCAATACCTGAAGGGAAGGAAGCACGGGTAGTGAAAATTCTGAAAGTTTGAACATTTAATAATTGGACCAAATGTCGAAGCAAAAATGTACAGGTGCCGGTTCTTTACCCTCTCTTTTGGAGGGGGTAGGGGGAGGCTCGGCTTTAAGCCCCCTCTTTCGGAGGGGGTTTGGGGGAGGCTATATCATCGACTCCACCCTTCGCGACGGCGAACAAGCCCCCGGAGTAGTTTTTACTCTGGAAGAAAAACTTCGCATCGCCTCTCTGCTTGAAGATTGCGGTGTAAAAGAAGTTGAGGTAGGAATGCCGGCCATGGGAGATGATGAGGTTCGCGCTATCCGGGAGATTGTTCAGGCCGGATTCCGGTTCGACAAGCTTTGTTGGGCGCGGGCCAAAGAATTCGACATTGAAGAATCGGCTAAAACCGGTGCCAATCGGATTAATATTTCATTCCCGGTTTCAGATATTCAACTTTCAGCAATGGGCCGAAATACCGATTGGGTGATGAAGCAACTTAGACCCATGATTTCGTTTGCCCGGAAACGGTTCGACTTTATTGCCATTGGCGCTCAAGATGCCTCACGTGCTAACCGCGATTTCCTCGATGAGTTTATTGCAGCTTGTCTGGCTGAAGGCGTCGACCGCATAAGGTTGGCCGATACGGTTGGTATTTTGAATCCTTTTTCGACGGCTCAACTCTTTTCGACTGTTTGTGAGAAATTTCCTTTTGTTGATTTTGAATTTCACGGGCACAACGATCTGGGAATGGCAACCGCCAATTCAGTAACGGCCTTTCTTTCCGGAGCACAATCAGTCAGCGCGACGATCAATGGGTTGGGCGAACGTGCCGGAAATGCCTGTCTGGAAGAAATAGCAGCCGCTCTGAAAATTTCTTCAGGAATCGAATCAGGAATTCATTTGACCAACATTCAGGAGATTTGTCGGTTTGTGGCTCAGGCTTCTTCCAAACCAATATTTGGCTCAAAACCGATTGTCGGGGAAATGGTTTGCCGTCACGAATCCGGAATCCACTGCAACAGTCTGCTAAAGGATGAACTTGCATATCAGCCATTTCATTCTTCAGAAATTGGACGGTCGACTGAAATTGTCATTGGCCGTCATTCCGGAGGCCGAACAATCAAACACTTTCTGGAAAAACAACATTTGAACGTTAGTGAGAGCCAGGCTAAGCTTTTAACCGAACAGGTCAAGGCGTTGTCTCTTAGCAAAAAACGGAATCTGCGGATGGACGAATTAGTCAGTTTGGCAAACAATCTTAATAATCTTGAACTTTAAAATTACTGCTATGGAATGGAAAAGCTATTATTTGGAGGCAGCTGATTATTACAAGGCAGCTATGGGTGCATCAGTTAAGAAGACTCTCGGAAATCTGGTTATTTATAATGTAGTCGCCATGTCAATTGAGAATTACATGACCAGTGTATTAATGAAATCTGGGTTTATTCCTGAACACTCCAGTATTTCATCGATGTACCGTGAGTTGAAAAAAAATCACAACGCACCCGAGGAATTCCATGTTGAAGTACGTTTCATGAACCGGTTCATGAATTTTTGTTCGCTTGAAATTACTCCTGTAATTGTGCCTACGGATGATGAGATTAAAAGGATGCTTGATTTTGCAACCTCATTAAAAGATTGGACAAGCAGTTGTCTGACGGTTCAGAATTAATCGAGCTATTGTTTTTCGATTTGGTGTTGAAATGACTATTTGAAATAAGTCAGATAACATTGACAATATGAAACTAATTATAGTTGAATAACAGCAATATGAAAAAATTATAAACAAATAAAAGCAAATAGAGATAATTTGAGTCACTATTTGTATAAAATGTTAGGTTGCGGCAGAATTATTTTACGATTAAATTATACGAATATGAAACTAAGCGCACGTAACCAACTCAAAGGTAAAATTCTGAAAGTTGACGAAGGTCTGATTACCTCAAAAGTGATGCTTGATCTGGGCAATGGAAATATTATTTCGGCTATTATTTCGAAAGATGCGATTGCTGATTTGGACCTAAAGCCCGGCGATACGGCTTTTGCCATCATCAAATCGACTGAGGTTATTATCGGAACACCCTGTGATTGCAACAACGGAAACTGTAAATGCCATTAGCTATGATCGAAGTAGATTGTCATATTTCTATCAAAAAGGACGGAGTGGTTTTTATTAATCCTTTGAAAACTCAACTTCTTCAGGAAATCAGGAAGAACGGGAGTTTGAGTGGTGCGGCAAAAAACATGGAAATCTCGTACCAGCACATCTGGACGATGATTGATGAGATGAACCGGATGGCGCCATATCCATTGGTTCTGAAGCAACGTGGAGGTGCAAACGGTGGAGGAACCTCGATTTCTGATTACGGAGAGCGAATGCTGAGGGAATACCAGATCATTCAGGCTGAAATCAAAAAAGTGGTTGCCCAGATCAACGTTGAAATCAACCTTTGATTTTTTTTGAATATCGTTATCTAATTTATTTTATATCGAAATATCCAATTTACAGAATTCAACAAAAAAAGTCCGGAACTCAATCGCTGCAAATGATCAAGAATTCCGGACTATTAAAACTCGATAAAATTTTAACGCTTAAAAGTACTAAAAATGAGAAAGGTTTACGCATTTGAGATCCTTGGATTGCTTATATTGCTCAGTTTCTCAAAAAGCTACGGGCAAACAACTATTGATGCCGAGTTTCGGTCAAGATCAGAATATCGAGCGGGATTTAACCAGCCACTGCCTGATACGCTAAAGTCAGCATTGTTAACAACGCAGCGTACCCGACTGAATTTCAACTACAAAGGTGGTGTTGTAAATGCGCGGTTGGTTTTGCAGGATTCCCGTATTTTTGGAGAAACTGATACCAAACAACCGGCAACCGCAACAAGCGGAAGCATTGGTGTTTATGAAGCATGGACTGAACTTCTGTTATTTTCGGGCACTAGTTTTAAGATTGGTCGTCAGGGTGTTCAATTTGAAGATGGTCGTTTGTTCAGCCTTTCGCCCTGGAGCAATACCGGCAACTCACACGATTTAGCTCAGTTCAGGTATTTTGCCCCAGGGTTGGATATTCAGTTGGGTTATGCCTACAACAATCAGAAAGCTTACAACGCAGATTCTTCGTATTACAACGTCAGCAAAATGTACAAACAGTTAGCCTTTTTGCATCTGACTAAAACGATTGTCGCCGGACTTGATTTGAGTTTACTAGGTGTGGATGAAGGTTTTATGAAAAGCAAGGCTGATCTGGATATGTATCATCGTTATACCACCGGCGGAACTTTGCAACTGAAAAATGACAAACAACCTTTGGGCATTTTTGCAACGGGTTATTACCAATTCGGGAAAAGCACTCCAACAATTGATCTGGATGCTTATTTACTGGCACTGAAGGCTACTTATACGTTTACCGATAAAATCGGCGGATTGTTAGGAGCCGATTATTATTCAGGCTCAGGAAGCACTTTGGCAGCAACCAAAACAAACACTTTCAACAAATTACCTTATGGGGTAAATCATTCGTTCAATGGATACATGGAATATTGGGCGGCATTACCCAAAGGTGGCTTGGTCAACTACTTTGGTGGTGTAAACCTGAAATTGAGTAAAAAGCTAAGCTCGGACGTTACTTATTATGCTTTCAGTCTGTCGAAAGGTATGAAAATTGGAACTTTAGATGTGCAAAAAAATATCGGTTCGGAATTGGACATTGCATTGAACTACAAATTTTCGGCTGAAACGGCTGTTCAGTTTGCCTGGTGTGGCTATTTTGTAACTGATGGCACCAAAATGCTGAAATACAAATCTACCGCTGTTGAAACCAAATTTCCGCAATACGCTTACCTGATGCTGACGATCAAACCACAGTTGTATAAAACGCCGGTAATTACAGAAAGCAAATAATCCATAAATATAAAAACTCAGAATATGAAACGAATATTTATACTAATAGCCTTTTTAGTTGCGATGTCAGCTCAGGCACAGACCGTAAAAGTTGCAGCTGCAGCTAATCTCCGCTTTGTTTTCGACGAAATTAAAGCTAGTTATGCAATCGCCAATCCCAAAGTTACCATTTCTGCAACTTTTGGTTCATCAGGCGCGCTCCTTCAGCAGATACTAAACGGAGCCGAATTCGACATTTTTATGGCTGCCGATAATTCATTCCCGGTAAAGTTAAAAGATCAGGGAGCCACTTCGGGTGAAATAAAGACCTATGCACTGGGAAAACTCGTGTTGTGGAGCAATACCATTGATCTGGCAAAAGGACTCGAAATGCTGACCGATCCGTCGGTTAAACGCATTGCCATTGCCAAACCCGATTTGGCACCTTATGGCGACCGTGCCATTGAATGTTTAAAGGCTGCTGGTTTATACGACAAAGTGAAAAATAAAATCATTTATGCCGACAACATTTCGCAAACAGCTCAGTTTGCTCAAACCGGAAATGCTGAAGTTGCATTCCTTGCCATGTCGCTGACTTTAACTCCTGAAATGAAAGGCTCTGTATATCTTATAGATCCGAAGTTATACAAACCAGTTGAACAGGCGATGGTTCTGGTTAAAAGCTGGAAAGTCAACCCGGAAGCGGCTAAGTTTATGAAATTTGTTTTAAGTGAGGACTGCAAATCTATCTTTGAAAAAAACGGATATATTGTACCCTGAAGAAAAGGAAAAAGAAATAAGGAATTTGGAAAACACGCGACTTCCTTTAATTAGGTTCTTCAGCTCCAGAGGTGCGAAATATTTATAAAAAGAAGTCAGAATTGAATGGAATCGTCCGTGAGACAATGTAGAATAAAGCATTGATCTTTTTTCGGACGAAATGGCACCCTACTTGTAACTTGAAATTACTTAATAATGAATAAATTAACCGGAATAATAACTCAAATTCAGCAATCAAGAGCTATACTTTTAATAGATGTGGATGTTGATGGGCATGGCTTTTCAGCTATGCTCATCGAATCTGCCACGCAGCCCGAATGGCTTCATGAAGGAAATTTGATAAACCTTGTGTTTAAAGAAACCGAAGTGTCGCTGGCCAAAAACCTTTCAGGAATGATTAGTATGCGAAACCGCATGAAATGTACAGTTAAACATATTGAACGCGGTGAATTTCTGAGCATTGTCAGCATGCAGTTTCATGATTATAGCATTGTTTCGGCGATTACCACTCGGGCAGTCGATTCACTTGATCTGAAAGTTGGCGATGAAGTGGAAGCTCTGGTAAAAGCAAACGAGGTTTCGTTAATGAAAAAGCAGTAATAAGTCATAAGTCATTAGCAATTGTGAATTCCATTTTTCCTCTACACTAATGACCGTTGACTAATTATTGATAAAGAAATAGGGAAAAGTCATTAGTCATTGGAAATTCTTTTTCCTCTTTCCTCTTTACTTTTTCCCAATGACTGTTTACTAATAACTATAAAAATGGATGCACAATTTGCACAAACTCTATGGATCACGCTGAAGCTGGCAGTTTCAACTACGGTCATTTTAATTCTCATCGGCTTGCCGTTTGCCTGGTGGCTGGCGTATACCAAGATCAGGATAAAACCGCTGATTGAGGCACTGGTGAGTATGCCAATGGTTTTGCCGCCTTCAGTAATAGGTTATTACATGCTGGTTATTTACAGTCCGCGAAACGGATTTGGCGAGTGGCTTGGCCGGATATTCAATGTTCGTTTGGCATTTACCTTTGAAGGAGTGTTAATCGCATCAGTCATTTTCAGCCTGCCTTTTATGATTCAGCCACTGCATAATGGGTTGCGTGCATTGCCTGATAGTTTACGCGAAGCATCTCATACACTCGGAAAATCGAAGATGCTTACTTTTTTCAAGGTGTTGCTGCCCAATATTAAACCATCCATTATCACTGCCGTGGCGCTTACTTTTGCGCACAGCATTGGCGAATTCGGTATCGTATTAATGGTTGGTGGAAATATGCCCGGCGAAACACGAGTGGCATCCATTGCCATTTACGACGAAGTTCAGTCGCTCAATTTTGAAGCCGCCAACCGGTATGCCCTGATATTATTTTTGGTTTCACTGATTTTGCTCACTACCATTTACAGCGTCAATAAAAAATACGACACATGGAAAATGATGTAATGCTGATCGACGTTGAAAAAATGATGCATACAGCGAATGGACCGGTGAACCTTAACATTCAGACGACAATCCGGACTGGAGAACTCGTTGCCTTATTCGGTCAGTCGGGAGCTGGAAAAACAACCCTCTTACGAATACTTACCGGATTGGTTAATCCGGATAAAGGCCTGATCAAATTCGGCAACACAGTTTGGTTCGATTCTGAAAAGCAGATCAACATTACTCCTCAAAAACGCAATGTTAGCCTGATGTTTCAGGACTTTGCCCTATTTCCGAACATGACCATTGAACAAAACATCCGGTTTGCCCAGCCCGAAAAAGACGATTCCGCAGTGAATGAATTACTGGCCATTTTTGGATTGGTGGAATTGAGCAAACGGAAACCAAATAGTTTATCGGGCGGACAAAAGCAGCGTGTCGCTTTGGCCCGCTCACTGGCCCGCAAACCCCAACTTCTCTTACTGGATGAACCTCTTTCGGCGCTTGATGCCGAAATGCGCAACTCACTTCAGAATGAAATAGCAAAGGCGCACCAGCTATCAGGTGTTACAACGTTGATGGTAAGCCACGATTTAAACGAGGTTTTTCGACTTTCTACCCAGGTACTTTATCTTGAAAACGGCACGATTGTCCGGAGTGGCACAGCTGAAGATGTATTTTCCGACAGCAGTGTTAGCGGGAAAGTGCAGATTACCGGGCAAATTGCTCGAATCGAAAAGCAGGATACCATCAATGTGGTGACCGTTATTTCCGGAGGGAACCAGATCATTAAGGTTATCGCTTTTGATAGTGATCTGGAAAACCTGAAGATCGGCGATAGCGTGATGGTTTTCTCCAAAGCATTTAATCCGATTATCAGCAAATTGAAGTAAAGTACTTTCCCTCTGAAGGCATTTTCAGTCTGTATAAACCTTCTTTTTGGCTTGGATAAAGGTTCTTCAACCATTTTTCTTAATAAGGTGATCGACATTTCAGTGATTGGTACCACCTGAAAGGAACCCAGACGAATGTTCACCTTCTGATTTCTACCAGATCTATTTGGGCTTTGATCTCGATGTTGAGATAAAAGGGATTTCTACTGTACAGGCCGTTTTGGCCGAAATTCATCTTATTTATTGTCTGTTAATATGGTTTACTATGAAAGTTCTAATAAAATCATGTTATATAACAGTTTGATATTCAGTAATTGGGGAATTTGGGGTTTAAATAGTTTAAAAAAAGGTTGAATTAGGATTAGGAAGAGTGGAAAAGGTATCTATCTTTGCAGCCGCTAAAGAGAAAAACAATTAGTTATTCTGTAAGGCGAACGTTCTTTAAGTGACTGGTAAGCAAATACTTTACAAATTTTTTTTGAAAGAAAGTTGGGTGACTGGAAACAGAAGCATGATGATTCAGAGAGAAAAAATAAAATTTCAAAAACATCAAATAAGTTTAGGAAGTTTAAAAGTAAAGTTTACCTTTGCAGCCGCTAAAAACGGAAGAGTTCATAGAAGTGTTGAGAGCAGAGTCTGAAGGGGATAACAAGGACGATTTGGGGAATGGAAGTTGTAGCAACGGCGGAATTCACGGAGCGTTTATCTGGATGAAAGACAAGAGGAAAAAAGTTAAAGTTTCTTTTGGAAGTTTGGGAAAGCTTCTTAACTTTGCCACCCCGTTTAGAACAGATGAATTGAGAAGATTGGATAAGGCGGGAAAACGTTCATAAAAAAGATTGAGATTGCGGGAAGGAAGGCCGCTTCGCAAGAGGAAAAGCCGGGGATAAAGCATCAAAGATACATAAGTGTTGAAAGGCACGAAGTTCATTGAAAATATTGGGAAAAGGAAAAACAAGGAAGGAAACGCAATAAAGAATTGAGTTACGTCAGAGCAAGGAAAACATTTAACTTTTATATTACAACGGAGAGTTTGATCCTGGCTCAGGATGAACGCTAGCGGGAGGCCTAACACATGCAAGTCGAACGGGATTGAGAGCTTGCTCTCATGAGAGTGGCGCACGGGTGAGTAACGCGTATGCAACCTACCTTTAACTGAGGGATAGCCCATAGAAATGTGGATTAATACCTCATAGTTCTTTTGGCCCGCATGGGTTGAAAGATAAAGCTCCGGCGGTTAAAGATGGGCATGCGTGACATTAGTTTGTTGGTGAGGTAACGGCTCACCAAGACTACGATGTCTAGGGGTTCTGAGAGGATGATCCCCCACACTGGTACTGAGACACGGACCAGACTCCTACGGGAGGCAGCAGTGAGGAATATTGGTCAATGGGCGCAAGCCTGAACCAGCCATCCCGCGTGAAGGATGAAGGCCCTATGGGTCGTAAACTTCTTTTATACACCAAGAAAAACTCCCACGTGTGGGAGCCCGACGGTAGTGTATGAATAAGCATCGGCTAACTCCGTGCCAGCAGCCGCGGTAATACGGAGGATGCAAGCGTTATCCGGATTCATTGGGTTTAAAGGGTGCGTAGGCGGCTTTTTAAGTCAGTGGTGAAATCTTGCCGCTTAACGGTAAAATTGCCATTGATACTGAGAAGCTTGAGTACAATTGAGGTAAGCGGAATGTGTAGTGTAGCGGTGAAATGCTTAGATATTACACAGAACACCAATTGCGAAGGCAGCTTACTAAACTGTTACTGACGCTGATGCACGAAAGCGTGGGGAGCGAACAGGATTAGATACCCTGGTAGTCCACGCCGTAAACGATGCTCACTCGCTGTATGCGATACACAGTATGCGGCCAAGCGAAAGCATTAAGTGAGCCACCTGGGGAGTACGATCGCAAGGTTGAAACTCAAAGGAATTGACGGGGGCCCGCACAAGCGGAGGAACATGTGGTTTAATTCGATGATACGCGAGGAACCTTACCTGGGCTTAAATGGGGAACGACAGCTGCCGAAAGGTGGCCTTCTTCGGACGTTCTTCAAGGTGCTGCATGGTTGTCGTCAGCTCGTGCCGTGAGGTGTCGGGTTAAGTCCCATAACGAGCGCAACCCTTATCGTTAGTTGCCAGCGGGTCAAGCCGGGGACTCTAGCGAGACTGCCACCGTAAGGTGTGAGGAAGGTGGGGATGACGTCAAATCAGCACGGCCCTTATGTCCAGGGCTACACACGTGTTACAATGGCCGATACAAAGGGCAGCTACCAGGTGACTGGATGCTAATCTCTAAAGTCGGTCTCAGTTCGGATCGAAGTCTGCAACCCGACTTCGTGAAGCTGGATTCGCTAGTAATCGCATATCAGCCATGATGCGGTGAATACGTTCCCGGGCCTTGTACACACCGCCCGTCAAACAATGGAAGCTGGGGGTACCTGAAGTCTGTAACCGCGAGGAGCGGCCTAGGGTAAAACTAGTAACTGGTGTTAAGTCGTAACAAGGTAGCCGTACCGGAAGGTGTGGCTGGAACACCTCCTTTCTGGAGCTTGACATGACAAGATGAATATTTGCAGGAATGAATTGTTTACCTTTTCCCTTTTTTAAAAAATAAAGTGAAGCGAAAGCCTCAGAGCTGAGAGCGGGAAGCGAGAAAGCCGAAAGCGTAACAGTGGCAGGGGATCGAAACACAGTCTCGTAGCTCAGTTGGTTAGAGCACTACACTGATAATGTAGGGGTCCCCAGTTCAACTCTGGGCGGGACTACAGGAATGTCAGAATATTAGAGTGGTAGAATATTAGAGTTAAAAATGAAGATGCAGCAGTGCAGATTACATTCTAATCTTCAAGATTCTGACCTTCTAATCTTCACAACCGGGGGATTAGCTCAGTTGGCTAGAGCATCTGCCTTGCACGCAGAGGGTCAAGGGTTCGACTCCCTTATTCTCCACCAAAAAGAAGTACACAAGGTACCGAAAAAGAGAATAAGAAGATCAAAAACAACAAGCACACGATTACGATTAAAAACAACACATACGTTCATACAATTTATTGGAAAGTGAATAGTCGAAAAGCGGAAAAGCCCGAAGTATAACAACTTTGAACTTGAAACCTGAAACTTGAAACTTTTTAGACAAGGATATGC
>Ga0209429_10001891_pt1 | contig 12643 bp, 10 predicted proteins | sample BarGraNGADG00212_3_FD_184493 | JGI IMG/M metagenome (GOLD analysis project Ga0209429, IMG submission 184493) | Arctic peat soil microbial communities from Barrow, Alaska - Barrow Graham LP Ref core NGADG0004-212 (SPAdes) (version 2) | ecosystem: Environmental > Terrestrial > Soil > Wetlands >... | reverse complement strand
ATGATGGGCGTCGAGTTCATCGGCATCAACACGGATGCCCAGGCCCTGCTCCAGTCCGATGCGCCGCACAAGATCCGCATCGGCGACAAGATCACCCGTGGTCTGGGCGCCGGCGGCGACGCCTCCATCGGGCAGCGCTGTGCCGAGGAGGACGTCGAGAAGATCACGGAGGCGCTCCGCGATTCCGACATGGTCTTCATCACGGCGGGCCTGGGCGGCGGCACCGGCTCGGGCGGCGCTCCCGTGATCGCGGAGATCGCCAAGGACCTCGGCGCGCTGACGATCGGCGTCGTGACCAAGCCGTTCGCGTTCGAGGGCAACAAGCGCAAGCTCATCGCCGAGAAGGCCGCCGAACTGCTCAAGGCGAAGGTCGACACGCTCATCACGATCCCGAACGACCGGCTGCGCGACGTCGTCGCGAAGAACACCTCGATCCTCGACGCATTCCGCGTCGTGGACGACGTGCTCCGGCAGGGCGTCCAGGGGATCAGCGACATCATCACGGTGCCGGGCCTGATCAATCTCGACTTCGCCGACGTGAAGGCGATCATGCACGACGCCGGCTCTGCCCTGATGGGAATCGGCCGGGCGTCCGGCGAGACCCGCGCCGTGGAGGCTGCCAAGCAGGCGATCGCGAGCCCGCTGCTCGAGGTCAACATCACCGGCGCACAGGGGATCCTGTTCAACATCTCCGGCTCGTCCAATCTCACCCTCTATGAGGTGACCGAGGCAGCCGAGGAGATCCGCGCCGCCGCGGACCCGGAGGCGAACATCATCTTCGGCGCGAGCTTCGACGAGCGCCTCGGCGAGGATGTCGTGATCACCGTCATCGCGACCGGCTTCGATGGCACGCGCCGCCGCGAGCCCGTGCGGCGCGAGAGCGCCGAACGACCCTTCGAGGTGTCCCGGTCGGGCCGCCCCGAGCGCGATTTCCTCGGCGAGCTGGAGCGCCAGCGCAGTGCGGCGGACGCCGAGCTGCGGCCGGTCGAGCGCCCGGGGATGGACCGGGGCGAGCCGGCCTCGGTGCGCGTGGAGCGGACCGTGGCGGAGACCGCGCCCGCGGCGAACGTGCGCCGGACCTACGACGCGGACGACCTGGAGATCCCGAGCTTCCTTCGGCGCACGAAGTAGCGCGGCCCGGTGCCCGACCCGTCGGGCGTCCTTGAGGCCGCGGACCCACCGGACCCGGCCGCGGTCGCCGGCTTTGTCGCGGCGCGCGTCCATGTGCTGGCCGCGATCGCGGATGCCTGCGCGCGTTCCGGGCGTGACCCGGCCGGCGTGACGCTCGTGGCGGTCAGCAAGACCGTCGACGCCGTGCAGCTGCGGGCAGCCCTGGCCGCCGGCCTGACGACCCTCGGCGAGAACCGCGTCCAGGAGGCAGAGGAGAAGGTCCCGGCCGTCCCCGGGGGGCGCTGGCACCTGATCGGCCCGCTCCAGGCCAACAAGGTCCGTCGCGCGGTCGCGATCTTCGACGTCATCGAGAGCGTTGATTCGGTCGCCCTCGCCGTTCGCCTCGACCGGCTTTCCGGCGAGCTCCGACCCGGCCGGCCACTGCCGATCCTTCTCCAGGTGAACGTCGACGCGGACCCCGCGAAGGCCGGCTTCAGGCCCGACGACCTGGCCGCCGCGTTGCCGGCGCTCGTCGCCCTGCCGAACCTTGAGCTGCGCGGCCTGATGACCGTGGGACGGTTCGTGGCGACCCCCGAGGAAGCGCGGTCGACGTTCCACACGCTGCGGGCCCTCTCGGAGCGCCTCCGTGCGCCTGCGCCGCCACGGGCCCGCGTCGGCGCGGACGCCGCGACTGCGTCCGCACGTGGACTCGGTCCGGCGCTCTCGATGGGAATGAGCGATGACTACCCGGTCGCGATCGAGGAGGGCGCCACGCTCGTCCGCGTGGGCCGCGCGCTCTTCGGAGAGCGGCCGCACGCCCATCTGGACGGCGTCGCGCACGCGCGTTGCGAGGCGCCCGCCCCTGCCGCCCACCGCGGGTAGACTCCGTCCATGGACGCATTCGTGCGCAACTTCCTGCAGCTGCTCGTGCTCGCGGTCTGGGCGCTCGTGCTGGGCCGAGTCATCGTCTCGTGGGTGGACCCGCAGGGCCGCAACACGATCTCGCGCCAGGTCATCTCGATGACGGAGCCGCTCCTCGCCCCGATCCGGCGCCTCCTGCCGGCGACCGGCGCGCTGGACCTCTCGCCGCTCATCCTCATGCTGGTCCTCAGCGCCCTCCTTGGGGTCGTCGGCCGCTGAGCGCGGACGCCGACGTCCGCTTTCCGGTGCGACTCACGCCGCGCGGCGGCGCCGACCGGGTGGATGGGGTCGGGGAAGATGGCGCCCTGCGTGTCCGGGTGGCCGCGCCGCCGGTCGATTCCGCAGCGAACGATGCGCTCTGTCGCGTGCTGGCGCGGGAGCTCGGCGTCGCCCGCGCCGGTGTTCGGATCGTGGCCGGCGCGACGGCCCGTCGGAAGGTCGTGGCGGTTGCCGGAATCGATGCGCCGGCAGTCAGATCGCGCTGGCCCGGGCTGGCCCTATAATCCGCGGCACGGGCGATTAGCTCAGCCGGTCAGAGCGCACGGTTCACATCCGTGAGGTCACTGGTTCGAACCCAGTATCGCCCACCATCGTTCCCTGGAGGCAGTTCGGCATCGCGCCCGCCGACGGGTACGTCGATCCTCAGCCTCGGGTGGCCGGACCCGCGACAGGCACGAGGAGCAGGAACCGTCCGTCCCGGCCCGGGTACGGTCCCTCCGGCCGCTTCCAGGCCAGGTAGTTCCGGATCAGGTTGGCCGGGTCGTGCGACGCGTCGGGCAGGGCCGACGGGCCCCAGATGCTGCTGACCCGCGGGAACCAGGGATCGAGGATCCGGGCTGCCGTCAGCGTGAAGGACGCCGTCGCACGCGGATCCAAGGTGGCGGTGAAGCCGGTCATCACCCAGGCGTGGGCGCCGCGCCAGACGAGGAGCACCACGGGCCGGCCTGACGCCCGGATGGCCGTGGCGGCGAGACGGAGCGCGGCTTCTCGCGACGTGGCGATGCGCAGCTCGTAGGGGACGCCGGAAAGGTGTGTGATCGCGGCCGCCATCCCAGCCGGGCCCCAGCCGCCGTTGCTCGAGTCGTCGCGCGTCGTGAAGTCCGCCGCGAGGGACGTGATCCGACGCTGGAACGCGGTGCTGGTGTCGATCCGCAGCCCCACGAGATTGACGACGATCTGGATCGCTGCCGATGCGCAGGAGATCTTCGTCTCCTCGGAGACGAAGACGCCGCGCCGGTACGTGTCCATCGCGAACGGGCCGGATGGCGGGGCCGGCGATGCGGACGGCACGAGCGTCGGCACGGGCGTCGGCATGGGCGTCGGCATGGGCGTTGCCCCGGGGCTCACGGGGACCGTGGCGGCCGGGGTCGGGCTCGCGCGGACCGCGGAGCCGGGCGCCAAGGAACCGATGGACACCGCCGTCGCGGCGGCGGCCGGGCCGAGCCAGTCGAGCGCCAGCATGCCGGTCGGAACGAAGGCCAGGACGAGGATCACGAGGCCGACGAACCAGGCGAGAAGGCGGGCGGCGGTCCCGGATCGGGTGGGCATGCGGGGCTCCCGGCGACGGTTCGACGAGCGCGGCGCAGCTCGGGGCGGCTCCGCGCGCGCGGACAAGACGATCTGGAGCCGTCCGATGGTGCGTCCACCCTCGACGCATGGTGCGGCCGCAACCCGACGCGGCCCGCCGACGCCCCGCCCTCGCGTAGGATCACCCGGTGCGTGTCGAACCCGCTTTCGCGCCCGCCATGGGCCCTGCACCCGTGCTCGAGCTCTCCGGCATCGGCGTCCGGCGCGGCGCGGCATGGCTGCTCGCTGAAGCCACCCTTGTTGTCATGCCCGGAGAGCGCTGGGTGGTGGTCGGCCCCAACGGCGCGGGCAAGTCCACGCTCCTGGCGGTCGCCGCGACGAATCTCTTCCCGACGGTCGGTCACGTTCGCGTGCTCGGTGCCGAGCTGGGCCGAGTGGACGCACGGACGCTGCGGTCGCGGATCGGCCTTACGAGTGCCGCGCTCGCGGAGCGCGTCGACCCGCGCCTTCGGGCGCGCGAGGTCGTGGTGACCGCGCGGACCGGTGCGCTGGCGCCGTGGTGGGACACGTACGCGGAGCGCGACCAGGTGCGAGCGCTCGAGCTGCTGCGGCAGCTGGGCGTCGGAGACCTTGCCGAACGAACCTTCGGCACCCTCTCGACCGGCGAGCGCCAGCGCGTGCTGCTGGCGCGGACCCTCCTGCCGGACCCGGAAGTCGTGCTCGCCGACGAGCCGGCGGCGGGACTCGACCTCCGGGCGCGCGAGGAGCTCGTGGATGCCTTTGCGGGGCTCGCAACGCGGCCCCGACCGGCCGGCATCGTGCTCGTGACGCACCACCTGGAGGAGATCCCGCCTGGTTTTGGGCAGGCAATGGTCCTCGCCGGCGGGCGCGTCCTCGCGGCCGGCCCGATCGATCGGGTCCTCGTGGACGCGACGCTCTCCGCCGCCTACGGGATCCCGCTGCGGGTCGAGGACCGCGACGGACGCTGGGCGGCCCGGCGCGCCTGACGTCTCCGCGCGGGCCCTTCGCGGTCCGGGTCAGGCGGCGCCGGATTCCCGCGCGATCCGCCGCAGCACGGCGGGCAGGATCCCGCCCTGCCGGTAGTACTCGACCTCGATCGCGCCGTCGAGGCGGCACTCCACCTCGAAGCGTGTCTCGCGCCCCCCGTCGGCGTCGTCGGCGGTGGCGACGACGTTCAGCCGCGCCCGTGGGGCCAGGCTGTCCCCGAGGCCGACGATCGTGTAGCGCTCGCGCCCGGTGAGGCCCAGGCTCGCGGCGCTCTCGCCGGGCTGGAACTGCAGCGCCAGCACGCCCATCCCGACCAGGTTCGAGCGATGGATCCGCTCGAAGCTCTCCGCGATGACTGCCCGGATCCCCAGCAGCCGCGTGCCCTTGGCGGCCCAGTCGCGCGACGAGCCGGACCCGTACTCGCGGCCGGCGAGCACGATGCTCGGGACGCCCTCCGCCTGGTAGGTCATCGCGGCGTCGTAGATGAACGTCTCCGATCCGGTCGGGAAGCGCAGGGTGTACGGCCCTTCTTTCCCATCCACCAGGCGGTTCCGGAGACGAATGTTGCCGAAGGTCCCGCGCATCATTACCTCGTGGTGACCGCGGCGGGCCCCGTACGAGTTGAAGTCGAGTGGCCCGACGCCGTGCTGCTGGAGCCACGCGCCGGCCGGGGACCACGCGGCGATGGAGCCGGCGGGCGAGATGTGGTCCGTGGTCACCGAGTCGCCGAGCCAGGCGAGCACTCGCGCTCCATCGATGTCGCGGACCGGGTCCGGCGTCAGCGTCATGTGGGCGAAGAAGGGCGGGTTCGCGATGTACGTGGAGTCGGCGTCCCAGGCGTAGCGGTCGCCTTCGGGGATCGGCAGCGCCCGCCAGCGGACGTCACCTTCGAACACCGAGGCGTAGGCGGACCGGAACAGCTCGCCGTCGATCGCTTCTGCGATCGTCGCCCGGACCTCCTCCGCGGACGGCCAGAGGTCCGCCAGGAAGACCGGAGCGCCGTCTGACCCAACGCCGAGCGGCTCGCTCGACAGGTCGATATCGATCCGGCCTGCGAGCGCGTATGCCACCACGAGGGGTGGGGAAGCGAGGTAGCTGGCGCGCGCGAGCGGGTGGATCCGGCCCTCGAAGTTGCGGTTGCCCGATAGCACCGCGACCGCCGTCAGCCCGTGCTCCTCGATCTGGCGCGCGACCGCCTCGTCCAGCGGCCCGGAGTTGCCGATGCACGTGGTGCAGCCGTAGCCCGCCAGCGCGAACCCCAGCGCGGCGAGCGGCTCCGTCAGCCCCGCCCGCTCCAGGTACGCGGTTACCGCTCGCGAGCCGGGTGCGAGCGAGGTCTTGACGGCCGGGTTCACGTGGAGTCCACGCGCCACCGCCTTCGCGGCCAGCAGCCCGGCCCCCACCATCACCGTCGGGTTCGACGTGTTCGTGCATGACGTGATCGCGGCGATCACCACGGAGCCGTTGCGGACCTCTCCCGGCGCGGCGGCTGGCGCCCCGCTGGCGGGCAGCACGCCCGGGAACGCGGACTCGAAGCTTGCCCGCGTCTGCGGCACGGGGACCCGGTCCTGGGGTCGCTTCGGCCCGGCCAGGCTGGGCTCGACCGACGCGAGGTCCAGCTCCAGGACCACGTCGAACTCGGGCCCGGCGCCCGGAAGGCGCCAGAGGCCCTGCGCCTTCGCGTACCGCTCCACGAGGTCGACCAGCTCGGCGCTTCGGCCGGTGAGGCGGAGGTACGCCAGCGTCTCGTCGTCGATCGGGAAGATCGTGGCGGTGGCCCCGAACTCGGGGCTCATGTTGCTGATCGTGGCGCGGTCGGCGAGCGCGAGGCCGGCCAGCCCGTCACCCGCGAACTCCACGAACGAGCCAACCACGCCGAGCATCCGCAGGCGCTCCGTGACGGTCAGCACGAGGTCGGTGGCGGTTGCACCCTTCGGAAGCGCGCCGCGCAGCCGGACCCCCACCACGTGCGGCATCGGCAGGTAGAGCGGCTGCCCCAGCAGGACGGCCTCGGCCTCGATTCCGCCAACCCCGTAGCCCAGCACGCCCAGCGCATTGATCATCGTGGTGTGGGAGTCGGTCCCGACGAGCGTGTCCGGGAACGCGAGCGACCGGCCGTCCTCCTCGGCGACCGTCACGACGGTGGCAAGGTGCTCGAGGTTGACCTGGTGGACGATGCCCGTGCCCGGGGGCACGACCCGCAGGCCCGTGAACGCGCGCTGCGCCCAGCGGAGGAGCTGGTAGCGCTCGCCGTTCCGCTCGTACTCGCGGGTGACGTTGAAGGCGAACGAGTCGGCGGTTCCGAAGCGATCGACCTGGACCGAGTGGTCGATCACGAGGTCGGCCGGGACGAGCGGGTTGACCCGGCCCGGGTCGCCGCCGAGGGCCGCCATCGCGTCCCGCATCGCGGCGAGGTCCACGACGGCCGGCACCCCGGTGAAGTCCTGGAGGATCACGCGCGCGGGCACGAACGGAATCTCCGCGTTGCCGCCGGCGCCCGGCCGCCAGCCCGCGAGGCGCCGGAGGTCCGCTTCGGTCACGATGCCGCGCCCCGCGTGGCGCAGGACGTTCTCCAGCAGGATCTTGATCGTGACCGGGGCGCGGGCGAGGTCGACCGTGCCCGCGAGCGCGGCGAGGGGCACGTAGTCCGGGAGTCCCGGGCCGAGGCTGGCTCGGGCGCCGATCGGGTCGCTGGTCGGCACGGGTTCCTCGTTCGTTGCTCGGGCGGCGCGGGGGCCGCGAGGGGCGCTACGCTGTCACGGCCAAGAGTACCCCGCCACGGCGTGACCCTGCGTCGGCGGCTGAGGCCCAGCGAGGAGCCCGCGTGCGAGCCTGGAGCGATGCCACCCCGCCCCCGCCAGGCGATCCGGCGACGCTCGAGGAGCTGCGCCGCGCGGCCGCGGCGGATGCGGCCGCGGCGGACGTGGTGGCTGCCGCGACCGCATCCTCGGCCGACCCATCACTGCCCGCGGGGGCGCACCGACATGGCGATGAGGTGCACCTGGAGGTGCAAGCGCACCCGCACGTGGCGGCACCGGACAACGGCCGCCCGATCATCGGGATCGTGGGAGGCGGGCCGGTCGGGCTGACCCTGGGTGCAGCCCTTACCGCCGCCGGGTGGCAGGTGGGCGCCGTGGCCAGTCGCGACCCGGCGCGCCGGGAGCGCTTCCGCCGGATGGTCCCCGGCGTCCGGGCGTTCGCCGAGCCCGCCGGCGTCCTCGACGAGTGCCACCTCGCGATCATCGCCGTGCCCGACGACGCGATCGCCGACGTCGCCGCCGGCATGCATCTCTACTCCGGGCAGGCGCTGGTCCACACCAGCGGCCTGCACGGCACCGAGGTGCTGGCCGCCGCCCGCGCAGCCGGCACCTCCTGTGGGTCGTTCCACCCGCTTGTCGCATTCGTGGACGTGGACCGCGCCCTGGCGGCGCTGCGCGGCGCGACCGTGGCGATCGAGGGCGATGAGGACATCCTCGACGTCCTCGCGGAGATGGCCCAGTCGATCGGTGCGTTGCCCGTCCGGCTGGCCCCGGGCTCGAAGCCTGCGTACCACGCTGCCGCCGTGCTCGCGGCGGGCGGCCTCGTCGCGCTCCTCGACGTGATCGCAGAGGTCGCGGCGCGAGCCGGTCTCGACGAAGCCGGCGCGCTCGCCGTCTACGGCCCGCTCGCGGCCCAGGCACTCGGCAATGCCCGGGCCCTCGGGATCGCGCCCGCGCTCACCGGCCCGGCCGTCCGGGGGGACGCGGGGACCATCGAGGCCCACCTCGCCGCGCTCGAGGGCGGCGCGCCCGCGACGCTGGACACGTACCGCGCGCTCGTGCGGCGCCAGGTGACCATCGCCGAGGCGCGGCGCGGCCTCGCGCCGGAAACCGCGGCGCGCCTGCGCGCCGCACTTGCAGATCGCCGCTGAGGCGCTACGATCTGCACATGCAGCGAAGCTTCGCCGCGAGGTTCGCGGTTCGCCCGGCGGCCAGTTTCCCGACGCCCCCGCCGCGGCACCGGGAGCGCCGCCTCGGCCTCCATCGCCATGTCGGCTTCCAGGCCTCGACGGATCGCCCGACGATTGTTCGCCGGACGGATCTCGGGCCGGTCGTTCTCCTGCGCGCCGACTGGCGCGCGGTCACACCTGTGCGACCGCACCGCGCGGCCGGTGTCGCGGGTCCGCTGGCGGCGGTCCGCTGGGCGAAGCTCGAGGTCCGGAGCCCCGGTCGTCGCGTTCGCGCCGCGTCGGCACCGTGGCGCGGCTGAGGCGCGCCACCGCCACCTCCGCGGGCGGGATTGTCGTCCGCACCATCGCCGGCGTTCCGCATCTCGTCGCCGGCCACCGCCGTCGCCTGGGCGACGGCGGTTCGTGGACTCTCCCGAAGGGAACACCGAACCCACCCGAGACGCTCGAGGAGACGGCGCTCCGTGAAGTCGCCGAGGAGACCGGGCTGGAGGTGCGCATCGTGGCCCCGATCGACCGAATCGAATACGTGTTCGCTCAAGGGGGCGCGAAGATCCACAAGACGGTCCACTTCTGGTTGATGGAGGCGATCGGCGGCGACCTTGGCGGGCACGACCACGAGTTCGACGAGGTGCGCTGGGTCCCGCTGGCGGATGCGCCCGGGTTGCTCACGTTCGAGACGGAGCGCGCGCTGGTCGAGCGAGCGGCCCGCATGATCGCCGGGGCCAGCGAGGTCCGGGCATGACGGAGATCGTGCTTCCGGCTGACGGGTCGCGGGCCACGCCGCTCCTGTCGCGCCACGTCGCGCTGGGCGCGCGGATGATCGACTTCGGTGGCTGGCAGATGCCCGTCCAGTACACCTCGATCCTCAACGAGCACCGGGCGGTGCGCGAGCGGGCCGGCCTGTTCGATCTCTCCCACATGGGCGAACTCTTCGTCGAGGGCCCCGATGCGGGCCAGGCGCTCGCCGGAGCCCTCGTGACGGACCCGCCGTCGCTGGAGGTGGGTCGCGCCCAGTACTCCATGATCTGTGCTCCCGATGGCGGCGTCATCGACGACCTGATCGTCTACCGGCTGGCCAATGATCGGTTCCTGGTCGTCGCGAACGCCTCCAACGCCCCCGTCGTCTCCGATGCGCTCGCCGAGCGCATCGACGCGAGCCGCTCCATCCTCGACGACCGCTCCCTCGCGACTGCGCTCGTGGCCGTGCAGGGACCGGCGGCGCGGGGAATCCTCGGGCCGCTCACCGACGTGAACCTGGCGACCCTTCGCTACTACGCGATCGCCGAGGGCGTGGTGGCGGGAATGCCGGCGCTCGTCGCTCGGACGGGCTACACGGGGGAGGACGGGTTCGAGGTCTTCGTCGACGACGCGACCGCCGGCGAGCTCTGGGACGTCCTCCTGGCCGCCGGTGCACCGTCGGGCCTCGTGCCGGTCGGGCTCGGCGCCCGCGACACGCTCCGGCTGGAGGCCGGCATGCCGCTCTATGGCAACGAGCTGGACCGCTCCACGACCCCCTTCGAGGCGGGCCTCGGCCGGGTCGTCAAGCTGGCCAAAGCGGGGGACTTCGTGGGCCGCGAGGCGCTCACCCGAGCCGCCAAGGCGGGCCCGCGGCGGCTGCTCGTGGGCCTTGCGGTGCGTGGGCGCGGGATCGCGCGCCACGGGTACCCGGTCTGGGCGGGGGATCGACGGACGGGCGTCGTCACGTCCGGCACCCAGTCGCCGACCCTGAGCGTACCGATCGCGATGGCGTACGTCGCCCCGGGCGATGCCGTGACGGGTACGATGCTCGAGGTGGAGATCCGCGACACGCGAGCCGTCGCGGAGGTCGTCCCGCTCCCGTTCTACTCCCGGGCCCGATGACCCACCCCGCCGCCGGCCCCGGCGGTGGACGACGCCACGTTCGTGCGGCAGCGACCGCGTCAGCACGGAGGTTCCCCGGCCCATGATCCCGTCCGATCTGCGCTACACGAAGGAGCATGAGTGGGTCCGCGTCGACGGGGACGTTGCGACAGTCGGGATCACCCAACATGCCGCCGACCAGCTTGGTGACATCGTCTTCGTCGAGCTGCCCGAGCCCGGCCGCCTGCTCACGCAGTTCGCGACGTTCGGCGTCGTGGAGTCGGTGAAGGCCGTCAGCGACCTCTTCGCGCCCGTGGCCGGCGAGGTTCTCGAAGGGAACGCGAGCCTCCTCGCGACGCCCGAGGTGGTCAACAGTGACCCGTATGGCGCCGGTTGGATGCTGCGGATCCGGCTCTCGGACCCCGGTCAGCTGGAGCAGCTCCTCGACGCGGCCGCATACGAGGCACTCACCGCGGAGGGCTGATCCCATGGTGTACGGACCGCACACCCCGGACGACCGCTCGCGGATGCTCGCGGCGCTCGGGATCAGCTCGGTGGACGAGCTCTTCGAGGTCATCCCGCCGGCGGTCCGGGCCGGCGCCATCGACCTTCCGCCGGGGCTCACGGAGCTCGAGCTGATGGCCCGGCTGCGAACCCTGGCGGGTCACAACCGCGTCGATCTCGCCAGCTTCCTGGGTGCGGGCGTCTACCGCCACCACCTGCCGCCGGTGGTCGACCAGATCCTTCTCCGCGGCGAGTTCTACACCGCCTACACGCCTTACCAGCCGGAGATCAGTCAGGGAACGCTCCAGACGATCTACGAGTACCAGTCACTCCTCGCCGAGCTGACGGGCCTGGACGTCGTCTCCGCCTCTCACTACGACGGTGCGACGGCAACCGCGGAGGCGGCGCTCATGACCTGCCGGGCGACTCGCCGCGAGCGGGTGCTCGTCTCGCGGGGGGTCCACCCGCAGGCCCGCCAGACGCTGGGGACCTACTTCGCGGGTCCCGACTTCGCGTTCGACGAGGTTCCGCTCGCCACCGAGGGGCCGGATGCGGGCACGACGGACCTCGCGGCGCTCGCGCGCCTCCTGGACGATCCCGAGCGGCCGGTGGCGGGAGTCGTTGCGGCCCAGCCAAACGTCCTGGGCCTGCTGGAGCCGATGGGGGAGATTGGCCGGCTCGCGCACGCGGCCGGCGCCCTGTTCGTCGCCGCGGTGGAGCCGGTCTCCCTCGCGGTGCTCGCGCCGCCGGCCGCCTACGAGGCGGACATCGCGGCGGGGGAGGGTCAGCCTCTCGGCATCCCGCCCCAATACGGCGGCCCGTACCTGGGGATCCTGGCCTGCCGGGATTCCCTCGTCCGCCAGATCCCGGGGCGCCTGATCGGCATGACCAGCGACGCCGACGGCCGGCGCGCCTACGTGATGACCATGCGGGCGCGCGAGCAGGACATCCGGCGCGAGAAGGCGGCCAGCAACATCTGCACGAACCAGGCGCTGTGCGCCCTGGCCGCCGCCGTGTACGTCGCAGCGCTCGGGCCGGGGGGGCTCCGCGACGTGGCCGCGACGGGCGCGGCCCGCGCCGCGGAGCTGGCCGCCGCGCTCGCCGACGCCGGGGCGCCCCGCCTGCACCCGGGCCCGTACCTCAACGAGTTCGCGGTCCGTGTCCCCGACGCGATCTCGGTCCACCGCCGGCTCCTCCATCGCGGGATTCTTGCCGGGATCCCGCTCGCGGAGCTGGAGCCGGGCGATCCCTCGCTCACCGATGGCCTCCTCGTCTGCGCGACGGAAACCACGACGCCGGAGGAGATCGAGCTGTTCGCCTGGGCGCTCCGCGACGAGCTGAGCGCCCAGGCGGGTGTCCCGGTCGCCGGGATCGGGGAGGGGATTCGATGAGCGTCACGGGACCGAAGCTCCAACCGACCCTCTTCGAGCTGTCCGGCACCGGCCGGGCCGCCGGACGCCGCATCCCCGCGCCGCCCGCAGATGCACTGGATCGTCTCCCCGCCGCCGCGCGCCGGGCCGTGCCGCCCGCGCTCCCCGAGGTGGACGAGGCGTCTCTCGTCCGCCACTACGTCAACCTCTCGCAACTCAACTGGGGCGTGGACACGGGCTTCTACCCGCTCGGGTCGTGCACCATGAAGTACAACCCGAAGGTCAACGAATGGGCGGCACGACTGCCCGGATTCGCGGCGCTGCATCCGCTCGCGCCCGACGAGACCGCCCAGGGGACGCTGGAGATGCTCTGGGAGCTGGAGCGGGACCTGGCGGAGATCAGCGGGATGGACGC
>Ga0209429_10001889_pt1 | contig 12649 bp, 7 predicted proteins | sample BarGraNGADG00212_3_FD_184493 | JGI IMG/M metagenome (GOLD analysis project Ga0209429, IMG submission 184493) | Arctic peat soil microbial communities from Barrow, Alaska - Barrow Graham LP Ref core NGADG0004-212 (SPAdes) (version 2) | ecosystem: Environmental > Terrestrial > Soil > Wetlands >... | reverse complement strand
TTCGGTCAATGAGAATGGATATAAAAATGTAAAAAATAATCCTTTATCTACATTCTCAATTGATGTCGACAACGCTTCATATACCAATATCCGCCGGTTTATAAACAATGGTGAATTGCCACCGGCTGATGCAGTTAGGATTGAGGAGATGATTAATTATTTTAAATATGATTATCCTGAACCGGGAAGAGAACATCCTTTTTCTGTCTATACTGAACTTGCGGTCTGTCCATGGAACAAGAAACATGAATTGCTACATGTCGGCCTTCGTGGAAAGAGTATTGATAAATCATCCCTTCCCGCTTCAAATCTTGTTTTTCTTATTGATGTTTCAGGTTCAATGGGTGTTCCTAATAAGCTTCCGTTACTCAAGTCAGCTTTCGGATTACTGGTTAACGAACTCAGACCTCAGGATCGTGTTGCAATAGTTGTATATGCCGGAGCGGCAGGACTGGTGCTCGGGTCAACACCCGGCAACAGGAAAGATGCAATAATGTCAGCAATCGACCATCTTGAGGCTGGCGGATCAACAGCCGGCGGTGCAGGATTGAAACTGGCTTATTCAGAAGCGGAAAAGAATTTTGTGAAGGGTGGTAATAATCGTATCATTCTGGCAACAGACGGTGATTTTAATGTAGGTGAGTCGAGCAACGGTGGGATGGAGAAACTGGTTGAAGAGAAGCGTGACCTGGGGGTATTCATAACTGTCCTGGGTTTTGGAATGGGTAATGTAAAAGATGATAAAATGGAAATTATTGCAGATAAGGGAAACGGCAACTATTCATACATAGATAACCTTCAGGAAGCAAGGAAAGTATTGGTCAGGGAATTCGGAGGGACCCTTTTCACGATTGCGAAAGATGTAAAATTCCAGATAGAATTTAATCCGGCTAAAGTTGAATCTTACAGACTTATAGGTTATGAGAACAGGCTTCTGAACGATGAGGATTTCAATGATGATAAAAAAGATGCAGGCGAAATGGGAGCAGGGCATAACGTAACCGCTCTGTACGAACTGATACCAGCAGGTTTCGACGAAAGGATACCTTCTGTGGATCCTCTTAAATACCAAGTATCAAAATCAAACGGGTTTCATGAAAATGATTTCTCCGGTGAATACCTTACAATTAAACTTCGCTATAAAAAACCCGATGGCGAAACCAGTATGCTTCTTGAGAAACCTGTAAAAGGATATATAAATGATGTTGAGGATGCATCGGATAATTTAAGGTTTGCAGCTGCTGTTTCAGAATTTGGTATGATATTAAGAAATTCCGAATTCAGAGGTAATGCCACGCTCGAAGGTGCAGCTATCCTTGCTAAGTCTGCCAGGGGTGAAGATGAAGACGGTTACCGTTCTGAACTGATAAGGTTAATAAAAACAGTTAAAGATATGAGAGCCTTAGCTGATAAAGAATAAAGAATTTTCCCGCAGATTACGCAGATTGACCCTGATTTTTAATAATTATCAGCGAAGATCTGCGGGATCAGCGGTTAACAAAAAAAGAACTCACATAAGGTGCAACATGAATAAATTTTTCATGTCTTTGATTTGTAATTTTCATACAAATCTAACAACACCGGTAATGTTAAAAAACTTTTTTATAAATGCTGTCCGAAATATGAGGAAGCAACGCGGATATGTTCTCTTAAATGTAGGGGGACTAGCAATCGGATTTGCCAGTTTTCTGTTTATTACATTGTATGTTATACAGGAACTCAGTTATGACAGGTTTCATAAGAACTATGAAAATATTTATAGGGTCAAAGTGGTTGGTCAGATGGCAGGAGGCATATTGGATCAGGCAGTTACATGTGCGCCTATGGCAAATGCCCTCGTGAACGATTACCCGGAAGTGTTAGTCTCAACAAGAGCAACAAGGATGGGAGCATGGCTGATACAATTCGGAGAAAACCGTTTTAATGAAGATGGCGTACTCTTCGCAGATTCTACATTCTTCAGAGTTTTCGATTTTAAGTTGCTGAAAGGAGATCCATCTGAAGGGTGCACCTCAGTATAATCTTGAACCTATGGGTTCCCTTACCACGGTTTATATTTTTGCTGTTATTGCAATACTTATTCTGGTAATTGCAATTATTAATTATATCAATCTGGCTACTGCCAAATCGGTGAACAGAGCCAAGGAAGTGGGAGTGAGGAAAGTTGCTGGCGCCAATAAAACAGGCCTTATGTCGCAGTTTCTTGGTGAATCGATTTTAATCACTGCATTTGCTGCCTTATTGGCTGTATTACTTGTTTTTGCACTAATGCCATCATTTAATCAGCTTATTGGAAAAGATCTTTCAGCAGGTTCCCTGGATACGTTATCAGGTTTACTTTTGCTATTTACCCTGATCATTGTTGTTGGGGTGTCTGCCGGGTGAGGTCATTTCATGCATTCATGCTTCTGAAGAACCAGGAGGTTGTGGTACTTCAATGTCTTGTGCATATTGTGGAGCGGTTAATGCTATTCTGGAGAGTCAGAATACAGGAACGAAGTCAACGAAAGAGACTCGTATAACAACTTTTGCTGATGGAAAACTAAAGAGTCTGGATCTTAATGTCACTTCCACTCCGGTTACCCTGGGTGGTCAGATTTTCTATGCTCTTACTTTTGAGGATATTAGTGATAAAAAAAGAAGAGATGCACTTGAAAGAATTTTTTTCCATGATTTATTGAATAGTGCTGGAGGACTTTACGGATTACTTTCACTTTTAAAAGAAGGAACCGCTCCTGATTCAGAGCGCGAACTGATCGATCTTTCTGAAGAAGCAAGCAGAGAGATAATTGAAGAAATATTATTGCACAGACAGATCCTTGCCGCAGAGATCGGAGATCTTCAGATTAAAATTGAACCGGTTAATTCCATCGAATTACTTAAATCTGCAATCGGGAAAATCAAGTCTCATAAAGAAGTTATTAATAAGCGAATAGTTATTGCTGAAAATTCCTCTGATGTGGATTTTGAAACCGACAGGGTTCTTTTTCAAAGAGTAACACTCAATCTTCTTAAGAACGCTCTTGAGGCAACACAACCAAATGGACTGGTAATTGCAGGAGTTGAGAGTAAACGTGAAAAGATAAGATTCTGGGTAAAGAATTATGCTGTCATACCCGCTGATGTCCAAATGCAATTGTTTCAGAGATCTTTCAGCACAAAGGGCCATGGCAGAGGTTTAGGAACCTATAGCATCAGGTTATTGACTGAAAATTACATGAAAGGGAATGTGAGTTTTATAAGCAATGAAAAAGAGAGGACAATCTTTAGTATAGAATTGAATAAATCGTGGAGCTGTGATTGACATGTTATGACAGGAAATCCTGAACTCTTAAAACTGTAGCTGTTTGATAGCTGAGATTGAACTTCACTAAAATAGAGCCCAGCTCTTTTAATGCTTTGGTATATAATAGGATACAAGTAGAGACGTTGCATGCAACGTCTCTACTTATTTATAAATGATTTATGTTGTCCGCAGAAATTTGTCAATCTCATTGGCTACTTTTTTGCCTGACGCGATGGCATTAACCACCAGACTTGCTCCGCTGACCGAGTCACCTGCAGCAAAAACTTTTTGCCGGCTGGTTAACAGATTTTGATCAACCTTTATATTTCTCCTGTGATCAAGTTCCAGTTCCAACTCTGACAATAATCCCTCAAGCACCGGATGAACAAATCCCATAGCAAGCAATACCAGATCAGCATCAATAATCCGGCGGGTTCCCGGAACTACTTCCATATTATAATGTCCGTTAATGCGCTTCCATTCAACATCCTCTACTTCAATTCCTGTAACATGGTCATCTTTCCCGATAAACTTTACAGTGGTAAGGCTCCAGAATCTTTCGCAACCCTCCTCATGAGAGGTGGTAGTTTTTAATATTTTGCCCCAGTATGGCCAGGGATTATTTTCTGCGCGTGTCACCGGAGGTTTTGGAAGAATTTCAATCTGTGTTACGCTAACTGCTTTCTGCCTGATGGAAGTGCCCACACAATCAGAACCAGTATCACCTCCTCCGATGATAACCACCCTTTTCCCATCACCAATTATTGGGTTATCGATAGCAGTAAGCTGACCGGAATTAACCCGGTTCTGAAGAGTAAGGAAATCCATTGCATAATGTATTCCATTAAGTTCACGGCCCTCTGCTATTAAATCGCGAGGGTACGTCGCTCCTATAGCAATACAGATAGCATCAAATTGTTCCAGGAGATCTTTTCCTGAAATATCTTTACCGATATTTATTCCTGTTTTGACAATAAGACCTTCTTTTATCATCAGGTCAAAACGTCGGTCGATAATCGCCTTACTCAGTTTGAAATCCGGAATACCGTATCTCAATAACCCGCCGGCTTTTTCATTCTTTTCAAACAGTGTAACAAGGTGACCGGCCTTATTTAGCAGATCGGCAGCAGCCATTCCGGCAGGACCACTACCGATGACAGCAACTTTTTTCCCCGAACGGGTTTTTGGAGGAACAGGTTTTACGTAACCTTCAGAGAATGCTTTTTCAACTATGGCAACTTCATTTTCCCTTATTGTTACCGGCTCCAGGTTAATGTTCAGCACACATGCATGTTCGCATGGTGCAGGACAAATCCTGCCGGTAAACTCCGGAAAATTATTTGTTGATGCCAATCTTAAATATGCACCTTTCCAATCGCCCTTATATAGCAGATCATTCCACTCGGGAATTAAATTATCAACCGGGCAGGCCCAATGACAATATGGTACCCCGCAATCCATGCATCTCGATGCCTGCAGCATCCTGTCTTCGCTGTTCAGTACCTGTTCTACCTCACTGTGGTCGCAGATCCTTTCGTTCAGTGGTCTGTTTCCAGCTTCCTTCTTCTTTATTTTTAAAAATCCGGTTACATCAGCCATAATATACCTTATATATAAAACAATAAATATCTAATTTTTTAACTGGCACTTATCTCAAGATCAATTTCAACATCAGCTATTTTCTTCCTGATATCTTCAAGTTTTTGTTCCTGAAGAACTTTTTTGTAATCATAAGGAATAACCTTAATGAACATAGGAATGAACTTATTAATATTATCAAGTATCATCTTTGCCTTTTTACTTTGCGTAAATTGATAATGGCGGGAAATGAGCTCTGTCAGTTCAATTACATCGCTATAATCTTCAACCAGCGATAACTCAACCATTCCCATATTGCAGTAATAATCAAAATCTCCGTTTTCGTTCAGAACATATGCTATACCCCCGCTCATACCCGCAGCAAAGTTGCTACCGGTTGTGCCAAGTACAACAACACGGCCTCCTGTCATATATTCACAGCAGTGGTTTCCCACTCCTTCAACGACTGCAGTCGCACCGCTGTTTCTTACGCCAAACCGTTCACCGGCAACACCCGAAATAAATATTTCACCTCTGGTTGCTCCGTATAGAACAGTATTACCAATGATAATGTTCTTATCGGATTCGAATGTTGAACCCACAGGAGGAACAACAATTATTCTTCCCCCGGATAGTCCTTTCCCCAGATAATCGTTTGAATCACCCTCAAGTTGAAGTTCGACACCAGGCATAAGGAAGGCACCGAAACTCTGTCCTGCTGATCCTTTAAAAGCACATTTAATTGTACCATCAGGCAATCCTTCCGGACCATAAAGCATAGCAATCTTGCCGGAGAGCATGGCTCCTGTTGTTCTGTCAGTATTATGAATTGACCGTTGGATCGTAACAGGCAGTTTTTCTGAAATAGCCTTTTCTGCCTCTGTAATCAATTCTTTATCAAGCACATGCTCTATTTTATGATCCTGTATATCAACACAATGCATTGCATTTTGAGCTGATTCCTTCGGTAAGGTGAGTAGTCCGGTGAGATCAAGATTTTTAATTTTCCAGTGATTAATATCAGGATTTCTTTCCAGAAGATCAAACCGGCCAATGATGTCATCCATATTTCTATAACCAAGTTCCGCAAGGTTTTCACGTACTTCTTCTGCTAAAAATCTGAAATAATTCACAAGACTATCGGCTTTTCCCCTAAACCGTTTTCTGAGCTCCGGATTCTGGGTTGCCACACCTACCGGACACGTATTGAGATGGCATTTGCGCATCATTACACAACCCAGAACAATAAGGGCGCTTGTTGCAAAACCAAATTCCTCTGCACCAAGCAATGCAGCTATTATAATGTCTCTCCCGCTCTTCAACTGACCATCAGCCTGAAGAATAACTTTTCTTCGAAGGTTATTCATCACAAGGGTTTGCTGAGATTCTGCAAGGCCAATTTCCAGCGGCAGACCGGCATGTTTAATTGACGATGTCGGGCTGGCCCCGGTTCCTCCTTCATAACCACATATTGTAATAAGGTCCGCACCTGCTTTAGTAACGCCGGCAGCTATAGTACCGACGCCACTCTCTGAAACCAGTTTAACACTGATCTTTGCCCTGGGATTGACGTTCTTAAGGTCGAAGATAAGTTGCGAGAGATCTTCAATCGAATAGATATCATGATGAGGCGGAGGGGAAATAAGTGTAATGCCGGGTATTGAATATCTTGTTTTGGCAATGATCTTATCAACCTTATGACCGGGAAGTTGTCCTCCTTCTCCGGGTTTTGCCCCTTGTGCAATTTTAATCTGTATCTCATCTGCGTTAACCAGGTATTCGGTTGTTACACCGAATCGTCCGCTTGCAATCTGCTTGATAGCACTTCTCACACTGTCCCCGTTTTCGAGAGGTTTGAACCGTACGGGGTCTTCACCACCTTCTCCGGTATTACTGCGGCCTCCGATACGGTTCATGGCAATCGCTAGAGTCTCATGAGCTTCGCGGCTTATGGAACCATATGACATAGCCCCTGTGACGAATCTCTTCATTATCTTCTCAACAGGTTCAACCTCATTTAGCGGGATTGGATTACTTTTGATTCTTAACAATCCCCGTATAAATCCAGGGCTTGCAGTATCAGCATTTACCAGGTTGCTGTATTCTTTGAACTTATTGTAATCACCTGTTTTAGTACTCCATTGAAGGAGTGCAATGGTTTCCGGATTCCATGCGTGGTGTTCTCCATATTTCCGGTAGGAATATACACCCTCGGTGAGTATCTCTGGTCGTTGTCCCTCAAGAAATGCTTTTCTGTGAGGGATAAGAACCTCTTCTGCGATCTCACTCATTCCGATACCTCCGATCCTTGAAATTGTTCCGGCAAAGTACCTGTCAATTACATCCTGATGAATTCCAACAGCTTCGAATATCTGAGATGAACGGTAACTCCTGAGGGTACTGATTCCCATTTTCGACATGATCTTAAGGATTCCTTTATTAATAGAATGGACATAATTCTCTTCTGCTTTCTGATAATCGAGCTGTATTGCCTTTTCTTTAACCAATCTGTCAATAATGGCAAAGCTCATATATGGGTTTATGATGCTTGCTCCATATCCAAAAAGAAGGGCAAAGTGCATTACTTCACGGGGTTCTGCCGATTCAACTACTATATCTATTTGCATCCTCTTTCGTCTTTTAATAAGGTAATGATGCACTGCAGATACAGCCAGCAGAGATGGTATTGGTGCATTGTTCTGATCAATACCCCTGTCGGAAAGGATGATATAGTTTTTTCCTTCATCAACAGCTCTTTCTGCATCTATACATAATTGTTCCACAGCACTTTGCAGTCCTTCAGCGCCTTTCATGGAATCAAAATGCAACAGCAGGTTTGCAGCTGAAAATCCTTTATATCTTAAGTTTTTAACTACCTGAAAGTAGGTGTTGGAAATAACAGGATTTCTGAACCGGACCATTTTGACATGATCGGGAGAAGTTTCAAGAAGGTTTTGCTGTAATGATCCCAGGTAACCTGAGAGAGTCATTACCAGTTCCTCCCTGATAGAATCGATAGGAGGGTTGGTAACCTGGGCAAACAACTGTTTGAAATAGTTGAATAACCTGTATGGCTTTCTTGAGAGTACGGCAACAGGAACATCGTTGCCCATTGAACTAATGGGCTCTTTTCCCGTGGCAGCCATCTCTCTAATGATCCTATCGGTATCTTCCAGCGAGTAATTGAAAGCAGTTATGTATTTATCATACTGGTCTCCCATTTCAGTTGTCTCCTGATGACCTGTTTCAATCTTCTCGAGTTTAACCATATTCTTCTCGATCCATTGACCATAAGGAAATTCAGCGGCCAGGTTTGCTTTAAGCTCCTTATCATAAAAAATCTTGCCTGCCCTGGTATCAACCAGAATCATTTTTCCGGGTTTCAACCGCCCTTTTTCCCTGATCTCTTCCGCTGCAAATGTCTGTACCCCGGCTTCCGATCCCAGAACAATCAGGTCATTAGTTGTTATGACATATCTGGAAGGCCTGAGCCCATTCCTGTCGAGCATTCCGCCAATGTATCGTCCATCGGAAAATATCAGCGAAGCAGGGCCGTCCCACGGTTCCAGGAAAGTAGAATGGTATTTATAGAAAGCTTTTAATTCCGGGGAAATGGGATTCTTGTCATTTATCGATTCGGGAATAAGAACCGACATCGCATAAGGAAGCGATTTCCCGCTCATTATAAGAAATTCCAGCACATTATCAAGAGAGGCTGAATCGCTCTTGTCAGGTTCAATAATCGGATATAATCTTGAAAGATCACCGAGTTTATCGGATTTAAGGATTGATTCTCTTGCTTCCATCCAGAAACGGTTACCCTTGATAGTGTTTATTTCCCCGTTATGACCCAGCATTCTGAAAGGTTGGGCAAGATCCCAGCTTGGAAAGGTGTTGGTGCTGAATCGGGAATGTACCAATGCTATGGCACTTTGCAAACGCTCATCATTCAGGTCGAGAAAGTATTCTTCAAGTTGATTGGAGGTAAGCATCCCTTTATATATAAGTACTTTGGTGGAAAGACTCGGGATGTAGAAAAAACTCTTTTGTTTCAGTTCTGAATTACGTATTATATTTTCAGTACGCTTCCTGATGATATACAATTTACGTTCAAGGTCTTCCTGCGGAATATCGGCACCCAAAAGAATCTGAATGATATCCGGTTCTGCAGCACGTGATATCTCGCCTATTACAGAATTATCCCGCGGAACTTCACGGAAACCAATAAGATTGACTCCTTCTTCCCTGATAATATTGAGCAAAATCTCCTGGCATTTTGCAGCATCAGAACTATCCTGTGGAAAGAATATAAGACCTGTTCCAAACTGACCTTCGGGAGGAATTGAATAGCCCTGGATAAGATAAAAATCGCGGGGAACCTGAATCATAACACCTGCTCCATCACCCGTTTTACTGTCGGCTCCCTCTGCACCTCTGTGAGTCATATTCTTAAGAATATCGAGCCCCTGTTTGATTATAGAATGAGATTTTTTTCCTTTCAGGTGTGCAACAAATCCGATTCCGCAGTTCTCATGCTCAAACTCCTGCCTGTACAATCCCTGCTGTATTGGCCGTTCTGTTTTCATATTTTTCCCCTTATATTTCTTTTTATCAGTTTATTATAAAAAAAACCGTTCTCTGTTTTTTCAAGAGAACGGTTATCCTTTATCTGATACCAAACACCATTCTCATGAAGTTCCAATTAACCTTCTGATCAGGCGTGAGGATATGATGGATTTATTTGAAGTCATTAGTATTAACATTTGCCGACAAATATACTATTTAATCTTACAAATTATCGCAAATGCCAATTAAATTATTAATAAATAGTAAGATTATTATTAAAAAGTTATAAACCTGTTAATAAGCAATCTAATAGGTATGCTATTTTAGTTTTCTATTCTGGTTTCAAACAAAACAGATATTTTATTGTTACTTTGTATTTTATTATACCTGTATTAATCTCAACTTATTTAGTAGTTTTTAATGGAAAACCCTAAAAACCTTTTAATAGTAATTTTTGGAGCTTCCGGAGACCTCGCTTCCCGAAAATTGATTCCTGCAATATTTTCGTTGAAGTCTCTGAAATTAATGCCTGAGAAATATGCTATACTTGGAATTGGCAGAACGAAATTTTCCACGGAAGAATTCAGGAAGAAAATGGGCGAAGCTATAGTCTCGTTTTCTGAGGAAAAGGAACCAGACAAAAATTTGATTACTGATTTTATCAATAACCTCTATTACCTTTCAATGGATAATTCTGTATACAGCAGTTATTCAGAACTAAAAAATTCTTTACAGGAGATTGACGATAAATACAAGGTAGGCGGAAACTATATTTTTTATATGGCCACTCCTCCAAACATGTACGAACCAATTGCTGTCAACCTTGCAAAAGCAGGTCTTTTTGATCAGACAAATGGCTTCAGAAGGGTTATAATTGAGAAGCCCTTTGGATATGATCTTGAATCGGGTCGCAAGCTCAATAAAACTTTGCATGGACTGATTTCAGAAGAACAGATTTTCAGAATAGATCATTACCTGGGAAAGGAAACAGTTCAGAACCTGCTTGTTACAAGATTCGCTAATGGTATGTTTGAGCCCTTATGGAACAGAAATTACGTACACCGGATTGAAATTACTTCCGCTGAGAGTATCGGAGTAGAACAGAGAGGTGGATATTACGACTCTTCCGGCGCCCTGAGGGATATGGTTCAGAACCATCTTCTTCAGATGGTTGGAATGACGGCAATGGAACCTCCATCGTCCCTCGATCCTGATGCTATCCGCAATGAAATACTGAAGGTTTTCCAATCGTTACAACCTATCCGGGAAGAGGATGTACCTGATCAGGTAATCAGGGGGCAATATACCGGATCACTTATCCGTGGCGAATGTGTTACCGGATACCGGTATGAAAAAGGTGTTGCGGTTAATTCACGCACAGAGACTTATGTTGCGATGAAATTCTACATAGACAACTGGAGATGGGGTGGTGTTCCATTTTATATCCGGACAGGAAAAAGGCTACCCACACGTGTTACAGAGATCGTCATCCATTTTAAGCAAACACCTCATCACCTGTTCCGGAGGGAATCCGTAAAATTTCCAGCCAATCAGCTTATAATACGTATTCAACCTGATGAGGGAATGTTACTTAAATTTGATATGAAAGAACCAGGGGCTGGCTTTAATGTCAAGAATGTAAATATGGATTTCCATTATAAGGATCTGGCAGACATTAGAGTTCCATCTGCGTATGAAAGGTTATTGCATGATGTGATGCTGGGCGATTCTACTCTATTTTCTCGCGATGATGAAGTAGAAACTGCCTGGAAATTCCTGGAACCTATTCAAAGAGCATGGGCAAATGACCCGGCAATCAAAGTGTTTGGATATCCGGCAGGAACCTGGGGACCTGAACATGCCAATGACCTTATAGAGGGAGATGAACTTACATGGAGATATCCCTGTAAGAACCTGGCTGATGATGAATTATATTGTGAGTTATGAAGAATGGATGGGTAGGGGTGGGTTAAAATATGATAAAAGACAAAAATCAAAAAGTAGAAGTAATTTGCTAAATTATTAATATTCAATTGGATAAATCAATAAAGATATTTTCCACACCTTATGAATTGGCAGAAAAATTTGCTGAGGAATTGGTCAGAATGATAAATGAATCGGCAAAAAAAGGAAATTCTGTCTCAGTTGCATTATCGGGCGGAACCACTCCTGAGCTATTATTTTTTCTACTCGGAGATCATTTTTCAAAATCTGCCCCGTGGGAATATGTCCATTTTTTCTGGGGCGATGAGAGATGTGTACCTCCTGAAAACCCGGAAAGTAATTATGGGATGACCCGCAGGAATTTTTTTCAAAAAATTAATATTCCTTCTGCAAACATTCACAGAATAATGGGTGAGGAGAATCCTGAAAAGGAAGCTTCCCGTTATTCTGAGGAAATAGCTGAATCTACAAGTAAAAGAGATGGATTGCCCTTATTTAACCTTATAATGCTTGGAATGGGAGAGGATGGACATACCGCTTCTATCTTTCCCGGACATCTGGAGTTATTTCATTCTGATAAAATCTGCGAGGTAGCAGAACATCCTGTTACCAGACAGAAAAGAATAACTATTACAGGAAAGGTTATCAATAACGCAGATTCTGTGGTTTTTCTGGTTACCGGTAAAAAGAAGGCGGATATTGTTGAAAAAATATTAAAAAAAGGCAAATCGGCTATAAACTTTCCTGCATCATATATTGTTCCTGTACATGGAGCTTTGAGCTGGTATTTTGATAAGGATGCAGGAAGGCTGCTTTAACTGGAATAGAGTATTCAAAATTTGAAAATGCAAATAGTATTGGATGATTTTTCCTATATTTGGAATACCTTTTTATTAACTTTAAATATATAGCCATGTCACACGAAAAAGCGAAAGAACAGACAAAGAACAAGAAGGAACCGACGAAAAGTCTGAAAGAAAAACGCCTTGCAAAGAAAGCTAAGAAAGAAGAGAAAAAGAGACAATAAACTTTATTATCTCTTCGTCTTTTTTTCTTCAGGTCGATAAGTCAGCAGGAGTCAATACCGGGTATCAGATTTTGTTCACCTGGTATCGCCTCTGAAAAACTATTTAGTTTGTGAACATCGCGGGTTTTTCCTTTTTTAATCAGGAATTCCCGCTTTTTATTGGTGGGTTTTGAGTATGGGAATGATTGAAATTAAAAAAGTCCCGCTTCAGGCGGGACTTTGAATAATAAATTTTTTGTATAGTTAAC
>Ga0209429_10001886_pt1 | contig 12666 bp, 26 predicted proteins | sample BarGraNGADG00212_3_FD_184493 | JGI IMG/M metagenome (GOLD analysis project Ga0209429, IMG submission 184493) | Arctic peat soil microbial communities from Barrow, Alaska - Barrow Graham LP Ref core NGADG0004-212 (SPAdes) (version 2) | ecosystem: Environmental > Terrestrial > Soil > Wetlands >... | reverse complement strand
GAGCGGGGCGGGCGTTGCTCTCGCGCAGGGCGGAAGTGATTCAGTTGTCATCGTGTCCGCCTCTGGCGTTGGAAATCCAATTGCCTCTGGCGCAAGCGAATCAATCATTACAGTTACCGCTGAGGGCACGGGCTCGACAGCCCGTGTAGGCGCAAGCGAAGCGCCTATCCTTGTTTCTGCCAACGGCTCCGGCGTCGCCACCAAATCGGGCGCGGCTGACGCGTCTATCATTGTCAGCGCATCCGGCGCAGGCGTTGCTATCGCGGAAACCGGCGGCGGTGCGTCCATCGTCGTATCCGCTGATGGCGCAGGTCTGGCGCTTCGCTCAGGCGCAAGCGAGGCCGGCATAGCGGTCACGGTCGATGGCTCTGGCGTCAAATCGGTCAGCGGCGGGGCTGAATCTGCAATCTCGGCCGCGCCAGAGGGCTCCGGTATCAAGTCCAGTCTGGGCGGCAGTGGCGCAACGGTCACGGCCACGGCGCAAGGGTCAGGCGTGGCGATCAAGTCCGGCGGTGTGGAATCGATCGTTTTTATCCTGCCGTTTGGCGATGGTTACGCGTTCGGCATGATAATCCCCGGCGGCAGCGAATCGGCTGTATCGGTCGGCGCGGTCGGGTCGGGCAGCAAAACGGCGCAGGGCGCAGGTGAATGCGCGGTTATCGTTGTTGCCACGGGAAGCGGTCGTGTCTGGGTCCCGTTGGTGGCCGCGATCATTTCCACGGGAGCCATTCCGGGTCCCATCATTTCCACCGGCAGGATCGGAAGCAAGATATCCACAACGGGCAGGCTGGGATTAAAAACCACAACGGAGGATTAGAGATATGGCTGATGAGATCAAATACCAGGGAGAAACGATCAGATTGGAGTGGCCGGTCTTGGACGCGGAGGGTACTCCGGCTGTGCTGACCAGTGCAATCTGCAGGCTAATTTACCAGCGCGCGGAATCGACGCCGGTGGAGGTCGATGTCACACCTGTTGGCAATCTCCTGTCATACGATATCACGCCCGAGGTATCGGCAGCGTTGCTGGAGGGCTGGTACCAGTATGCATTCTGGGTCAGAGACGGAGCCGATCAAGACAAGTCGGACAGCGGAGCGTTTCTTCTACAAAAAGGGCCGGGCGCCCTAGTTGAACTGCCGACCCCGTAAGGGAGAATTCGCGACGTATCGGTATATGGATGAATGACGAAGCCGCCTACCTTAATTGGTGGGCGGCTTTTTATTTGCCCTTTTTGCGTGTAAAACTGCACTAATTCGGAACCGGCATATTGTGCAGAATGGAGAATTCGGTCATGGTTGGACAAATAGGCAAAATGGTAGTTGACACGGGTTGGACAAATTGCTACCATACAAACACAGACGGTCTAACAATATTTTGAAAGACAAGGAGGCAAAAACCACATGCAAAACAATATCCGAGAATTGCGGGAAAAGAAGGGGCTTTCGCTGGGCGACGTAACGCGCCTTACGGGGATCCACAAATCCGATCTTTCGCGCGTGGAGCGCGGACTTACTGAGCTACACCCCGGATGGAGACGCAAGCTCGAAGGCGTGCTCGGAGATTCAATCGTCAGCAGGTAAGCCGTTGAGGGAATGCCCGGAAAAATCCAGGAGGGATGTAGAAGTGAGAGAGATCCTGCTCGCGAGAGGAAAGGTTACAATTGTAGACGATGCAGACTACAATTGGTTATCTCAATGGAAATGGCATATTAGCAGCAATGGGTATGCCCGAAGAAAAGCGCTAAAAGCCGACGGGACACACACAACAATCCGCATGCACGCTCAAATCATCGGGAACATGCCCGGCTTGGAGCCTGACCACATCAATGGCAATCGCCTCGACAATCGGCGGTCAAACCTTAGACACGTTACTCATTCCCAGAATTTGGCAAACCAAAAAAAGACGCGTGGCACTTCGCTTTATAAGGGCGTGGATTTCCACAATCTCACACAAAAGTGGCAGGCAAGAGCAATGAAAGACGGCAAAAGATATTACATCGGCTTATTTGCCACAGAGGCCAACGCGGCACTGGCCTACAACGAAGTTGCCATTGCACTTTTTGGAGAATTTGCACGACTAAATCAATTACAGGAGGAAGCCAAATGAACATCATTGTCGCTATCCCGTTCAGCCTCTGCCTCCTGACCTTCGTCCTCTTCTGCGGCTGGGTCCTCGACCTGATCGGAACCATCCTAATTGCCACATACGACGAGATCCGGATGCGCGTGCGGATATTCAGGTGGCGCAGACGCAACGGAAAGGCGCGGAGGTGGAGGACATGAACCCGATGATGGTGGATATCGGCCGCATCGTCGGGCTGGTGCTGATCGCCTCACTCGTCGTCTCGGCAATCGCGCTGGCGGTCATCAGCTGCCTGATAAGGAGGGGGAAATGAAAGCATCGAAGTGGATCTTGCTATTCGCCGTGGGATTTGTCCTTTGCTTAACGCTGATCACAGTGCTAAGGATGACTCTGCCCCCGATAGCTCCGGTGAAGCCGGGCGACGTCAACCGGGATGGCCGGGTAAACGCCATTGATCTGACCATGATGGCGCGGCACATGGCGGGCATTTACAATCTGACACCCAGCCAGATCTGGATCGGCGACGTGAACCGGAATGGCCGCATCGACCAGCGGGATATCGACACGCTGACAGACATCATCATGGAGAGGCCGGTGAAATGAGCAGAACAGAAAACAGCGCCACCCCCGGACGGACATCCAGAAGCGGCGCAAGAGGGGAACATCTCACCAACATGATACCACATCCGCAGGAGGAAGTTACATGAACCTATTGGCTGCAAAAATGAACTGGCTCAAAAGCATACACCACAAATTGGACGAAGATTATGCGGATATCGGGTGCGAAATGGGTTGTCAAATCGTTGACTGGAAAACGGACGAAATCGGCCCATTTCTGCTGTGCGCCGCTCTCCCCGCTGGGGATGTCACGGAGGCAATTATGACGCAATCGGTACAGCGGACCGTGATTGTGGATGGCGTCCGGTTCGTGTCGTACCGCGCCAAGCGGACGGATGAAGTGCTGGCGTTTGTGCCGGCTGAAGTGATCGCACCCAGCTTCTTTTGACGCAGAAAAATGGAGGATACCATGAGCGACTTTGACGAAATGGATCAGGAAGAATACGAACGAAGCACGCCGTTCGGAATCGAGATTGACAAGTTGATCGAGACTGAAGTGCTGGCGAGACTCAAAGACCGGGAATCGCAGTATAAAGCAGCCATTGAACAGCGCGATTTTTACAGACAGGAAAACAGAGAGTTGTCTTCGGAAAACCACAGGTTGAAACGCGAGCAGGAAGAAGCGCTTGTCGCGGCACAATTCAAGGCACGCATTGACGCGATCCAAGAGATCACCGGAGGCTGGATTCCAGGGCAGACGGTTTGGACCCCTTACGATACCGGCGAACACGAGCAATGTCCAACGTGCCGTGGCACAAAGGAGTTTCGCCCCGACATCGACATGCCGGACGGGACTGTTTACACCGCAAAGATCAGCTGTCCAACGTGCCGTGGATACGGAGTTATAGCGGCCGACAAAGTTGCTCCTTCCGAGGGCAAAATCGAGAGCATCAAAGTCGGGATAGACCGCTACAAAAAGATATTTGGGATCTGGAAGGCGCAGACCAACAGCCGGAATGACGGATATTCCCGCGATATTGACGCGCCAGACTGCTATGCCACCCTCGAAGAAGCACAAGCAGAATGCGATCGGAGGAACGCAAAATGTCTGAACTGATGACACCCGAAACCAAACTCAAGACCGAAGCCATGACCACCCTAGACTACGCCAACGCCATGATTGTCACCGATACCCGCTCGTATGAGGATGCCGGCGGCGCGAGGCGCGAGATCAAGGCAATGCTCAAAAAGATCACCGACTACTGGGAGCCCAAAAAATCCGCGGCGTTCGCGCTGCACAAGAGTCTGGTCGCCGCCGAAAAAGACATGACTCGCCCGCTGGACGACGCGGACAAGGTCATCGCTGACCGGATGATGAGCTACTGGAAAGAGCATGAGCGTATCCGCAGGGAAGCCGAAGCTGAGCGCAACCGCCTAGAAGCGGAAGCCCGTCGCCTTGAAGCAGAGGCCGCCATGAAAGCCGCAGAAGCCGCGCGATTGGTCGAGGAAGCCGGACGCAAGGACGAACTGGACGACGAGGATGTGGAGATCCTGCGCATGGCCCAGAACGAGGCTACGCTGGCCGAGGCCGTCGCCGACAACGCGCCGGTGTACGCGTACATCCCGTCCGCCCCGAAAGCGCTGGGCGTGTCTGTGCGCAAGCTCTGGAGGGCACAGATTATTGACCCGTCGATGGTGCCCGTAGAGGTCGCCGGCATTGTGATCCGTCCGATCGACATGACCGCCTTGAACAAGCTGGCCGTTGCGTCGCAGGGCAAATTCAACTGCCCCGGCGTGGCGTTCTACCAGGAAGAAAGCACGCAGGTGAGATTGTGAATGCATTTGATCTTGTCCGCTTGAAAGAGCCATTTCCCATAAAAGACATTGAGTGGCGTGTAGGCCCGACGACTAAGGACAAAACCAAAGGCGCAGCGCTGGCATACCTGACCAACCGCGCCATTATGGACCGGCTCGATGAGGTAGCCGGTCCGGAAAACTGGCACAACGAATTCCGCGAATGGAAAACTACCGGACAGTTGTGCGGTATCTCGATCCGCATTGATGACGAATGGATTACCAAGTGGGACGGAGCTCCCGACTCGGAGATGGAACCGTTAAAAGGCGGCCTGTCTGACTCCATGAAACGCGCCGCTGTGCAGTGGGGAATCGGGCGCTACCTGTATCTGCTGGATGCCGTGTGGGTGGCGCTGGACGAAAACAAACGCATGACGAAAACCCCCTCGCTGCCCGCATGGGCATTGCCAGTAAACACCACCGCACAATCAAAACCGTCTGTATTCCCGCCGTCCGCACCTGCTGACATCGTTATCACGGCAGAACAACGAACCAAATTGGTCACCATGTGTCGCAATAATGAGGAAGTCGCCCACTTGACGGCAATCCGGGCACGGTACGGGTATCAGGCTACGTCAAAAATCAACCAGAAAGATCTTGAGGCGATCACGGAAGAGCTGTGTATCGTGCTGGCACAAATGGAGGGCGCAGGCACATGAACAAAATTTGCATCACAGGCCGGTTAGTTCGCGATCCGGAGCTCCGCACCATGCAGGACAACATATCCGTCTGCTCGGTCACCATCGCGGTCGATCGCAGGAGTAAGGACAAGGGCGCAGACTTCATCCCGTGCGTGTTCTGGCGGCAGCAGGCGGAGTTTGTCGCCCGCTATTTCACCAAGGGCCAGAAGATCAACATCGTCGGACGCATCCAGGTGCGCGACTACACCGACAAGGAGGGCGTCAAACGGTACGCCACCGAGATCGTCGCCGAGGATGTGGAGTTTGGCGAGAGCAAGCGTGAGGATGGCGACCCGCGACCGCAGGACACACGGATCAACCCGACGGTGAACGATGCGGATATCAGTCTGCCGTTCGATTTGGATCCCTAATGGCTCGTGAGTGGGAACCATGCGTCCTTTGCGGCGCAACGGCGACTGAACACCATCATTGTTTTTTTGGGACTGCAAACCGTAAAAACTCGGAGCGGTACGGGCTCATGGTATGGCTTTGCGGGGCCTGCCATCAGTCCGGCCCACTCTCGGCGCACAGGTGCAGGGAGACGGCTGACGGGCTGAAAGCGCTCGCGCAGATAGCGTTTGAAAAGTCTCATACGCGGGAGGAATTTATGCAAATTTTCGGGAGGAACTATTGTGAATAAGACGAAGATTGACTGGGCAGATATGTCCTGGAATCCGGTGACCGGATGCCTGCATGGCTGCGAGTACTGCTACGCGCGGAAGATCGCGGAACGGTTCAAGGGCGGCGGATACGGCAGAGAAGGGATGTTCATTGGGAAATACAAAGATAATGCTTTTTCGCCGCCATATGTTTTGAATGAACTGCAGTTTGCAAAAACAAAAGAAGATTGGTACCGCGACGCGCCTTATCCGTTCGGATTCGAGCCTACGTTCCATCGGTACCGCCTGTCAGAACCCCTGCAGATCAAGAAACCGCAGAATATTTTCGTCTGCAGCATGGCCGATTTGTTCGGCGAATGGGTGCCGCGAGAATGGATACGCGACGTATTCGGTGCCTGCGCGGCGGCGCCACGGCATCGGTATTTGCTTCTAACGAAAAACCCGGCTCGATACAGATCACTGCAATCGCGGGGATGGTTGCCGTATGAATTCTGGTACGGAACAACCGTTACAACCGGCAAGGGTGAATATTTTTCACATTCCGAATATCGTTCGTTTTTGTCCATAGAACCCATTGTTTGCCCCGTCAACATTGACAGGCGGCCCCAGCAGGTTCTCCCGGATTGGGTCATCGTCGGAGCAGAAACGGGCAACCGCAAGGGCAAGGTCATTCCCGAGAAGGCATGGATAGACGATATTCTGGCCGCCTGCGTCCGGGCGAACGTGCCTATTTTCATGAAAGAATCCTTGCGCGCCATCATGGGCGAGGATTTCATCCAGATGTATCCGTGGGAAATCTCCACATGATTGCCATTGCCACCGCCATCCGCCTGCAGTACAACGCCACCCGCACGCCGGAGATCGTGCTGACGCTCGCGCCGTGCGACCTGACGCCGCTCAACGCACTCAATGCGCACATCGGCAAGGGGAAGCAGCTGGCCGTTGAGGTCAAGCCACAGCGCATCCGCAGGAGCCTGGACAGCAATGCGTACCTGTGGGTGCTTCTCGGCAAGATGGCCGCCGCCCTACACACGGACAAGGACGATTTGTACCTACTCGTGCTGGAACGGTACGGACAATTTACGCATATCGTGGTGCACCCTCGCGCGGTAGAGCGCATCACGAAAGAATGGCGCACGGTCCGCAATCTTGGCCCTGTAGTGGTAGCCGGTCGGCCCGGCGTGCAGTTGCAGGTGTACTACGGCTCAAGCGGGTATTCCACGGCGGAAATGGCGGTGCTGATCGACGGGGTCGTAGACGAGGCCAAGGAGATAGGCGTGGAGACACTGCCTCCGGAGCAGTTGGCGATGATGAAGACGCAATGGGGAAAGGAGTAGACATGAGCAAAGATCCGGCGTTTCTGTTTTACTCATCAGACTTTCTTACAGGTGTTGCGGGGCTGACTATGGAAGAACGCGGACAGTACGTCACGCTTCTCTGTTTACAACACCAAACAGGGCATTTGTCACCCAAAACCATTAGGTTAGCGTTTGGTTACGATTTGGTTTCGAGTAAAAGCGATGTGATGACGAAGTTTTCTATCGACGCGGACGGGTGTTACTTCAACAAACGGTTGGAGTTAGAAATAGCGAAACGCTCGAAAGCCGCTGATAGCCATCGTGAAGCCGGAAAACTTGGCGGAAAACCCAAGAACCAAAAGGCTACCCAAAAGGTTACCCAAAAGGACACCCAAACTGTAAATGTAAATGAAGATGCAAATAGAGTTGTTTCTTTAGTTAAAAAAGGAGAGTCCAGAGAGGAAAGATTTTCCAAGTTTTATCAACAGTATCCAAAACGCGTTGCCAGACCGGCCGCAGAAAAGGCGTTCGCCAAGATCAAGCCTGATGATGCTCTTTTTGCCGCCATCATGGCCGGCCTTGCCAAGTGGTCCGCGTCCGACGCGTGGGCGAAAGACGGCGGTCAATACATCCCCAACCCCGCAACTTGGCTGAACAACCGTCAGTGGGAAGACGAATTGCTCGTACCCGGGAAACCCGCGCAACGCAAGCCTGCCAACATGGGCAATTTCGAGCAGCGGACATACTCCGCCGAGGACATGGACAGCCTATACGAGGACGTGACGAAGCTGACCAAGGATGATCTGCAGGAGGTGGCGAAATAATGGCACATGCGTATGAGGTCATCCGCGACCTAATGAAGCGTCACACAAACGATCTGTTTTTCACGGAGGTCAAGAACGGAAGCACCTATTTCCAGAATCACTCGCGGATCGACGCTATGGCCGTGGCTAAAAGCTGGGTTCACCCGATGATAACCGGGTACGAGGTCAAGGTGAGCCGGTCGGATTATCTCCGTGACAGCAAGTGGATGGCGTACCTCGACATGTGCCATGAGTTCTATTTCGTTGCCCCGGCCGGAGTTGTCCAGGAGCCGGAAATCCCTGATGGCGTCGGGCTGAAAGTCTGGTATCCGTCCGGGACATTCAAAACGGTCCGGAAAGCCAAATACCGGAATATCCCCTTGCCGACCGACACGCTCATGTATTTGCTCATGCAATATGCCGTATCGTCCACCGACGCGACTCCACGGGACAACACAGAGGCGCTACTAATGTGGCTGGAAGATAAGGCGTCCTCTCGGATCCTGGCGGACCGCGTCAAGACAAAATTATTTCAGCGAGTGTCCGAATTGGAGGAAAAGGCATCGTCGGGAATCTACGAACTCAATAGGGCAAAAGAAATCACCGAGGAAAACAAAGAGATCCGTAAACTGCTGGAAGAAGCGGGGTTGTCAGGCGGCTACTGGGGCATCAATAGCTCTATAAGACAACTGATCGCCAGGGCGAACGCGAACGAGAACGCGGGTGACGTGGCAAAAAAGCTCAGGGACCTGGCAACGGAGATTGAAAGCGGAACGCCGAAAAAACAGCAGGAGGCCGCCACGTGAAGACGGTAAACGGCACCCAGCACTACACCCTGGAAGAATACTGGCATCTAAAGGGCACCAAAACGGGCGAGAACAAATACCACGCTGTGAAGACGATGGTCGACGGCATCACCTTCGACAGCAAAGCAGAGTCTCGCAGGTACGACGAATTGAAGCTCCTGCTGAATGCCGGGCTGCTCAAAGGGTTCGCATGCCAGCCGTCGTTTATCCTGCCAGGCGGTATCCGGTACCGGCCGGACTTCATCGTCTGCGACGCGAGCGGATTGATCTGGGCAGAGGATGTGAAGGGCATACGGACACAGGCTTTTGCACTCAAGCAGCGGCTTTGGGCAGTGTCGTACCCGTGGCTGGAGCTGCGGATAGTCGATTGACGGACGTTGAGGCTGATGAGAATTGACAAGGAGGCATCTGTATGACAACCCAAACCCGGCTCATGATCCTGTCCAACGCACGCCGCGTCCTCGAGAGCCAACTAGCCGCCGCTGAAACCGCGCTCACCAACGCCCGCAATGCCCGACAGCGCACCGGCACAATGCAAACGGGCGCGACCAAAGCGGCCTATCAGCGCGCGGATATCCGGTACGAGGCGGCATGTAAATCATTTACCGCGGCAGGCGACAGGCTCGCCGCATGTGTGGAGTGGATCGCGGAGATCCAGGAGGCAATGGAATGAACACCATGACATTCATCTGTTCGCCCTATGGCGGCAAACCTGAAAACATCGCATTGGCCCGTCGGTTCATGCGTATGGCTGTGGCCGCCGGGATGGTACCTATTTCGCTGCCGGTGATGCTCCATGGCATCCTGGATGATCACAACCCCGAACAGCGCAAGGCGGGCATGGAGGCGGGACACGAGATCATGAGGCTATGCGGCTGGATGTGGATTTGTGGGAACACAATAACGCCTGGTATGCAGGCGGACCGAGAGGCTTTTCAAAAAACACTCGGCTTGGAGCGTTGGGTATTTATGGCCGATCTGGAAGAGTGGGAGGCGCGGACGTGATTGACGAAAGAAGCATCTGGGATAACAAGTTGAAATGCGAGTTATACAATGACCATTTTCAAAATTACAAGCGGTATAACATCCAAAAGGCGCAACTTGTCATTGCGGACATACCGTACAACCTGGGGATCAATGCCTACGCGTCAAACAACGCATGGTACGTCGATGGGCAGATAGAGAACGGCGAAAGCGACAAGGCGGGTAAAGCGTTCTTTGACACTGACGGGAATTTCAAGATTGCCGAGTTTATGCATTTTTGCTCAACCATGCTTGTTAAGGAGCCAAAAGAAAAAGGCAGGGCTCCGGCCATGATCGTGTTTTGCTCATTCCAGCAGTTAAGCATGGTTATCGACTACGGCAAGCAATATGGATTTATGAATTTTATCCCGCTCACGTTCATCAAAAACTTTTCCGCTCAAGTTCTCAAGGCCAACATGAAAATTGTCGGCGCCTGTGAATATGCGCTTGTCTTATATCGCGACAAGCTGCCGAAATTCAACAATCACGGGAAAATGATTTACAACTGGATGCCATGGGAAGCTGACAACAGCTATCCGAAACTTCACCCGACACAAAAACCGATACCGCTACTCAAAAGGCTTATCTCGATTTTTACAGATGTTGGCGACGTTGTTATTGATCCCGTGGCAGGAAGCGGATCGACGCTTCGGGCGGCGGCCGAATTGGGCAGACACAGTTACGGCTTTGAGATCAAGAAAGATTTCCATAAGGCGGCAAAAGAGCAAATGCTTTCATCCATTCCGCTTTCCCTGCCTATGGATCGGCGCCCATTACGACCGGATCGAGAGCAGACAGAAATGGAGGTAACCACATGACCGCATACACCGTCCGCCCCGATGTCCGCACGTACCTGATCAAGGCGTACCAGCAATCCATTCTGCGTGGTTTGCTCTCGACGGACAGATTGTACTATCGGGTACGCAGGCGCAACGGCGACCGCTGGTTATACCGGGTCTACGCGGACGACCATGGCTGCCCGATGATCACTCTGACAGCCTACACGGCCGCACAGCTCGCCGAGGTCAGCATGGAGCCTACGGTGCCAATCATTGACGACGTGATTGTGTGGCCGAGGGAGAAGGAGGCGACCCATGAGTGACCCAACAATATCCGACAACCGCGGATGCGTCTGGTTCTGCTTCGGGAAGAATCGCCACTGCGCTTATTGCGACATTATGGGCGTGTGCAATGCTCCAGCGTGCCCGTATGCGGTTTGCGACGGCATACCCGTATGCAGTCTGGGACAGCCTTGCAAACGGGACGGAGGTGCGAAGTGATGTACTTTCCGGGACTGTCTGACATTTCCATCTATGCCACGATCAAGCCATGCCCGATGTGCGGCTCCGAGGCGCATCTGCACACGGTGGACCCGCATGTGCATATCTTCGCCCGGTGGATGCCGGGATACCAGGGCGGATCATACGTCGAGTGCTCCGGGTGCACGTGCAGCGTATCCGGGGAGACCAAGGCCGAGGCGATCGGCACGTGGAACAGGAGGAAGCAGGTATGAGCATGTTGACACCGGAACAGATTTTTGAATTATGCAAAACCACACCGCTAACGGTCGCGGACGGCGTCGTTGGCATATCGGAAACCGATTTTCACGCCCTACTCGGCATGGCATCGCGCCTGTTAGACGTGTGGGAGTGGGGAAATGTCGCGAGCGGAATTCACGACGCCAACACGGCAGGCGGTTATTCAAACGCTCAATTTGATGTTCGGAACATCATCGACGGGGAGAGGGTGGAGGCATGAATAGAAAATGCGACATATCGCATTTTATCGGGCAACTGATGGACTGGAGGGTGCAGACATGAACGGTATCATCCGTATCGACAGCTACTTCCTGCGGGTCAAGACCCTGCTGAAAGACCATGAAGCCATGCTCACGGATCTCGCCGGGGTGGACGGGCCATGCGGGCGGCAGGGCGGGCGGTTGAAGCAACTGTACGAGGACCTTGCCGACATCCCATCAGCGGTCTGCCTCCGGCCGCGGCCGTTAGACATGGAGATCATACCCGGCAATCAGGACCCTGAGCGCAAAATATGGGGCAACATCCAGCAGATCCACCGGGAGCAGCGTGCATGCCATGCGGAGATCCGGCACGTGGAGGGTGAGATACGCGAGATTGAGCGGCTGATAGCAAAGGTGATGCGATTGGATGGGCAACCGGGGCGGGTGCTGAGAGCGCTGTATATCGATCACCTGACATGGGAGCAGGCGGAGATCTGGACGGGAGTCTGCAAAGCCGAGATCTCCCGTTACCGTAACATTGGAATCGGAAAGCTTGCAAACAGGCTCTACTCTAAGATAAAAACGGATTTTGAGAATCCGAACTAATCCTAATTGTTACCAACTCGGAAGTGTGATATTCTCATAATCGACAGAGTTGACTAAGTGAAGGGCGTTGGGCGAAAAGCCTGGCGCCTTTTGCGCGTCCGGAATTACCACAGGCAGACAGACAGACAGAAAGGAATGAGGCAGAAAGATGATTTTGAAGTACCAGACACCAGCAGAAGAAGGAGCGCCGAAAGGCTTTCCAAAATCGACACATGTGATTTCTGGAATAGACAGGTATGAATTTGGATATTCTCCCAATCCGGAAGAAGGACACGCGTTGGACTTGCACATATCTTATCATCTCGAAAAAGAAACAGACAAATCTACACAGTACACGGACCGCGCGGTTACTATTTACCCGGGGTGCTCGGCTTTTATGATGAACGACGAAGGAAAGACAATCGAAAGAATCAGATGATTACTGCTGCCTGTGGTAATCTCTTTTTTATTTAAAGACAGGAAGGTGAGGTAGGTGCATGAAGAAGCTAAGACGCTATATGATTCTGGCATGTCACTTGCCGATATCGCCGCAAAGCTAAATAAACCACCGGGGACTATCAGAGGGTGGAAGTGCAAGGAACACTGGAACACTGGAACG
>Ga0209429_10001885_pt1 | contig 12671 bp, 9 predicted proteins | sample BarGraNGADG00212_3_FD_184493 | JGI IMG/M metagenome (GOLD analysis project Ga0209429, IMG submission 184493) | Arctic peat soil microbial communities from Barrow, Alaska - Barrow Graham LP Ref core NGADG0004-212 (SPAdes) (version 2) | ecosystem: Environmental > Terrestrial > Soil > Wetlands >... | reverse complement strand
CAGAAAAACGACAAGCAGAGACAATGCGATGAGCCTGAAATACCTCCTTATAATGCCGCTGAAAAAAAGAAATGAAGCCAATCCATATACCAGTCCGCTTGCACCAATATGCCAGGCATCTCTTCCTGCAAGCCATACAAGCGATCCTGTGATCAGATAGTTAAGGATAAATATTTTGGTTGCCACCTCGGAATAAAAATAAAAAAGAGCCACGGAAAGAAAGAACAGGGGAATAGAATTATTGAACAAATGATTGAAATCTGCATGAATTAATGGGGAGAGCAGAATTCCCGGCAACCCTCCGGCTGTCATGGGATAAATTCCAAGACCGGAGAAATCGAATCCAAACAGGACTTCTACCAGTTTAACTAACCACATCAGGAAGACAAAAATACCGGGAATCATCATACTCAGAAGTAATTTCTTCCTGTAAAATGCAGATTCACTGGTCATATTCTTGTTATTTGCTTACTTCTTTCGGGAAAACAATACCCACTGACTCCCTTATCCTGTCGAGGGTATTTATCAGGTCCCTGCTGTACTGAAGTGGGACAACATCGCTTTCAAGCTTTCCCTCATCAAGACACTTCATAACTTCTGATGCTTCGAACGGGTAACCCATTCCATCCGGCAAAAGTGAATATTCCTTATTCTCTTTGCCATTAATTGCAACGTTAAGCCGTTGCGACATATCGCGTCCGCGCGAAAAGAAAAGGTTCCCGTTTTCACAAAAAAGGTCACACCCTATTCCTGCAGCTGTGCGGAATGAGCTGTATAATGTTGCCATCCGGCCATCGGGATATTTAAAAATAATGCTGATGGAATCCTCCGAACCCGTTTTTGTAAATGATGCTTTGGCTGTTATTTCTGAAGGGACACCCATAAAGGTAAGAGCATCTATTACCGCATAAATGCCTATATCAAGCAGTGAACCACCACCCAGGTCGAGATTAAATTTCCTGTCGGCAGGATTAAAAGGGGCCTGGAAACCAAATCTCGCATTGAGATGAATTATTTTTCCGGGTTCACCTCTCCTGAGAACATCCATTGCTTTTTTATAAATTGGCTGGAAGGGGGGCCATAGCGCCTCCATAAGAAAAACTTTCTGCCGGTGAGCTTCGGCGATCATCTCTTCTACTTCCATGCTGTTTAATGCAAATGCCTTTTCACATATTACTGCTTTCCTGTTTTTAAGGCATAACATTGTATGCTCAAAGTGATAAGAATGAGGTGATGCTATATAAATCACATCTACATCCTTATCGTCTGCCAGCTCTTCATAACTGCCATAATATTTTTTAAACCCGAATTCATCAGCGAACTGCTTTGCTCTATCCTTATCACGCGACCCAACCGCATACAATTCAACATTTTCCAGCAATTTAAGTCCTTTTGTAAACTTTGCGGCCATCTTACCAGCAGCAAGGATCCCCCATTTATATTTCTTTTCCATCCTTTAAAATATTTTGTATAAATATAGTCTAATTCGAATAAAAGGAAGATTATTATCGCCCTTTGGGGGCGGTGTCAGCACAGTTGACAGAGGGGTATTATTCCCCAAAACACAATATTGTAAATAATTTCTCATTGATAATACAGAATATTTATTTTCTATCAGCCTGTTTCTCTACGTATTAATAAATATTTCTAAAAATAATAGCATTATTTTAGTACTATGTATTGCATAGTATATTTATTTTTATATATCTTTGTATTGTCATGTTACTTGTATTAAATGGTAGTAAATTATTAACAGCACTATGAAACTTACAATAAGCATAAATCTTGGCGGGTACTCTTTCAACATTGATGAAGATGCCTATGCCGAACTGAAAAGGTATCTTAAAAACCTTGAGATCCATTTTGCCGGTGAAGAAAGTTCATCTGAAATACTCTCTGATATTGAAGTCAGGATGGCAGAACTTTTTCGTGCAAAACTAACAGGTTATAAACAGGTGATAACAATGGATGATGTCCATAATACGATATCAGTGTTAGGCACCCCTGAAGATATTTCAGACAATGAGGGTGCATCATCCCGCGATAAGTTAGGTTCCCCGGGTTATCATCGCATGTACCGCGACCCTGACCACAGGATAATTGGAGGAGTATGTTCCGGGATGGGTGCATACTGGGACATTGATCCGGTTATAGTCCGTATAATTTTCGTGATTTTAGCCATGATGGGGGGTCTTGGATTCCTTGTCTATCTTATCCTATATGTTGTGCTGCCTGAGGCAAAAACAACTGCTCAGAAAATTGAAATGAAGGGTAATCCGGTTAATATTCACAACATTAAAGATTCAGTAAAAAAGGAGTTTGATAATGTAAGAAAGAATATGAAGTTATAATCAGATCAGGAATACATCGCTTAAAAAAATGTAAAATATAAAATCAAAAACCATGGATTTAGAAAATACAAAAGCACAGATGCGAAAAGGGATTCTGGAATATTGCATCCTATCGGTGCTCTCCAGGAATTCCTGTTATGCAAGCGACATTATTAAGGAACTTAAAGAGGCTAAGGTAATAGTGGTTGAAGGAACCCTTTATCCGCTGCTGACAAGACAAAAAAATGCCAAACTGCTCAGCTATAGATGGGAAGAATCACAACAAGGACCACCCAGGAAATATTATGAACTCACTTCAGAGGGAAAAGAATATCTTGCCGATCTCGACAATTCGTGGATTGAGCTGGTTGAATCAGTAAATCTTATCCGGACGAAATAACCATTTATTAACCGACAAAAACCTAAAATAATGGACAACACTATAAAAATAAATCTTGGCGGCATACTTTTCCAGATTGAAGAGGCAGCTTACCTGTTGCTGCGCGATTATTTGCAGGCAATTGATACCAGGTTCAGACATGTTGCGGGAGGAGCTGAGACAATTGAGGATATTGAATCGCGTATAGCAGAAATATTTCAGTCAAAGAATGGTGCGGCAGGAGTTATTTCAAAAGAGAATGTTGTAGAAATGATTTCAATTATCGGAAGGCCTGAAGAGTTTGATCAGCCTGAGATTGAAAGTGAATCCGCACGTTATGGCACTCAGAGAAAAAAAATGTATGGGAATGCCTTTTACTCAAACAGGAGAAATAACAGGCAGTCGGCAGGCTCAGATTTATCAGGCACCTCGAAAGTGGGAAATGCTTTCAATGAAGTTTTTATGGCTCTCGGCAAGGTTTTAAATATCTTCTTTCGTGTAATACTTATTATCATAGGGATATCACTGGTACTGACCGGATTCCTGGCCATGCTCAGTTTTGTAATGGTGTTTCTTTTTAAATATCCTGGCTCATTTTCAACTAACATAGATGGAGTAAATTTGAGTTATATTCCCGATTTTCTGAATTTCATTGTTCCTCCCTCAATTGTTCCATGGATAACAGTTTTAACAACTATTGTTGTCGTTTTGCCATTACTCGCTCTAATTTACTGGGGAGTAAAAATGATTTTCTGGTTTAAGGCTAAAGATGGCATTTTCAGCCTGATTGCCTTAGTAATATGGGTTATGAGTATAGCCGCCCTTTCAATAATCCTGTTTAACGAGGGTGTGGGTTATGCCGAAACAGCGAAAGCTACCTCCAGTAAAATTCTGAAAGAATTGCCTGACACTTTATATATTAAGTCTGGCAAAAGTATATCTGACCTGAAGTATGACCATGAGATATCTATCCCTGATGATGAATATGAGATCTTTATTGCTGAAGAGAGTAAAGAGATATTTGTCCGTACATATCTCGGATTTGAGTCATCAGAGGACAACAACGCGGTGCTTGAAGTCAGAAAACGGTCAACCGGGAGGAGCAGGTCTGATGCGCTTTTGAAGGCAGAGGCACTGCAATATAATTTCAGTTTTATTGGCGACACCTTGTATCTGGATGAATACTTTACATACCCTTCAGGCACCAAATGGGCTTTTGACAATGTAGGTGCAACTCTGGTTATTCCTGAAGGTACTGTTATTAGCATTGATAATAATGTTGAGTCAATGATACGCCAACATCATAGAAATTATTATGACATGGATTCCGAAAACTTAAAACCCAAAAACAGATTCTGGCAACTTACAGAAGAAGGACTGAGGTATTGTGAACCAAAATAAAACTGAAATCTAAAATTCTTGTTTTTTCATTCCTTTATATCTTCGATGACATCCGGTACTCTTCCTTGTACCGGATTTTTTTAAAACAATCCCAGGGTATTTATTAATATTTCTTACATTCTCTTAGTTAAAATAAGGCAGATGTCTTATTTTTGTACTTAATAAAATCAAAGTCATTATTTGTCTGCAAGAGACAGATATGGAAAATCAGGGGTGCTTGTTTGAAAGCCGGATCTGCCCCGTCTGCGGTTCTGAAAAATCAGAGTTTATTGAAGTCTAACAAAAATAAAAACTACAACTATGTCAAAATCAGTAAAAGGCACCAAAACAGAACAGAATCTGTTAAAAGCATTTGCCGGCGAATCGCAGGCACGCAACCGCTATGATTTTTTTGCCAGTGCAGCAAGAAAAGAGGGTTTTGAACAGATCGCAAATATTTTTATGGAGACCTCTCTCCAGGAAAGAGAGCATGCAAAAAGATACTTTAAGTTTCTTGAAGGAGGTGCCACGGAAATTACAGCTTCATATCCCGCCGGGAAAATCGGAACTACAAAAGAAAATTTAAAAGCAGCTGCCGAAGGGGAGCATGAGGAATGGGCTGAACTCTACCCACATTTTGCTGAAGTTGCAAAGGAAGAAGGATTTCCTGAAATTGCAGCAGCTTTCAAAATGATCGCTAAAGTCGAAACGGAGCATGAACGCAGATATCTGAAACTCTTACAGAATATTTCGGAAGATTCGGTATTTATGAAAAAAGGGAAAGTCTGGTGGAAATGTATCAATTGCGGGTATGTTTATGAATCAGAAAAGGCACTTGAGAACTGTCCTGCTTGTCTGCATCCCAAATCATTCATGCAATTGAGAGAGGAGAATTATTAGAATAAGTCAAATTAATGTTCTCGTGAAAGCGCGACTATTAATCTTCTTTAGGTTAAGTCTGATTTCACTGATCATTGCCCTGATTTTATTTTCTCACCTGTCCATTACCGTTAACAATCCACTTGTAAGTAGTTAATGCTTCAAGTGCCATAGGACCCCTTGCATGTAATTTCTGGGTTGATATTCCTATTTCAGCTCCCAGTCCGAATTCACTGCCATCGGTAAAAGCAGTGGAGGTGTTTGTATAAACTGCAGCAGCATCAACCTGTCGGCAAAACAGATTCAGGCGTTCACTGTTTTCTGAAATTATTGCCTCGCTGTGTTTCGAGCTGTACAGTGCAATATGGTCGAGAGCCTCTTCAAATGAATCAACGGTTTTAACAGACATTTTATATGAAAGATACTCAGTCCCAAATGATTCTTCTGTTGCTTTTTCGAGAAGATGCTTTGGATACTTTTTATCAAGAGCTTTATAAGCTCTTTCATCGGCATAAATTATTACCTGCGATGCGGAACACAATCCTGCGATATAATCAAGATCACTAAGTCGTGATGAATGAATGATAAGGCAGTCGAGGGCATTACAAACACTTACCCTGCGTGTTTTAGCGTTATTTACAATAAGCCGTCCCTTCTCTTTGTCGCCGAATTCATCAAAATACGTATGACAGATTCCTGCTCCTGTTTCTATAACCGGGATTGTGGCGTTTTCCCTGACATAATTGATTAGTTCCTGGCTGCCGCGAGGAATTATCAGATCAACAATTCCGCGTGCGTTCAGCAATTGAACGGTTTCTTCGTGGCCTGCCGGAAGAAGAGCCAGGGTATCAGGATTCATCGCGGACTTTACCAGGACATCTTTTATGATCCGGACAATTGCTTTGTTCGAATGGATAGCATCACTTCCGCCTTTTAAAATGCAGGCATTTCCCGATTTCAGACAAAGAGAGAAAACGTCAATGGTTACATTGGGTCTCGCTTCATATATTACTCCGATAACGCCAAAAGGGACAGATACTTTAGAAATTTTCAGTCCGTCAGGCCGCGTTGTTGTCATTAAAACATTTCCGGTCGGGCATGGCAACGTAACGACATTCCTTATGTCTGAAGCTATAGTTAAGATCCTTTCGGGAGTCAGCATCAACCGGTCATATCTTGGATCATTTTTATCAAGAAATGCCAGGTCCTTTTCATTTTCGGAAATTATAAAGTTAACATTAGCTTCTACCTCTCCGGCGACAGTTAATAGCACCTTATCAACAGATTCCGCATCAATACTAAGCAGCTCCCTTGCTGCTTTAAGTACATTTTTAAATATCGTGGTGCAATCCATATTCTTAATTTATTCGATCGGGTTCTGGTCTGGGAGTCTCATTACCTTAACCTTTTGTCGTTTGTCGTGAGCCGTTAACCGTGTTTGATGTATCGTTCTTATCCTTTTATGTTAATTATCATATAGTCATAGTGTATCAGCGGTTTGCTGCTTTTCTGTCCAATGTATTGTTCTGCTTTCTTTGAATCGTATTGTGATCTCCCCAAGCCTATCTGATTTCCGGCTTCATCAAATATTCTGACTATATCGCCTTTTTTAAAAAATCCCTCAACCCTTGTAACTCCAATCATTAAAAGGCTTGAAGCTTTCTCTTCAAGCAAAGCTTCTTTAGCACCATTATTAACATAAACAATGCCTCTTGCAAATGTGTCGGAATGTGAAAGCCATTTCTTAACACTGTTCCTCATTTCAGGGCTTGCAACAAAATGGGTGAAGGGGACATCTTTCTTCCTTAAAATATCAGTTATTATTGATTCGCGGGTTCCATTGGCAATAAAGACATCAATCCCTTCAGCTGCAATTTTCCTGGCAACAGAACATTTTGTAAGCATCCCTCCGCGGCCTAAGTCTGACTTTGTTGAAGAAATGTATTTTCCAACATCGTCTGACGTCTCATCTATTTCCCTGATAAGTTTTGTACCGGCCTCTCCAGGAATCCCATTATAAACCCCGTCAACATTAGATAGTATGATAAGGGTATCACAATCCATCATTGATGAAATGAGGCCAGATAATTCATCATTGTCAGTAAACATGAGTTCATTTATCGAAATTGTATCGTTTTCGTTGACCACAGGCAAAACATGATTTTCAAGCATTGCTGAAATACAGTTTTTCATATTCAGGTAATGCCGGCGATCTCTGAAACTATCTTTGGTCGTCAGCACCTGACCAGCCTGGATCAGATATTTACTGAACAAAAACTGATAGCTTGCCATAAGTTTTATCTGACCAATCGCAGCCCATACCTGTTTTGCAGCAATAATATTGGTTTTTTTTGAAACAGATACTTCGCTGCGCCCGGCCGCAACTGCACCTGAAGAGATCAATATTACTTCAATTCCCCTTTTGTAAAGAATAGCAACTTCCTCAACAATCCGCAGAATTCTTCCGGAGTTAAGTGAACCATCGCTATCTGCTATTACATTGCTTCCGACTTTAATGGCAATTCTTTTAAATAACGGCCCGGTGTTTTTCAATTTATAATAATAATGATGACATATAAATAAATTCGTCACAAAAATAATAGATTTTCTACATATATTTTTGCTATTCGGTTTTTATCATGCGTTTTATTAAATGAATGAGGATCTTTTCAATGAGAAACTTACTGAGATCATACATACCAACTTTAAGGATACAGTTTCCTTACTTATTTTATAAGAAATAAACTAACTTTGCTCTTTGTCAGGTAGCAATTCAGATGGAGATGACAGATTTGCAACGTAACCCTGATCGTTTTAACTATTTTGCAAATATTTAATAAAACAATTAATAATGAGTCCACTTTTTTCATTTACTAAATCTCCTGCCTGGACCGGGATGGTCCGGAAGACAAAAAAGTTTTTCAGGTGGTTGTTGATCCTGATTGTAATCATTGCAGGCATTTTTGTTTACTGGAAGTACTTTTACACTTACAGTGAAGGGTATCGTGCCGGTCTACTGCAAAAATTTTCCCATAAAGGAACCTTCATTAAAACTTATGAAGGAGAGATGATACTGAGCAGTGTGGCAACCACCAGAGACGTGGCAATTGCTTCAGAAAAATTTCTCTTTACTGTAACCAATAACTCTTTGATCAGGCAGTTTGACACTTTGCAGGGAGAAACTGTTATTGTACATTACAGGCAAAAGAACAGAGCCGTTTTTTGGCGCGGCGACTCTCAGTATCTTGTTGATAGTGTCAAGCTTAAATAATAATACTTTTTACATAACTTTTTTATATTAGAGGGTGTCTCAAAAGGGCACCCTTTTTTTTGGTTAAAGAAAAAAGAGACATCCTGCCTGATATGACGGTTCGAATTAATAATCTAAATTTACCTGACAAATATTTATCCGAATGAAATCAAAATCCTCCTTCCTGTTTTTCATACTGATCTGCTTTCTATTTGTTAACCAGTCCATAATAGGGCAGAATGCCCCATCCGGAATGAAGATCTGGTTCAATAAACCCGCTGATAACTGGAACGATGCTTTGCCTGTTGGAAACGGACGTCTGGGAGCAATGGTTTTCGGAGGTATTGAAAATGAACGGATTGAACTTAATGAAGAATCGGTTTGGACAGGCGAACCCCGCTGGGATGCAAATCCCGATGCTTTGAAAAATCTTCCTAAAGTCAGAAAATTTCTTTTTGAAGGAAAATATAAAGAGGCAGAAGCTCTTGCCCAGAAGGGTATCCTTGGCAATAAACCACGTAACCCGGCAGCTACTTACCAGGCACTTGGCAACATTTATCTCAACTTCGGACCACAACGGGGTCTTTCAAATTATCGCCGTGAACTTGATATTGAAGAAGCAATTGCCAGGGTATCATATTCAGCGGGCCAGGTAAATTATACCAGGGAACTGTTTTCAAGCGCACCTGATCAGGCTCTGGTGATAAGACTGACTGCTGACAAAACCGGTTCGCTTTCATTTACACTTCGTCTCTCAAGAGAGGGAAATAAGGCCCAGATTTCTGTTTCCGGAAATGAGATCACAATGAATGAACATGTTGGTAATGGCATTGGTGTTAAAATGTTTACACGCCTCAAATTGATTGCCGATGGAGGAAATATTAATTCCGGTGGCGACAGTATCAGGGTTGAGAAAGCAAACAACGTTACAATATTACTTACAGCAACAACAGATTATTTTGGTGGTGATCCTTATATTATTACTAAAACACAAATGGATGCAGCTGTAATCCAATCATTTGCTGATATTAAAAGAACCCATATTGCTGATTATCAGTCCTTTTTCAAACGTGTTGACCTCAATCTGGGATCGGGTGACGGAAATTATTTTACAACCGATGCCAGAATTGCAGCAATGCAAAATGGTTATGTTGATACTGACTTAATTGAGCTTTATTATCAGTTTGGCCGGTATTTACTCATCAGTAGTTCCCGGCAGGGTGACCTTCCTGCAAACCTTCAGGGTATCTGGGCCGACGGCATGTTCCCGCCCTGGAGCGCCGATTACCATATCAACATTAATATTCAGATGAATTACTGGCTTTCTGAAATAACCAATCTTGGAGAGTTGCAGGAACCTTTTATCGATTTTATAGATGCCCTGAGGCAAAATGCAGGAAGGACAGCTAAGGATGTTTATGGAATGAAAGGCATTGTTGCACATTATACAACTGATCCATGGCATTTTACAGAACCCACCGGCGCGGTAGGATATGGGATGTGGCCAATGGGGATCGCCTGGAGCTGCCAGAATATTTGGGACCATTATGCTTTCGGCGGCGATATTGAATACCTTAGGAACAGGTCCTATCCTATTATGAAAGAATCTGCAGAATTCTGTATTGACTGGCTTGTCAAAGACCCAAAGACAGGGTTCCTTGTCTCCGGCCCCTCCATTTCACCCGAAAACAGATTTAAAATTCCGGAGGAAGGCGGAAATGCAAGTATGGTAATGGGACCGACAATGGACCATATGATAATCCGGGATCTATTACAAAATACTATCAAGGCAACCATAGTTCTCGATACGGATAAAATTTTTCGTAAAAAAATGGAGAAAACTCTTGGAATGCTGGCTCCAACGAAAATAGGTACTGATGGGCGGATAATGGAATGGACAGAAGAGTTTGAAGAACCAGAACCCGGCCACAGACATATTTCTCATCTGTATGGATTACACCCGGGGAATCAGATAACTCAGCAGCAAAATCCTGAACTTCTTGATGCTGCAAGAAAAACAATTGAATATCGTCTGGCCCATGGTGGTGGTCATACAGGATGGAGCCGCGCCTGGATTATTAATTTCTACGCCCGGTTAAAAGACGGAGAAAAAGCCTATGAGAATCTCCTTGAGCTTCTCAGAAAATCAACACTAAGCAATCTCTTTGATAACCATCCTCCCTTCCAGATTGATGGAAACTTCGGGGGAACAGCGGGAATTACTGAAATGCTTCTCCAGAGCCATGCAGGGGAAGTGGAATTATTACCTGCGTTGCCGGCAGCATGGGAAACGGGTTATATTCATGGTCTAAAAGCAAGGGGTGGATTTGAGGTTGATATAGACTGGGAAAACGGGATGCTGAAGGAGGCTAAGATAACTTCAAAACTGGGAAATCCTCTTAAGTTAAGTTATGAAGGTAAAATCATTTACCTGGAAAAAACTGAAAAGGGAAAAAGATATACTTTCGGACAAGAGTTTAGCAGTCTCAACTAATATTAACCTTATTAATAACGTTTTAAAATGAGAACATCTTTTTTATTTGCTCTTCTCTCAATTATACTTCTCCCCAGTTGGGATCATAAATCTGTCACAGAACTTTCATTGGCCCAAATAAAATGCAACAATCTTACAAATCCGTCAGGTGTTGGAAAATTACCAGAGTTCAGCTGGATAATTCAATCTGAAAAACCGGGAGAAAAACAGACGGCTTATCAGATCCTGGTTTCATCCAGGAAAATGAATTCAAAAGATAAGACCGGGAATATATGGGATTCAGGTAAAATAAATTCAAATAAATCTGCCTGGATAACCTTTGATGGTACCGGTTTACAACCCGGTAGGAAGTACTTCTGGAAAGTTCGTATTTGGGATGGGAATGACAAACCTTCTGAGTGGAATAAACCGGGGTATTTTATCACAGGCTTATTTGATAAAAAAGACTGGAATGATGCAAAATGGATCGGATATGAAGATATTCCGGATTCACTCTTATTGATCCCCGGAGTGCACGGTAATGGTAATAATCTGGGAAACATTGCACAAAAGCGAACAGTAATCCCCTATTTTAGAAAAGAGTTTTCGCTTGAGAAAAAAATCAAACAGGCGTTAGTTTTTGTAAGCGGACTCGGACAATATGAGCTTTATCTGAATGGAGAAAAAATAGGGGATCGTTTTCTTTCTCCCGGTTGGACTAATTACCAGACAACCTGCTATTTCAACACATTTGATGTTACAGAAACCCTTAAAAGAGGTAAAAATGCAGTCGGAATGATCGTTGGAAACGGGTTCTACAATATTAACAGGGAGCGTTACAGGAAACTCGTAATAGCTTTTGGAGCGCCTAAAATGATTTTGAAACTTTGTGTACAATATAATGATGGTTCTGAGGAAACTATTTTAAGTGATGAGACATGGAGAACGTCTCCGTCCCCTATTACATTTTCAAGTATTTACGGCGGTGAAGATTATGATGCCCGATTGGACCAGGAAGGATGGAATAGACCAGGTTTTAATGATTCATCGTGGGAAAATGCGCTTTTAGTTAAGGAACCAAAGGGCCTTTTAAAACCTGAAAGCGATTATCCGCTTAAAGTTATGGAAAAAATCAGCTCCAAACAGATCACTTCTAAAAAGGAGAGTCTGTCAATTTATGATTTCGGACAGAATGCATCAGGAATAATCAGGCTGAAAATCAGAGGTAAAAAGGGACAGGTCGTAAAGCTTTTACCAGGAGAACTTTTGGGAGAAGATTCTCTGGTGACACAAAGGGCAACAGGCGGGCCTTATTTTTTCACATATATACTCAAAGGAGATAAAGAAGAAATCTGGATGCCGCGGTTTACTTATTATGGATTCAGATACGTACAGACAGAAGGGGCAGTGCAGGTTAAATACCCGAATCCGGGGAAACTACCGGTAATCTCAGATATCCAGCTGTTGCATACAAGAAATTCATCTCCTGTGGCGGGTAGCTTTAAATGCTCAAATGAGCTTTTCAATTCAGTATATGAGCTTATAAACTGGTCGATAAAAAGTAATCTGGCAAGTGTAACTACTGATTGTCCCCATAGGGAAAAACTTGGCTGGCTGGAACAAACTCATCTTATGGGTAATTCAATTAAATACCTTTATGATATTCATAATCTGTACGATAAAATAATTGATGATATGGTCGAGGCACAACTTGACAATGGCCTTGTTCCTGATATAGCACCTGAATATGTTCCTTTTGCCGGAGGTTTTCGCGATTCTCCCGAATGGGGAAGCGCTTGTATTATTGTTCCATGGGATATGTACGAATGGTATGGAGATATTGAGGCTGTCAGGAAAGCCTATCCCATGATGAAAAAATATCTTTACTATCTCCGCGGAATATCTGTGGACAATATCCTTTCGCATGGACTTGGTGACTGGTACGATCTGGGACCAAAATTTCCGGGAGAGGCACAACTT
>Ga0209429_10001884_pt1 | contig 12672 bp, 10 predicted proteins | sample BarGraNGADG00212_3_FD_184493 | JGI IMG/M metagenome (GOLD analysis project Ga0209429, IMG submission 184493) | Arctic peat soil microbial communities from Barrow, Alaska - Barrow Graham LP Ref core NGADG0004-212 (SPAdes) (version 2) | ecosystem: Environmental > Terrestrial > Soil > Wetlands >... | reverse complement strand
AATAATACTCACTCACGGGAACTATGTCACCAATGCTTACCAGTCATATAGCCTGATGGATATCCCCTCTTTTTACAAAACTCTTATAATTCTTCCATGGGATCACTCTTTCGGACATACTTGCGGCATTTTTGCTTTCATGGGGAAAGGAGCAAGTATTGCTTCAGTGAAAACAGGAAAAACACCTATGGAGACCCTAAGAAACCTTCCATCGTGCCTTAAAGAAATAAAACCAAATCTCATTATGAGTGTCCCGGCAATAGCTAAGAATTTCAGAAAAAATATTGAGAAAGGGATAAAAGAAAAAGGGAGCCTCACTGAAATGCTTTTTAATCATGCACTCAAAATCTCCTATTCATATAATAAAGAAGGCTGGAATAAAGGAAGAGGATTACAAAAACTTAAAAAACCGCTTCTTGACCTGTATGATAAAATACTCTTCAGCAAGATACGTGAAGCTTACGGAGGAGAACTGGATATGTTCATTGGCGGAGGTGCATTGCTTGATATTGAATTACAAAGATTCTTTTATGCTCTGGGAATTCCAATGTATCAGGGATATGGCTTGAGCGAAGCATCACCGGTTATCTCATCTAATAACGCAAGCAGACACAAACTGGGTTCTTCCGGAGTGCTTGTCAATAATATGGATCTTAAAATCTGTGATGACGATGGAAATGTATTGCCGCAGGGACAGAAAGGTGAAATAGTTATCAGGGGAGGAAATGTGATGCATGGATACTGGAAAAATGAAACTGCTACCAAAGATACTATAAAAGACGGATGGTTATTTACAGGCGATATGGGCTATATGTCAGAAGATGGTTATCTCTATGTGCTTGGTCGTTTCAAAAGTCTTCTGATTGCTGATGATGGTGAAAAATTCAGTCCTGAGGGTATTGAAGAAGCTATGTCAGAGCAATCGAAATATATTGACCAGTGTATGCTTTACAATAATCAGAAACCCTATACAGTTGCCCTTATAGTGCCAAACCAGCACACCTTAAAACTCTATCTTGAAGAAAAGAATCTTACAGCTGATTCTGATGAAGGGAAAAGATCAGTTATCAACCTTATTGAGAGTGAAGTAAATGAATATCGGACCAATGGTAAGTTTGGAAATATGTTTCCGCAAAGATGGCTTCCTGTAGCAATTGGAATCCTGGAGGAAAGTTTTACTGAGGATAATGGTCTTATGAACTCAACAATGAAAATTGTAAGAGGGAAAATAATGGACAAATACCAGGATCAAATCGATTACCTGTATACTATTGATGCGAAAGCTGTTACTAACGAAAGGAATGTCGAAGAAGTTGAAAAGATGAAACTGGGCTAAACAATCAATCTGCTTTTAAAAGGGAGAAAGGTCATGAAGTCGGCATGATGAACAATATATGCCTCTGTTGTTCTTTTTACCAGATCACCTTCATGTGCATGTGCCGCTATTATATGACAAACTTCCGGCGGGACTCCGCACTCTTCGGCCAGTGACACTCCTGAAAAAGGATGTCTGAGATATTGACCATATTTTCCCTGAACAGCGTTACCATCTTTATCAAGCTCATATTCAAGCAACTTACCAACATCTGCAAGTATAGCTCCGGAAATAAGTACATCCATATTAACCGGAAGATCAGCGCTGAAAAACTCATTCATCTTTTCACCACTAGCCTTCGCAACATGAACAACACATCTTTTATGAGCCATGAAACTCACCTTAAGATCGGGTCCGCAAAGAAGAGTAAATGGTATAATTTCAAGATCTACAGCAGTTAGTACTGACCTTTCAAGTGCCAATTCCCAGGTTTTCGCTGTTTTATCCCTGAGTGATTTGTCGTTTATCCACTCAAGTTCCGGCCATAATTTCTTAACCTGTTCAGTCATTTTCAAGAATTATATTACTTCAATTTAGCAATTATTGCATCAGTCATCTGAGATGTTGAAGCTGCTCCATTCTTAAGAACCTCAGGCCTGCCTGCCATCTTCATCATATCATAAGTTCTTACTTTACCTTCTTCTATCACGTCGGCTATAGCCTTTCGGATTTTAGATGATATTAACTTCTCTCCAATATAATCAAGCATCATGCAGGCTGATTCTATCATTGCTATCGGATTTACTATTGAAACTTCGTAACCGGCATATTTTGGAGCTGATCCGTGGGTTGGTTCAAACACTGCAATATTATCGGATGAGAATTGCGCACTGCAGGCAAACCCCAATCCGCCTATAAGACCGGCAAAAGCGTCAGACGCTATATCTCCGAACATGTTTCCGGCGACAATTACACCATACTCTTCCGGATTTTTCGTAAGCCACATCATCTGTGCGTCGATATTTGTATTAAGAAGTTTAATCTCAGGGAATGAGTTCTTCTGGATCTCCCTGGCAAGTTTCCACATTAATCCTGAGGTTTCCCTAATTACGTTTGGCTTTTCACAAACAGTAACCGACTTGTACTTATATTTTCTTGCATGCTCAAACGCCGCAATAAGTATTCTTGTGGTCGCTTTTTTTGTAAATATCCTTGTTGATATTGAAAGTTCTTCAACAGGCACCTTTCCGAAGTTTTCGACGAATTTCGGATGCGTCATAAATGCCTGGTACACCTGTGCCGGAGGATTGGTCCATTCGACTCCTGAATATAAACATTCTGTATTCTGACGAAATATAACCACATCAACAAGCGGTTCATCGATTGTATTTCCTTTTCCTCTTCTTACAAAGTTAAGCGGATTACCCTTATAAGATTTACATGGACGAACGCAGATATCAAGATTAAAATGCTGTCTTAACCCAACAATAGGACTTGAATAAATAAATCCCTTTCCTTGCAAATCAGCGTTAAGTTCCGCTTTTGCCTCATCGTTGGGTTTAGAAGTTATTGCTCCAAAAAGAGCTATCTTATGTTTATCAATCAGATCTATAGTTCTCCGGGGCAATGGATTACCTTCTTTACACCAGTATTCCCAACCAATATCACCATGTACATAACTGGCTTCAAATCCGGCTGAATCCAGCACCCGGACAGCTTCCTGCAAAACTACCACTCCAATGCCATCCCCTGGTAATGTAACAATTGTCCGCTTCGACATGTTAAATATGTTTAAAATTCAGATAAACCTACCCTCAAAGATGAAAATAAAAGATTAAATTTGAGCACTGTTTTGATAATATTTTAACACGCATGAGCGATTTGAGAAAGTTAACTCCGGCACCCATCTGGAAGTATTTTGAAGAGATATGCACTATACCTCGTTTGTCAAAGAATGAGGAGAAGATACGACAATATCTTGTTGAATTTGCAAAGAAAAACAATCTGGAATATAAACAGGATAATGCAGGCAATATTCTGATTTTAAAACCGGCCTTTCCGGGAATGGAAAACAGAAAAACAGTTGTTCTTCAGAGTCACATGGATATGGTTGGCGAGAAAAATGCAGATTATCCTCATAACTGGTCAACTGACCCTATAATTCCCGTTGTAAATGACGCGTGGGTCAGCGCAAAAGGAACTACTCTGGGTGCCGATGATGGTATTGGCGTTGCAGCCCAGATGGCAATTCTCACCAACAAAACTCTCCGGGCAGGTAAAATTGAATGCCTGTTCACTGTGGATGAAGAAACAGGTATGACCGGAGCAATAAATCTCATGCCTGACTTCTTTACAGGCAGAACGCTTTTAAACCTCGATTCTGAAGATGAAGGGATACTTTTCATAGGCTGTGCCGGCGGAATGGATACTGTTGGAACAATGAACTATGAAACTGTTCCTGTAAAAAATAATTCTTTAGCATTAGAGATTTCAGTCACTGGTCTTCATGGAGGTCATTCAGGCGACGAAATTCATAAAGGTTACGGAAACGCGGTAAAGATTATGACCAGGATTCTCAGGAATATTTCAAATCAGTTTGATATTTCAGTTGCCAATTTTGACGGAGGTAATTTAAGAAATGCAATTCCAAGAGAAGCTTTTGCAACAATTGTACTTAATACCGCAAAAGGTGACGTAATAAAAAGCTGGATCGATAATTTTTATTCCACTCTGATCGAAGAATATGGAGAATTGGAGAAGGATCTTAAGGTTTCATGGAAAGAAGCTGGTCTTCCATCAGTCACAATGGATAAAAAGAATCAGGAAAAATTTCTGAACGCATTAAACTGTTGCCCTCATGGCGTTATGGCCTGGTCGCAGGATATGGATGATCTTGTTGAAACTTCTACAAACCTTGCTTCTGCAAAATTCAGTGATAATAATACCATAAGGATAATTACAACCCAGAGGAGTTCTGTTGAATCGTCAAAATACGATGCCTGTGATATGGTTGAATCGTGTCTGAATCTCGCAGGAGCAGATGTTGTACATTCAGACGGATATCCCGGATGGAAACCAAATCTTAAATCGGAGATTCTCAGAATTACCCGAAAATCTTACCTTGAGCTATTTGGCAAAGAACCTATGGTAAGGGCAATACATGCAGGTCTTGAGTGTGGATTGATCTATGAGAAGATAAAAAATATCGACATGATATCTTTTGGTCCTACAATCAGAGGAGCTCATACTCCTGAAGAAAAGATTGAAATCAAAACAGTTCAGATGTTCTGGGACCTGCTTCTTGATGTAGTCACCAATATGCCGGTTAAGTAGCAAGCTTTATGAGAATGACTGACGTCTTAAGAAATAACATTATTGACAAACTTCTTACTATTACCAATAAGGATTATCTCTCTGCACTTTATCACCTGGTAAATACAAATTCTGCTGAAGGAGACACTGTAAAATTAACTGAGGAACAAATATTAATGCTTCAACTTAGTGACAAAGATATTAAGAGCGGTAAGCTAATTTCTCAAAGCCAGTTAGATAAAGATGATCTGCAATGGTTAAAAGACCAGTAGTCTGGACTGAGACTGCTGCCAGACAAAGAAGAGAAGTTTTAAGGTTTTGGACAGAGCATAGAAGTAATTCTTAAACATGGTGGTTCGTGATTATTAATTATATTCCATATTTTAAAATCCCGGTATTCAAATACAAAATCGCTTAAACTTAATTTCGTTTTACAATTAACTTTACCATTAATCAAAATCTCTGCTCTAACTCAACTATTATTATTTTTCCAGATAGTCTGAAAATTTTTGATCAATATGCTGGTTGAACCACTTATCAATAACTGATTTTTTAAACCGCCACTCCTTGCCTAATTTTGCTGCCGGAATTTTCCCAGACTGTGCCCAAGTATAAATAGTCTGAGGTTTTAATTTTAAATACTTAGCTACTTCTTCTAAGGTCAGTATATCATCCATGTCCTACTTCCTTTTAAAAATTAAAATCGTTGAGTCAGGAATACTATCTAGTCCATGATACTTCTTTTTCAAGAGGTATAAAAATGTTGTATCAGAAATTTCTGATTTTGTATTATCCTGCTTTTGGCTTTCAGGTTTAACTTCAATATTCTGGTCTGAGTTTTTTGTTTGAACAAGTTGCTGCACAGAATAAATTATAGCAGTATAAAAATTACCTTCATATTTCCTGAACAGCTTAAATTCCTCAGTCTTGTTACATAGAAAGGGACGTAGGTTCCATGCTATTTGAATTCCAACAAATGCCAGTATTATTATCCAGATTCTAAAAACAGTAACTCCGATATGTGGGTAAATATCCTTTTTCTCGCATGCAAATTTTAAAGCCTCAATCATTAGTCTCATGCCAAAGATCCCGGAAAAGAAAAATATGCCCACGTGCAAAAGTTGCAAGAAATGATAGTTTCCACCAGTTACCTGAAACAATACAACAATTGGGGCAAATGATAATGCAATTGCGGATGTAAGTACAAATCCACTTAAAATAATAAAAATCATCTGTCTTAATGTCATTTTAGAGCCCAAGACTTGTTGTATTACATAAAAGGATGGGAAACAGATCAAAATTGCACTTAAAAACAATGATGTCACTTTGAAGCCGGCAACAATTGATTGAAGGAAGCTATGATAACTGCCCATGACAATTCCATAAAGAAATGTAAAGGCACAAATAATTAACACCTGATTCACGATTAGCCTTCTAGATTGTACTTCATCCCGTTCCTCAAAATAGGATTCTGAGTTCTGAAATATTTTGAAAACTTCTATAAATCCACTTATCTTTTCCATGTTAAAATAAATTAATGAGACAATAAAGTTATTTAATATTATGATATTTACAAATGTTTATTACTGTTTATTACTGTTTTCTGTTAATTAAATTATCTATTCTTATCTCAATCTTAATTAAGCCAAGTAAAAATTTCTTTTCATAAAATTATTAATTACTTAAATCATCCCTTCGCTTTTTCACTGTGTCGTCCGCCGCCGCTATTAGCACCTGCTTTTTTACCAGAACATTTGATCCCCCAAATACTCTCTAATATTAAATCCATGCATTTCATTGGACTATTATGCAGTCTATCGGATTTTTCTTTTTTCTGCAATGATTATGAAGTTAATTTGTCGCAATTAATTAAATTTATAAGCGATGAAAACTAAACTTCTACTGCTTTTGGGGCTATTCTTTTGTAATATAGTTTTCCCTCAAAGTCCATTTCTGGCATTTCCTAAAAGTCCTAAGTACAAAGTTTCAAATCCCAGGACAGATGAAAACTGGGAATTTGTAAAAAATCGCCTTTTTGATGGATCAACAATAAATGTCAAAAAGTATATTTCCGATATTCGTATAAAACTATATGGAAATCCGAATTTTAAAGACAGTACAATTATTAATGGACTAATTGGCGAATTAAAAAAAATCATTACAACTGTTGACGTCAGGTTGGTTAAAGAGAAGGGTAATCTTGTAATAACATTTCAGAGCCGTCCTGACGCAAAATATTATGGAGGTAAAAGTGTTATAGGCATTGGGAATAACTATGAAATTGTAAAGAATGCTCGTAAAGAAAAAAGACGCTCCGAGAATTATAGACAATTTTTTGCCAGATTTGACACATTGGAAAACGACTATTCTGGAATAACACTTTCATTTAACGACTGCATATCCTTTGCCGATCGTAAAACCTATATAGAATATTATATTGTCCGATCACTCTGTATAGTTAATGAAAAAAGCTATAAATATCGAAATATTACTAATAAGGGAGCTATTCTGGGAAAGACATATTTTGATCAGGACCCTTTAGATACTCAATTTGATCAAAAAGATAAATTTCTTCTCTCAAAATTGTATTCGGTTGATTTCCAAAAACAGTTTAAAGACTATGTGATAAAAAGTTATTCAAAGCTCTATTATTGGAATTTTGTTAATAAAGGGCTTATTAATTCACTTAGTATGTCCTCTGTAATTATTCTGACTATAATAATACTTTTACTGACTTACAGACTTGTTTTTCGTCATAATTTCAGAATTCAATACTTCAATTATTTTTTCCCTACCCTAGTTATTACTTTGACATTCTATCTCATCCAGTATATATACCTGGTCATCACACTATCCCCGCCTTATATGACTGGAGGCATCTTTAATGTACTGATTTTAACTACTGTTGTTACATTGATTTCCTCGGCACTTTTTTCCCTGATCGAAAAGCTTCTCGTAAGACCAAAATTTAAAGGACAGGCGAGGTCGATTCTGAAAGTTTCACTATTGTTTGTTTTTGTTCTGTTTCCATGCTACTACTTATTCAAATATACTGTTGAATCTTCTGGTAAGTTTATGACATTTATTTCTTTAGCTGTTATTATCTCGATCGGAAGAGGTATCCTTTTATACATTCAATACTCAGAAGATCTTTTGGCCAGAGTAAAAGATTCTGAAATAGCCAGACTCAAAGAGCTAAAGGCAATAGCCGAAGTCAAGTCTCTTCATTCAAGAATAAATCCCCATTTTCTATATAATTCATTTAATTCAATCGCTGGTCTCGCACATAGTGATCCAGACAAGACGGAAAAAATGGCATTATCTCTATCAGATCTCTTCCGTTATAGCATTAATAGAAAAGATGAACAAATGAGTAGTATAAAGGAAGAAGTTGAGATGATCCGTTCGTACTTAGAAATAGAACAAATTCGATTCGGTGAAAGACTGAGTTTTAAAATTGATGTGGATGAAGCCAATGAGAAAATAAGTATTCCAAGGTTTATTCTGCAACCATTGGTTGAAAACGCAATAAAGCATGGAGTTTCAAATATAGAAGGGAAGGGATTAATTTCCATCTCCATTGAGAAAAATAGCGAAAAACTAGTAATTACTGTCAGGGATAATGGACCTGTATTTCCAGAAGGCCTTGTAAGCGGTTTTGGTCTGCAGAGTCTTTATGATTTATTAAATTTGACTTATGGTGAAAAAGCTGAAGTTTACTGGCAAAATGATCCTGAGAAACTGATAAAAGTTACCATCCCTGAAGTCTAATAGAAGAATATGAAACTGGTTCCATATAAAACATTAATCATTGATGATGAGCCTCCGGCCATTCAACGTCTTCGTGATTTACTTGCTGATTTTCCAGAGGATTTTGAGATATCCGGGGTAGCTTCAAATGGGACTGAGGCTGTAAGTACTATAAAAAGAGTTAATCCAGATCTCATTTTTCTTGATATTCAGATGATTGGCATGAATGGGTTTGAAATGTTACAGGAACTTGAAGAGATTCCTATGATAATTTTCTGTACGGCATATGATCAGTATTCACTAAAAGCCTTTGAAACCAATTGTGTTGATTACCTTCTTAAGCCGGTCAGAAAAGAACGGCTGGAGCTAACCGTTGCGAAGCTAAGGTTATTTAGAAAAGAATCCCATCAGGAAAGAATAATGTCATTCCTTAAAGAGATAACTTCTCAATCAAGTCCAAAACTTATGACTTCAATTACAGTCCGTAAAGGGGATAAGATCATTTTCGTCAAACTTGATGAAGTAGTTTATTTTGAAGCAAGTGAAAAATATGTAAGCCTCTTTACAAACCAAGGTAAAGAACATATTATAGAACAAACAATCAGAGAACTGGAAATAATTTTACCCAAATATTTCCTGCGTGTTCACCGTTCCTCAATTATTAATACTCAATATATAAAGGAATTGCAGGCGTATTTCAATTCACGATTTGCAATTTATCTTGATGACTCAAAGCAATCAAAAATAATTTCAGGCAGAAGTTATCAAACTCAGATAAAGGAATGGATGAATTTTAAATAAATTGATTTCCTTAATCATACGAACCAATTCAATAACTTAATTTCATTATGAAAAAATCTACACTTATCATAATTCTGGTTTTGTCCTCCACGTTTATGTTGAGCCAGACTGGAAACAAAACGGATTATAATTTTGGTTTTGAAAACATAAGTAAGAAAGGTCAACTACCTGATAAATTAATTAATTGGAGCACACCAGCCTACAAATTGCAAGTAGACTCAATTGTAAAACATTCAGGAAATAATTCTATGTTAATTGAATTTGTTGGAGAAAAGACAGAGAAATCTTTTGGTTCATGTGCATTTTCCATTCCTGGGAATTATCAGGGTAATCAAATTGAACTCAGGGCCTATATGAAACTTGAAAATGTTGCAAATGGGCCAATTGGCTTGATGCTACGTATCGATGGAGAAGGTGGTCTTTTGAAGTTAGATAATATGCAACAAAAGAATATTCAAGGTACTTCAGATTGGGCTCTATATTCCGTAAAATTTCCGTTGCCCGAAGAAGCAAAAACGATTTTTGTGGCCGCATTACTTTCAGGAACAGGCAAATTATGGGTGGATGATTTTCAGTTACTCATAGATGGAGAAGATATAAGTATTGCAAAAGGGCGATCATTTAAAGCTGACCAAGACACGGAATTTGACAAAGGTTCCAAGCTAAATACGATTAATCTGACACCATCAAAGATCAACGATCTTGTCATTTTGGGTAAGGTCTGGGGATTTCTCAAGTACTATCATCCTGCAATTGCCAGAGGTGATTATAACTGGGATTATGAATTATTCAGGATAATGGCCAAAATCATTAATAGTACAACTGACGATGAGAGAGATGAAATATTACTCAACTGGGTAATAAGTTTAGGAAGCGTTGAAAATAATCTAAGAGGCAAAATTGTAGATCAAACAATTAGATCTACAGAAGATATGTCATGGATCGGGGATCTTTCAACAACAAGTGAAAAACTCAAAAAACAAATTTTACTAATCCGTGATGCAAAACGTAGTGATAATCATTATTATATAGCTTTTACACCAAATGGGAATCCTCGGTTTAAGAATGAAAAGCAATATTCCAGAGATCTTGTAAACAACGATGCAGGTTTCCGGTTATTGTCATTGTTCAGGTATTGGAATATGATTCAATATTTTTTTCCATATAAAAATCTTATCGGAGAAGACTGGAATAATGTACTTACCGAATTTCTCCCGAAATTCGTGAACTCATCAGGGGAAAATAACTATATCTCGACATTATTGGCTCTGATCGCACAAGTTCATGACACTCATGCCACTATGTGGGGAAATTATTCTACCTTTTTTACTCACAAGGGAATTAATATTACCCCTGTTGAAGTAAAATTTATTAAAAATAAGGAAGTAGTTACAAGTTATACAAATAAACTATTTGGTGAAAAATCAGGATTGAAAATAGGCGACATAATTGAAAAGATTAATTCTAAAAGCGTTAATGAAATTATTAAAGAGAAACTGGCTTTTACCTCTGCTTCTAACTATCCAACTCAACTGCGTGAATTAGCCAAAGACATGTTACGGACAAACGATTCAATCCTTAACATTACCTATAAACGCAACAATTCCATTTCTACATTGAAACTTAAATGTTTTACAACCAAAGACATATACCAGAGTGGAAGTATTGTTAAAAAAGATACCTGCTTTAAAATGTTGACACAAGATATTGCATATATATACCCTGGGAATATTAAAAATTCATATTTGCAAGAAATTATGGAACACGTCAAAGGAACTCGAGGACTTATTATCGATTTACGCTGCTATCCTTCTGAATTTATTGCTTTCACCTTGGGGAGCTATTTAATGCCAGATTCCACAAGCTTTGTAAAATTTTACCTAACATCTTTGGCTGATCCTGGATTATTTAAATATACCAAGCCATTAAAAGTAGGAAGATTCAATCCGGATTATTATAAAGGGAAAGTTATAGTATTAGTGAATGAAGTAACACAAAGTCAGGCAGAATATACTGCTATGGCATTTCGCGTAGCCCCAAAAGCATCAGTCATAGGAAGTACGACTGCCGGAGCGGATGGAGATGTATCTAGCATTTTTTTACCAGGATTAATAAATACCATGATTAGCGGTATCGGTGTTTGCTACCCGGATGGTAAAGAAACACAACGTATTGGAATTATACCGGATATTGAACTTAAACCAACGATTAAAGGAATCATGGAGGGTAGAGATGAATTACTTGAGAAGGCTTTGGAAATAATAAGCAAAAAGTAGGATTGAGTAAATAGTCCAATACATCACTTCGCTTTAAACCCCTTTTGCAACCCACTATGTGCTTACCCACAAGCTAAAGGTAGAAAAAGAGGTTTTCAGCCTGTCCCTGCGACTCAACAGATAGAGGACTCGGCAATATAGTTCACATACATCTTGACCGTTAAAAGTCAGCATAACACAGGGACTTCCAACTCGCAAGTAAGAGTTTGGCAGTTGCCACCGCGAGGATCCGCTCCGCTGCCAAACACTTGCTTTTAAGGCCAACCCTGAACTAAAATCTACCGGCTTTTATAATAAATTATGATTTCAACATTGCCGTGAAAACTCTGAAATAAATCTACTTACCATATAGCTTTAAATAAATATTTTATTTACATTTGATTTATGTTTAAAGAGAAAGAAGATAGAATCAGATTCTTAGGGCCGGCAATTCTTACTGTTATATGGTTTCTTCTTCTTAATTCTTTCTTACAAAATTCAATTGAAACAGCGCATACAGGAGCATTTTTATATCAAATTGAAAACATACGTAAATCTCCTGCTCCTTCAAATAATTCCACTCATCTATATTCTCTGCCAGTTTCTTTATCCACTATTTCAGAAACGAATTTCAGAATCTCTAATGAACAGCTCAACCTGCTCTCATACAATAGATTGATAGCCCAAAGGATAATTACATTTTTTAAAGCTAAACTACTTTTTAATACTGCCGGATTTCAGGGTCTCTATTATCATAACCTCAATTTCAATAATGAGGATCTTCCTGTTTTAAGTTAAACACCCAAAATTATTTTATAATTGTTGCCTTTTCGAAAAGAGAGGGTTCTTGTTTAATTTAAAACCTACTATTATGTTCAAAAATTATATCAAAACTGCAACACGGTTTTTAAAACAAAATAAAGTATTTGCAGGCATAAATGTATTTGGGCTTTCAATTGCTCTGGCCACTTCCTTTATTATTCTGCTTTTCGTAATTAATGAACTTAGTTTCGACAATTGCCATAAAAACAGAAATAGGGTTTTTAGAGTGCTCAATTACTATGTGAACTTTAAGAAAACAATGCCGAATACCCCTTACATTCTGGCACCAACATTAAAAGAAGAATTCCCTCAGGTCGAAAAAGCAATCAGTGTTAGTATATTGAGAGACTTTAAGCTGAAACTTAAAGACGAGTTTATCGATGTTGCGGACGCCACAGCAACAGGTTCGGAAGTTTT
>Ga0209429_10001883_pt1 | contig 12673 bp, 12 predicted proteins | sample BarGraNGADG00212_3_FD_184493 | JGI IMG/M metagenome (GOLD analysis project Ga0209429, IMG submission 184493) | Arctic peat soil microbial communities from Barrow, Alaska - Barrow Graham LP Ref core NGADG0004-212 (SPAdes) (version 2) | ecosystem: Environmental > Terrestrial > Soil > Wetlands >... | reverse complement strand
CAGGCTGTCGCAGAAGATGGCATAGGGAGGATGGGGGCCGCAGGCCTTGACGGCCGGTTCGGCGATCTCCTGGATAAACTTGGCGATCACATTCGGGTTGTAGTGGTCGATCACAAAACCCTCCCCGCCATAGGCCGCTCGCTTCACTTTCATCCCGGTCTGGCTGGCCACGAAAAAGGTGACCTGAGTTTGCCCAGCGAGATTCGCCGGAAGCTGGGCGGCCCGGTCGCGAATCTCCACTTCTTGAAACGGGAAGTCACCCGCCGGAGTGTTCGTCCGCGGGCCCAGAAAAGCCGCAAACACTTTTTCGCCCTCGCGGACTTGCGGCCCGGGGACGCGGCTTTGACCCGCGGCAATCGGGACGTTGAGGGCGCGCAAGCGGCCCGCCGCCTCGCTGGCCGGAAACTGCGGTCCGCCGTAGGGCCAGCCGCTGCCCAGTGTCAGATCCATCCGCAAGCCGAGCTCCTTCGCTTTCGCCGCGGTGAAAGCCAAGGCGGCGAGGAACTCCGGCGACATCAATTTAAGATTCTTGATTCCTGTCTTCTCGTCATCGAGGGCCAGGGGATAGGTTGATTGCACCTCGACGCCCCCAATGCCGCCTTCCTTCATGAACCTCATTTCGCGCTCGAGTTCCGGCTTGGTCACCGCCGGTCCGAACCACCACCAGCGCATCATGATCCGCGCCTCGTCCGGCGGCCGGTCAAAACGACCTTGGAGTTGATCGATATCCGCGGCGCACCGCGGCGCCACGCCGAGCAGCAGGGCCGCCAGCCCGATGGCTGAGAGCGATTTTAATCGATGTTTCATATAGAGCGTTGCCTAAGTTCCCGCATTTCGGAGGGGCGAGCTCCGGGAGCCCCACTTTTGCTATTACTTCCTGGTCGTAATATTGGGATGGGGCGGAGCTTTCATGCCCTCCCCCAGATAGAATCCCGGTTGCGTGGGCTGATTATAGACCACATTCTGCCAGGCCACGCTCAACCGGTATTGCGGGTCATGCATCAAGGTGTAGAGACGGTGCTCCGTGAGCAGGGTGGTCGTGTAAATTCGCAGCTCCTGGTTGTCCACCGTCCGCCAAATGACTTCCTCCCGCCAGTCACCCAAAATATCGGCGCACAAAACCGGGGTGGCTTTGGATCCATGTCCGACAAATGCATGGCATCGCCATGCCCCAGGCCCGTGGCATAAAGTCCCTTCCCATCGTGATCGATCGCGCACGCCCCATAAATAATTTCGTCTTTCCCATCGCCGTCCACGTCGCCGACGCTGAGGTTATGATTCCCTTGCCCCCGATACGCGCTGTTCCCCGGCGTGCCATCGTCACTATCGAAAGTCCACCCGCGACTCAGTTTGCCCGCCCGCCAATTCCAGGCCGCCAGCACCGCCCGGGTGTAGTAGCCGCGACACATCACGAGACTCGGCCGCCGTCCGTCCACATACGCGATGCATGCCAGGAAACGATCGACCCGGTTGCCGTAGTTGTCTCCCCAGTCACTAACCTTGCCTCGGGGCGGGATATAATTAGCGGTCACGAGCTCGGCACCGGTCGCGCCGTTAAAAATGGTTAAAAACTCCGGCCCCTCAAGTATGCGCCCGGTCGCCGGGTTGACGTAGTTGGCTTGGGCGTCGCCGATGACTTTGCCTTTTCCGTCCACCGTTCCGTCGGCGGTTTTACAGGCCACCTCGGCTTTGCCGTCGCCGTCCAGGTCATAGACCATGAACTGGGTGTAATGGGCGCCTTCCCGAATATTTTTGCCCAAATGAATCCGCCACAAAAACGTGCCATCCAATTTGTAGGCCTCTAGGATGGGCGGATCGGTCATGCCATTTTGAGCATTATCCCGGCCTCTTCCCGCCTGATGAAGGACGATTTCATGCTCGCCGTCGCCATCCAGGTCCCCGACGGAGGCATCGTTGGGCGCATAACCCGCGGGCGTCTTCAGCGGAATGGAGAGGTACGGCCGGGCCGGCGCCTGGGCCGGCAGCTTGAAAGGAGCGCTGGCCGTCTGTTCCCGGCCGTTCAACACCGGACGAACAAAATAGGCGCTGGGCTGTTCCAGGCTGGCATGGAGGTCCGTAAAACTGGTTGACCGGGTCAAGACCTGCTGGTTGAGCTTGAGGGCCGCGCCGCTGCCCGTAACCCGATAAACATTGAAAGCCACGTTGTCCGGGTCCGTTCCGAGCAGCCGCCATCCCAGGTAAACCTTGCCGTCGCCCTGGTGAATAGCCACCAACCCCCGCCCGAGCTTCTCCATCTGGCGCGGTGCCATCCCCCGCGCCACCGCCAGCTTGGCCAGAGGTTCTTGGTTGGCGGCGCTTCCGGCGGGGACGCCGAGGAATAGCGCGCTGAGCGCAATCCCGCTGGCCATGAGACGTTTCATTCGGTTATTGGGTGCAGCCATTTGCCAGGATCCAACGCCCAAACCAACACCGAGCCGCTCCCCACGACCAGCGTGACGATTATGGAACCTAACATTCGCCAGGGCATTTCTTGAATTTCGAGCTTATCACCTCAGCCGGGACTTGCCAAGACCAGCTTCTTTACGCTGGGATTGCCATCCTTTCACCCAAGAAAATCTCCAGCCCCGGCGTCGTCGGATCGATGTCCATCTCGAAGCATTTCATTTTTTTGATCCGATCGGATCAAAAAAATGTATCCTTTGATATTAGGCTGCCCGCCCGCGCCAACAAGTCGGTTCGTTTCTGCCACACAAGTTTTCCCAGGTAATGGGTGGGCAATAGGGCCGATGGCAGGAGCGGGTCAATGGCAACGGCGTCCAGCCAGTGAACGCGTTCCCGCTGTGCCCACTGTTGCAACCGCAGTGCCGACGGCTCATTGTTGAGTTTGTCAGCCGGGAACTCCCGGAACCCGGCCAGGCACTTTTCATATCGCCGATTGATTTCGGCGAAATTCCACGCTCCGCTCGTAATGGCGTTATCCGAGTCGGCGCCAGCGGATGTAGCCTCAAAAGTGACGAGCGATTTCACATCGCCACCCGAGGGGTTCAGATTCTTAACTAATTCATCAACCGGACAAGGCGTGATCCATAGGCTTTTCTGCAAGCAGCCAAACCAATGGGCTCGCAACAGTCGGCGCAGGCGCAAGCGGGCGCCTGGCTGGCTTTCCGGCACATCAAAGACGACGAGTCGCCATCGTCCATCCCAGCGCCGGCTCCACCACTGCGCCGGATCCCGCCCGCCCAGGACGTGAAGCCTTCCTTTTTGTGTGAGCCGGTAAATACGCTGCACAGTTGGGCCGGCCTGTCGCTCCAGATAGGCCTTATGCTCCAGCCGGGCCAACGTATGCAAATGTCCATTACGATAAGCCCACCCCTCGAAGGATTCCGTCAGATTGCGGAAAGTGGGGTGCATGAGGGCTTCGGCCGTCCAAAGCAAGTAATACAGCAATTCCTCGGTTTCACTTTTCATAGAGCGGGAATCAGCCTAACACCTTCCGTTTGCGAGTAAATAAATTTGATCCGATCGGATCAAAAAAATGTTTGGGCGGTTGGCAGGGACTTTTTGGCGGTGAGGTGGGCGTTGCCTGATTGCGGTTCTTCTCGCGGCGGGCATTCGGGAGCCCACCTCGGTTTGGCAGAGCGGCTTGAGCGCGAAACGGCCCAGCGCTGGCGTCCGGGTACCGGGGTGCGGCCGCTCCACTCCGTCTCCCCGTTCGGTAGGTTGAAGCAGACCTATTTCCGGGTGAACCGGTCGAACACGGTCATCACCGGCAGCGCGTTTCCGTCCTCATCGAAGAAACCGCGGCTGCGCAAACCGCCCGTCACCGCCGGTTCCCACCAGAAGACCCCGAGGCCGCGATGATTCGGGGTGCTTAGCACGATCCGGTTTACCTCGTCCAGGAATTCCTTCTGGCCTTCCGGGGTTTCGGGAAAAGGCCCGTTTCGTTTCCGGTATTCGGTCGGCCGCCAGCAATAAGCCACCTCCACCAGCACGATGTCTTTCTGATACTCGTTGGCCATGAAAGCCAGGTTTTCGCGCAGGTCCAACAAGGATCCATGCCACCAAGGATAGTAAGATTGTCCAATGACATCGTAATTCACGCGATAAGAATTCAACTTATCGAAAAACGCCTTGGTGGCGGTCTTGTCTCCGCCGCGGTCGATGTGAATCATGATTTTGGGGCGCGGTCCGTTGCCGCGGCCAGCGTCGATGCCGTTGATGCCCGCTTGTAACAAGTCCGCGAAGTTCTTCCAGTTGTCCGGCAATTTGCCGTCGGGCCAGAGCATCCCGGGAGTGATCTCATTGCCGACCTGCACCATGTCGGGCAGCACACCCTCGTCACGGAAGGCGGCGATGGTATCGCGGGTGTACTCGAAGACCGCCTGGGTCAATTCGGTGTGCGACTTGCCCTGCCAGGCCTTGGGCATCGTTTGCTTGCCGGGATCGGCCCAAGTGTCGGAGTAATGATAATTCAGCAGGAATTTGTAGCCCAGTTTCTTGGCGTCTTTCGCCAGGGCGAGGGTGTATTCGAGGTTGTTCGGCAGGCTCGTTGGCGTGTGGAAGAGCCGCAGCCGAATCCAGTTGTAGCCGTGATCCCTGAAGATCTGGAGACCGGGCTTGGCCGGTCCGTTGTCTTTGAAAACCGTGCCTTTTTCCTCGGCCTGTTTCAAAAAGGAGAGGTCGGCTCCGATGGCGTAGTCGGCGGGGTGGAGGGTCCCTTGCGCGCCCCACGTCCATATGAGAGCCAAAACCAAGGCCGCGCGCCACGGAAACGAGCCGGCGGCGCCTGAATTCATAACGTTCATGATTGACTGAAAAATGGGTTCAACGGCTTGCGGCCAGAGGTTGTATGTCCTCGGTGGGAATTGCACGGCTAAAATTGCCTGAGCCATTGCTTTTGGCTGCCATCTCAGGCCCCTTCATCTTTCGGCCGGCCGTGCCAAGTTCGCAAACCTTGATTTCAGTCAAGCATCGGACGAGGGCGTGTGCTAATATGTAGAAGCGAATTTACTATGGGCCCAGGAATGCCCTCACCATGAAAACCGAACCATCGAATATGCAGCCAAAACTCCCTGCGAACCCCAAAGGACTCCCCGGCGCCCAGGTGGCTAAAGCCGCGGAGCTTGTCAACTACCAGGACGGAGCGGTTGTCAGTCGCGAGATCCTCAAGAAACCGACCGGGAACGTGACCGTCTTTGCCTTCGACGAAGGCCAGGGCTTGAGCGAACACACCGCCCCCTTCGACGCGCTGGTGCAGGTGGTGGAAGGGGAGGCGGAAATCAGCATCGCCGGCCAGCCGCAGCGCGTGCTGGGAGGCGAGATGATACTGATGCCCGCCGGCCAGCCCCACGCGCTCAAGGCAATCCAGCGGTTTAAAATGATACTGACGATGATCCGCTCATGACTGGCGGGTGCCGGTCAAGCCGGGGTGCCGTCACGGTGCGCGGGCAATTCGGATGTCGGGTTGAAGACAAAACAATCGCATCCGGGACACATGAGGGTCGCGGCGTACTCCGGTTTCAACTGTTGAACATAGGAGGCTTGGGGCGGGAGAGATCTCAATTGAGCGCCCAGGCCCAGGGGTAATCCGATCAAATATTCCCCCGGAATGAAAAAACCAAAGCCCGGCAAAAACCAATGCTCGTGGCTGGGGCTCGTCATCGCCGCGTGTTGTAGAACGATGGATTCGTTGACCGGGATCAGCAACGAAGCTTCATCCGATTTTTGGTTGAGCGAACACATTCCCGTATAAACCGCGTGCGTCAGTTTGGCCCGAGGACAAGCGTCAGCCGATAACCGAGCCTGCAAGGGGATCTTCACGAAGAGGGTGGAATCACGGCGCAGATGCGCCGCCCACGTGTCCTGCAGCAGGTTTAGCAGCGCGTTGATGTCAAGACGGACGCCGGCGGCGGCGGCGAACTTGTTGGTGGCTGACTTCATGACCGGCACTCTCGCATGGGTTGAAGCGTTGACTCCAATCTTTTTTCCCTAACTGCCAAACAGCTTTCGGATTTCGCCCAAGACATCGACCAGGCGATCCACCTCGACTTTCGTGTTGTAGAAATAGAAGCTGGCGCGCGCCGTTGCCTCAATGCCCAGCAGTTTCATCAGCGGTTGGTTGCAATGATGACCGCCTCGCAACGCCAGACCGAACTGGTCCGCCACGGTTACGAGGTCGTGAGCGTGAACCGACTCCATCAAAAAGCTGACCAAGCCCGCCCGCCCGGTGGAGGGTCCCAGCACCTGGATGCCTTTCATCGACGAGAGCCGGTCATAAGCATAGTCCGCCAATTCCTGATCGTGTTTGAAAATGTCGTTTCGTCCGATGGCATCCAGATAGTCCATGGCGGCATGCAGGCCAATGGCCCCGGCGATGTGAGGAGTGCCCGCCTCGAATTTATGAGGCAATTGGTTCCAGGTGCTGTGATCGTAATCCACGCTGGCAATCATATCTCCCCCAGTCTGGTAAGGCGGCATGGCCTCCAGGCGCTCGCGACGGCCATAGAGCACGCCAATCCCCGTGGGTCCGCAAAGTTTGTGCCCCGAAAAGGCCAGGAAATCGCAACCGATGGCCTGCACATCCAAGCAAAGATGGCCCGCGCTTTGAGCGGCGTCGATCAAAGTGGTGACTCCGAGTTCGCGCGCCCGGCCGCAGATTTCCGCCACGGGATTGACCGTGCCCAAAGTATTGGAAATATGCGTCATCGCCAGCACCTTGGTGCCTTGGGTCAAATAGGAATCAAGCTGGCTGAGATCCAATAACCCGTCTCGTCCGGTGATGGGCAGATAGACGAGTTGAGCGCCGGTCCGCTGCGCCAGCAATTGCCAGGGAACAATGTTGCTGTGGTGCTCCATCTGCGTCAGCAGAATCCGGTCCCCCGGCTTGAGATGTTCGGTTCCCCAGGAGTGCGCCACCAGGTTGATGCCCTCAGTGGTGCCGCGGGTGAAAACGATTTCCGCCGATTCCCGGGCATGAATGAATTGCGCGACCCGGCTGCGTGCGCCCTCGTAGGCCGCGGTAGCCCGGTTGCTCAGTTCGTGAATTCCCCGATGGACGTTGCTGTTGTCGTGCTCGTAGTAGTGCCGCAGGGCGTCGATCACCATCCGCGGTTTCTGGCTGGTGGCGGCATTATCGAAATAGACCAGCGGATGACCGTGGACTTTTTGGCGCAAAACAGGGAAATCGGCGCGCAGGGCGCTCCATTTCCGGCTCGGTTTTTCGACTAATCGATTCATTCTAAATCCGACAGTTTTGACCCAACCATCAAAGGGGCCTTCCCCAGCTCCGTAGGAGCGCCATGTTTGTAGCAACCGCCCGTTCCCATGATCCTTCCCAGCCCCATCGGGGCGACATGGATTGCCCAACGCAACCTGATGCCGCCCCTACAGGGCTGGGAACTATTCTTATGGACCTCGTTGGCTATAAACATGTCACCCCTATGGGGTTTGGGATTTCACGACGCGTGCGCTGCCGCCCAACCACGGATCATGAGGATCAACAAAGCCCATTTTGATCCGTGTAAATCCGTGTCATCCGTGGTCTCAATTTCAATTATTTTGGCTAGGTTTATGGCATCCGTGCGGGTTTGTGGTTACATCAGGCCCAGTTCAAGCTTGGCCGCATCGCTCATCATGGCCTGGCTCCAGGGCGGATCCCACACCAAGTCCACGTTGACCACCGCGACCCGCGGAAGCTCGAGGATTTTGCTCTGCACATCCGAGGCGATGACCTCGCCCATGCCACAACCCGGCGCGGTCAGGGTCATTTTGACATCCACCTGGCAGTCGCCATCGGCCATCGGTGTGATTCGACAATCATAAATCAATCCCAGTTCCACAATGTTGACCGGGATTTCCGGGTCATAACAGGTGCGCAACCGGTCCCAAACCATCTCGGGAGTCAAGATGACGGCTGGGTTGGTTGGCATAGGTCACTCCGTGGATACCCGTTCCGGACTTTCCGTCAGGGCTGCCTCGAGGGTGCGCCAAGCCAGCATGGCGCATTTAACCCGGGCCGGAAATTTGTGAACTCCGGCAAAGGCGGCCAGCTTGTCGCTGTTGGAAAAATCGGATTTCCCCGCCAACACCAATTCCCGGAAGCGGGCCGCCAGCGCCCGTGCTTCGGCGCGAGTCTTGCCTTTGAGGCTGGTGGTCATCAAGGAGGCGGAGGCTTTGGCTATCGCGCATCCGGCGCCCTTAAAGCTGATATCGCGGACCACCTCGCCCGCCAGATCCACGTAAAGCGTAAGCTGATCGCCACAAAGCGGGTTGGCACCTTGGGCCTGGTGGTTGGCCCCGTCCAAAACGCGGAAATTCCGGGGCTGACGGCTGTGATCCAGAATCACTTCCTGATATAATTCGCTAAGTTCGCCAAACATAAACTTCCTCGGTTGCTCAAACAAAGCCGTCGAGAGCCTCCCGAACCGGAGCCAGGGAAATACGGTTCAGGATTTGACTGGCAAAAGCTCGGATTAAAAGGCGACGCGCTGCCTCGAGGTCCAAGCCGCGCGACCGGAGATAGAAGAGGGCTTCCTTATCCAGGGAGCCGACCGTGGCTCCGTGCGTGCAGCGCACATCGTCGGCAAAGATTTCCAGTTGGGGTTTCGAGTGAATCGTGGCGTTCTCCGAAAGCAGCAAATTGCGGTTACTTTGTTTGGCATCGGTTTTTTGCGCTTCTTTCCGCACCAGGATTTTTCCGTTGAACACCCCTTGGGCTTGTCCATCCAGAATGCCGTGGTAATCCTCATGACTGGCGCAACGGGGACTATGGTGTTCGATCAGGGTATGATGATCCACCAATTGCCGGTTGCCGCCCAGAAAGAGGCCGTTGAATGTGCATTCGGCATTCTCCCCGTCGAGCGACGCGATCAGTTCGTGGCGGCCCAGTTTGGCTCCTCGGGAAACCGAATGCGAAACGAACCGGCTGCCGCGCGCCTGGTGGCATTCAGTCAAAGCAACATGATAGGCCAGCGGGCTCTCATCCTGGATTTTGCAGTACTCCAGTCGGGCGCCTTCTTCGATCGCCAATTCGGTCACGGCATTGGTAAAATGGCAGGTTGACCCCACACTGACATAGTGTTCAATGACTTTGACCTCGCCGCCGGCCTTGACCCAGATGAAATTTCGGGGATGAAAGGCGCTCTGGTCAGCCCCGGCGGTAGTGAGAAAAATCACGTGAATGGGCTGTTTAACGACGCAATGGGCCGGGACCACAATGAAAGCGCCATCCTCAAACATCGCGGTATTTAAAGCGGCCAATCCATTGACACCATAACGAGCCACCCGGCCAAAATGGGAAAACTGGGCGCCGGGCAGGCTGGCTAGTCCGCGGGTCAAATTACACACCGATAAAGCCAGGGGCGATTCGTGGTTGCTCGACAGCGCGGAGACGAATCGTCCATCGATGAAAACCAGTTCGCAGCAATCACGGAATCTCGGCACCCGCGCTGCCACCTCCGGATCCACTCCTCCCCGTACGCTGCATAGGTCCGAGCCCGGCTGCCACGGATGCAGGCTCAGCGGCGTCACATCCGTGAAACGCCAGTCTTCCTCGGCGGTGGTGGGGAACCCGAGTTTGGCAAAATGCGCTATCCCCGCCTTGCGAAGCAATTGAATCCAGGACGGGCTGGTCGCGCGCCGGGATCGTTCCCGCTCCTCAAAATACCGCAACCATGGGGCGCCCCGGGACTGCCCAGCTATCGGTCCGTCAACCGGAGTCGATTCAGGCGCGGTCGGCCCCACATTGGCAGCCGGTTTCCGGTTGCTGGCACCGGCTTCGCGAGGGGCTTTGGAGCAACGCTTATCATCGCGCAAGGTTGGGTTGTTTTTGGGATCAATCATACATTGCCTCCTGGCCTCAGGCCGTCACCAACTCGGGTGAAACCGCCGCCGGTTTCGTTATCCAGTCATAACCCCTTTCCTCGAGTTCCAATGCCAATTCCGGACCGCCGGATTTCACCAGCCGCCCATCGAACAACACATGCACGTAATCGGGCACCAGATAATTGAGCAGCCGCTGGTAATGGGTGATGACCAGTTGGGCCTGGTCCGGACTTCGAAGCTGGTTTACCCCGGCCGCAACGACTTTTAAGGCGTCGATATCCAAACCGGAATCCGTTTCGTCCAAGATGGCCAGCTTGGGTTCCAAAACCGCCATCTGGAAGATTTCGTTGCGCTTTTTTTCGCCTCCGGAGAAACCTTCGTTCACCGAGCGATTGAGCAGCGACGCATCCAGTTCCAGGACCTTCATTTTCTCCTGGATGAAGCCCAGGAAATCCATGGCATCCAGCGGCTCGAGCCCGCGGTGCTTGCGGATTGCGTTGAGGGCCGCCTTCAAAAAGTAGGGGCCATTGACGCCGGGCAGTTCGACGGGGTATTGGAAGGCGAGAAACACGCCTTCGCGCGCCCGTTCTTCGGGGCTCATTGCCAAAAGGTCTTTGCCGTCATAGCGGGCCGTGCCTCCCGTGATCTCATATTCCGGACGACCCGCCAAGACTTGGGCCAGGGTGCTTTTTCCACTCCCATTCGGCCCCATGATGGCATGGACTTCCCCGGCGTTAACCCGGAGGTTGATGCCTTTCAGGATGGGCTTGCCCGGAATGCCCGCCGATAAACGATCGAGAACTAATAGACTCATAATGTGCCGTTCGGTTTGGGATTATCCCACACTTCCTTCCAGACTCACGCCGAGGAGCTTTTGAGCTTCCACCGCAAATTCCATCGGCAAATGCCGGAAAACATCCTTGCAATAGCCGTTTACGATCATGTTCACCGCGTCCTGCGTCGAGATGCCGCGCTGGTTGAAATAAAAAATCTGGTCCTCGCCAATCTTGGACGTGCAGGCCTCGTGCTCAACTTGAGCCGTGGGGTTTTTAACCTCCAAGTAAGGAAAAGTATGGGCGCCGCATTGATTGCCCAGCAGCAGCGAATCGCAGCGCGAAAAGTTTCTCGCCCCACCCGCCGACTTGAGAATTTTAACCAAGCCGCGATAACTGTTTTGTCCGTGACCCGCGGAGATGCCTTTCGACACAATCGTGCTGCGGGTGTTTTTGCCCAGATGAATCATTTTGGCGCCGGTATCCGCCTGCTGATAATTATTAGTGACCGCCACGGAATAAAACTCACCCGTCGAGTTGTCCCCTTGGAGAATGACGCTCGGATACTTCCAGGTGATCGCCGAACCGGTTTCCACTTGCGTCCAGGATATTTTCGAGTTCACGCCTTTGGCCAGCCCGCGCTTGGTGACAAAATTGTAGATGCCACCGCGCCCTTCCTTGTCACCCGGATACCAGTTCTGCACGGTGGAGTATTTGATTTCCGCGTTGTCCAGCGCCACCAACTCCACCACCGCGGCGTGCAATTGGTTGGTGTCGCGCATCGGCGCGGTGCAACCCTCCAGGTAACTCACATAACTGCCCGGCTCCGCCACAATCAAGGTGCGCTCGAATTGTCCCGTGTTGGCCGCATTGATCCGAAAATAGGTGGACAACTCCATGGGGCAACGAACCCCCGCGGGAATGTAACAGAAGGAACCGTCGCTAAAAACCGCCGCATTCAACGCGGCAAAAAAATTGTCCCGGTACGGCACCACCGACCCCAGGTGCTTCCGCACTAATTCCGGATGTTCCCGCACGGCCTCGGAAAAAGAACAGAAAAGGATGCCCAGCTTGGCCAGTTGGGCGCGAAAGGTCGTGGCCACCGAGACGCTATCGAATACCGCATCCACGGCCACCCCCGCCAACCGTTCCTGCTCCCGGAGAGGAATCCCCAGTTTCTGGTACGTTTTCAACAGTTCCGGCTCGACCTCCGCCAGGCTCTTGGGCTGGGAAGATTGCGATTTGGGCGCCGAGTAATAACTGATGGCCTGGTAATCGATGGGGAGATGATGAATGTTCGCCCATTGCGGCTCCTTCATCGTCAGCCAGTGCCGGTAGGCTCGCAACCGCCATTCCAACATGAACTCGGGCTCGTTCTTCTTGCTCGAAAGCAGCCGAATCACCCCCTCATTCAATCCGGCTGGGACAGTATCCACCTCCACATCGGTCACAAAACCGTATTGATATTCGGTCGTTACGAACTGCTCGATAATGTCGGTTGCTGCGCTCATATGTCCGGCTAAAAACTTAATAGGACCATTTTAGTCCGATTACCTCTTAATCGCCCATCTTCGGCCTTATGTCAAATGTCAAAAGGGTTTAATTGCACTGGGATTTAAGAGGGATGGGCTGTTTCAAAAAACGCTGAATTCCGTCGTTCATTTTTTTGATCCGATCGGATCAAAAAAATGGCAGGGCCGGGCTGCTGCAAGAAACGCCAGATTCCGGGGCGGGGGTGGCTCCTCCCCGTCATTTCGATTTTGGCAGGCAAAACGCGGGGACAGGCTGTCCAATGCCGCGCGCCGTAGCATTCGCACTTCTCCCGTTGTGACGGAGGCGGCGCGCGGGACTCCGGCCCGCTTGGCATGGCCGCATCCGCGTGAGGTTCCCTCTTTTCCGCAACCCTGTGGTTTTCCCTCGTCGCAAGCGGACAAGCTGTCCAATGCCACTAGGATTTGAGCTGCAGGTGCTGCACGGAGGCCTTGTTTTTGTCCCGGAGGGACTTTTGAAAATAGCCCGGCGTTTCAACGCCGGGTGTGGACGGATCGACGGTTGAGTCCCGAGGGACGGCTGAGAACCACAAGTTCAGCCGTCCCTTCGGGACTTGGCACCCCCAG
>Ga0209429_10001882_pt1 | contig 12674 bp, 2 predicted proteins | sample BarGraNGADG00212_3_FD_184493 | JGI IMG/M metagenome (GOLD analysis project Ga0209429, IMG submission 184493) | Arctic peat soil microbial communities from Barrow, Alaska - Barrow Graham LP Ref core NGADG0004-212 (SPAdes) (version 2) | ecosystem: Environmental > Terrestrial > Soil > Wetlands >... | reverse complement strand
TGCAATATTTGGCGACCCACAAACGCATCGCCCGGCGCGACGTGTCCGAGCTGTGCAAGATCAGTCCCAATCTCCAGGTCGCTGATTTCCAAGCTCTTGAAGAGCGGAAAAATCGTCCAGCGCGGCCACAAACGCGGTTCATTTTATGAAATACCAGCCTAGTTTTAGTAACAATATGGTGTTCCGCCAAAACTTTTTGGTGAAATACCATATTAATTGGCGCGCCGCCAAATCAGTCACCGCAACCGGCCGCAAGAGCTGAGCTCAAACCAGTACATGGCGGGACGAGCTTTCCAAGATTGATCCCGAATACGCCTGGGTCTCCATCCGCAGTTCCAACCCGGACGAGTTCCAGTTACTCCACCCAACCGAACGCCCGGTTCAGGAAGCCGCTGCGGCCAAAATTGACCCCTTGTCTCCGGAGCGAAATCCTGAGCCTTGCACCATTGACCTCCATGAAAGACAAACCGGCGTTTCCTTCCGCCGTCTGTTCGGCCCGTATCTACGGGGCGCTCGCGCCATTACACTCATTGACCCCTACCTTCGCCTCGACTACCAGATTTACAACCTCATGAGCTTCATCGAAGTTCTCGAAGCCGAGGATGAAAACATCACTCTCCGGGTTACTACCGCCGCCGGTTCCAAGGTCGAAGAGGTCGAATTGTCCGAGACACTCGACCAGGTCCAGCAAGGCGCAGAATCCAAGAAAATCACCTTCACCTACACCTTCGATCAAACCAAGGAGAAATTGGGGGCAGCCCTTGATTTGGAACTTATTAACATCTCAGGGGTCATCTGAGGCGTCAGATTATGGTTCTGATTCTGCTGAAAAACCCCCGGTTTACGTAAAGCGACCCGTGAAAAGGACCATCAAGAATGGCTCCCGAGAAAAACAAAACGATCCTGGGTCGATCTTTATCGTGTAAAATGATAGTTCCACGGCAAGAACATCACCGGCCGGTGTTGTCTGCGGTAAATATTGCAGTGTCATCACACGTTCAAAATTGCTATGAGCTATTTGACGATTTGCCACATCTTGTTTGCTTCATCCCATTCAGTCCGAACGATTCGACAACACGGAAAGAACGACTCAGGACTTCCACCTGAACCTTTATGTCGATAGAAATCTGACAGCAACTTATCTGGATCATCCATTCTCAACATTGGCTTTCCGAATCGTGCCACGTGGCAAGCCTCGATTTCCTCGATAGGTACCAAGTCTCCTGACTTCAGTCTTGCCAAGAAGGGGAGGAACCATTCGGCACCACATTCAATACACCGCTGTTCTCTAACCTCGGACGGAGAAAAGGTCCCCCCTGACGAATGTGGTCCCAGACCATTCCAGCATTCTATTTCCGGCATGAACTCTGGCCAGTATATTCCCATCCCTTTATGGAATCTGTATTCAGGTATATGTGACGGTGGCTCCGCTCGGATGTTCGCCACACGAACATCTCGACACTCAAGTTGCTGCCCCAAAAACCTTATCACGGTTGACCTCCCGCTTTACGGATCAATAATTCGAGTTCTTCCCGGGTAAGTACACGGCCACCCTGCTCCAAGTCTTCGACATAACCGGTCAAGCTTTGTTGGGTCACTGCTTGGCGGCCTTTGGGCCCCGAAGTAGATCCGAGCACAGGATTATCCACGCACATCGGCTCAAGCGCCGAAACAATACCTTTTGGCTCCTGGCCAGTAGGTGCGGTGTGGTTCCTTCCTTGTGGAATCTTGATATCAGAAGTCGCCTGCTCGGTTTTGAAGACGAGACGATAGCGACCGGTTGTGTCCGGTTCTCCAAAAACACTCTTGTCTGGAAGTTCAAACATCTTAGCTACTTGGTCACGTGTGTTTGCCGTCTCAGGCGAAACATAATGATAGCCTTTTCCAATACGGTCTTCCATCGTTAACATTGCTTTTCCGTCAGACTCACCAGCCAGCTTCATAAACTCAAACGTGCTTTCATCTGCATGATGATACATGATTGAATAAAGGTCTTTGACCGAAGGATCAAGCGGAATCTCAAACTTTCCGCCTTGGTATCCGCCTTCCTGAGCAAACTTTTCCATTGTTTTGCTTAACGTCTGCCGTCCTTGGGGCGACGTTCTGGCATTGAACCAGTCCAGGAGAGACTTGCCTCTATCAGCCTGAAGTTGCTCCGCAAACAGCCTTCCAGAATCGTCGATTCCAAAGACCCCATCGCTGGCCAATGTCCACCCTTTCACCGCATCAGCCGTGGCGTCATTTTCCATGGTTTTGATGAAATCAGCCACATTTTCAAAGTATCTCCATTCTTCTCCGGCGATTAAAAACAATCTGGGAATGTTTTGTCCCTTTACCGCAGCGTCACCTAACTCCTTGAGTGTGAATGCCGAACGGTTAAAAGCGGGATTGGCCAGGCGGCTTTCAATGATCTCAGCTGCAGTTCGCCTTTCCACTGACGTTAGTGGTCGTTTCGCGGCCTCCACCAAGCCCCGCTCGATCGCCACTCGCATCTCGATGCTCAGGGCTACCGAAGTCAGGTATTGTTTCAGCAAGTGACAACGCGCGGCGACCGTGAATCCTGTCCGAGCCGTGAGTGTCCCTGCCAGTTGGACGCCGCCTTTGACCATCACATTGGCAACCTTGGTCAGGCCTCCAAGTAGGAATACCTGTTCCGAGACGTAGCCAAACGTATATCCCGCCGTATAATGGCTTTGGCGCGTCACCGTCATGAACTCGTCCAGGAAAGCATTGCCGTTCCAGGGGGCCGCATCCCAACTTGCTTTCTCGGCTGCGACCACCATGCGATCCACCCAATCGTTCGCCCACTCGACCACTCCCTGGGCCAGGGCTATCTTGATTTGCAGGTCCAATGCCCAAACGGCGCTCCCCCCGCGCTTGATTCCATCCCAGCCTTGCCAGGCACGTTTCTTAAACCCGTCCCAGGTGGTAAGATCCTGCGCCACACCAGCCAACGGACGGAACACAAGTTCCTCGCATATCCGATCTTGCATCGCCTTGAGCTCGATGGCGCGTTGCCTGGGATTACGCCACTTTTGCAGTTCGGTGTATTCCTGCTGAGCCATCCACCCAGTTGCGGTCACAGATCCACCTATCAACAGTTTAACAAACTGGTAATCGTCGTTGACCCCATTCTTAACCCCGTCGAATAATCCAATGGCGAGTGCCGCGGTGTTTTGCACTTGGGTAAATCCGCTGGCGGGACTGATCACATTAAAAAACGGTATCAAACAAGGGATGGACAGGTTATTGATCCAGCGGGTGCCGCTGGCGCCGGGCAGGGCGGAAAAACCCATCATGGGCGGCGGCGCCGACTCGTCCACGTTGAATCCGACGCCTTCAACCCAGTCATTGACGTAATCGATGATAAATGCAAAGTCCTCCGCCCGTTCCAAGGTGTGCTTGACCGGGCCCACGTAGTGTCCTTTGAGATACAGTCGTATTTCGACGGCGCCCACGCCGTTGAAACAGGTGTAGAAGTCAATCTGGCGAGGATGGTCGGGATTCTTGACAAACCAAACCCTTTGGTTTTCGGACTGCGTAGCCGATTCGTCCTGGAGCAGGTCAGTGACTGCGTCAAACACGCGTGTGGCACCGCCGCCTAGCAAGTCCGAATAGCGTCCCAGGTTTTCGGCCGTGCTGGAGTTGACAAACTCCAATTCCACCGACTCAAATCCGTGGGGGATGCGGAAAGATCCAGCCAGGAAGCGGTCGCGGGAAACGGTTTCAAACCGCAGCAGCAAGGCCGATATAGTGTTTTTATCTCCCTGGCCGCTGGCGGTTCGCAATAAACGTTTCCGGGCCAGAACAACCTCGTCATCGTTGATTCCGACCGCCGTCATGAGATCGGCATTCGTGTCCGTGACGAACCCATTCAGATCTGCAATTTCCCAGAATGGCTGCCCGTTGGTGTTGTGGTTAATCTGCCAGAGCACCGCGGCTGAGGCGCCATTGGTCGCGAGCACGTTATCGTTCTTTTGGAGGCGACTGACTTCCAGACGGAGGAGTTGAATGTTCGTCTGCCATCCCTCATTGATCGGCTGGACGACGTAGTTTGTTCTCAGGACGGTGTAATAGTTCCTTAAGGCGGTGCCTGCGATATTGGTATGGGAATTGATGGCATAGGCGTCGCTGAACCCCCTGGGCAAGCCCAGCGCGGGCATCGGCCCCAAGGAGCCCAAGTCCTCGGGACGGTTGGTACTGCCCGCCCAATACACCCCGTGGAACAGGTATGGATTGGCTGAAACATTGCCACCGCCTTGAAGCTGATCGTAGCTCGAATAGCCGACAATTTCTCCGGACGGGCTGACCGCGCGTGGGAAGCTATACAATCCGCCAGGCAGCGTTCCCAAGTCTTCGGTAACCGGCGTCGCCTCGTAGGTCAGATTGGCAACTCCGGCGCCAAACTCGTTATGGCCGTCAAACCTGAAAGCATGTGTCGGTGAGTAAGCGTCCACCGCCGGGTTGCCGGTGAATACCGCGCCGCAACCGACCACCGAGTTGTGGCCACCGGCCAAAAGCCCAATCGACGTGGGCGAACCGTCCATTCGGAAGGAAACCGGCCCCACCCAGCGCCAGCTTTGGTCGGCATTAAACTGAACGGCTGTGGTCAGCAGCGTGTTATCGTTGACCGCCACCTCGACGTTGATTCCGTAGCCGGCGATGAAGTCCCGCTCGGTCACCTCCAGCCAGTTCAGCAAACCGGCCGATCCGTAGCGGTGTTGCTCGCAAATCGAGAACTCGAGTTCGTTCCGGTCGATCTGGCCGTCAGAATTGTCATCCAGCGGTTGGACATAGACGGAGGCGCCACCTACCGCCACGCCGTTGGGGGCCAAGTCCCATACATCATTAAGGGTGGGAAACTCGAAGGTGAATCCCAGATTATTCGTCGGCGAGTTATTTGCCAGGAGGTAAGCCATGCCAACGTTGGTGTAGATCAAGCTGGCTTTGGGGAACTGGTATAGGTAGTTCGTCCGACTTGTGTTGGTCGAGGTCAGCGGAACCGGCTTATCTTCTCCCGGCACCCACTTGACGCCGATGGTGTGTGGATACCAATTCGTGAAACAAACGCGATGGGTCTGAACCTGATTCAACTGATTGGTATAAACATCCTCGCGGACCAAGACAACCGGTGTTTTGTCCAATTCGAGCCGTCCCACCACCACCCCATCGCGTGTCAGCCGATGGGCGGTGAAGTTGGTTTTGACCATCGGGATGGGATCGCCGTCAGGACGCCAAAGCAGATAACGCCCAGGTCCCGCGGGTGACTTCAACAGGCAGCGGACATTTTCGGACATCCACAGCGGCTCCATATTGTCGAGGTCCAGCGGGGTGAGGTATCGTGGTTCGGTCGTGTTGGCCGGGGGTCCGCCCAGGGCGCTGTAGGTATCCAAAAGCACGGCTGTGCCGGGCACACCGCCGTAAAGCCGCAGACCATTGGTAATCGTCGTGGACGCCGATGAAATGACCAAAACCAAATCAATCGCCGTGCCATTCACGAATCCCGAGTCGGTGCGAATTTGGAACGAAGTGGTGTTCGTGCGCGCTTGGCCTTGGGCCATGTCCGCATAGGCCGACAGAGCCTGAAGAACTATAACACCTGGAGTGCCAGTGCTAAGCTTGGCGATAACTTGCGTTGCTACTCCTGAGCCATGATTGGCCAGGTGGATCACCAAGTCATTATCCTCGGCAGGTTCGACGCTACCATTGCCATTGCCCCCGAGCACCTCCACCCGCTCGACCGCCAAGGCGCGGATTAAGTCGTAACCTTCCTGGACGCCCGAGGTGCCGTAACTTTCCGGCGCCTTGGCGCTGTAGCCCAGGCCGCGCTTGGCAAACGCTGTCCATAGCTCGGCCTCGTTCGCCGCGTCCGTCAGAATTCGATCCGCCAGCAGGATGGCATCGCGCGCCTGCACCCAATTCGGATTGGGCGGACACAATCGCATCCCATCCGTCATCAGTTGCAGCGCCAGGTTGTTGCCTTGCGGGAACCCGTGTTTCTTGACCAAACTGGCCCGAACCTCCCACAGCAGGGTCCCCCAGACTTCGCCCTGGTGATGCACCTCGCCGGCCATTTCGGGCTGGAACGGTCCCAGGATCGGATTGCGCGGTACGCCCGTGTGGGGACTGGCCTGCCAGGGATCGATGTCCTTGAATGTCAACGGATTATTATTAGTGTCGGTGCAATAAGGATAGCGCCGGATGCCGTAGTAGTAGTTTTCCTCGAAGCCAGTGCCAAAACCCTGGTAAGTGACATAGGCACCCATGGGATAGGCGCCGTCCGGGTCCTCGCCAGCCTGCGACAGCAAGGCCAGAGCATAGAAATCCGACCAGCCTTCGCCCAGGCCCGCGGTGGCCAGGGCATCGATGCCCGCGCCGCCGCCCACCAATCGTCCGCTTAATCCGTGGGTGTATTCATGTAGGATGATTTCCGCATCGAGGCTGCCGTCCCGGCCGGGATTCGAGCCATCGAACCGGTACATCTGCATGCGGGCTGAAAAGCCATCCGGCGGCGTGGACATGTTGGCATTGTTGCGGTGCGACCGGTCATTAAGATCGCTGCCATCCTGGGCTTCGGCCCAAACCTCATCGCCGGCGAAACCGCCCCGGCCGAAATTATCGAATTGGAAATTGCCGGCGGCCTCGGTGAAGCCAAAACTGTAGAGGGCATCGTGCATCCAGTTATTCCAATAGAACAACTGCACCGCGGCCGCCTGCCGATAGGCATCGGGACTTCCGTTGAGGTCCAATGGGAAGTCGAAAACCCGCCAGGGATTCCCGGTGATTTGAGGCGGGTCGGGATAATCGTCATCGTTACGGTCCAAATAAGCGTTCACGTTGTTGCCCCGTGTTTCGTTAACGCCATCCGCGATCCAGCCTTGGGGCGAGGCATCGGCATTGAGGGCGGCGAGGGTGATCAAGGAACGCTCCGTCAACGGTGGTTGAGCGCTATTCGGCGCCGGCCAACCCGGTGACATGGGCGCCGGACTGCGACCGGTAAAGACCCGGTAAGTGGCATCGGAGCTGGTGGTCGTCAAACTGCGCCGCAGCAGCACCTCGCCCGTGTCGGCGGCCACCAAGGCCAGATACATCTCATTGCGCCATGGGCTGGTGAACAGCACCTGCCAGCACAAGCGCAATTGGGTCCGGCTCGAAGGGAACCAGGCCAGTTCAGCATAGGCGTCGCCTTTGATGCCTGCGGAGGCCGAGAAAACCTGTTTGCGCACCTGGCCTTGGGCATTGCTCTTGACGAGCAGGTCCCCGAGACCGAAGACCTCGCCCACATTGGTTACTGCCGCCACCAGGGCATACGGGGCCGGCCAGGGTAATTCACCGCCCGATTGGAGCAGACCGAGCATGGCCGGATCGGCGGCTTGCGATGGAAACGGAACAAACTGGCTCGAGAGGGCGGCCAATTCGTTTGATGGAGTGAGATGTCCGATCAGGAGCGCTCCGAACACCGGCACGCCCGCCACCTGTTGCTGGCAGACCACGGTGCGGATAGCTGCGGCGCCCGCGGCGTAATCGCGTGGCACGGTGGCCTCACCCAAGGCCTCGGGACCAAACCCAAACAGGGCGCGATGCTCTTGGAGAAAAGCCTTAATGGGACGATACGGATCATTGGGATCGAACAATTGAGCCGTCGCCTCCGAGACCGTGACGCCGCTGCCTCCCGCGCCGGTCAGGAAACCTGTCCGCGGCAGAATGGACTTGGGCGTTACGAGGACAGGGTCAAAGTCCAGTTGGATCTGGGGCCAGCGTTCCTTAAACCGGGCAACCGCCAGCTTGAGGGCGACGGCATTGGTGCCCAGGGCGGCTTCGGCTCGGTTTGTCCAATCCCCAACGTTGCGGCGTTGGTCGAAGTTGTTCAATCCAACATTGGTTAAAAGGGTCGAAACGGGTTGCTGGTTCAGCAGCGACGTTGTCAGGGACTTGGTAATATCTATCACCGAATACGTCGGCACGGCGGTGCGGGTAGTGGCTTGAGCTTCGGGGGAATAACCGGATCGGGCGCCATTAGCGTCCACGACCACCACCCGATAACGGTACGTCGTCTCGGGATTCAGCCCGGCGCTGGCGTACTCGATTTGAGCAGCCTCCGTGCTTCCCGTTTCCACCCAAGCGGACGGGACTGGATCCCAACGTTCGACGATGACAAGCTTCGGCAGACCCTGGGTTGGCGCCCTTGGCCAAGTGAGCTTGATTTCGGTTGACGATACCGACTCGGCGGACAGACTCGATGGGGCGACTAACTCGGGATTCTCCGGGCGCAGGACAAAATACCGAACCGACGTTGAAGCGGTTTGCGCCGTATCATCGGTCGCCCGGGCGACGAGCCAATGCCAACCCGCCGAGGCATTAGTCCAACCCATTTCCAGCACCACCCCGTTGGTCTGGGCCAGGGGCTGGCCGTCCCATTCGAGCACCAGGTTCGTCACCGCGCCATCGGAATCGCTGGCTTGGGCTTGCCAGCTTGCGACCGAACCGAAGGCGAAGGTGGCGCCGTTGGTGGGCGTGATGAGGGCGACGGTAGGCGGGTGTAGAACCGCCACCGTTACGGTTATCGGCGCGGACCCGACACGCTGACCGAACCGATCATTGGCGAACACCTGGAGGGTGTGTTGGCCCAAAGCAGCCGGCGTCCATGCCACATACCAGATGGCGGAGTTGAGGTAGGGGGCGCCATCCACGAAGAACTCGAGGTTGGTAACGGCTCCGGCCAGGTCGGTCAGCCGCGCAAACAGGAGGGTCGGTTCGGCCAGATTCAGGAACTGTCCGTTGGCGGGGCTGACCAGGCTCACCTGTGGCTGAGGCAGCGCGACGGTAACGTCGATGGCCGGACTGGTGGCGGTGGTTCCAACGTCCGCATAAGCCATGGCGGTGATCTGGTAAGCGCCTATGGCTGGGGGTGTCCAGGGCAGCCAGAACGGTTCGTTGGTTGCCATTCCCACGGACGCGGCGTTTACAAAATACTCCACTCGGGTGATCTGCGCCGGGGGGGTGATCGTTCCGTAGGCCTCAAGGTAAACCGGCACGCTGACATATAGCGTGGCGTTACTCGAGGGGGAAACCAGGACGACATCCGGCGTTGACGGTTCGACTACCGTGACCCAGTTGGTGTAATCCGCCGAAGACAGGCCGTCGTTGTCGGTGGCACGGGCGAGCAGAACCGCGGTAGCGGCTGTTTGAGGCGTCCAAGTCAGGGTAAATTGCGGACCGGCCCCGTGTCCCAGGAAGGCCCAGTTTGTGCCCTCCTGGAAGTAATAAGCGACATGGGTCACAACGCCGTCAGGATCGGAGGGTTGAACCGTCAAAGTAGTGGATTGGCCAACCGCCAGAGATTGGCCGGTGGTTGGGGTGAGCCAGGTCACGGCCGGGGGCGACCCGACGAAAACAGATACGTGAACGGTTGTCAGCGACCGAGTACCGAACATGGAATCACTGGCTGCCAGTTCGAACTGATAGTCGCCCACCTGCGGGAAAGTCACGGTCGTTGCCAACGCGTTGGCATCGCTGAAGACGACCCCAAAACCATCGCCTGGCCCGCTGAGCACGCGCCAGGAATAGGTGAGCCTGCCCGAGGGATACCCATCGTCGCTGGCGGATCCATTTAGCGCAAGAGCTCTAGTCGCGTAAACATTAGGATAGGTGCCCGCGTTGACAACGGGCGGCAGGTTTGTGGAGGTCAATAACCACAGATTCGTCACCGTATCCTTACAATAATAGCCGTAAACCGTCGCCGTGATAATGTCCGTTCCGGGGGTTGTGCTGGCGTATGCGAACGTGGCTTCCGACAAATCACCCGCGAAAACATAGCGTGCGAGGTAGTTGGCGCCGCTGACGCTAAATCCAATCCATTGACCCGGCATCGGCAAACCGGCATCATCCGTGATGCTAGCACTAACCCACTTTTCGCTGCCAACCAGCGCGGACGGCGCCGGCTGGGTAAGCGCAACGTGAATTTCTTTGCCGACAATGGTGAAGGATTTCGAAGTGGCCGCACCCGTGTTGTCAACCGCGCTTAAGCGGAGATGAATAAGACCGCGCCGCGGGACCTCCCACTCAAATTCAAACTCTCCCCAAGTATCGAGCGGTGTTTCAGCGATGCGCGTGTCGCCGTCATAAAGTTCCACGCGGACAACTTTGCCATCCAAATCATACGCACTGCCTTGGAAATACAGTCGGTCCCCCTTGAACCACGTTTGGCCGTCATAGGATGATTCGTCGAACACCAGCGTTGGAGGGATGTTCGTCGTGGTAACGGTCACGGTCAGACGGTCCCGCGCTGCAAAAACCGTATCGTTGGCCGAGAGTTCGAGCACGTAACTGCCGGGGAAGTCGAACTGGACGGTGGTGGCTGCAGCGTGCGCGTCCAAGAACCGGGCGGGAACGGGACCGCTAACCGACCGCCACGAGGCCACGAGAGTATTGGCCGGCTGTCCATCATCGACGATATTGGCGTGCAATTGAGCGGATTGCCCGATCTGAATCACCTGGTCCGAGCCGGCTTGAACAACGGGGGGTTGATTGACAGATGCGGCGAGCCAAGTGTTGGTCAACCGCTGGGCGTTGTCCAAGACGCTGGCCGTGATGATATCAATACCCTCATTCGTTCCGTGATAGGCGAAAACAGCTTCTCCAAACTGGTCCGACAGAAGTTGTCCCGACGCAGGATTCGCACCGGTTACCTGGAACGTGATCTGCAAGTCGGGAACGGGGTTGCCCCTGGCATCAAGAGGCTTGGCAACCACCACCTTCTCGGTATTCACCGGCGAGAACCTCGTGGGTTGTTCGAAAGTCAAGTGGGTGCCGAGTTCGATCGTGTCCGAATACAAACCGCCCAGAAAGGCATACGAAGTACAGTAACCCCAGCCGTACAGCGTTATTCCAAATGGCGCCTGAGCCGAGTATGCATGCACTCCGCTTGGGACCGGTATCTGGACTCCGACGAAGCCGCTCGATCCGATCGCCGTGAACTGCAAGTTTGTTGCCGGGGAGCCATCCAGAATCAGAGTGCTCGCTGCCGCAGTGGGAACAATTAAATTGGCATAGCTGCCGAACCAAAAAGGGTCGATGTACTGATCGAACCAGGTTTCATAACTGAGCGGCGTGGATAATATGTAGCTGCCGCCATATTGATCCACCGCCGGAACCAGCGTCATGAACGGATCTCCGACGGAGCCGTCGAATTCTAAGCCATTGGCAAACTGCGCGACCAGGATTGGCTGGTTGCCAACAATGGACGATGCTTCCTCGATGAGCCGCTCAATAAACTGGCCCCGATTCAACACGGCAACCACGTCGCCATTGATGGAAACTGAGGTATGGTCTTCCGAACTCAGAATCCGAAAAGTATCTCCGTGAGAGCGCCTCGCCAGTGGCAGCGTGACGAATTGGCGACCCCAGGTGCTTACGGGAGGGATTTGCTCGACGAGGTGGTCGGCGAACAATGTTCGGTCCGGCACATAGGCGGCTTGGTGTCCGCCAAAAACCGCAACGGGGCGGTCCGAAACGATCGAGGTGCCGGTCAAATCTCCCAATTCGGTTGTCGTATTAATCAATCGATATGTCTCCCCTTTCTGCAGGGCAATCTCATACTGAACACCCGCGGCTTTCGCTCCCGTCGTGACTGACGGAATAATCTTCACCTTCGTGTTATCTTCCGTGCCAACGATGGCGAACTGGGTGCCAAGAGCCAGTTGATAGTTGGGATTTCTCGTGTTGCCATAGGCGAAGACGATGTAGTTGGTTCCGAGCATGACCTTCGGCAGGGCGAGAAAACCATCCGCAGTCCCATTGGCGCTGCTCAATCCGTAAATCGATACGGCGGTCGAGACCGTCACGTGAATCGCGTTTGTGACCTTCGCGCCCGAGGTTGCATACTGCGGGTCGCTGGCGATTTTTAGGGGCACGACCGTCGTCGTGTTCGCCTTTACCTCAAACAGCATCGTCCGGCGCGCGTGGTAGTCGAAATCAAAGAATTCCACTTCGCCGGTGCCGTCCTGCCTGCTCGCGACGACGAGGCTGAGATTGGCCGCTCCGTAGTTGCTGAGAAAAGTCAACCAGAAATCCTTGCCTTCGTTCGAGCGCACCGCCGTCATCCCATTATGGGCGGTCGGCAGCACTTCCACCTGCACCGTGTCCGACGCAGTTCCAGAGTCGGTCGTCACCCCCATCTGTAGAACGTATAGGCCCGGGTCGTCAAACTGGGCGGTAGTTGTCAATGCCGTCGCCGAGGAAAAATGTACGGTTCCCGGACCGCTTATGCCAGTCCACAACACGTTCGTAGTCGTGTTGACTGGTTGTGAAGGGATCTTGACAGCGCCCGTCAGGGTGGCGGCATTTGGCAAAACGATCAGTTGGTCGGGACCCGCGTTTGCCTGAACCTGCGTCACCTCGGGAACAATATGAATGGTGACGGGAAGAGCCGCATATCTGGAATACGCAACCGCGGTCAACCGATGGCTCCCGGTCGTGGCGTTGCTCCAGATCAATTCATAGGGGGGTGCGGAAAACGTCGTCAACTCCTGGCCATCAGCGTAAAGCGTCAAGGGAATGGGTAAGTAATCAAAGTCCACCTCCACTTGCACTGGTATGGGTTGGCCGGCTGTGAACTCCGCATCCTGACCAGGCGAACGAATGAACAGCAAGGGCATATGGGAGTTGGCCCACAC
>Ga0209429_10001881_pt1 | contig 12675 bp, 13 predicted proteins | sample BarGraNGADG00212_3_FD_184493 | JGI IMG/M metagenome (GOLD analysis project Ga0209429, IMG submission 184493) | Arctic peat soil microbial communities from Barrow, Alaska - Barrow Graham LP Ref core NGADG0004-212 (SPAdes) (version 2) | ecosystem: Environmental > Terrestrial > Soil > Wetlands >... | reverse complement strand
AACTTCAATACCATAATTCCTGTGGTAGGACATGTATAATCGCTCGCTGAACAGTTTTTCCCATCCGTACTCACTATCAGGTGCTGCAGGGTATGCTGACTCTTCAGAACACTTTGGATTTTCCGGGTCCATTTGATTATATTCCGGATAAATACAAGCAGATGAAGAATAAAATATTTTTTTTATTCTTGCTTTTTCACCAAAATGCAGAATATTTAAATTAATAGTGGCTGAATTATGCATTACATCAGCATCATGTTCTCCGGTAAAGATGTAACCCGCACCTCCCATATCTGCAGCAAGTTGATATACCTCGTCAAATTGCCGATCTAAAATATTTTTGCATAAAACTTGATCTCTTAAATCTCCAATTATAAAATCAACCGCTTCTGTTTTTGAAAATTCAGGATATTTCAAATCAACACCCCGTACCCAAAAACCTTCTTTTTTTAGTTTTTTTACCAGGTGACTGCCGATGAAACCTCCTGCACCACATACTAATGCTAATTTTTTCATAATGAAACCTTTTTGATTAATTACATAACATTTTTTATATTTCTAATTATCTATTATTTAATTCGACTGAACTAGTATAAGAGTATAAGATTCCGAGAATTTTGCTTAGAATTGCTTAAACCATTCAAACATTTTTATGTTTTAAAACATAATTCTTAATTTCTGATTATAAAAGCAAAAACTTATTATAGAATCACATAATTTTGGTATGATTATTATATTATTAGATTGAGACTTTATATTTATGTGCGTAAATAAATACATTTCTATGATTTAGTTTTTATGAAATATGATAGATCATGCCAATCATTGCTTTTCCTTCTTTGGATCATTCTATAAAAAAAAGGTGAAATCCTTTTTGTAAAAGGAATAGGGTACTTAATTATTAAGAATATATATCTAATTGCATAAAGCAATGTAGCATCACGGTATTTGTTATGTAATACTAAATGTTTAAGTTCAAAAATTCGATTGGGATCATCTAATCCTAATTGGTAATACCGATTAATTGCATTTGAATAAACCGCGAAATGACATTTTTTGATCTTTTCTTTTGGATTATTTGTTAATTGATTATTTCCATGTTGCGTACAGTAAGCAGCGCCATAATGATTGACTAATACACCTCTATATTGTTCACTAATCCGCATCCACATGTCAGCATCTTCACCATTGGAATAAGTTTCATTAAAGCAGCCAACTTTATCAAAAACACATCTTCGAAAAAGAAAACTATTTGTATGAACTACCTGACTTCGACTGACGACCGGGTTTAAAATATCATTCTTACAAATATGATAAAGTGTCCAAGACTTATATAGTTTTGAACATTTTTCTTCTTTAACTTCAAGTATACGACAAAAAACAAAACCCAAGTCAGGATTTTTTTCCAAGACAGATGCACTGCGACTCAAATGATAGGGCAGATAGAAATCATCCGAATCCAAGAAACAAATATAGGGTTGTGTTGCAGCTTTTAATCCTCTATTCCTGGTGCTTGAGACTCCCTGACTTAAACAATCTTTTCCTTTTTTCAAGATAGTAACTTTATCACCAAAGGATTGTGCAATTTCTAAAGTCCTATCTGTTGAACCATCATCCGATATAATAACTTCAAGAATACCATCATAGTCCTGATCTAAAACACTTGTAATTGCTTCAGCAATATACTTCTGTCTATTATATGTAGGTATGATGACGCTAATACCCTTCATGGACTAATTTTTTATCTCGATCATAATTATTATCAAATTTTAAAAAATTCAAGAAAATGAACTAAATCAATCTATCTAATTATCAAAGACTAGGATAAAAGAATTCGTTTTTCTGAAAATTTATCTTCGATAACCGCTACATCAATTAAATATAATACAATAGCTTCTACTGCAAAAATGCCTGGCCTGTAAATTTCAATGGTAGTAAACGAAACAATAAGTAAATATGCAAAGAAAAAATTCAGGTAAAGGTTATTTTGCTTAAGTTTAATAAAAATCGCTTCCATCTGCCTCTTTTACTGATCTATTTCTTGCAAAAGCAATGCCTTGCCTGGTTTCCAAAAAGTAACTTATTCTGAAGTATTTCCAACCGTATATTAATACCAGCATTAGTTAGAATTTAGAATTATGCTTGTTTATTATTGTCTTGTTTATTTTTATCAAATAGGAAAAAACAGAACACAGTAGTGATCATATAGCCCGGGTTAAAAATGGCATATCCCAAAGTAATCGTAAACAATAAGTTAATAAAATATGCTTTAATAAAAACATTATTATCATCTGTTTTACTAAGTAATATTTTCTTAAAAATTACTAACCAGGCAATTACACCTAATATACCAAAATATGTCCAAAAACCGATTAAGCCAAGATCAGATGTAAAAAATCCATAATATTGTGCTGCTATAAAAGAATCTTGATAGGTTCCTGATGAATTAGGATATCCATTACCTAATATTTTAGTTATTCCATTAGTCTGAAACTTGCCGGTAAAGAATTTCATTGCTTCATACCGAATATTTGATTCGAATGTTCTTGACTCTTCAAAAGCTAATAAATACAGACCCAAAACATAGGACTCTAAGTAATAAATACCAACAGATATAGCGGCAATTATCACAGGTATAATATATAAAAAATACTTTTTTATTGTCTTTCTGTAAAATATCAGAACAAATAATGTATTTATTATAAGGGAGAGTAATTGAATTCTGGAAGCAGTAAAGAAAGTTAGAAAGCAGAATCCTATGACATATAAAATAAAATAATAAAATTTTGAAGTACGAAAAAAAGCAGCAAGACAAAAAAATGTACCCAAAACAGTAAATCCCTGGCCGTTAAATCGAATTGTAAACGCTCCCCTCCTTTCGAATACATCCTCTCCAGAAAAAAATGAATTCGGAAAAGTATAGAAGTCAATTAAAAAAATTATTAAAGTTATAATAAATAAGAAAATACTTAAATTCAAAATTTGTTTATACGAAAACTCCAGCTTGAACAGAATAAAATAGAGAAAAAAAACATAAAAATGCTTATAACCAATGAGTGAAGAAAAAATACTTTGATCATGGTATAAATAAGCAGGAATCATGCTTATAAAAATTGCAGCAAACATCAGATTAACCGGTGTTGCTAAAGAATTAGCTATCTTTGGTTTGACTGGAATTTTCAGAAGATATATGTTTACTAATATAATGATCCAGGACACTAAAGTTATTAATTGACCTGAGATAGTGACGGAAATTGGTTTTGCATTAAAAAATCCAAGCATCAATACAACAACAATGAATAGTATAAATGATTTTAAAATATTCACTTAATTCTGATTTTTACCAAAGCTATACTTCATAATAATTTAACATTTTGAAAACAATTTTTCAAAAAAAAGCATTTTTCACTTTCCTGAGATAATTATAAGCGTTGTCAGAAGTCAACTCAAAAATGTTCTTGTCGAGGTTAAACTCTAAAAGTTTACTAATCGTAAAAGAGCAGCTCTCCAAATCATCCAATAATTTTCCAACAACTGATTCCATCCTATGATTTTCAATGGAATAATTATAACATTTGTTACCTATTACCTCGCTTGCAGAAGGATCAAGGATGATTTCAAAAATATCATCAATGGTCATTTGATTTTCTGTATTGATAAATTTGTGCGATTTGAAAATATCAGAACCTACCTTAAAATCCTTTGTCTGGTATAGCCATTTAAATTTGTACCCCTTTTGTTTTATCTTATTGTAATCACTATAACTGTAATCCACAAGCACTGTCGGGATTTTCTCTGCACCTCCCTCTAAAGCTGTAGTCCCCATCGCAAATAATACTCTTTTCCCGCTTAGGAAATCAGGAATATTTTCCGGCAAAATCCGGTCAATTCTGATTATCTTTAGATATTCAAAATTATTGTTTGCTATATATTCATTTAATGATCCTTTATAAGAACCGGTGCCGACAATATAGAAATGTATAAAACCTTGATTTTTGATGCTATATTCTCTAACCTGGTCCAAAACATATAATAGAATATTAACCTTTTCTAAGGCAAGCCGGCCAATCCATACTATTGAAATCTCTTCTGAAAAAGTCTGTACCTTTTGTTTATTAACATCGCAGTTTACAGGGATTGGTAAATATTTTGGCTTAAAATGTAATTTGAAATATTCCTTTGATATAAAATAATTTTCAAAGTCCATAAACTGCAGGCTACCTTTATCATTCATCAAGGTCAACATTTGTATTATTTTTGATTTATACTTAAAATATACAAATTTAGCCAGCTTTTCAGGTAATGGGTGTATAAGGTGAAATATATGGTATGGATGAATAAACCATATTAGTAAAAAAATCCTGTTTTGAGTTTGTATCTGATTTCTTATTTTTTCAATCCATAAAGAAAAGCTGACCAAATGTGTCACATCCTTGACAATGATAGTTTTATTATCTTCGTATTCCAAAAAACAAATTCCCGGTATGTTTAATAAATTTGAAATAACCATACCTCCTTTATAATCAATTATAGTAATCTTGTGCCCCATAGAAATCAATACTTTTGAAACTCTGATTATAAGATTTTCTGCACCTCCAAACTCTTTGCTTGGGTAAAAAAAGGCAATATTTTTCATTATTATATATTTTTTAATCGAAGTGCGCTCATGCATCTCTTCTCCTATAAATAGAGCGAACTATTTTATAAATTTCCTCTATTTCTTCAATTTTCATTAAATGTGCAGCTAAGAAATAGATGGTAACTGCCATTGGAACACATATTAAAAGTTTCAAAAAATCGGTTGGTACTATCATTATAATGCCTAAAACAGATACAGACATAATTATGGTAGCATAAATTACCTGCTTCATTTCCCTAATTTGTCTTATTGCTCCAAAGCCAAAAAGTTTTCCAGGATAATAGGTATTAATGAAAAAACTAATAAAAGTTGTTACAAAATTACCAATTACTATAGCCTTTAATCCTAAAGGTACTGTAATAACTAATGCAGCTATTGAGAGAGGCAGTTTGGAAATATCAACTTTGAAAAACAGATCGCTGCGCCCAATGGCATTAAGTAAATTCATATTAAGGGAACTAATAGGGGTTATCATCCTGGCGAAGCATAACCATTGAAGAAGAGGTATAACAGGGGCCCATTTCTCTGTTAAAAAGAACCGAATAAACGGTCCCGATAAAAGTGCCAGCAGGGTTAAAGAGGGGATTACAAAAAAAACAACAACACGCATCAGACGTCCATAAACAGAAACCATGTGTTCTTTATCATCCTGCAGAGATGCAAGAACCGGGAACGAAACCCCCTGAAGTACACTAGTAATTGTATTTGATAACAATTCAGGATATTGCTTTGCTCTTGTATAAAAGCCTAAATCCTTTGCAGCGAACACTTTACCAATAACAATAGAATAAATATTATTGAATAATGTTGCTAAAAATCCTGCCCCTAACAGCTTGGAAGAAAAACCAAAGAGCTGTTTAAAAGATGAAACGCTAAAAGTAAACAACGGCAACCATTTATTATGATAAAAAAGTAATGATGCCCGAATCACTGAGTTTGAAATACTTTGTATTACAAGAGCCCATACACCAAGTCCATGATAAGCAGAATAAATTCCGACAGGACCACTAATAATGACAGAGATAAGGGAGACAATGGCCTGAGTTTTAAAATCGAGATTAATGGTTAACCGGGTTTGTTGTACTAAGACAAGTGAATTTAAAATTATATTAAGTGATAAGACTCTTGTTAAAAGAGTTAATTGTGGGACATTAAAAAATTCAGCAATTAAAGGAGCTGAGAAAAATAATACAATGTAAAAAATTAAAGCGACTATCAAATTAAAATAAAAAATGGTTGAATAATCGACTTCTGTTCTCTCTCTTTTTTGAATTAATGCTTCAGAAAAACCACTTCTGACAAACAACTCAGAAAAAGCAAAGAATATTGCCAGCATACCAATTAATCCATAATCAGAAGGCATCAATATTCTTGCAAGTATAATTCCTATTATAAAACTTATTCCATAAACACCAAATTTTTCAAAAGCATTCCATGCCATTCCTTTAATGGTCTTGTTTTTCAGGGTCTGATCAGGCATTGGTTGTCGTAATTTCTTAGTCAATATGATGCACATTGAAAAAAGTAGCAAATTTCATTCAAAGGGGAGATTTCGGCTAATTGATATTTAACGATTTTTTTAGATCAACAAATATATTCATGGAAGCTGTCATTGAATTTGGTGGCACCAGTATTCTTTTTCCCCAGTCAGAACGAAGTTGTTTCATTTCATCCATTTCGTTTATTACAACTTCTTTGATAAAATCCAGAATTTCACTTTCATTTCCGGCTTTGTAATGCATGTCGTAAGCTAATTTTCCGAATTCATTCAACCTATCTTTAACATTACCATCTCTGTATGTATATAATACTGGTTTATTCAATGAAAGATATTCCCCCATAAAAGAATCGCAATCATGGATCATTGCATCTGACTCTTCGAACAGCAATTGATAATTTCCTTCATTTAAAGTACAAAAACCATTCTTCTCCCAAAATTTAAAATATTCATTAGTTTTTTCAATTCCCCAGATTTCATTTTTATTCAGTTTTGGTCTCAAAGCAGGATGTGGCTTAAATGTAATAAATAATTTATCCCCGTACTCTTTTGCCAGTTCAACCATGAAGTTGTAATAACGAAGAAAATTAGAAAAATTCAGATCCATTCCCTCTCCTTCAATGGTGTGATGAGGAGCCCATATAATTTTCTTTTTTGCCCTAGATTTCTTTTTACTTTTTACCGTTATACTTTTATCCATAAATCTGTCAATACAGGGATACCCGGTTACAATAACGTTTCTACCTCTGTTGCAGGCATATCTAACAGCAATTTTTTGATGAATAGTGGTTTGATAATATGCTTTCCATAGAACATTGTGAAAAAATCTGTTGTAATTTTGCTCATAATGATAAGTTGTTTGAAATGTATATGGCACATAACAAGTTAACGTCTGTGAAAAATTCTTAATATAATACTCGTCTCTTGTAATAGTGGGATGAGGATTAGTGAAAAACACAATATCTGGTTTAATATCATTTTTTATATCCAACCACTCCCTGGTTTCCCCGTTATATGTCTCTATTACATTATAACCTCTATCCGAAAAAGTTCTCAAAGCCTGATCCATTTCTCTTAACATGGTTTCTTCACCATAAACAATATATGGACATACTACGACTACAGGTTCAAACCGTTCGTCCTGTTCCATTAATCTGTAAACTCCTTCATACTTCCAAACAGCCTCATGAATCAATAAAAAAGCAACCTTAATCTTATCCCTTTTTCTTATTCGTTTTACAATACCTTTATATCTCCATTGGACAGATCGATAGTAAAAAGAATCATATATATATGGGAAAAAATAATAGATACGTTTAAAAAATTTCCATGCTTTTGAAGGAAGAATTTTTTTTATTGAGTATTTAATAATTAAAAATGCCATTTGTGATACTTTGTCTGATAAATATTAATTATCATATTTTTTAGTAAGATTCATGTCTGTTTTTTAAATATAATATCCCTAAATAAATAAACAAAAACGATGAAGTATAAGAAATAATTTAATGAATAAGCATATGTAATACCAATGACGCCATTTTTGCTGATAAACCATAGTGAAAATACTAAATAGCTCACCGAAAACAGAATTTCAGTAACAATGTACATTTTGCCCTTGGCTTTTGCTACCATCTGAAAAGCCAATAACCAACTGGCAACTTTAAAAAAATCACCAAGTATCTGGAAGGGGAAAAGCTCCCTCATTGGACGGAAAGAAGGTGCATACAATATCTGAATTATTAAATCCCGCAGAAAAAAAATAGTTAACCCAATGATAACCATAAGGGGTATAAGTATTGAATAACCCAAGAATATTTCTTTACGCAATTCTTTAATTTCTTTTATTTCAGAGAGTCTGGGCAGATAATATAACATAAGGGAAGAGATTATTACAGACATATACATATCACTCAGTTTAACTATTCCCTGCCAATATCCTGCAGAATCAGGGGAAATGCGTGTTATTATAAAATTACGGATAATAAGTTGTGAAACAGGGAGCAATAACGCTGTTGTAAATGCCATAGCTGAAAATTTTGACAACTTATAAAAGCTATCCCTGTCAAACAAAGGTTTTACTGCCCTGAAATCAAATCCCGACTTCAGCAAAAAACGATAGTTAATATAGATAGTCAAAGGAGCTATAATAAAAACTGATAATAAAGAGCCATAAACATTAAGGAGAATAACTAATGGAATTGTTACACCCAGGCTTACAAAATTTATTATGATCTGTGTAGTTATTAATTTCGTCATCTGTTTAAGCGCATTCAGGAGATTTGAAATAACAAGACCAATAGAATTAAGTGTTATCATCAATCCTGAAATGACGAAAATGCTCCAGTACTGTGGAGATTTTAGCAAATTAATTGAAAAAAACCTGCATAATGCAATACTCAAAATCCCAATAATAGCAGAGCATATAAGAACAATAAATAAGGAAGTTTTAATTATCTTCTCCCTTTTATCCAATTGATCGTAGTATTCCGAGACATATTTAATTAATCCTGCGCTAATTCCCCCGGTTGCAAATGTCGTAGCAATGGAACTATAATTTGAAAATTGTCCTATTATAGCATAACCTGAGGGGCCAAGATATATAGAACTGATTTTATTGCTAATCATGCCCAGAATCATGCGAATCACTGTAGCCACTCCATTGTAAGCTGAAGTCTTTATTAAACCTTTAGCACTTACTGGTATTTTACTCTTTAATTTCCAGATTATTCTTCTCATCAATTGTTACAGATTACGCGATATTTCAAAATGAATCAGAATATTTTTTTAAATGGGAATGCAGCATTTTTTAATAATTTCGCTTTATTGTGAGGAATAAGCATTCAGTACTTTAATCACTTTTTTAGCATCCTCTTCATTCATAACAGGGCTGATTGGTAAACTCAGTACCTGGTTATGTATTTCTTCAGTAATTTGAAGATTAATTTGGGCCCATTCCCTGTAAGCGTTTTGCTTATGTGGCGGAATAGGGTAGTGAATCATGGTTTGAATACCATTTTCAGTTAAATATTTTTGGAGCTTATCACGATTTGTTGTACGTATGATAAAGAGGTGCCAGACGTGAGATGGGTTTCGCGTTTCGCGTTTGCCTTCGGCGAGCTTGGCTTCGCCTCGGTTCGCGTTTCGCGTGGCAGGTAAGACAATTTCAGGATTTGAAATATGATCAAGGTAATACTGAGCGATCTCACGACGGCTTTGGTTGTCGGCATCGAGACGAGGAAGCTTTACCCGAAGTATGGCAGCCTGAATTTCGTCGAGACGTGAGTTTAATCCTTTATAAAGATTCTGATATTTTACTTTTGATCCGTAATTGGCAATTGTACGTACAACATCTGCCAATTCATCATCGTCTGTAGTTACAGCTCCTGCATCACCGAGTGCGCCAAGATTCTTGCCTGGGTAAAAACTGTGGCCTGCTGCATCACCTAACGATCCGGTTCTCTTCTCCACGTAGTAACAACCTTGTGACTGAGCATTATCTTCAATAAGTTTCAGTTTATATTTCTGAACTAATCGTAAAATTTCAGGGTGCATTGCATTTTGTCCGTAAAGATGAACAATCATAATTCCCCTGGTGCGCGATGTAATTTTCTCCTCAATTTTGTAAGGATCTATATTATAAGTATTTAAAGCCGGTTCGACCAGAACAGGTACAAGCCGGTTATCGGTAATAGCCAGTATCGAAGCAATGTATGTATTGGCAGGAACAATTATTTCATCCCCTTCTTGTAATAATCTCAATTCTAAATAAGCTTTAAATACTAGTCGTAACGCATCGAGACCGTTTGCGACTCCGATACAATGTTTAACACCAATAAACTGAGCGTATTCCTGCTCAAAAGCTTTTACCTCATTACCCAGAAGGTACCAGCCGGAATCCAGCACCCTTCTAATGGCATCCGAAAGCTGCGGTTCAAAACTGTCATTGATCTTTTTTAAATCGAGAAATTTTATCATTGTTTTTTTATGCAAGCATTAACTATTCTATAATCTGAATTACATTGTTTGCAGTGGAGAGCTTCATCAAGCTTTTGTCCGCAATTGCAAACATAAGCTGTTTGCCGAGCAGGATTACCGATCCAAAGTGTATTATTGGGTATATTTTTTGTTACAACGCTACCGGCACCAATTAATGTAAATTCACCAATGGTAATTCCTGCAATTATTGTTGCATTTGCACCAACCGAAGCCCCATGTTTCACTACTGTTTTAGAAACCTCAAAATTATGTTTGGATCTTGGATATATATCATTAGTAAAAGTTACATTAGGCCCAATATGGACATTATCTTCCAATGTAACTCCATCCCATATATAAACGCCGCACTTTATTGTTACATTGTCTCCTATAACTACATCATTTTCGATAAAACAAAAAGCATTAATGTTACAGTAATTTCCTATTTTTGCTTCCGGTAATATTATTGTATATTGCCATACCTTGGTCTCAGTCCCGATATTTTTTGTCTGAACGTCAGATGTTGGATGAATTTTCATTTTTAAATGTTATAAAATCATTATATTCTCTGAAATAATCATTTTTATCATATTTGTGTGAAGCCAGTACAAGGCAAATAGCTCCGGAAGAAAAATTGATAAGTTCACGCCAAATTCCCGGAACTACATATAATCCATAATATGGCCGGTTTAATTCTACAACTTTTCTGTTTTTACCATCATCGAGAACCACATCGAAACAGCCGCTTGCAGCTACAATCAATTGGTTTAATTCTTTATGTGCATGCCCTCCCCTTTCAGCTCCTCCCGGAACATCATAAAGGTAGTATACACGCTTTACATCAAATGGAATATCTAATTTGCCTTCAATAGCTGTAAGATTGCCCGACCGGTTATGAACTTTATTCAATTCAATTATACAGCAATTATATATAGATGATTTTGTTATCATTTTACAAAAGTTAAGAATTCGTTAAAGTCCCTGATGTAATCATTTTCATTATAAGATGTAGAAACCAAAATTAATGCAAGGGAATTGGTTGAGAAATTCTCAAGTCTGCGAAAGTGTAATTTTGATACATATAATCCATAATAAGAACGGTTAAGCGAAAATTTCATCTCCTCTTTCCCATTGTGCAAAATAATATCGAAACTCCCCGACAGAGCAACAATAAATTCTTCAGATTCTTTAAAAGCATGACTTCCCCGATATTCTCCGCCTGGTACATCATAAATCCAATATATACGCTTTATTTTAAATGGGATATGGGTCTCTTCCTCGATAATAGAAAGATTACCTCTGTCATCAAGGATTTTTGGAAGATTAATCAATCTAATCATAAATTGTTTATCAGGTAAATTACCAATGCCGCGATTTTAAAGTATTCATGACTTTTTTTGATTTATAAACCAAATCATAATATTAATAAAAAGGTAACTAATCAGTTTCTTTTATAATCGGCGATGACATTTAAAGCTTGTAACATATTTTGATTGTTTTTTATGGCAGTGTCAATAATGGATCTCAGGATAGCGAAGTTTTCAGCAGCACTCAATATTTTTCCCTCGTTGACCCATAATGAAAAAACCTTATCTCCCGGACATGCTTTCGCTCCGTCAGTCCTGAGAAACAAAAGGAGAAAGGAGAAAGGCAAAAGGAGAAAGACGTTGAGCGTGGAGCGGTGAGCGTAGAGATTTGAGTGATGAGTGATGAGTGATGAGTGATGAGGTGAGCAGGAACTTAAGACAAAAGACAAAAGACAAAAGTTAAAAGAAGTGTAGAGAGTAGAGCGATGAGCGTAGAGATGTGAGATGTGAGAGGTAATCGGTTAGGGTTTCAGAGCCTTCGGCTGTTTCAGAGTTTGTTCTATTTTGTCCAGTTTTCTATTCTCAAACCAGCTATTCTCTCGAATTCTCTCACATTATTAGTCACTAAAATTACATCAAGACTCTTTGCATGAGAAGCAATTAGTATATCCAAAGGTCCAATTGGAAGCCCTTTTTTCTCTAATTCCGCACGAATTTTTCCGTATTCAACAGTTGCTTCATAACCATAATCAATAATCTCAATTGGAGTCAAGAATTTCTCCAATGCTTCTCTGTTTTTCTCAGAGTTTGAACTTTTCTCGATGCCGTATTGCAATTCTGCCAATGTTATTGAAGAAATCCCAACATCACCAATAGTCAGGTTTTTGAATTTCTCAAAAACTTCAGTAGGTTTTTTCTTGATGATGTATATGCAGATATTCGTGTCAAGCAAGTATTCCATTAGTCGAATGAATCTCTTTGTTGTTGAATTGGTTGGTTTCTTTCGTCCATAAAATCTGACGTGAATGAGTCTGTACTTGCAAACAAGTTGTGCCAAGGGCTATGGTATGGAATAACATAAAGGGTATTACCAACTTTTTTGAGGTAAACTTTGTCATCGTTTATCCTCATTTTCTTTGGAATCCTGATGGCTTGCGCTCCTTTATTGTTTTTAATTTCAATTGTTTCGATTCCCATGTTCAAAGTAATTTAGAATTCAAAGTTAATTAAAATACTTCTGATTGTACTTTTTCAAA
>Ga0209429_10001879_pt1 | contig 12677 bp, 21 predicted proteins | sample BarGraNGADG00212_3_FD_184493 | JGI IMG/M metagenome (GOLD analysis project Ga0209429, IMG submission 184493) | Arctic peat soil microbial communities from Barrow, Alaska - Barrow Graham LP Ref core NGADG0004-212 (SPAdes) (version 2) | ecosystem: Environmental > Terrestrial > Soil > Wetlands >... | reverse complement strand
AAAACGAATTGATTGATATTTTAAAAAGGAGGCATTATGCTATGATGTCTGAAAGAGCAGAGGATATTAATGCAGGCGAATTTAAAACTCAAAACAATAGAGCCGGTAATACTGAATTTGTAGATCATACACTTGTAGTGGGGACATTAAGACAAGGATTTAAATACTATGCAGCATTAACTGATCCAATGGCTAAAGCCATATTTATTATGTTCATGATTTCTGAAGTCCATCCATTTACAGACGGTAATGGCAGAATTTCAAGGATTATGGGTGATGCCGAATTATTCAAAAGCGGTTTATCGAGAATCATAGTTCCAACTGTATTTAGAGAGGACTATATCGGTTCTCTGAAGAGATTTACAAATAGAAAAGATCCTGATGCTTTCATTCGGGTAATGGATAAACTTCAACATTTCTCAAAAAATATTTTTGGTGAAAACTTTGAAGAACTCAACAATTACATAAAGGCGACAAATGCATACAAAGAGCCAACAGAAGGGATGTTGAATATTATTGATCGTTTGATGCCAGATAGTGCATTGGATGATATAATACGCGAATGATTTTCGATAAAATTTTGCATCTTGCTTTTTATAATCGATAAAACTTTGCAAATCCTGTTGATTTGTCTTTTTAAATGGAAGTTTTTTGCATAAAATCGTGTTGTTATAAATGTGTACTCCAGCTCCACATTACCAACATTCGGAAATAGGATACAATTACAGGATGAGTACTTGTAGTTTAACTATTAATTTAATAGCTTATCCCAAATGGATTTTATAGAAATGATCAAGATAATGCCGGCAGCCATTATTGGTTTGACAGTGCATGAGTTCTCACACGCCTATATGGCCTTCCGTTTGGGCGATCATACGGCAAAAGACCAGGGACGGTTAACACTGAATCCATTGAAGCATATTGACTGGATGGGCTTTTTCCTAATCGTCATTGCGGGATTTGGATGGGCAAAACCGGTGAGTTTTAATCCGGATAATCTGAAACATAAACATCGGGATGAAATTCTGATTTCCATTGCCGGTCCGTTCTCCAATCTGGTAATAGCACTCCTTTTCTTTATGGTGGCTCGTGTTCTGTTTGTTTTCGAATTCTTCAACAGATGAATTTATATAAATACGGTACCCTGGCCTTGCTCATCCTTATTATTGCTGAGAATAGCTTGAATGTTAACATCTTGCATTTATCTGAAATGATAAACACAATCTCCTCCTTCTTTATTGGGTTAATGGGTTTTCATTAACCATCAACGGAAAAGGTTACAGATCTTTTGATTTACAATATACTGAAGTGGCTTTTTGCTAATCAAAGCACGGCAGCAACCTTACGTATTTGTTCAAGTCGTTTGGCAAACGATTTGTCCTTTTTGGCTGTCTGCATAGTGTAGCGTGTTTGCATTTTTATCCAAAATTCGGCATCAATGTCCAATGCGGCTTCAACGAGCATTGCAAATGGTGCATTGACAGCTCTCTTTGCATTTACTATTTCATTGAGTAGCGTATATTGCACGCCTATCTGTGCGGCAAATTTACGTTGTGAAATGCCTCGGGACTCCAATTCTTCTTTAGCACTTCACCGGGATGCGTGGGATAAGCCGGTTCAATATTGTTTGCAATCATATCGGGGGCAATGCCTGGAATGGTAATCATAGCTGTTTTATTTATAATGATGAATTTATATAAATACGGTACCCTGGAATGGTTACATATCAAGCATCGAAAGCCCGCGATATTCGACATGGTAATCTTTCAGCTTGCAGACCAATGAGGTTGCTTTCTGCTTCAATTCTTCCAAGTTGATATTACCAGCTTGACGTTTTACTTCAGCTATGATGAGGCGTTTTTCATAATCATTCACTGCCACAATATCAATCTCATTGAGATTAGCCTTCTCCCAATAGGTGCCAATAGCAGAGAAATTGTCTTCGGTAAGCATCTTTTCAATAAAATACTTTTCGAGTAGGGCGCCACTATACATGGTGTAATCTCTCAAGACTATTTTCTTGACATATTCTAATTGCCCAGTTTCAATGGCTCCACGGTATTTGTATATAAATCGGAACCAGAAGCTAAGGAAATTATCGTTCATTTTATATTTCACCGAGCGGGTATTGGGTTTTGATAATATAGGGCGTACTTTGCTAATGATGCCAAAGTCGTTTTCAAGTCGATCTAAAAATCCACCTATTTGCATTTCTAAAATGGATTCCATCTCTACTCTCGAAGTTTTTGAAGAGGCTATTAGCGACAAAATGGAAAAATAATTTCCGTAATCTTTGCCAAATTCATCAATTAGCACATTTTTACCTTCGTCCAGAAAGTTTGAGTTATCTGAGAATATTTCGTCCAAAATCGCATCCAAGGTATAAGCTTCGGCTTCTATGAGTAGTTCAACATATTTGGCAACTCCACCTGTAATCATATAGAATGCCAACAGGTCTTCGGAGGTATAGGCGGGATGATGCTCTGCCAGTATTTCTTTTAGGGTTGTTATACTGAATGATTTGAGATGTATTCTTTGGGTTGCCCGTCCAAAAAGAGGTTCTTTTGAGTTTTCAAAGATTTTATTCATCAATGAGTAGATGGAACCGCAAAGAATGAGGTTTATTTTGCTGCCCCCTTTTTTTGTGTCCCAGATATTTTGCATGTCGCTGTAAATAGATGGGTTGGTGGATAGAAATTCTTGGAATTCATCAATTAGGAGCGTGAAATGTCTGGTTTGCGACAGTTCCATGAGGTAACCAAAAAGATCTTTGAAGGTTTTGAAGCTGCCAAAAAGCTCAACGCCTAATTTGAATTGTACTTCTTCTAGGAGTTCACTTACAAGCAGTGCTTCGTTTTTTTTTGCGATAAACATATAAACACAGGTTTCATTCGCGGTGGCTTTTATTAAAAGGCTTGTTTTGCCAATTCTTCTTCGACCTACCACAAAAGTCATTTGGGCGCTTTTTTGCGAACGTAACTCAATTTTTTGTAAAAGAGCCAACTCTTTTTCCCGATTGTAAAATTTCATAATAAAGGTTTTCTTATTATCGAAATGGTTATTACCGTAATGAGCATTGCGATAATGCAAATATAGGGCTTTTTTGTAATATAACTGTATATTTCAAAAATTCAACCATCAAGTCATTATTCGAGTGTAGATTTTACTTGAAAAGTACACACCCATTTTACTTGAAAAGTACACTGTTTATCATTGAGAAAAGAGTATTTGTTTAGACCTGCTCACTCGCTTGTTCGGCAAGCCTCACTGCGCTCTCTCGCAGGGCTGACCTCTTCTCTTTTTCTTCGATTACCTGTACAGTTTTCAGTTAAATTTGCTGTACACTTTTGAATTAAATTTTACAGGACTGATCGAAATGGCAATGCTTGGTAAACCAACAAGTGGAAATCAAAAATATAGATTGACAGCATTGGGTAAAAAACTAAAAGAAAAGTTAGAAGGTCAAGCTTGTTGAAGCACCGTATTCAAAATGGATTTTATAGAAATGATCAAGATCATGCCGGCAGCCATTATTGGTTTGACGGTGCATGAGTTCTCACACGCCTATGTGGCCTTCCGTTTGGGCGATCATACGGCAAAAGACCAGGGACGGTTGACGCTGAACCCATTGAAGCATATTGACTGGATGGGCTTTTTCCTCATAGTCATTGCCGGATTTGGATGGGCAAAACCGGTGAGTTTTAATCCTGATAATTTGAAACATAAACATCGGGATGAAATTCTGATTTCCATTGCCGGTCCGTTATCCAATCTGGTAATAGCACTCCTTTTCTTTATGGTGGCCCGTGTTCTGTTTGTTTTCGAATTCTTCAACAGTACCGGTTTCGGTCTGGGCACGATCAATCTAATGGTTGTTTGGGGAGTAATCAACATTAGTTTGTTTATTTTCAATCTGATTCCGCTGCCTCCGCTCGATGGTTTTCATCCCCAGGCTGATGATGAATTTATATAAATACGGTACCCTGGCCTTGCTCATCCTTATTATTGCTGAAAATAGTCTGAATGTGAACATCTTGCATTTATCGGAAATGATAAACACAATCTCCTCCTTCTTTATTGGGTTAATGGGTTTTCATTAACCATCAACGGAAATGGTTACATATCTTTTGATTTACAGTATACTGAAGTGGCTTTTTGCTAATCAAAGCACGGCAGCAACCTTACGTATTTGTTCAAGTCGTTTGGCAAACGATTTGTCCTTTTTGGCTGTCTGCATAGTGTAGCGTGTTTGCATTTTTATCCAAAATTCGGCATCAATGTCCAATGCGGCTTCAACGAGCATTGCAAATGGTGCATTGACAGCTCTCTTTGCATTTACTATTTCATTGAGTAGCGTATATTGCACGCCTATCTGTGCGGCAAATTTACGTTGTGAAATGCCTCGGGACTCCAATTCTTCTTTTAGCACTTCACCGGGATGCGTGGGATAAGCCGGTTCAATATTGTTTGCAATCATATCGGGGGCAATGCCTGGAATGGTAATCATAGCTGTTTTATTTATAATGGTTTGACAATTCTAAAATGCTGCAAACGGTAACCAATGGTTCAATGCCGTTGTCTTTTACCGTAAATTCAATACGATACTGTTTGTTTACCCTGATGGATGAAATGTCCGCCTTGTCGCCTCTCAATACTTCGTAATTTAAAGAATGGATGTTGTATAAAACTTCAATACTTTTTGCACCAAGCAATATATCGATGCAACGCTGGTACTTCCGTACGATATCAGGTTGAAAGCGGTGTTTTTTATCCACAGTCTTGCCTGTTTTATACAGGTCGCGCAAGTATTCTTTTTCAAAGGTAACATCCATATTCTATTGATTGATGTAGCAAAGATCGTTTTTATTTTTATATTCACAAAAAAGTGAACTATTTTTTTTATATATCTTCCATTGGTAGGTCTTGGCGTGGTCAATCTAATTGTTGTTTGGGGAGTAATCAACATTAGTTTGTTTATTTTCAATCTGATTCCACTGCCTCCGCTCAATGGTTCTCATCCCCAGGCTGATGTTGAATTTATATAAATACGGCACCCTAACCTTGCTCGTCCTTATTATTGCTGAAAATAGCTTGAATGTTAACATCTTGCATTTATCAGAAATGATAAACACCATCTCCTCCTTCTTTATTGGGTTAATGGGTTTTCATTAAACATCAATGAGAGTGGTTACCAATGATTTATGGATTAACCTTGATTGAGTAACAATTTATCAACATCGATAATGATAAATATTTTGTAGATGATATTTTAAAAAGAACAATTGTCAAGTGATTTTTTAAATTGCAATTTGTTGAAATTTCTTTTAATCATACTAAAACCTCCAGTTTGGTCATTGACACCATCAGTAAAGCTCCCAAATGGGGTTTAAGCGGGCTCAAAATTGGCCTGGATTATGATTATGTATGATAATGTCTTATACATTGTTGGTAATGGCTTTGATTTACATCATGAAGTCAAATCGTCGTTTTATGAATTTCGGGATTATTTGAAGAAACATGATTACAAGCTTTTTGATCGGTATGAGAGGTATTGTAATTATAACAATCTTTGGAGTAATTTCGAAACCAGTTTGGCTTTTATTTGCCGAGATATGGCATTGGCTTTAGGAGAGCCCTTCATTCCTCAGACCAACAAAGGAGATGATGACTTACAGATTGCGGATAGTCTGATGGCTGGTGACTTTGCAGGAGGTGAACTTTATGAGATGTTGAATAATCTTAAGCGAAATCTTCATCTTTGGATCTCAAATGTTCATGCCTCAAGATGTTATTCAGTTCATAAAATCCGGATGGATTATGAAGCTCGTTCAGAATATGGCATTCCAAGGGAAAATATAAAATATATTCATGGTTCCTGTATTGAGCCTAGGACTCATCTGATTGTGGGACACGGTGAAGATAATCAAGAAGTTTTTGATGATTGGGTTGCATCCAAGAAAAAGGGGACAAGATTCCATCGGACTGACTTTTCTCATCAAGTACTATTCAGTAGTAGAAGCTTGTTACCTGAATATGAAATGCTGTCGGATTCCGTTGATGATTACTATAATGAAGCAAAGAAAAATACGGAAAAGATAATTTGTGAGAATGGTGATTATTTTACTTCTTTGACCGATATAAAATATATTTATGTATTGGGTCATTCATTATCGAAAGTGGATTTGCCTTACTTCCGTAAAATTCACGAACAAAATAATGCTGTATGGTATGTAAGTTACCTTGATTTAGATGATAAGGAGGGATTCATGAAAATACTCAACGATATCGGGATACCTTTGGATCAGATCAAAATGGTTCAAATAAAGGATATGCTTCAGACTGTTTGATAGGAAATAAAAAATGTTGCAATATTTGCATAAGTGCAAAATAGGCGGTAATTTTAGTACATATATGATCGCATACATATACGAATAAAAATAGGATCAATGGGAACAATATCAAAAATAAAAAAAACATCTGTGAAGACGCATTCTGTATCAAAAAATAAACGGACTGGGTTGAGTAATGTATTGAATATAACAGAAGAAGACAGTTTACGTACAGGCATTAAGAAGCATGGTCGTGATGCGTTTAATGTGGCGCGATCCAAGGGGGTTACTGTAACAGTATTGGAAGGAATAAATATTTGTAAAATTTCTCCAGATGGGGAAAAAACTGTTTTGACCCAAATAAGTAAATCCGGTGTAAAGGCGACACGCCGATCTTTTAAAATCGAATAATTGTGAGTAAAAGGTTAAGGATTTTCGCCGGACCAAATGGTTCAGGAAAATCCACGTTGGTTGATTTGATTTCAAATTTGAAAATAAATCTTGGTGTCTATGTAAATGCTGATGAAATCAACAAAACATTAATCGAAAACAATAGCATAGATTTTGGAAAATACGGTCTTCAACTTGATTTTGAATATTTGACAGAATCTTTAAAAAAGACTTCATTCTATACATTGGGGGAGGGACTTGAAATAATAAGATCATTATCTTTCCATAATGTTAACTGTTTAAATATTATAAAAGAAGTCGAAACTGAAAAGTTTTCTTCCTTTTTAGCGGATTACATCCGTTTTCAATTATTGAAAGACAACTGTGAAAGAATTTCGTTTGAGACTGTCATGTCACATCCATCAAAATTGGATTTTATAAAAACAGCAAAAGCTAATGGGTACAAAGTTTATTTGTATTTTGTTTCGTTAGAAGATCCAAGAATGAATGTAGAACGTGTTAATGCCAGAGTACAGCTGGGTGGACATGATGTACCTGAAGATAAAATTATTAGTCGATACGAACGAACTATGGAGTTACTGTTGGACACAATTAAATTAGTGGATTGTGCTTACTTTTTTGACAACAGTTCAGAAAGAATGCGATTTTTTGCTAAATATCAAAACAAAGAAGTTTTGTACGAAGATGAGTTTATTCCTGTGTGGTTCAATGATTACGTTGAAAATAAATACTCTAAATAAATTATGTCATGATTCAGACAATCAGCAAACTGGAGGAAATTAAAGCAAAATTGAGAATGGAAAACGAGGTGGTTTTTCTCAACCAAGAAGAGCATATTCTTGCTGTTTCGGAAATGAATAAACGGCTGGAAATATTTAGAAGGGACTCTCTAAAAAAAGAAAAGAATTCGCAAATTTCTGCGGCATCTGTCATCTTGACAGCTTAGCTTTAATGGTACGCTGTAATAATAAATTTTCAAAGCCTCGACTAACTGTTGGGGCTTTTTATGTTTTACAAGTTTAAAATTTAATTCAAAAGTGTACAGTTTTCAATTAAAATACTGTACACTTTTCAGTTGTAATTTACAATGCGGAAGTTGATGGGAATGATTTTTTCCCGGGTGAGTATCAGAAAAATTATACTTGGGTAGCTGACAAACGCGACCCTCAGGCAATTGTAGACGGACTTCGTTCGGGAAACTCCTACGTTGTAATGGGTGACTTGATAGATTCACTCAATTTTAACATCGGGGATTCGACGATGGGAAAGGTGTTCGTTACCGATAATGATTCCATTACGATTTCTATAGTCATTCATGATCCTGTTGGAAAAAACAACAACGTATATAGTAATTACGACAGTCCGATGTTGGATCATGTGGACCTTATTGCTGGAATCGTTTCCGGTTACAAAGATTCTACAGATAGGGAAGGTTATACAAGTGAACAAGTGAGTACCACGAGGGTAATCGCGCGTTTTTCCGGCAGGGTTGAAGTGGATTCGACGAACATTGCCACGCTGGTTTGGAATGATAAATGGGATGGTTGGAAGGAAATAAAGTACAAAGTAGCCATTCTTCCTGGGGAAACGGATCAATATGGTAATCCACTGGAAGATGTAGAGGGTTTGAATTCAGCCGCTGTTGCGTTTTCCGATCTTTGGTTTTATTCAAATCCGGTTTATGTGGAGCGTCTACAGACCGTTTCTACGAAACTGGTAACGGCAAAACAATGGGATGCCTTGATTGAACCGTCAGTTCGAAGCCTTTTGATTTCTTTCAAAAAACCGTATACAGGGTTGTTGGAGGTGTTTGATTCGGCAGGAAAACGGGTAATTAGGAGACAAGTTACGAATGAATCGAGTTTTCAGACTTCTGTAATGAATTTCCCTGTTGGTGTATATTCCATATTGATTGCTGGTTGCTCACAAAAGGTTTGTATAAAAAATAATTTTTATAATTGATTTCAATCTAAATAGAAATACAGTATCTTTGTGGTGTAAATAAATGACAAAGAAAATGGAAACAAATAAAACAACAAAAAAAGTAATAGCTCCAAAAAAAGAGACTTCAACACATAAGAAAAGGGTTTCAAAAGCATGGAAAGCCGCTTTGAAATATCAAGGAAGTGTTGAGATAGTGGATATGGATGCCTTATTCAAACCTATTTGTTTCTGATATGCGTTATCTGCTTGATACAAATATATTTATATTTTTAGTTAATGATACGCATTCTCTGAGTAATGATGTAAGTGTTATTTTAAAAGATTATTCCAATACATTATACCTAAGTGTTGAGAGTATTAAAGAACTTATAGTTTTGATTCGAAACAAAAAGGTGAAGTTTAAGCAATGGAAATCACCAGTTCAAATGATTGAGGCCATTGAACATGAATTTGGCATATATTCACTTATGCCCGTTTAGAAATCAATGAGGCGCAAGGACACAAAGATCCATCTGATCATATCATTATATCACAGGCAATTACAGAAAAAATGCCACTTATAAGTAGTGATAAAAAATTTCAATTCTACACAAAACAGAAGTTGGATTTTATCAATAACTTCAGATAGCAGGATCGGTTGGAAAGATGGAATACTGGAACGTTACTTATCGTTCGGATTGCCAAAAAGGTCGGTCTTAAAGAACCTGAGTTTGAGGATGACGATGAATTCAAGATTGTCATATATCGTAAAGCTTATCTTTCCGAAGCTACCCCCGAAGCTACCCCCGAAGTTGAAAGGTTAATTAGGGTTATGGATGGTGAAAAAGGACGGTTGGAATTGCAATTGCTATTAGCTCTAAAAGATGAGAAGTATTTTAGAAATAACTTTAAGCAAAAAGCACTTGACTTGGGACTGATCGAAATGACAATTCCTGGTAAACCAACAAGTGGAAATCAAAAATATAGACTGACAGCATTGGGTAAAAAACTAAAAGAAAAGTTAGAAGGTCAAGCTCGTTAGAACACCGTATTCCAAATGGATTTTATAGAAATGATCAAGATCATGCCGGCAGCCATTATTGGTTTGACGGTGCATGAGTTCTCACACGCCTATATGGCCTTCCGTTTGGGCGATCATACGGCAAAAGACCAAGGACGGTTGACGCTGAACCCATTGAAGCATATTGACTGGATGGGCTTTTTCCTCATCGTCATTGCGGGATTTGGATGGGCAAAACCGGTGAGTTTTAATCGAAATCTTGATTTCCATTGCCGGTCCGTTCTCCAATCTGGTAATAGCCCTCCTTTTCTTTATGGTGGCTCGTGTTCTGTTTTTTTTCGAATTCTTCAACAGTACCGGTTTCGGTCTGGGTACGATCAATCTAATTGTTGTTTGGGGAGTAATCAACATTAGTTTGTTTATTTTCAATCTGATTCCGCTGCCTCCGCTCGATGGTTCTCATCCCCAGGCTGATGATGAATTTATATAAATACGGCACCCTAGCCTTGCTCGTCCTTATTATTGCTGAAAATAGTTTGAATGTTAACATCTTGCATTTATCGGAAATGATAAACACCATCTCCTCCTTCTTTATTGGGTTAATGGGTTTTCATTAACCATCAACGGGGTGGTTTTATTCCGACATTTTCTTATATTTGCACGAACAACGTGTCAATTATGTGATTTCAAACACATTTATTACACATAAAATGTGAAATATGGAGTTTACCAGAGATTTACTGAAGGACTTGATAAAGTGGAAAGAGGACAGCAGGCGGAAGCCATTGCTTCTTCATGGAGCAAGGCAAGTTGGCAAAACGTGGCTACTTAAACATTTCGGACAGATTGCTTTTCAGGATGTCGCTTATTTCAATTTTGATGAGCAGCCGGATGTGGCCGGTCTTTTCGAAACGGATAAAGATCCGAATCGTATCATCAAACAATTGTCTTATTTGTATGGACAAAGCATCAACCCGCAAACTACGCTGATCATCTTTGATGAAATTCAGGAATGTAAAGCGGCGTTGAATGCGCTGAAATATTTTTGCGAACAAACGCCCGAATATGCCATCGCATGTGCCGGATCATTATTGGGGGTAAGCATGGCCAGGGGCGGATCTTTTCCCGTTGGAAAGGTTAATCATCTGTATTTATACCCCTTGACGTTTGCTGAATTTTTGTTGGTTGCGGATAGATCGATGTACGATTATCTGAATGACCTGGTATTGATAGAACCGTTGCCGGAAGTGTTTTTCCATAAAATTCAAGAGCAGTTTTATTCGTATATGATATGCGGTGGAATGCCGTCAGCTGCTTACGAAATGGTGGAGACGCACGATGTGACAAGGGTGGACACGGCCCTACTGGAGGTTTTGAATGATTATCGGCTGGATTTCTCAAAACATGCTGACCCGGCGCTCATTCCTCGTATCACCCATGTTTGGGACTCCATGCCGTCTCAGCTTTCAAAAGAAAACAGGAAATTTATCTTTCAATTGGTGCGACCTGGTGCTAGAGCCAGAGAATATGAGGATGCCATTCTTTGGTTGGAACAATCGGGACTAATTTATCTGACTAGGTTGAATAAGGAGCCTAAAATCCCCTTAAGTGCTTATGATGACTTGAGCGTTTTCAAACTTTATCTTTCGGATATTGGCTTGCTGCGCCGACTGGCAAAATTGCCTGCAGCGTCATTGCTCTCCAAGACCTCTGGTTTCGTCGAATTCAAGGGTGCTTTGGCCGAAAATTATGTACTTCAAAGTCTCAAAACGCAATTTGAAGTTCCCTTGAGGTTTTGGACGTCCGATCGATCGGCTGAAGTTGATTTTATTATTCAGGTGGGTTCAACGGTATTGCCCATTGAGGTCAAGTCTGGTACGAATGTACGTGGAAAGAGTTTGCAACTATATCAATCGAAGTTTGAGCCTAAATACCGCATCCGATATTCGGGGCTCAATCTTTCAAGAGATGCCAACCTGCTGAATATCCCTTTGTTTATGAGTGATTTTACGAAGAAGTTCATTATATGACATCACCACCGCGCAAGGTGATCATCAATGTATAAAGCAAGTTGTTGTCGATAAAAGATACTTGATGCGTGTTGATGTACCACAAAGCAGTCATGACGACCATGCTATAGCCTCCAGTTAGGCCATTGAAGCCATCCATAAAGTTAGTAGTATTTTTCAATTGTTGATGTTGTAGGAATTTTAATAGATCAACCCCATTTTCAAGGAGCCAGAAATTATTGGAAAGTATTGAAAAGTCGACTTCTTAAAGAGGGTAATGGCCAGATCGGATGTAGAAATCAGGGAGGTTCTTCCCGAAGGCATCGATCGGACGGAAGAATCCTACAAGCGTGAAATCCTGAAACTCCGCATAGAGAACGAACGTTTAAAAAAAAACTATACAGTGATTAGAAACTCATGTTGCGAATGATGGGAGTGAAATCATACAAAAATAGGGAGTGAAGTATCGCGAAAACTGGGAGTGTATTCTTTTTTCATTACTTTTGCTGACAGAACACTCTAACAAATTACTGCAATGGATCAAAACAAATATCTTCCAAGAATTTCTGATAGTATCCTAAAAAGCCATCTCGAAGCAATGGGCGCTGTTCTTATTGAAGGTGCGAAATGGTGTGGAAAGACGAGCACTGCCCGCCAGATGGCCGGTAGTACTTTGATGCTTCAAGATCCTGACCAACAGGAAAAGTACAAAATCGCTACCCAAACAAAACCTTCTTTGCTTTTACGTGGAGACACTCCACGTTTGCTTGACGAATGGCAAATGTATCCGGTTCTTTGGGATGCTGTGCGTTTTGCTGTGGATCAGCGCGGAGAGGTCGGGCAATTCATTCTCACAGGCTCTACAGTGCCAACGGATGGTGCAACAATGCATACGGGTACTGGACGAATCACTCGTATGCTGATGCATCCAATGTCATTATATGAGTCCGGTGATTCAACCGGTGAGATCAGTTTAAGAAATCT
>Ga0209429_10001878_pt1 | contig 12677 bp, 12 predicted proteins | sample BarGraNGADG00212_3_FD_184493 | JGI IMG/M metagenome (GOLD analysis project Ga0209429, IMG submission 184493) | Arctic peat soil microbial communities from Barrow, Alaska - Barrow Graham LP Ref core NGADG0004-212 (SPAdes) (version 2) | ecosystem: Environmental > Terrestrial > Soil > Wetlands >... | reverse complement strand
TTATGAGTTGCGCGGCAGGGCCGTATGTATCAAACGGGCAAGTACTTAGAGAACTGACTGGTAGTATTGGAACGTTCTTTACTCCCGATAGCGCGGCGACGTTTGCCGTAGCAACGGTACCCGATCCCCCGTATTTCTTAGACCACCTAACCGACGACACGGTTTTCGCTCTGCGGTTTTATATGACCGCACACTGGGAAATGTTGGCGTGGGTTAAGGTTGATACTGAAAAGATAGCATTATCGGTTGATAATATGGAAGAAGAAACGGTTTCGTTTCAGGGATGCGCAGATAACGAAGGCCGAGTATGTACGTTAATATCGACGGCTTAAATAACTAGATACCTAAATAGAAAAGAGTGGTATACTTTGGTAAAAGATGAAGTAGGAGTAGGGAACGCGCCTATGGCGCTACGGGATAGGATTCTAAACGCAAACGATACGCGCGAAGAGATAGTCGACGTGCGCGAATGGGGCTGGGGTTCAGTACTTTGTAGAAACCTTACCGGCCTCGAGCGTGCCGCGCTATCCAAACTCGCAACGTTTAGGGTTAGCGGTCAGATGACAAGTAAACAAACCGCAGTAGATACGGTTATACTTGGTGCATACGACCCCGATACTAAACAGAAGTTGTTTAAAGAAACCGACCGGGACTTACTCTTAACGCATAATACCGCGCCGGTAGATAAACTCGCGACCGTAATAAACGAGCTATCCGGCTTAGGGATGGAATCGGAAGACGATATAAAAAAGCCTTAACCGACGATGCGTTTCGTAAGGCGTGTTTCTCTATGTCGCGGCACGTATTCCATATGCCGGTTAGGGAAATGCTGAGTAGGATAGATAGTTATGAACTAAGCGAATGGTTCGTATTCTTCTCGATGGAAGAGAAAGAACGCGCCAAGGAAGATAAGAAGCGCGAGGCGGAATCGAAATCGGCGAATAGCGGTGATAACAGGATAAACCCCGCTATACCCCCCACGTTTTGATACTAAGATATTAGGTAATAGGTGAATTATGGCGGATACTGTCGCAGAACTTATGGTTAAAATCGGAGGGGACGCTTCCGGTTTAGATAACGCACTTAAAGGCGTCAAAGGTTCTGTTGATGGGTTAGCTAGTGGTATGAAAACCGTCGGGGTGGGGCTTACTGCCGCCGTCACCGTCCCCCTGGTAGCTATCGGCGCCGCCGCTATGAAGGCGTCCAGCGATGTTAATGGGGCGTATCGTGAAATACAGCGCCAGACGGGGGCCACGGGCGCAGAGATGGATAAACTTAAAGCCACTTTTAAAGACGTGTTTTCTACCGTACCGGCGTCTGCTGCCGATGTAGCTACCGCGCTATCTATGATATCGCAAGCGGTAGATGTTACCCAGCAAGATACGGGTGATTTAGCAACGGAGTTTTTAAATTTATCGCGTATAACGGGTACAGACCTAACCACTAATATAAAACAGGCGACTGAGTCGTTTAACGCGTGGGGCCTGATGGGCGAGGAGATGCAAAGTAACCTCGACGGCCTTTATGTTATCTTTCAAAATACCGGCGTAGCCGTATCGGATTTAGCAGATATAACCGCACGGGCGGCGGGGCCTGCGCAAGCGGCGGGGCTTAGTTATGAGGAAACGGCTATTATGGTCGGACAATTGGGGGCCGCCGGCGTTCCGACGAAGCAGGTAATATCGACGCTAAACGCAGTAATCAAAGACTCAACAACGAATAATCGGAGTGCGGCTGTCGAATGGCAGAGCCTAGTCGATAAGTTTAAAGACCCATCTTATAAGGCTACCGCCGACGATATGAAGATACTGGGTAATAATACCGCTTCATTCGCGGCGGCGGCTAAACGGGGGGATTTAGATTTTGCCCCACTACTCGCTAAAATAAAAGAATCGCCCGACGCTATTAATGAGATGGCGACTAAGACGGGCACATTAAGCGATAGTTTAACGTTACTTAAAAACCGCCTGACGCTTGCTTTAGAACCCTTAGGTACTGCCATATTTGGGGTTACTAAGGATATCGTTAAAGATGTGACCCCCGCCATGGACATCATTGAGAACTTGGGTAAGGCGTTTGATAAATTACCCGACCCCGTAAAGAAGGCAACGGTTGTATTAGGTGCACTCGCGGCAAGTTCCGGGCCAGTCATAACGGCGGGAGGAAGTATCGCTTCGATGTTAATGCCTCTAGCGGTTAATTTCGGTTCGATAGCATCGGCAGTAATCCCACTTGCGCCACTGTTTGTGGTCTTAGGGGTTGGTATGGCGGGGGTTCTAGCAGTAGTCGGCCCGATGGTGGCGGGTTTTGCTATTGCGGTTGTATCCTCATCCACATTGCGCGGTGTTCTCGGCACACTCGGAACGGCATTTTCTACGTTAGGTGGCCATATCATGACTGCGATAGGGGATCTAACGGCTGGTAATTTACAGGGTGCGCTTGACGAGATAACGAAAGGTATCCGGGAGTTTGTCAATACACTTAAAACGATAAACTGGGCGGACGTTGGAAATACAATCAAAAACGAGATTATACAATCACTCACAAACTCGCAAAGCGAATTTAACCAAGTCGCGAACCAGATAGCAACGTGGATAACAAGCATTCACTGGGAAACGGTAGGGCAAACGTTAGGGCAGGCGCTTGTCGGTGGGATACAACTATTCTTAAATTCGAGTACGATATCCCTTGACTCGTTACTTGGTGGCGCCGGCGGCGGTGGAGACTTAACATCCTCGATGATATCAGGCACGTCCAACTCCGCTGTTAAGGCACCTACTACGGGGTGGCAAAATTTAATCGCGTCCGCGAAAGCTGCGTTTGACGCATTTAAAAAAGGATTCACAGAGGCCGCATCTGCATATTTTAATGGGCCAGAGTTCCAGAAGGATTTAGACGCGGCGGTAGGCGTATCCCTAAATATCACGAAAGACGTAATTCTTACTGTTGGCGCGGTCATTATAAAGGGGTTAGATACTGCGATAGCTTCCGCGATGGCGGGTTCTAGCAAAGACAAAAGCGGACCCGGCGGGACGAGTTTGAGTGGCATAATTTTGAATATAGGGTTAATAGCTACACAAATCGGACCCGTAGCGTTTGTAATATATGTTATTCAACAGATTCTAAACTTCTTTGGTATTACACACTTTAGCGACCACTCCGCGAATATGCTCGTTAATTTGGTGGCGGCAGTAGGCGGTGCATGGGATACGATAATGGGCGGGCTCGCAACGCTCAAAGAATGGGCGGGTAAAGTGATTTCATTTACCGCCAACATAATTAAAGCCGGTTGGGACTTCGCTACCGATTTCGTTAGTAAAGCAGTTGATTTTACCGCCAATATACTTAAAGCGGGATGGGACTTCGCCACCGATTTCGTAGGCAAGGTAGTTGACTTTACCGCCAATATACTCAAAGCAGGGTGGGACTTCGCCACCGACTTTGTACCGAAGGCGGTTGACTTCACGGCTAACATTCTTAAAGCCGGTTGGGATTTCGCTACCGATTTCGTTGGTAAATCCGTAGACTTTACCGCCAATATACTCAAAGCAGGGTGGGACTTCGCCACCGATTTCGTAGCTAAAACGGTAGATTGGACAGTTAATATAGCGGCTAGTATCGGTGGCGCAATTCTTGGGGCTGGGCAGTCGTTATGGACCTTACTAACCGGACAAGGTGGAGGGGGTGGCGGCGATAGTAAGACTATGACCGTTAATATGACCAGCGGCTCCGTTAGCGGTAATTTGCTTAATGCGATAAACGTTGCAGCGCCCACAACGTCTATAACAGTTAATCTCCTACAGGGCACATGCGCGTGGTGCCAACAGCTCGGATTATTGGGTGGCGGTCCGGCAACCGCAACTATCACCGTTAATGTAACTGATAACGGAACCGCTCAAAACGTCGTCAACGTTGTAAATAGTATACAAGGTAAAAGCATTACAATCAACGTTTGGGATAATAATACTGCCCAAAACGTGGTTAACGTCGTAAATAGTATACAAGGTAAAAGCATTACAATCAACGTTTGGGATAATAATACTGCTCAGAACGTGGTTAATGTCGTAAACAGCATACAGGGTAAGGACGTTATAATAAACGTCTGGGATAACGGCACGGCCGCCAGTGTCCAGAATACGGTAAATGCCATTGCCGGTAGAGATGTAATTATTAACGTATGGGATAATGGTACCTGCGCCAGCGTGCAGGCCACCATAAATGCTATCCAGGGTAAAACAGTTGATATAATCATAAACGCGCAGGATAACGCAAGCGGAGTGGTAAATTCTATACAGGGCAAAACGGTTTATGTTGATGTAATCTCCCGAACTTCAACACAGCCAGCGGCGGAAGGCATGGTAGTCGGTATGGCCTCGGGGGGGCACGTTACAGCCGGCCCGCAACTGGCACTTATTGGCGAAGCCGGACCCGAAGCGGTTATACCCCAAAAATACTGGGGTGGTGTAGCGCCGTGGGTACTTAACTCATTGCCTAAATATGCGGGCGGTGTAACGACCGGTGGCAGTGGTTTTAACCCCGCTAAAGATAATTATGGTGCTGAGGCGAACACACCGGGGGCGTGGTATAATGAAGGGTCCGGGTCTTGGAAGTATGAAACACTAGAAGAACAGGTAGCATGGTTAAAGTATATCGCCGAACGCGATAATGCGGGTAATGGTTTATTACAACACTGGATCGACCAGTCTAAAGGTGTTTACGCGCAGCATAGCGCGGCACTACAAGCTATAAATAATAAAACATGTACAACGGCGACCGACGGTAATACCGCGGCTATAGCTTCTTCCTGCGCTACAAACTGCACAACAGCGACCGATGGTAATACCGCCGCAATAGCTGGATCGTGTTCGTCTATGGCGACGTCCTGCGCGGCTACCGCAGGGTCGTGTGCGGCAACCGCCGGCTCTTGTGCAGCGACAGCGGGGTCTTGTGCGGCTACCGCGGGGTCGTGCGGTACAACGGCAGGATGTCTAACCTCTAACTGCGCCTCGTATGCATCTGGCGGGTATGTTGATAAACCGCAGTTTGCATTCATAGGTGAACGCGAACACGAGTATATTATCCCTGAGTCTAAGATGGGTGGTTTTGGCGGCGGGCACGACCGATATGACAAGCGTGATAGACACGACCGGAACCGTAAAGGTGATACCTACATACACGTCGAAGGCATCAAAGCGGAAGAGATAGCGCGAGAGATAGCCCGGCAACAGCGTATTAGAGATATTATGATGCTTTAAAGTTGTAATCTAGGAGCGAAATGACGGCAGAAATATTTACGTGGTATGACGCGGACGATACCCCTTTCGTACTTAATAACGGCACGACCTATGATGTCCGGTGGGGGGTCGATGGTAGACTGTGGCCTGAGTATGAGTTTATTACCGATGAACAATACCTAAAGGCAGGCGATCGGGTAAACCTGATTAAGGTAAAACCGCGCACCATAATCCTTCCACTCACCGTATATGGTACATCTGCGGCGGATAAATTAACTAACCTACGCGCCCTTGAATCTGCGTTTGACCCTATGCGCGGCATGGGGCGGTTGGAAGTTACGACCTGTGATTCGCTCGTTAAGAACCTCGATTGTTATTGTTCGGTATGGGACGCGGGTGAAAGCACGGACACAAGTGGTGGCACGTTCTTTATATTCGTTGTAACATTACACGCGCCGTGGCCGTATTGGTATAGCGGAACGGCAAGCACGCATACGTGGACGGTGGCGGGTTGGGGACCCACAAACGTAACAAACGCTGGGTCTACAGACGCATATCCAACGTGGGTTATAACACCTAATGGCACTATCACAACGATTACTCTTACTAATAATACTACTGGTAAAGTTATTTCTCTAACAGGCATGCCCGCCTCAACGGCTGTCGTCACGATAACGACCAAGCCGGGTAGCGAGTCAATTATACGGACTACGGGAGCGAACTACGCTAGTTATATGTCCAATACTTCGAGTATGTGGCCGCTTAAATCCGGTGTTAATAGTATCACGGTAGCGGCGAGTTCCGCACCCACATCGATAGTAGCTACGTATTATCCGCAGTATCACGGAGTCTAATTAGGTAATAAAAAATGGTAGCAACACCTACTATACAATGGGACTTTAGTTGCGAGTCACGTAGCAGCACGGTACAGAACACTATAACCCCCGGAACCTATGATCTTACTAACCACGGCGCTGTTTCTGTTATAAAAGCCCCTACTTATTATTGTCATCTTTTCAACGGAGTTAATACATACCTGGAAGATGGAGCGGTGTTTGCCCTTAGTGCCGCCGATTTTACCATCGAGTTTTTTATTGAAATAGACCGTTTACAAACGAGCTACGGCGCTATAGTAAACCGTGTCGGGGCTGCTGCGACGGGGTGGGGGATATATTATAACACTACTACTAATACGCTTGAATTGTGGGCCGCCGCTGCACACGTCGCTACGACAAAAACTAATTTCACTACGGGTCAGCGCGTTCACGGGATCGTAACGTACCACCACGCGACGACGACAACGAACTGGTATATTGACGGTGATCTTGATAAAACCGCTGTGGCTACATCGCTTACCATTGTAAATACCGATAACCTAACCGTTGGCAGGGATAGCGGGGCAACAACAAACCCGTTTAAAGGCGGCGTATTCTTTATAAGAGTATATAACGGTTCGATACTATCGGCTGCTGACGCACGTACGAGGTATGTAGCAGTCGCGGGGTATTATGCGGAATTCTCGTTTGTTAACACGCCGCTTACCCCCGCGACATATCGCTTATGGGCACGCAACTGGGATTACTCACTCAGACAACCCGTGTGGAAATGGGTTACAATGGATTTATCGCTCAAATATTGCGATATCTCAACCTGCATACTTACTATGCAAACGTCAGATTATCTAGCGGCGTGGTATAGTTCCACCATAACGCCGGGGACCGAGAGGACCTGGATACAAAACTATACAAACGCGGGTGCGGGTGGCGGCAACGTGCGTTACCTGAAAGGGACGGGTATTGTTATCTGGCGTAACGACGACACATACCCAATATTTAACGGTATGATCTCGGGGTTTAAACGGAATAAAAAAGCGGATGGCGAAGATACCTGCGAGATTACCTTTTCGAGTGATGAGCTACTGTTATCGGAACATATAGCGTTCCCGGATATCTTAACAGGGGACAACCAACGTTCTGGCCAGGTAATGCCTAACTCTAATGGGATATGGGGTTATACGGGATACGGCGATGGCGATTGGGGGAGTCAATGGGCTACAGATTACAACGAACTAGCGGACTCGCAAGAAGCGCAGATGAAATATTTTGTGCAGGATCAAATAGGTGTAAATGCCCCCTCGACCGCAACAACTAACCGGAAACTCTCAGTGTTAAAAACGCAACCCTTGTGGAATAGTAGCGATGCCGGGGCCACCGGCGGATATGGTGACGATACGCTTTTATCGGACATACTAGAGTCTATACTTGATTTATGTATATTCTGCGTCGTGCCACAACCGGCCAGCGATGCAACGGTGTATAGTCCAGATAAAGAAATACAGTTCTTTATTCGTTATCTTACCCCGGCGGTTGGTGCGTATTACCTGGAATTCTGCACGCAAACGGCAACAAACACCGCCCAACGACTCGCGTTACCCGCACCCGCGGGCTCAGAAGCGCCGGGTTATCAGGCAAATATAGCTATGGGTGAACATGATAAGCGTTTAACATGCATATTTTCCGAGCAAAGCGGCACCGTGACTGAGATAGATTATGAAGAGTTACGACCGGAACTTAACCAGAGTTTTGTTATAGGGCCAACACCTAACGCGGATAAATACGCAAGTACAAGCACCCCGGACGGAAACGCGGTTATGAACGTTGTTACGGGTGTTGATTTCGGGAACCAAACGGATGTAAAGAACCCGGTTGCTACCAACTGGGATGTGGCCACAACCACGGAAACCGCGGTTACTACCGACGTAGACCACCGATTATACAAACGTGTGACCGGCGACCCCGTTACGTTAAGTCAGGATGTTTACGGTGTTATTGAGGGTACGTTTGAACACTCCACGGGCGAAGGCATGGAGGACGACGATAATACTTCAAAACAAAAAACGTTAATTATGATGAAATTCGCGGGCCGGAGCGATATAAACGAGAAACTTTTTAATATTTATTTCAAAGCAACCGTAAAAGAAAACGACGTTCTTAAAATGAGTCCTGACGATGGAATGCAGAATTATTTTATAGGCGATTATGTGAAGGTTATAACTGAATACGGGAATATCGAGAACCTGGTGCGCGAGATAAATTTAACGGTGGATTCAAACGGCGAGATGTTGGAAACAATCGTCGGCACGCCAATGGCTGCCTATGGTAACTGGTGGGCCGGATCGCTTAGGGCCAAACTTGCACACCACCACGCCAGAAGGACGAGCAGGCACCATTATCACAGGAGTAAATAATAATAATGCCTAAAATATACGTGCTCTGGATAGGGGACGCGTGGACTGAGTATACCAAATTATTGCCCGCGATTAAGGCACTTCGGGATTATCTCACCGCTAACCCAACGCTTGAACCGCAAAGAATCGGTATAAACGTGGTGGATACCGATAAAGGGTATACCACCCAAGCAGTATCCCCTACAACGATAATACGCGGCGTTATGTGGAAGGATGCGGAGGTTCCAACAGAATGGACGGGCGCGCTTGACGCAAACTTCGTAGCCATTCCGCCGATAGGGCTTGTTAATTTACCCATAACGTTTGCATCAATGAGCGTGGCGAAAGGATACACTATAGCAAAATACGAGTGGAGTATCGACGGCGGTGCAACGTGGACGGTAGGGGATAAAGCATACACGCATACGTTCACTACACCAGGGACGTATCAGATCGTCCTTCGTATTACCGACGACGGCGGGGATAAAGATAAGAGTAAAGTTTTGGATTACGTCGTTATTGGGGCTAAAGGGCAGAAGACTAAGGCTAGGGCCAAGAAGGTTAAGGCTAAAAAATGAAACGAGAAATAAAAGAAATAATCGCTATACTGGTTATATTCGGTATAATATTAGCGGGTGTGGCTATCTCGATACCGTTTATTCAGCATTCCCCGGAATGTGTTAATTGTAAGGTTAATAACACTACAGGGCTGGTAATACTAAATGAGTGACGAAGCGGATAATAATGCGGTACCGAGTCACGGCGTTAAGATAGTTAACCGTAATAACCTTAGTTATCGCGTCGCGCAGTTGGAGAAGCAGTTCGCGGAGCGCGATAAGAATACCTGCGCGAAGATAGAGAAATTAGACGAACGGGTAGATGCGCAAAGCGAACGAACGGGCCAATATTATAGCGTCATTACACCTAGTGAGCTAAAAAAGACACTTGAAGACGTGCACTCATGCGTGATGGGGCTTGGGTCGATGGAAGGTAGGTTCAACGAATTTACGACCGACCGCGTTAGGCGGCTCGAAGTAGCGAACGAGAAGATACACACTGTAGAAGATGAGATAAAAGGCGCGGAGAACCGCATTAACGCGAAGGTAGATGCGAATAAAATTAAACAGCAACAATATGTAATAGGGATAATAGTGGGGTTAATTGTAACATTAATCGCCGCCGGCGTTATGGCATTTTTGAAGTTTTAGTTTAAGAAGTTAAGAGGTTCAGAGAAATGACAGAAATATTGTATATTATATTTGTGCTCGTAATACTATTGGTATTCTTACGGGTATTAGGTTTATTGTAACGGTGGTAAAATAATGGCATTTACACGGGGATTAGGGTATAAAAAAGATATTCCAGACGCCAGGGATTATAAGATGCGGGTGAGTAGGGCCGAAATAGAAACACTACCCCCTACCGTTATCCTTAATGATAAAACCCCCGTCCAGGATCAAGGTGGCCTGGGAAGTTGCGTCGCTAACGCCGGAGATAACGTGTTTAAGCTGCGGGATTATATCGTAACGGGTAATTTCTCTAATGGTTCACGTCTTGCGTTATATTACTGGGACCGTGAGGTTGACGGAACTATAGACTCGGACGAAGGGTCATACCTACGGACAATGGCAAAGGTCCTCGCGGACAAAGGCGTTCCGCCGGAGAAGTTGTGGCCCTATATAGAATCTAAATTTAAAACGCGGCCGCCCGCGTCAGTGGATACCGAAGCGATTAAATCGCACGCGGATACATATTACCGTGTTGACGGTGATACACCAACGGAAACGCTTACCAACGTAAAGGCGGCGATAGCCTCGACGTATCCGGTAATGCTCGGGTTTACTGTTTATAATAACTTCTTTAATATAGGTGCATCGGGGGATATGCCAACGGGTGCGGGGGGTATCGCCGGCGGTCACGCCGTTACCGTCGCGGGATATGATGATACCCACCTCAACCTGGATGGCTCGAGGGGTGCGCTGTTTATTAAAAATAGTTGGGGGTCTGGGTGGGGCGCGAAAGGTTATTTCTGGATGCCCTACAAGATTGTAATAAAGGCAAGTAGCGACGTAGGGGACGCGTGGGAAATAATAGACGAAAGCGATTTTATGGACCCGATACCGATAGACCCTGCGGACCCTACACCAGACCCTATACAAACTAGATCACTATGTGAAATAATAATTGAATGGTTTTTAAGGATACTGGGGTTGATATAATATTATACTAAAGTATGCCCCGTTCCGAAAGGCCGAGAACCCCTTTAAAGCCACGTCAGGTATAACTATTAATAAACTGGCCCCCCTGACGGTGACGCCAACGGATTATATGCAGCTGCGCGTGGCGTCAGGTATAGACTGGTATAAAGCCGCTGCGCTTGCCGCGAGAGCTAAATACCTGGTTATGCGCGTTATAGCGGTCGTCGGTGCCGCACTCGTCCCTGTATTCGTTAATGTCTTCCCAACGCATACGGTGATTACCACCGGGATTAGTATATTAGTGGTGCTGGCTGTCAGTCTGGAAGGTGTATTCCACTATAAAGAACAGTGGCGCAATTATTCAGCGACGAGTAGCGCGTTAGAACATGAGTTTTACGCAATGAAAACGGGGACGCCGCCGTATGATACCGTTATCCCGGACCAAACGTTTAACCTGTTCGCTCAGCGGATAGAGGAAACTATTAACCAGGAGGTTAGTACAACCCTGAACGTGGTCGCTGGCGGCACCGATACAACGGTACAGACAGTTAGTTAAAGTGATTTAGTGATTAGTGATAGAAGATAGGAGGCAACTAAAATAATGGATGAAAAACCAGATATGCTAGAGATGAAAGAACAGACTGCTAAGATGATACAGAGCATTGCGCGAACCGTGCAGGTAGTGGCTATAGTGGCCATCCTTTTCGTGATAATACAGTTTGTAATACAACTACATTTATTAGGGTAAAGTTTTAGAAACAGATACTATATACTAGTTACTAGAGATTAGGAGGTGAAATACAAACATATGGCGTTAAGAGTTGATCTTAATAGTTACATGCCAAACACGGTTCAGTGGATAATGATAGGGGTGTTCTTAGTCGGAGCGCTTGCGTTGATACCTCAATATATAACTGTCTCGCAAGTGACGGTAGGATATATTGCGCTTGCATCTGGTTTAATCGCGCTCGCACTTAAAATCTTCACGACCGTGCCTGCGGAGCCGCAAGAAGCGCGATAAAGTAGGGGTATACGTGGGTAGTCCATAATCGGGGCTGCCCTAGCTATTTTTTTACTATTCTGAGCAGTCTTATATATACTGACAATGCTCTATGGCATGGCAATTAGCGCATACCACTTCCAAACCTTCTGGATATCCTTCTTTTTCTATGCTGCGATAAAATGGTTCAGTTAAGCCTTCCCTATGTTTTTTACCATCTCTATTTATGTGATGTAATTGTAAACACCTTAAATCAGCAAAGCCACAGCGGTTACAGGATAAACCATAATGATTAAACACGCGCTGTTTTAGTTCCCTATTTTTTTTATTCTGTATCTCTTTTTCACGCGAGTAATAATCCGGGTGTTTTAGACGATATGCCCAAATCCGGTTTCTACAATATTCGTTTTTAGTAACTGGTAACCCCGTTTCTGGGTTTGTATGCAAAATGCAATATGTCTTAGGCAAGCGTGCGTATATGTATCTTTACCTTAAAAGAAGTTACGATTTGATTGCCGATAAAAACGATTATCGGCAATCACGCAGCCCGCAGCGCGCTTCTTATTGATCGATTTATACATTTGTATAATGTTCAACGTGGAGAGCATTTTAATAAATAACGAGCGAGTATAACCATACCATATACGGTATGTATACCATTATTGACATATACGAAAGGGGTGTTATTACTATGCTATCCTAAGTCTATTTTTACGAGGGACCCTTTAGGAATTTAAAGAATTTCCACGCTTGTGTTAAAAAGAGACCTTTATCCTCCAAACCGATAACGCAACATACTTATATATACAATACATATCCCTACAACTGAATATATAAAATAGCTTTTAATTTATCGTTATTGTGGCGGGGTATCCTCTCGCACGTAAACTGCGATAGGATAGGATAGTAAAGTATATCTAGTTGGGGTATCTACTATCTACTATGATACTAGGCGAATTATTAAGCGAAGCCGCCAAAGAGGACGCGATACGTAGGCGCTTTATGACTCATGTAGTAGC
>Ga0209429_10001877_pt1 | contig 12681 bp, 9 predicted proteins | sample BarGraNGADG00212_3_FD_184493 | JGI IMG/M metagenome (GOLD analysis project Ga0209429, IMG submission 184493) | Arctic peat soil microbial communities from Barrow, Alaska - Barrow Graham LP Ref core NGADG0004-212 (SPAdes) (version 2) | ecosystem: Environmental > Terrestrial > Soil > Wetlands >... | reverse complement strand
GTGGCAGCGCTGCACTGTCTGCGCGAGGGAGTCAACCTCAAGAACGAAGACGATGTGACCGCCATGGTGTCCACCATGAACGTTGAGATGCGACTCGACCCGGCCAATCCCGCCGTGATCCTGGAAGACGAAGACGTGTCGCGGCTGTTGCATACCGACACGATCTCGCTCGTCGTCTCGGATGTGGCCACCAATCTCCAGGCGCGCGCCGTGCTCGGCAATATGCAACGCCAACTCATCGCCGCATCGCGCAAGGGCGCCGGAATGGTCGTCGAGGGTCGAGACATCACCACGATCATCGCTCCCGAGGCTGAGGTGCGCGTGCTCCTCACCGCCGACGACGAGGTCAGGGTCGCTCGCAGGGCGGGCGATGGTGCAGATCCCGCCACGGTGCGCGAGGCTGTCCTTGGCAGGGACCGCAAGGACGCCACAGTCGTTGAATTTCACAAGGCCGCCGATGGCGTGGTCCAGATCGACACCACCGACCTCACCATCGATGAGGTCGTTCTTGCCGTGGTGCGACTTGCCGAGGCGCGACTGGCCGAGGAGGCTTCCGAATGAGCGACGACACCGACGACTTCGAACTTGAACTACCGTCCGCATCGGACCCCGAAGAGAGCCTCGACGCGATCCGGGAGGCCGCGCTGCGAGCCGGCCTCGCGGACTACGAGCTCAACGATGACGACCTCGCGGCGCTTGCGGACGACGTGGTCGAGCAACGCGAGGCCCTGCCGATCATGGCGATCGTTGGGCGGCCGAACGTCGGCAAGTCCACGCTCGTCAACCGCATCATCGGCAAGCGGCTCGCCGTGGTCGAGGACACGCCTGGGGTGACTCGCGACCGCGTGACGTACACGGCCGAATGGGCCGGAACCGACTTCATTCTCATGGACACGGGCGGCTGGGAGCACAACGTCACCGGCATTGACCTTTCGGTCGCCCAGGGCGCCGAGGTCGCGATGGAGATGGCCGACGCCATCATGTTCGTGGTGGACGCCACCGTCGGCGCGACCGCCACCGACGAGAAGGTGGTGAAGCTCCTTCGCCGCACCAAGAAGCCCGTGATCCTGGTCGCCAACAAGGTCGATGGCCCGCAAGGCGAGCTGGAAGCGGCCGCCCTGTGGAACCTGGGACTGGGGGAGCCGTACCCCGTCTCGGCGCTGCACGGTCGTGGCATCGGCGACTTGCTCGACGTGGCGGTCGCGGCCTTGCCCAGGGAATTGCCGATGGTCGACGACGAGGGTGCGATGCGTCGCGTCGCTCTCGTGGGCCGGCCCAACGTGGGCAAGTCCTCGCTGCTCAACAGGCTCGCCGGCTCGCAACGCGCGGTGGTCAACGAGGTTGCTGGCACCACTCGCGACCCGGTTGACGAGATCATCGACGTCGAGGGCGAGTTGTACACGTTCATCGACACCGCCGGTATCCGCAGGCGAGTGCACCTGACCAAGGGCGCCGACTACTACGCCTCGTTGCGCACATCGGCGGCCATTCACCGCGCCGAGCTTGCGCTCGTGCTTCTCGATGGCGCCACGCCCTTGTCCGACCAGGACCTGCGAATTCTGTCCGAAGTGGTCGACGCCGGCCGCGCCATTGTTATGGTCATCAACAAGTGGGACCTGGTAGGCGAAGACGAGCGCTTCCTGTTTGAACGCTCGATTGAGAAGGACCTCACCCACCTCACGTGGGCGCCACGCATCAACCTGTCCGCGCTGACCGGCTGGCACACGAATCGCCTGAAGCGGGCGATGGATGTGTCTCTCGGCAACTGGGATAGGCGCATCGCGACCGGCAAGCTCAACACGTTCCTCGGTGAGTTGGTCGCCGAGCACCCGCACCCTGTGCGGGGAGGGAAGCAGCCAAAGATCCTGTTCGCGACTCAGGCAGCGACGAGGCCTCCGAAGTTCGTGCTGTTCACGTCCGGGTTCCTCGACCCGCAATACCGCCGGTTTATCGAGAGGCGCTTGCGCGAGACGTTCGAGTTCACGGGCACGCCGATCCACATCTCTGTGCGCGTGCGCGAGAAGCGGAAGCGCAAGTAGGAGTTGCACACATGATTGCCCTCACCCCCGCACGCAAGCGAATGGCCATGTTGGCTCTCGCAATGGGAGGCTTCGGCATCGGGTGCACCGAGTTTGTCGCGATGGGCCTCTTGCCTGAGATTGCTCGCGACCTGCTTCCCGATCTCCACGCGACCAACCCGGATGCCGCCATTGCCCGCGCGGGGTGGCTCATCACCGCCTACGCCATCGGGGTCGTGGTTGGCGCCCCGACGATCGCCGCAGCCTCCGCACGCTTTCCCCGCAAGGGACTGCTCGCGGCGCTGACGGTGGCGTTCACCGTCGGATCCGTCGCGTCGGCTTTGGCGCCCACATTCGGGACCGTGGTGGCCGCCAGGTTCCTCGCGGGGCTTCCACACGGCGCGTACTTTGGCGTGGCCGCTCTGGTAGCCGCCAAGTTGCTGGGTCCCGCGCGCAGGGGGCTCGCCGTGGCGCTCGTGCTCGTGGGCTTGACCATGGCGTCGGTGGTGGGCGTGCCGTCGATCACCTTCCTGGGCCAACACGTTGGCTGGAGGTGGGCTTACGTGGTGGTCGCAATCGTGTTCGCGCTCACGACGGCGTTCATTCTTGCCGTGATTCCCAAGTCGCCAGGGGACCCGCACGCGACGGTTAGACGCGAACTCAGGGCGTTCAAGCGCCCGGCCGTCTGGTACGCGTTGCTCACCGGATCGCTCGGCTTTGGCGGCTTCTTCGCGGTGTACAGCTACGTGGCGCCTCTCTCGACCGAGGTCACGGGGACGTCGTCGGGCTTCGTTCCGATTGTTCTCGTCGTATTGGGTGTCGGCACCACGGTGGGCATCCTCGCCGGGGGACGGCTGGCGGACAGGGGAGCGGTCCGGGCCATCTTCATCCTTTTCGGGGCGTTCTCGGCGTCGCTGCTGTTCCTCGCTCTGACGGCTCACTCGGTCGTCGGCCTGCTCGTGGGGGTCTTTGCGGTGGGCGCGTCCGCGCAGGCCATCGCACCCGCGATTCAGACGCGGCTCATGGACGTTGCCGGTGAGAGCCAGACGATCGCCGCGGCAGTCAATCATTCGGCCCTCAACATCGGCAATTCGCTCGGAGCCGCGCTCGGCGGAGTCGTCATTGCTGCGGGATTTGGCTACGTCGCTCCCACGTGGGTGGGCCTGGCGCTGTGCGTTCCAGGCGTGGCGTTCGCGCTCGCCGGGTGGTCAGTGACGCGTCACCGCACGACCCCCGGTGCGGTCGACGCCAGAGCCGACGCGTCTGTGTAGTCGGCGGGTTCTTGACGTGTGCCTGCTGGCCCCGCTGTTCAAGCAGCCATCTCCGGCAAGGCAGTGCGCGCGGGCCTCAAGTAGGGCCTCTCCACTCGCGCCCGCGCGGCTCCGATGTGGTGCCGCGACGGGTGCTTGTCCGTGTAAACTTGCCGACGGCCTCAAAGCGGCACGAAAGTGACCACTAGGGACCGGACGGGCTGTGGCGCAGTTTGGTAGCGCACTTGACTGGGGGTCAAGGGGTCGCAGGTTCAAATCCTGTCAGCCCGACAGATAGGGGCCTTCTGCCAGCGGGAACGCTGGTGGGAGGTCCTTTGTCATGTCCGGATTCGGGGGATCGGGGACATTTACGGAAGATGAGCACGCGCCGACGCTGGTCACACGGTCCCACGAATTTGGGGCACGCACCACGTGGGACTCTGTTCCGGCGCTGTTCTTCGTTGGCTGTGGGTTGGGGGGTGGTCTCGCACGCGTCACCGTTGGTGCTGACAGAGAGGGGCCAAAAGCGAAGTTGAACGCGAAATAGCCCTGCTGCGATTGACGCCCTCAGGTAGCCTGGTCGCGATACTCGCCGTTCGCGTGGAAGGGGGCGTCATGAGGCGACGACTGGTGAGCATGGTCCTCGTTGCTTGCGTCGCGCTCGTTGCTGTCGGAGCCCTTGCCTACCACACCGCCTACGGCACGTGGTGGGGAACTCCAGATCGCATCCATTACTGCGGGCGCGACTACAACCGTGGAACTTCCGATCTGACCCTCGCCGAGATCGTGGGGTTCGGGGCCGCGTTGCCCGGCGATGCGCCCTACCCGGTCGTGAAGGTCGCCACGGTCCCGCCGGTCGTCGGCCAACCCCTCGTCGCGGCCCTCACCCCGCAAGCCGAACAGAAACGGCTCGGCTTGCCGTGCGCCATGGTGGTCTACCTGAAGACCGGGACTGACGCCTACACCGGTTACGTCCTCTCTGGCGGACCGTAGACGAGACCGGAGGGCCCCTCCCCGCCTCGACCACGCGGGATGGGCGTGCATGTCGACTGTGCGCTCTCAATGCCGCAGGTCTGGGCGACCTTAGTCGCCGTAAACCTCGCTACTGGATCGGTGTCAGGTCACTGGTCGGACGCTGTCGCGGAAGTCATCGGGTCCTTCAGGTGACCATGCGGCCGCCCACAAGGTTCCGGAAGCGCTGACCGCTTCATCGTCTGCGACGACCACAACCACCGCGAGGGTTACACCACTATGCGGGACTCAACTCTTGGAAATCACCTCCCACGGACTCGAAGAGGCTTTCATTGCCTTGACCGGTGACGAAGCCAGCGAAGAAGCCACCCCGACAGGAGGGGCCCGATGACGGCCCCGACCAGCCTCACCGACGCGCTGCAGAGAACGCCGCCGTCGATGGGTGGCTTCAGTCTGTCGATCCTGCGCCTCGAAGTCCGTCGTCTGTTGCGCAACCGCCGCACCCTGATGTTCACGGTGATCATGCCGGTCGTGTTCTTCTTGATCTTCGGCCTGAACAGCGCTCATGCGAACATGTCTGCAGGGTCCGGCAACGTCTCTGCGTACGTCATGATCAGCATGGCGCTCTACGGAGCGGTCCTTGCGACCTCCAGCGGTGGCGCGATGGTCTCCATCGAACGTGCTGCAGGGTGGAGCAGGCAACTCCGGCTCACGCCGCTATCCCCAGTTGCCTACATCATCACGAAGATGCTCACCGCCCTGGTCCTTGGGCTGGGCGCGGTCCTCGCCGTGTACGCCACGGGCCTGCTGACGGGAAAGCCTTCCATGCCAGCGAGTCTGTGGATCATCACGGCGGTGTGCGTGTGGATCGGATCGCTGCTCTTCGCCGCCTTTGGCCTGGTCAGGTTATCTGCTGCCCTCCGAGAACGTCATGCAGATCATCAGTTTTGCGCTGATGTTGTTCGCCTTCGGCGGCGGCGTGGTCATCCCGCTGAGCCAGTTCTCGCCCCTACTACAGACGATGGCGGCGTTCACCTCGCTGTACGGCCTCAGCCAACTTGTCCACTACCCGCTCACAGGCGGGCCGATGGACTGGGTTTGGGTGGTGAACGTGGCCGTGTGGCTGGTGATCTTCGTCGCCGGTGCCGTCTGGCGATTCCGTCGCGACACGGCACGAGTCTGACGATTGCCCTGAACGACCGTCGCGCCCACACTGCGGCGCGACGGGCGGTCTCCGAAGTCGCATCCTTGTCTGGAAAACCGGGTCAGAGGCGGATGCCCGAGAAGCCGAATGAGACCAGGTCGAGCCCCGCGATCACGATGATCGCGAAGAAGAACCTCCGCGAAGACGGATCGCGAAAGGCGAAGCGAGTGGCGGCGCCCGCCATCAGCACTGCTGCGAGGAATCCGGCCCAACGCCACGGTCCTGCTTGGCCGTACGGGCCTACGAGGATGACCACAGACGCGGTCAACAACAGGCCTGCGGCGGTCAAAGCGGTCGCCCTGGCACCGATCCGATGTGCCAGTCCGCGGATTCCGGTCGCGGCGTCGTCGCCGAGGTCCGGCAACACGTTGCCGAGATGTGCAGCAATTCCGAGGAGGACACCCACAGCCAGGACCCAGGAAGCAGGCCATCGAGGGGGCGAGGCGGACAGGGTCGCGATCGCTGGGCACAGCCCGAAGGCAATGGCATACGGCAACCAAGACAGGACCGTCGCCTTCAGACCCAGGTTGTAAGACCAGGCGGTGAGCACCGTGAGAAGCGCCGCCGCGCCGCCGGGCCACCCAAGCAGCGCGGACAACGCGACGGTGAACACGACTGCCAATGCGGCGGCGATCCCCACCGTGCGGGGCGCTATTGCCTCGGTCGCGAGGGGCTTGTCGGACCGGAGCGAGGCCCGGTCCCGTTCGGCGTCGATGTAGTCGTTTGACCAGCCAATCGACAACTGACCCGTGAACACGGCTCCCGTCACGACCGCTCCGCGACCGAGGGGGAGCCCCGCAAGGGCCGCTAGCCCCGCGCTCAACGCCGTCACGGCCAAAGATGGGATGGGATGACAGGACAGTGCCAGCGCGCGGATCAGGCGTAAAGGGGACATGACGCAAGGTTAGGGCCGGATGTCGTTCGACCCTCGCGGCACGTCTACGACCAAACCTACAAATACCGAAAGCGGGTTCAAGGAGTTCGGCCGGGATCCTCTGCGTGCAGAGAATGTCCCAGCAGGTCCGCGACATGATCTCCGGTGACTGCGGGCATGAACAGGTAGCCCTGGCCGGTCGCGCAACCGATCTCTTGCAAGAACTCAAGTTGCTCACCGGTCTCGACGCCCTCCGCCACCACGGCTATGCCCAGCGCCTTGCCAAGTTTCACAAGAGCGGAGATCAGCTCGACGCTGTTGTCAGAACTCGTCAGGGTGCGGATGAACGATCGATCGATCTTGAACGCGTCCACCGGGAACCGATGCAAGGTCTCGAGGGATGAGTACCCGGTCCCGAAGTCGTCAATGTGAAGCCGCAGACCCGCCTCGTGCATCTTCTTCATAAGGCGCAGAGCCAACTCGGGGCGGCGCATCAGCACGCTCTCAGTGATTTCGAGTGTGAGGCGATCCGGCGCAAGGTCATGGAGCTCCAGGGTCGCGAGCACTCGCGTCAAGAGGTCCTGACTCCAGAATTCCTTGTCCGAGATGTTGATGCTCACGTTCACGACCTCGGGACCCCACTCCACGAGTTGGCGGCAGACCTCCGTGATGACCCAGTGGCCAAGTTGGACGATGAGCCCCGTCTCTTCCATCGAGGGCAGGAACTCATCGGGGAGGAGTTGGCCGCGCTCGGGGTGGCGCCAGCGTACGAGTGCCTCAAAGCGATCTGTGCGACCGGAGGTCAGGTTGACGATCGGCTGATAGTGAAGCTCGAACTGATTGTCCCGCAGTCCCTGATCGAGCTCGCTCGCCAGGGACGCCCTGAGCAGGGCGCTCATGTGCATCGAGGCATCGAAGAATGCCACAGTGCCCGGTTCGGCCGACTTGGCGCGGTACATCGCGGTGTCGGCGTCGTGTAGAACCTCCTCTGCGGTGGCGTATTCGATGAAGCTTGTCGCGATTCCGATGCTCGCCCGAGTCACGATCTCGTGGCCGTCGAACTCGTGCACTTCCGCGAGCCTCGCCTGCACCCTCTGGGCGACCACCAGCGCGCCTGCGGCGTCGGTGTCGGCGAGGAGGATCACGAACTCGTCGCCGCCGAAGCGGGCCCCTGTGTCCACCGAGCGCAATTCGTGCGTGATGTCGGCCCCGACCCCGATGAGTACGCGGTCGCCCATCTGGTGTCCAAGCGAGTCATTGATGAGTTTGAATCCGTCAATGTCGAGGAACAGCACGGCAAAAGGCGTGTGCGAACGTTGCGACAATGCGAGGGCGTGTTCCAACTGGCTGACGAAGAGTTGCCGGTTTGGCAATCCGGTAAGGGCGTCAAATAGCGCGCTCCTGCGCACCGCCGCTTGGAGACGCTGGGACTCGAGGGACGCACACAGGAGCGCCGCCCAGTGCTGAAACGTTTCACGCGCTGTTGTCGGGTCGATCTCGGCGACGACCGCGAGCAGACCCCAGTCGCGCTCCCTGGTGCTGACAGGCACCACCACACACAACTCGCGGCTTCCGGCCGCGGCACTTCCGATGAGTGACTCGGGTGGGAAGCTCTCGCTCGGCAGTACGGTTCCAACGACGGTCGGCTGCACGTTGTCGGATTCATATGTGCCGACGATTCGCAGTCGATTCCGGGAAGGGGTGCCCTCCCACAGTGCGAGAGCGCCCGCCTTGACGCGTGTGCCAGTGAGCCAGCGGAGGTCGCGAGGGTCTGAGCCGCCTGCGTCGAGCAACCCGGCGTCGACAACAAACTGCTCGACGATCGCACTGTCGGTGATCTCCGCCTGCTCCAGAAACGAACCTGACTGCGCTTTCCACATTGCTGCGGCGATTCGGGCCGATCCAGGGGACCCTTCGGCTGTCTGAAGTGTGGTGGATGCCCGGGTTCGCTTCGCGTAATCCGTCATCGCGTCCGTGAGGCGACGCAGCGTGTCGGGGCGCGAGGTGAGACCCTGCAGCGATGCCGTGAGAGCCTGAATTTGGGCGCTTGTCGCCGAGTCGCCCTGCTCGAGCAGGCGCATGGCGTCGAGAACGGTCATCGCTATGGCTTCGTGCGATCGAAGGTCAACGACCGCGTCGCCGGTGAGTAACTCCCGTTCAAGTACATCCCGGAGTTCGTCCCTCAGACGCTCCGTGGGCGCGCCAGGTGCGGAGCCACCAATCCCGGTGTCGCCGTGTTGCGCATCAGCGTCGCAACCGCAGGACTCCCGCACCATGAAAACGGCTGACTCTGACTCAAAGGTGGTGTCCGGAACTTCCTCGCCACGCATCTTCGCAAAGATGAGCCGGCCCGCGAGCGCGCCAACCTCGTCAAAACTTTGGTTGACGGTCGAGAGCGTGGGAGAACTGAATGTCCCGGCCGCAATGTTGTCGAACGCCACGATTGCCAGGTCGCGCGGGATCACCAGGCCTGCGCTCGTCAGTGTGCGAATGACCCCGATTGCGTTGCGATCGGTGGCGACCATCAGGGCAGTGGGACGATGTGGCGTGTCGAGGAACCTGCGGGCCGCGACCTGGCCGCCCGTCTCGCCATTCTCGGGCGCTGCGAAAACGAGTGTGGGATCGACCATCAGGTCGTGAGACTCCAGCACGTGCCTATACGCCGCGAAGCGGTCACGGATGTCTTGCTGGGCGAGATTGCCTGCAAACCCAATCCGCGTGTGGCCGTGCTCGATGAGGTGTTCGACGGCCGCGATGGTGCCCCGGCGATTGTCCGGCCTGGCGACCGGCGCATGGAAACCCTCCATCTGAGTACTCGAAACGAGCACCACGGGCTTCCCTGCATCGCGAAGCGTCTGCAGGTAGGCCGCGCCCACTGCCGTGGTAATCGAGATAACCGCGTCCACTTGGGACCAAGCGACCCGCCCGGCGAAGTCGCCCTGCTCGCCAGCCTCGTCGCGAGGCGCGGACGCTTGAAGGGTCTCGACAATCACGAGACGTCCGTCCGCGCGGACGACCTCTCGCGCAATACCGGCGAAGATATCCCCGAAGAAGTTGCCGCCGAGGCTGGGAGTGAGGACGAGTACCGTCAGCGGGCGAGTCACCCTCGGCCGTTCCCAGTGGATGGACTACCCTGCATTGTGTCACTTCGCCTTACTGTTGTGTAGCGCGAGGGGCCTTCGCCGGATGACGTCCCGGGACGCGGGTGAGATCCTTCGGCCTGGTGTCCCGCTGTTCGTTCGTCCCAGTTCCTACTATGGCGCACATCACGTGCCTGTGTCAGTTTCCCCCTCCATGAACCGGCGTCCCGAGACCAACTCGCCGCAAACTCAACCGAACCTGGGGATGAGGAGGGGCCCAGGTACTCCTCGAGCGGTGTGACTAATCTGCGGCTCGACCAATCTCGCCACACTCGCAGCCAACTCGATCTGGCAACAGACTATTCGGCAGACCCGAGGCACCGATGAGATTTCGAGACCCGCTAGGGGTTGATCATGGCAGGAACCGACATGCATTGGCCCGACGACGCTCGGGCTCGGAAATCTCTTCACTTTGCTGAGCGCTCAGTCGATAGGTGAGACGTGGATATCACCGCGGACGGGGGCGACCTGCAGTACTGGTCGCGCCACTTCGGCATGGGGATCGCGATGTCGGTGCTGGGGGCTTCCGTCGTGCTCACGAGAACCTACGCGCGCACTGACGTTCCTGTGCAGGGCATCTCAGTAGCCCTGGCCGTCCTCGTCCTCGCGTCGGTCCCTGTGCTGCTGCTCCTGGCTCGCCGGATCATGGCCATGCAGCGCCTAGCGGTCTTCTTTTACGCCTGGGACTTCTTTGGCGTCGCGGCCGTCACCACTTGGGCGGCGCTCGACGGTGGGGGATCGAGCCCGTACTCGGTGTTCTTCTACGTGCTCGTCGGCCACGCGGCACTCGCATTCGGGCCGCGCGCGACGGTGATTTCGGGTGTGTCGGTGGCGGTCGTTCGACTGGTGCTCGGGCTGCTTGACGCGCGGGAATCTTTGATCGACACCCTGATCTATGGGCTGGCGGTCGGGTTGCTGGCGACCGTCGCCACCCTCATGGCGAGCGGTCAACGGACCCTCGTTGGGCGGGCCAGGACCTTGGCGGAGCAGGCCGTCCGGCTCGCTGACGTCGACGGGCTGACCGGTTGCCTCAATCACCGCGCCTTCCACGCTCGACTCGTCGAGGAGGCCGCGAGGGCCGCGTCGGCGCACCCCCTTAGCGTGCTTGTGCTTGACGTCGATTTCTTCAAGGCGATCAACGACGCGTATGGGCACTTGGCGGGGGACGAGGTCCTCGCCCGGCTGGGCTCCGTGCTACGCGAGAACTTTCGTGCGCAAGACGTGGTCGGGCGAATCGGCGGCGACGAGTTCGCGGTCCTCCTCCCCGACGCGGACCACGGGACCGCCGAGGCACTCGAGCGGCGTTTGCTCAAATTACTCGCCGATGGGGCCCTGCCACATGGGGGTCGTGTGACGATCGGCTCAGCGTCAACGGCTGTCGCGACCGACGCCAGGCGCCTGCTCGGTCAGGCCGACGCGCAGCTCTACAGGACTCGCCGACGCGACAGGGGTCCGCTGTCGTCAACGGCGATCACCGATGTGAGCAGTCAGGCCTGGTCGGGCTCTGCCTGACAACTGACCCGCCGACAGGCGCCGCCGGATAGGCCGCGACGACGAAGCACTTCATCTGCAACACACAGAACACTCGGGGCCAGCCGGAGACAAGTACTGCAGGGTTAGAGATCGTTCCCCGCGTACGAGAGGTTGAAGCTCTTGTTGATGACGGGGAAGTCCGCGACGATCATGCCGCGTAGCGCGACCGGCAACGCGGGCCAGGTGAGGAACGAGGGGTCCACCACGGCGAGGCGGGTCAGACGCCCGTCCGCGCCCAATTCCACGCGATGCGCGATGGTTCCCCGCCAACCCTCGACCAGCCCCAATCCGGCGGCCGCTTCGGCTCCCGCGGGCCGGTCAGGCAACTCCGCCACCAGCCGACCGGAACTCAGTTCCGGCAGAAGAGTCCTCAGAAGATCGACGCTCGCCCGCACCTCATCGGCGCGCACGTTGAAGCGCGCGAGTACATCCCCATCCGTCTGCAGCGCCGACCGTACGTTGACGGTCGCAGGGTGGGACGGGTGGTCGCGGCGCGCGTCGACGTCCACACCGCTCGCGCGGCCCACGTACCCGAGGACCCCGATCTCACGGACGTTCTCGGCGTTCAACACCCCCGTCCCCGTGAACCGATCCACCACGACGGATTGGCGCAAGGCAAGTTCGACGATCTCCGCGATATCGTCGGCGATGCGTGTGAGTTGCGCAGCCGTCGGTACCGTCGTCAGCGCGGCGCCACCCAACACGACGCCGCCGCGCATCAGCCGATGGCCCGTCACCTCGGCACCAAGCCGCAACACGTCCTCGCGCACCCGCTGCGCGTGCACGTTGAGGATCCCGTAGCCCACGTCCATGCAGAGCGCGCCGAGGTCCGCCACATGGTTGTACAGCCGTTCGAGCTCAAGCAGCGCCGCGCGTGCGGCGCGTGCGGGCTCGGGCACGTCGACGCCAAGGGCGTCCTCGACCGCGCTGCAAAACGCGGTCGCATGCCCGACCGTCGTGTCGCCGCTGATGCGTTCCGCCAGCGGCAGTGCCTCCGACGGAGTGCGCCCCTCCGCCAGCTTCAACACGCCCTTGTGGGTGAACCAGAGTCGAGCCTTGAGCTTGAGGATGGATTCGCCCATGACGGAGAACCGGAAGTGGCCCGGACCGATCATTCCAGCGTGTACCGGACCGACGGGAATCTCGTAGACCCCAGGGCCCTCGACCCTGAGGAAGGGGTAGGTGCCCTCGGTCGGCCCGAACGGCGGGGGAGAGCCCGCATCGGAGTGCATGGGGTACCAGCCCGTGGGCCAGTGCTTGTGTCGCACCATCCTGTGTGGCAACGGGTGGTCCAGCGGCACCACGCCGTAGAGGTCACGCATCTCGCGCTCGAAGCGCCCCGCGGGGAATGACAGCCGCGCCAGGCTCGGGACCGTCGGAGCTTCCACGTCCGTCCGGAGCGTGAGCTCGATGCGTCGGTCATCCGAGCCTGTCAGCAGGTAGACCACCCGGAACGCGTCCGAATCCTCATGTGCCGCCACAAGCGCCAGGCGCAGCCCGTCGTCCAACAGCCCCTGCACCTGTGCGCCCAGGTCGGCCGCGGTGACGTCCCGCCGATCGACGATGCTCATCGAGTCCCCACGATCGCGGCAGCGGATTCGAGCAAACCATCCAGCGGCGCTGCCACGCCGATGATGACGAGCACCACGAGACCCAACGCCAAGGGCACGACCGAGGCCGCCGGCCGATT
>Ga0209429_10001874_pt1 | contig 12693 bp, 13 predicted proteins | sample BarGraNGADG00212_3_FD_184493 | JGI IMG/M metagenome (GOLD analysis project Ga0209429, IMG submission 184493) | Arctic peat soil microbial communities from Barrow, Alaska - Barrow Graham LP Ref core NGADG0004-212 (SPAdes) (version 2) | ecosystem: Environmental > Terrestrial > Soil > Wetlands >... | reverse complement strand
GGACGGCATCGCTGTCCGCCGGCTCGTCTTGCACCAGGGCGGCGAGGGCTTTATAGAGGAAGGCGTTGACCGCCGCATCACGCGCGCCCAGCACGCCGGCGTGGTGCGCATACGCGGCCATGCCCTTCGCGCCGTAAAGCAAGGTGTCTTTGAGGGACTGCAGATCGGGCGACCGCTCGGCGTCGGGCCGGATGTCGACCTTATAAGCGGCGGACTGGATGGCGGCGTCGTCTTCCGGCAGCATATAGGTCGCAGCGGCCGGGATCGGCCCGGTGGGCAGTGCGCCGGCCTGGGAGTGCAGAGCGACCTTCACCTGGCGGGATTCCTTCAGATAGGCCAGGAAGCGGGGCGGGTCGAAGTTGACGTTGGTGAGGGTGCTGAACAGGGCGTCGAGCAGGAAGTAGTCGACCTCGGGCCGCAGCGCGCCGCCGGCCGCCAGGATGGCGTTGCCGTAGAGGGCGATGTCCTCAAGCTGGTAGACGAGCAGGTCCTGCAGCGCGGACACGGTTGAGTCCTTGCCGCAGACGCCCAGGGCGGTGCAACCCGCGCCGCGCAAGGTCTGCTCGCACTGATAGCAGAACATGGTATTGTCCAACATGGTGTAGGTTCTTCCTCCGTGAGAGTTTGGGAATTGTTACGCGCGCTCAGATCGTGCGCACTTCTTGTTCCAGCCTGTCGGCGAGCGCGAGGTACTTCTCGTGCACGCCTTCCCCGGTCTCCTCGTGCTCCACGCGCTCGAACTCTTCGACCACAGCCGCTTGTTTGGCGGCGGGAATGACTTCGGCGGCCATCGGGAAGAGGACGCCGTCCTCCTTGGCGATATGCGCGCGGAGCAGGCGCGCGTAACCCTGGGCGTTGGCGACCACGGCCTGGCGGGCGGCAGCCGGGCCGGCAGCCGGGCCGAGGGCTTCCAGGCTCAAGGCGGCCTCGCGCAGCCCGCGGATGTAGACGCGGCCCTGCTCGTGCTCGGCGAGCATGACGGCGATGGGGCCAGTGCGCTGGGGCAGGCCGTTCGCGACCAGGGTGGGGAAGAAGACGCCCTCTTCTTTCTTATGGTGGCAGCCGTCGGCGAAGCCCGTAACGAAGCCGGCTGCGTCGAGGAAGAAGCCCGGAGGCACGTTTTCGCCACGTTCGAGGCGCGCGGCGGCGGTTTCGAGGGATGTTATCACGCGCTCGATGACGCGGTGTTCTGACATCAGGATATCGGTCGCTTGCATGGTGATCCTCCTATCCGAGAGAGCGGACTGGCCTGGTTCGGCGCTTAACTTCCGCCGCGCAGGCGTACCCGCAGATCTATCGTACGCGCTCAGGGTACCATGGCCAGAGGCGCCCGGTCAGCGACTTTTGTCACTGTTACGTGTTGTGGATAAATGCAGTACCGAAAGTAAAGATCCCATTGACAGAACAGAAGTTCTATGATAGATTGAAAATGTAAGACCGGAGCGGACGCAGAGGCGCGAAGGATCACAGGATCAGCGGCGATCCTAGGGTCGCCCAGCATCAAGCCACATTCGGTTAAGATCGAGCCACCTCTGCGCCGCTGCGTCTGCGCTGCGCTCGCTGCGTTCTGGATAGGTGCGAGGGAGGGAGGGAGGGTATGCCGACGGATCGCCTGAATGCGCGGGCGCGCAACCGGCCGGTGACACAGGCGTTGTGCCGGCTGGGCCGGCGCAAGCCGGATGGCGAGCAGAAGACGCGTTTTGAGAAACTGGCCGAGCGGTTGTGGGAGCTGGCGCTGGAACAGAAAGACCGCATTGCCATCCGGCTGATTATGGAGTATTGCGAGGGCCGGCCGGCGCCGGCGTTGGCTGAGGGCAAGGCCGCGGGGGCGCGGCTGGCGATCAGCGCGGACGATCTGGAGAGGGCGACTCGCGAGCTGGCTGCCTGGGAGGCGGAGGTGGAAGATGGCCGGCCAGGATCCGAGGCCGGCGGCGAGGGCGCCCAACCCGCTCCGCTCGACGCCCCAGCCGCGCCGCGTACCGGCGGTCCCGCGGGGTTGCACGCAGAAGCAGCGGGTTGAATGGCTGAAATGCCGCCGCTCGCCGGGCTACTTCCTCGACACCTATGGCCAGGTTTACGACGCCACGCCAGGGGCGGGCGGCGATCTTAGCGCCGGGCCGGCAGGGTGGGCGCCCTTCCGCCTGTGGCCGGCCCAGAGGCGGATATGCCGCACGCTGCAATGCCGGCGCCTGGTGGTGGTGCTGAAAGCGCGCCAGCTCGGGCTTTCCTGGCTGGTGACCGGCTTTGCACTCTGGCTGATGATCTTCCGCCCGGCGTCCACAGTGCTGTTGTTCTCAAAGCGCGATGACGAGGCGGTGCACCTGCTCGCGTTCCGTCTGAAGGGCATGTATGCGCGCCTGCCCGACTGGATGCGCTGCAGGGCGTGCCTGAAAGACAACGAGCACGAGATACGCCTCTCGAACGGTTCGGCGGCGCTGGCGTTTCCGACCACCGGCGGGCGCAGTTACACCGCCTCGCTGGTGCTGGTGGACGAGGCCGATTTCGTTCCCAACCTGGAAGCGCTGATGAATGCCGTCAAGCCGACGGTCGATGCCGGCGGGCGGCTGGTGCTGATCTCGACGGCGGACAAGTCCCGGCCGCAATCGGCATTCAAGCGCATCTACCGGGCCGGGCGGGAAGGCGGGGAGTGGTCGTCCGTTTTTCTGCCGTGGTCGGCGCGGACCGACCGGACTGCCGAATGGTACGCGAGGCAGACGAGAGACGTGCTGGCCAGAACGGGCAGCCTGGACGATCTGTGGCAGGAGTATCCGGCCAGTGACTTCGAGGCGTTGGCGGGGCGGTCGTTGGACAAGCGTTTTGCGCCGGTCTGGGTTGACGCGTGCGACGGTTCGGATCTCCCGGCTCTACGGTTGGGGTCGGTGGGGCCGGCCATCCCCGGCTGCCAGGTCTTCGTGGGGCCTGCGGCGGATCGGGTCTACGTCATCGGGGCTGATCCTGCGGAAGGGAACCCGCAGAGCGACGAATCGGCGGCTTCGGTCGTCGACGCCTTGAGCGGCGAGCAGGTGGCGGTGCTGGGCGGCAGGTTTGATCCTAGCGTCTTCGCCGGCCACCTGGCCCAGCTGGCCGAGTTCTACAATGGCTGCGAGGTGTTGGTTGAGCGCAACAATCATGGGCATGCGGTCTTGCTTTGGCTCTCGGAGTTCTCGAAGGTGTCATGTCTTGCGGGTTTGGACGGCAAAGCGGGGTGGTTGGAAAGCGGGAAGAGTAAGCCTCTCGCCTTCGACGCGGCGGCGGACGCCTTCCGGGATGGGGCGACGTTGGTTCGGGACGTTGGAACGCGCGATCAGTTGGCCAGTATCGAAGGTTCGACGTTGAAGGCGCCCGAAGGTCAGCATGACGACCGCGCGGTCGCGCACGTGCTGGCGCTGGCGGCGCTGCGTTGGGGGGCTGGGTCGCGGGCGGTCGGTGGGGTGGTGGCTCCTGTGGATGTCATCAGTGCAAGCGATCGGGGAGGTTGGTGATGGGTTTCCTGGCTGGGGTTGACTGGTCGGTGGTGGGGTTTGGCGCGTTGGTGAGTTGCGTGGTGGTCACGGTGGCGGCCCTGGTGGTGGTCGGACTGCGGACCGGTGATGGTCGCGAGTTGGCGGTTGCGGCTGGGGTGCGGTTGGTCAAGTTATTGCTGGGCTGGGTGGAGGTCTGGGTGGCAGGCCAGTTGGCGCGGGGGTCCACGTCTTCTTCCTTGCGGGCGGCTCCGATCGTGCGAGATGGGCGCCTGGCGCGTGTGCGTGAGGCGCGGCGGTTGGTGGGTGAACTGTGAGAGAGCAAAGGGCTAACCTGGGCGGATCGGGATCCGCTGGGCGGTTGCTGCGTCGTTTTGCTACCTGGTTGGCCACGGTGACGGCGGTCAGCGTGGGGCGGTCGGATGATGGCATGGTCAGCCTCGAGGGGGCGGGCGGGCGGATGGACCCCAGCTGGGGCGAGTTCTCGACGGCGCTCGCGGATGCGTTGGAGGCGTGGCGGCGCAACCCGCTGGCGCGGCGGTTGGTCGGTATGGTGACGGCTTACGTTGTGGGCGACGGGATCAAGTTGACGTCGAAGAGCCGCTCCTTGGGTAAGTTCCTGGCTGATTTCGTGGGGGATCCGCAGAACCTGCTGGATCTTCGGCAAAGTGTCTGGTGCGACACGCTGAGCATTTCCGGGGAGCTCTTCGTGAGCCTGCACATGAACCGGGCCGACGGCATGAGTTACGTGAGGCTGCTGCCGGCGGCAGTGATCGACCACGTCAACACGCGGCCGGGCGACTATGAGACGGAGATCAGTTATCACGAAGCCGTGAGCATGGAGGATCCGGACTACGAGGAGGGCGGTCGGGTGTGGCTTTCGCCGTGGAGTCCGGAGGCGGACGTCATCGGCCCGGACGGCTCGGTCTGCCCGGTGGTGGTGCACTTTGCCGTCAATCGCCCGGCCGGCTGTCTGCGCGGCGAGGGGGACCTCGTTCCGGTCTTGCCGTGGCTGAAGCGTTACTCGCGTTGGCTAGAGGACAGGGTCCGGCTGAACGCGGCGGTGCGGGCTTTCCTGTGGATCGTGCGCGTGCCCAGCCGGCTGGTCGAGGCGAAGATGCTGCAGTATGCGAGACCTCCGGAAGCGGGTAGCGTGATCGTTGGCGACAAAGACGAGGAGTGGACGGCGGTCGCGCCGTCTTTGAATGCGGGCGATGCGCAGGCTGATGGGCGCGCGATCCGTTGGATGATCGTGGCCGGTGGGTTGGGGACGGGGCTGGTCGACATCGGCGAAGCGGCGGACGCTAACCTGGCCACGGCAACGAGCATGGCCGAGCAGCGGGCGCGCTTCCTGCGGGCCCGGCAGACTTACTTTGGGTCTGTGCTGGCGCAGACGGCGTTGACGGCGTTCAATCGGGCGGTGCGGCTGGGCAAGGTTCGGAGCCCTGAGAAGGTGCTGCGGGATGTGATCGTGAGCTATCCGGACATTTCGCCCAGTGACAACGCTAACCTGGGCTCGGCGGCGAGTTCGATGGCCAGCGCGTTGGCCTCGGTGCAGGGCACGGGTTATGCGGGCGACGGCTGGCGGCGGCTGGTGTTGCGGCTGGTGCTGAAGTTCGCGGGTGAGAACGTGAGCGACGACGATCTGACGGCGATGCTGGCGGAGAGCGAGAAAGAAACACCTGTGGCGCCTGTGCCGGTGGTGGTGGCGCCGGTCGTGCCTGTTGCGCCTGCTGCCCCGAAGCCAGGGGCGCCGGCCGTGCCTGGGTCAAAGCCTGCGGTTGCGAAGCCTGCGGTTGCGAAGCCTGCAGGCGGGGGTAAGTAGTGGCGCAGCAGACTGCGCTCGCGCTTTGGTTGCTGGCTTTGCTGATGTTCCCTGGGGAGGTCCGGACCGTGGTGAGCCGGCCGGTTGTGCCGGTCAGGGGACAGGCGACGTTCTACGGGCGGGGTGTGATGGAGCGGGTCTATGCTAATCGGCTGGCTATGGGTGATGTGGATCCTTGCGGCGATTGTGTCGACTTTGTGGCTATGCGGCTGCGGTCCGACGTGGGGCGGCGGGTGATGATCCGTTATGCGGGCGTGGTCTACGGGCCGTTCCTGGTGGTGGATTGCGCGGCGCCGCGAGATCTCGGGTTGATGGTCGCGCGCCGGCGGGTGGTCGAGGTGAGCTGGGAGCAGGCGGTGGCCTGGGGGATGACGGGGCCGGTCGAGGTCGAGTTGATGCCATTCGGAGGTTATTAGATGGGCGTTGCTTGCGTGGAAGGTTACGAGGTGGCGATTGGGGACGTGCTTGGGTCTCGGATTGATCCACTGAGCTGGTCGGCTGCCGTGTTGGATACGGGATTGCGGATGGCGCTGGCGGAGTACGAAGTTGCTGCGCCGGCGGTGAGCGTCGAGTGGCAGGTCGTGACCGGCGGGATCAAGCAGGACCTCGGCGCGATCGGGGATCTGCGCAAGGTGGCGGCGGTGGCCTGGCCCTGGGTCGCGACCGGTGATGTGATCTTCGAGCGGGCGGAGCACTGGGTGCGGTTCGCGACGTTTGACGGGGCGCTGGTGCGCTTTCTGGATTGCGAGCCATCAGCGGGTGACTGGCTGTTGGTGCGTTACTGGCGTAAGTTCTGGATCGGTGGCCTGGACGGTTACGAGGTGGTTGGGAGCAACGTGCCGGTGAATGACCAGGTGTTGCTGGCGTTGGGGGGGGCCGGGCATGCGTGCACGGTGCGGATGCGCCAGCTGAGCGAGCAGCCGGGCGTGCCTGCCCAGATGATGGTTGATCTTAGGGCGATGCGGGACGGGTTGTTGGTGGGTTTTGCGGCCGGCCTGGCGAGTTTGAGGGTGGGCGGCTGGTTAGGAGGGGTGAGTTGGGGCAACATCGGGCTGTAGCAAGGGACGGCGGTGACCTGGGGATGTGGTCTGAGTCGGTGCCGGGTTGGGAAGCGGGCTCGGTGCTGCGGGTTGTCGACGAGGGCGGGGAGCTGGGGGAGCTGACGCGGGAGCGGCGGCGTGAGTTGCGGGCGGGGTTGGCGGATGGGACGTTGCAAGAGCTGGTCTTCGAAGCGCGCACGTTCCTGGCCGTCTACCCGAACGGCAATTTCTTGCGCTTCCGGGATGAGGACCTGGGCAACTTTGCGGCGAGCTTTGCCGGCCAGCCCTTTCTGCGCAACCACGACCTATCGGACATTGATAGCCGCGGCGGGACGGTGCGCAGCTCGGAGCTGGTGGGGCGGGAGTTCCGGCAAACCATCGCCTTGACCGTGCCGCGCGACGTGGAAGCCTTTCTGAATGGTCAGATCGACCGGTTCTCGATCGCATGGAACCGGCGCGGGATGACCTGTGGCATTTGCGGTACGGACTGGATGGGGAGCGGGTGTCTGCACTGGCCCGGGCGCAAGTATAAGAAGGGGGGTAAGGCTGGGAAGGAAGGGACTGGGGCTGAGGTTGTGTGTGAGTTGATCATCGAGGGGCCGACGGGTCGTGAGGTGTCGGCGGTGAATGCGCCGGCGGTGCCGGGTACGGGTGTGCGCGGGGTCTTGGAGGCTCTTTGCGCTCAGAAGTTGGGAAACATTGGAGGGGTGAACGTGGACGGAGAAGATGGGGTTGTGGTCGTGGAGACGGTGCCGGTGGTTGTGGCGGCTGTAGTGCCGGCTGTTGTGCCGGCGGCTGATGCGGTGGCGGTTGATGCGGTGGCGATTGCGCGCGAGCTGTTGGATGCGCAGCGCTCGGCGGTGATTGACGCGCGGCTGAGCGGGTCCGGGCTGCCGGCCAGCCTGCAGGAGCTGGTGCGGCAGAGTGTCCGGCCGGCCTGGCGGGTGGCGGAGCTGGATCAGAGGCTCGAACAGGCGCGCGCCGCCTGGGCGAAGTTGGAGGCCGATAAGACGGTCAAGGGGGTGGGTCGCGCGGCCGATGGCGGGCGGATCGGTGGCATGTCTGATGGCATGGATCAGATGCAGGGGGCGGCGGACTTCCTGTTCGGGGTCCAGAGCGCGAAGCTGCCGGCGCCCAGCCTGCGGCGGATCGACAACGTCTACCAGGCCCTGACGGGTGACTGGGACTGGCGCGGGGTGTTTGATCCGGATCAGAGCCAGCTGGCCATGGCGAGCAGCACCTCGCTGGCCGACCTGGCCACGAACGCGATGAACAAGGTGATCATCGAGCAGTTCGGGGCGCTGGCGGTTTACCGCTGGTTCGAGCAGCTGGTGACCGTCCAGCCCAATGACGGCAGCGTGCAGCCGATGTCCTGGATCTCGTACGGTGGGACCGGGGACCTGCCGGTGGTGGCCGAAGGCGCGGCCTACACTGAGGGTGGGATTGCCGACTCCAAGGAGACGAGTGACTTCGTGAAGCGCGGCAAGTACGTAGGCATCACCCTCGAGATGATCCGTCGGAGCGACATCGCGCGCATCCAGGCCGTACCGAAGGCCCTGGCCCTGGACGCGATTCGCAGCCGTTCGGCGGCAATCGCCGGCCTGTTCACGGTGAACGGCGGGGTGGGGCCGACGTTGGCGGATGATGCGACGGCGCTCTTCCACGCCAACCACGGCGGCAACGTGCAAACCACGGCGTTCGACGTGGCGGGTTGGAAGGCGGCGCGGACTGAGTGCGGCAAGATGGTCGAGCTGGGCAGCGCGAGGCGGCTGGGTCTCTTCCCGAAGTTCTGCCTGGTGCCGATGGACCTCTACGATGCTGCGCTGGTGGTCTTCGGCTACGGTCAGGGGCCGGGTGGCTACCCGGGGACGCCCAACAACGACGTCAACCCCTATGCCGATGGCCGGGGGGGTGGGGATGATCGGCCGGTGCCGGTGAAGGTGCCGGAGTGGACAGACGTGACGGACTGGGCTTACCTGGTGGATCCTCGGATCTTCCCGGTGATCCAGATGAGCTATGCGCAGTCGCCTGGTGGTGGGCGGCATCCTGCGCCCGAGCTCTTCAGCGTGGCGAGCCCGACAAGCGGGCTGATGTTCTCGAACGATGTGCTGCCTGTGAAGGTGCGGGATTGGTTCGCGTATGGTGTGTCGACCTGGCGCGGCATCGGCAAGCGCAACGTCGCCGGCTAACCTTGATCCGGCCTGCCGGCCGCAATGAAAGTTGCGGCCGGCGGGACAGGTGGTAGGGGCGAAAGCGGCCCGATCGAGGCGAGCTGGCGGAGATCCGGTGCTTTCTGGCGGGTTTTTGGGTGGAAAGGTGCAACGGAAGTTGCGGGAGAGGTTTAGGACATGGATGGAATGACGTTTGTGGTTCAGTTGCATGGGCATGGGACGCTGGCGGCGGACATGGTGATGCATTACAAGATGCCGTGCGATGCGACGCTGGTGCAGATCGACGCGGTGGCGACGAGTGCGGCGGTTGGAACGTTGAAGGTCGGCACGGATGCGGACGACGATGGGTATCTGACGGCGTTCACCTTCGGCGCGACGAACGTGCCTGCGACGGTGGGTCGGGGCGCCTTCAACGGGGCGTTGAATCGGGATGTGAAGGAGTATCCGCACATCCTGAAGGGTACGGTGCTGAAGTTGACGGTGGCGTTCGCGGCCATGATCAATCCGGACGTGGCGCTGACGTTTCTCGAGGGGTAAGGGGGGGGCCAGGTCCTGGGGGCCTGGCCTTCTCCTGCAAGGGGGGTGAATCTTGGGCGAGATGATAGTGTACGATGGCGGACCGTATTGGAAGCCGAGCCGGAAGGTGGTGGCCAGTGCGAACATGACCGCGGCCGCGGATATCACGGATGCGCCGGCGGGCGGTCAGAAGATCCTGGCCGACGACATCCTGATCAGTTCAGACACAGCCATGCGTTTTGATGTGGTGATGGAGACGAGTGGCAACGTGCTGGCCAGTGTTTACGTGCCGGCGAATGGGAGCGCGCAGATCACCTTGCGGAGTGGACTGAAGGGCGACCTGGCGGACAAGAAGCTGCAGGGCAAGGCAAGTGTGGTCGGCAACGTGTCGGTGATGACCTGTTGCCACAGCGAGGCATAGGACAACCAGGAGGTTGTTATGGGCGTTTTAGCAGCCTGGCGGCCAAAGGGTGGGCACGTGCGAGCGCGACCCGAGTTGATGCTGAACGGTGGGTTTGAGATAGCAGGCGCCGGCGGGGCGGATGTGTTCGCGAGTTGGATCGAGGTGGCGGGTACCAGCTTTATTGCCGATACCGTGATCAGCACCGAGGTCCACGGCGGCTCACATGCGTTGAAGTTGACCCTTGGTGTAGGGGCAGCCATGGTCTACCAGAACATTACGGTCGTGCCAGGCTCCAGTTACACGTTGACTTTCTTCTGCCGCGGGGACGGCACGGTGCGTGGACTCTACAGGATCTACGACGTAACTCACTCGCTTGACATCAAAGCGTCGGGCGCGATGGGGTTGGTGGGCGTGGGTTACACTGCGGTGAGTTATGTGATCATTGCGCCGGCCGGCTGCACCTCGGTGCGCGTTTATTTCATCTCGCCGAACGCGGCGGGGAGTGCCTGGGTGGATGACGTGAGCGTGGTTATCGTATGACGCATGACCTCGGAGGCGTAAGATGCGTTTCCCGTTAGAGATTTGCCGGCCGCCGGGTTACGACTTGCTAAACCCCTATATGCTGTACGACATCTGGTCGGGCGCGTGCTTATGGGACGCGTTTGGGGCGCTTGTGCCCGTGGGTTTGGTGGAAGGGACGCTGGCGGACACGGGCGCGGGGGTGACTCTGCTTGTGCCGCCTCCTGCTCGGGTGGTGGTCGACACGAACGTGACCGCCTATGGGCAGACTGACCTGATGGTGAACGGTGGGTTTGAGACGGCGGGCGTCAACGGGCCGGACGTATGGGGGACCTGGGGGGAGCTGGCGGGCGATGGGGCGGTCGCCGATGCGACGGGTGGGGGCGAGACCCACGGTGGTGCACATGCGGCGAAGCTGAGCAAGCTGAGCGATGATTTAGGGACCGCCCTTATTTACCAGACGATCACGGTCATACCAGGTTACACGTATACGCTGTCGTTTTGGTGCCGGGGCGATGGCGCGGAGCGCGGACTCTACAGGATCTTCGACGTATCAAACGATGCGGATATCCTTGCCCCTTCCGGCATGGGGTGGATTGGTACAGCGTTCACGCTGATGACGCGCGTCTTTCTGGCTCCGCCTGGCTGCACCTCGGTGCGTCTCTATTTCTACTCGCCGAACCTGGCGGGGAGTGCCTGGCTCGACGACGTGAGCGTCTTTCCGAAGGATTTCCTGGTGAGTGTCGGCGGCGGGAGCTTGCATTTTAGCGGCGGCAAGATCGTGCCGGCGTGGGGTGATCCGAGTGTGAAGAGCGGGTTGGTCACGCATGCGGCAGGCGAAAGGGTGTTTAGTGCCAGGGTAAGGCCGGCCGGCAGTGGCGAGTTCATGATTGGCTGGTTCCACACGGATGGGAGCCCAGCGCACGCCCTGCACTTCGGCGTGGGCGGGGGGCTCGTGGTCGAGAACGGGGCCAGCATTGGGCTGGTGGCAACTTATGGGTGGGCGGACACCTGGGTGAAGATCCGGGTGGCAGCCGGGGAGGTGTCGTATTGGTTGTCGACGGACGGGATTGTCTGGGTGTTTCTGTACGTGGAAGGGGCGGGTGATGCGGCCGATTTGGTGGTGGGGGTCCAGAGTTATGACGCGGCGTTGACGACTGACGACTGGCGGGTGATTAGCAACGAGGTGCCGGTTACGTTTGACGATAGTTTCGAGCGCGCGAACGGGGCGATGGGCACGGCTCCGGGGGGGTTGGTCTATCACGCGACGGGTCCGACCTTGCCCGTGGTTTCGAATGGGCAGATGGTGCTGACGGCGACCGATGAGATTCCGGCGTTCAATGGTTATGCCGAGATCGACTTCCCGGCGACGCCGACGAGGATGTTTGGGAAGATAGTGTTCTCGGCCGGTGCGCCGATCAGTGGCAATGTCGTCTTTTCTTCCAGTAGCAACCAGGGTGATCGCATCTGGGACCAGGTGCACACTGTTTTCGATCATCTGCATTTCGCAACCCTGAAGCGGGTAGGCGGCGTGGTAACGGGTATCGGGACCTGGATCCCCTGCGCTGTGCCGTTGGTGGCAGGGGTCGAGTACGATATTGAAGTCCGGATCAGCGGTAACACGTTGACGATTGTCGAGCCGGATGGGACTTTGCACTCGGTGACCGATCCGGATATCGGGGCAACGGCAGGACCTTACTGCTACATCCAAATCGGTGGGGGTCCGACGTCGGCGGGCAATATGTGGCCGGCGTGGAACTCCTGGGGCGCGAGGTTTTAGCATGGCTTACCTGGGTTTTGATCTGCGGCTGAGTGATGGTGTGAGCACGGTCTACCTGGGCACGGCGTCTCCCTTGCCGGTTGGGGCGCCTGGCTCCCAGTTGGTGGCGTACCCGATTGTTGAGGCGCCTGAGACGCTGCGGGTGGCGAGCAGGGACGCGGATGGGGCGGCCATCGTGGGCGTGCGGCGCGAGAACGTGAGCGAGGGGGCGACGATCAGCATCGGGTATACGTTCGCGGACGCTCAGTGGGTGTTGGGGACGATCAACCGGTTGCTGCGCCAGGCGGAAGAGCGGCAAAAGTACGGGCGCGGCCTGCCGGTTTACCTGGAAGTGGATACGGGTACGGGTGATTTCTGGCGCTCTGAGATCCTGGCGGGGCGGGCGGCGCCGGATGCGGCAACGTTGGGCGGGTATTGGAGAACGCGCGGGCAGCTGCAGGTGGCGGTGAAGTGGCTGCGCCGGTCGTTCTGGGAAGGGCCGGAGATCGAGCTGCGGCTGCGGAATACTTCTTTCGGGGCGGCGAGTTACGCGCCTGGCGGGGTGGTGGTCTTCAATCACTTCGACCCGCCGGGCTCGGATGATGGTGGCCATTATAACTGGTTCGAGGTTGACCCATCGAATCTGGGCTTTGCCGACCTGCCGGCGCCGATGCGGATGACGCTGCAGGCTTTCTCTTCTGGGGTGACGGTGTGCCGGGTGGTGGTGGCGGGCGGGTTGTTGGATCTGTCTTTGCCGTGGGGGATGGATGGTGGCGGGCCGGTTATCGAAGGCGAGACCTGCGCGGACGGCACGAGATTTATGGGCGCCGATGAGACGGATGCGAGCGGTGGGGCCTATCGGTCGCTGAACGCGCGGGGACGTCTGCGCGGCGGTTTGCGACCTGGCCGTTAGGGGCGTTCTGGCTGGCGGGCGCCGGGCGGGAGTTCGTGCGGGTGTTTATGCGCATCGTGGGGGAGGTGCCGGCGGGCGCGCGCGTG
>Ga0209429_10001871_pt1 | contig 12697 bp, 9 predicted proteins | sample BarGraNGADG00212_3_FD_184493 | JGI IMG/M metagenome (GOLD analysis project Ga0209429, IMG submission 184493) | Arctic peat soil microbial communities from Barrow, Alaska - Barrow Graham LP Ref core NGADG0004-212 (SPAdes) (version 2) | ecosystem: Environmental > Terrestrial > Soil > Wetlands >... | reverse complement strand
TCATACCTTTCGGAGTCCTGGTTATGGAGTATCATGCAACCGCAACCGTGGGCACAAGAACACTCCGCTTTATGATACGCCGCTCTCACTACTTCCCCCAAACCTTCTTTACCTAGCCGATCTTTTCCTGAACTTTACCGGAAATCTTTTCAACGATACCTTCAGCTTGCAACTTTGGATTATCGCTTAGTTTCCTGGCGACCTCCTTTCTTACCCTTCACTTCGTGAAACGTTTTTGATAAGACATTCCTTTCGAGTGGTAGAAGTATAGGGGGACTGTTTTTGCTTGTCAAGGGGTATTATGCATCGAAAAGCAGGGGCTGGCGATGCAATTGGGAAAGGGAGGTGGAGCGGCGGGCGGGAACCATCATGCCATATGGTTATTATATAATTACGCTCGTTTGAAGTAAATGATTTCATTCTCTGCTGAGATAATAGAGTCTGCAGATATTAATTGTATCATATTCAACCGTTCCGTTCAGCTCTTCAAAAACAGGTTTCAGTTTTTCTGTACCGACACGTTTAAAAGCTTCGATGATTGATGATAAATATTTTTCATCAGAGGGAATCAATGGGACAAGCAGATCTTTTCGTATAGATCCTCCATCCTGAATATAACGAAAAAGGTGATCTATGATCGTTCTGGGCTGAATCTCCTCTTTCTGCGCTATCTCACTGATCGATATTCCGGAATTGTACAACTCGCCGATTTCAATATGACGCGGCGTTTTAAGATACATTTTCATTTTAGGCAGTTCAGAATTTTTTCCGATTCCATGGCTGCTGCAGTATTCGATGATTATTGAGAGTAGAATATCACCATACTTTTCAATTTTATACGCGCCGATTCCATGTATTTTTAAAAGAGATTCATGACTCTGCGGATAGAGGGATGCGATCTCAAAAAGTGTTTTATCAGAAAAGATGACATATGGTGGAACATTCCCGGATGCTGCAAGTTCCCTTCTTTTTTCACGGAGAATTTCAAAGAGTTCGCTATCGTATTCTTTTGTGCCGGAGTTTGAGAAATTTATTTTTTTATCTTCATGTATACTCCCTGTGACTGATTCAGCACCCTTCATTACATTGTACGCTTTCTCTGTCAGTTTAAGAACCCCGGCATTTTCTGTATCATTTAGAATAAGCTTCTGCTTCACAAACTGACGAACCAGTTTCATCCAGATATCTTTTGAATACTTTTTCCCTATACCATAGGTTGATAGAGTCTGGTGATTGAAGTCATTTATTTTTTTTGATTTCGAACCACGGAGAATATCTATAATGTGACCGGCACCGAATCTCTCACCGCTTCTCTTTACACAGGAGAGAAACATCTGCGCCGGAATTGTAATGTCGTCAATGTGTTCCTCGGGAGAAACGCAGTTATCACACATACCGCAGTATACTTCATTGTACTCTTCTCCAAAATATGTAATAAGCGGAATCCGTCTGCAGCCTGATGTATCCGCGTAATCGACAAGAGCGTTCAGCTGCGCCATGGCAGCTTTTTTCTCCTCAGCATCACTTTTCTGATCTATAAAATATCTTATCTTATGAATATCCGAGTAGCTGTAGAGAAGGAGACAAGTAGAGTCAACTCCGTCACGGCCGGCGCGCCCTGTCTCCTGATAGTATGCCTCAATACTTTTCGGGAGATCAAAATGTATTACATAGCGCACATTGGTTTTATGTATCCCCATACCGAAAGCAATTGTAGCAACCATAATCTGGACCTCATCCCTGAGAAAAAGATCCTGATTCTCTTGCCGCTCCTCATCAGAGAGCCCGGCATGATAGGGCCTCACAGAGTATCCTTGCTTTTTAAGATTCAGATAGAGGCGGTCAACACCGTCTCGTGAAAAACAGTATATAATCCCTGACTCATTCTTAAATTGTTTCAAAAACTCCAGAGTCTGTTCAAGCGGATTATCTTTCGGAATAATTTTATAGAAAAGATTTCCTCTATTAAAACTGGCGACGAAATCATTTGACTCATTCAGCTCAAGATTTTTTCTGATATCGGATCGTACTCTCGCAGTTGCGGTCGCGGTAAGAGCTATACACACCGCACCAGGGAACCTCTTTCTGACGTGAGCGATCTTCCTGTATTCCGGACGGAAATCATGTCCCCATTCCGATATACAGTGAGCTTCATCAATGGCAAAACATTCAACATTCACTGATTCAAGGAACTCAAGAATGTCATTTTTAAGAAGAGTCTCCGGCGCGACGTAAAGAAGTTTCACCTTCCCTTCGCGAATCTGATTAATATTTTCATAATATTCCGGTCTGGAAATTGAACTATTAAGAAGTATCGCGTCAACTCCAAGCTGTGTCATCTGATCAACCTGATCTTTCATCAGAGAAATAAGCGGAGATACTACTACAGTGAGCCCGTTAAAAATCAGCGCCGGGAGCTGATAGCAGAGCGACTTCCCACCTCCTGTGGGCATAACAACAAGTGCATCTTTTTTATTTAATATGGATGTAATAATCTCCATCTGCAGAGTACGGAACTCATCATACCCGAATATATTTTTTAAGATTTCTCTTTCTCTTTTCATTGGGGGACTATAGGAAGAAGGGTGTTGTGTGTCAAGAGGATTTCGACCACAGAATATGGACTTCAATCCTACATTGGTGACTACATTGGTGCACTTGCAAATAGAATTCACCAGATTCTACAAATGAAAAATCTATAAGACCATCTTTACTGCCCGATGAGCTTTCAGTGCTTCATAAAGAGCAGTTCGCTGAGGCTCGCTCTCTACAGTAAGTTCCACATTCAGACAATGGTATTTAGCCGTTTCGCTGCTGCGGGAATGGGATATTTTGTACTTACAGTCCCGGATGATTTCTGCTACGGCGCTCTGCATCTCGTCTTTATCGGGGCCGATGATTTTATAGACCCATGGACAGGGGTATTCCAATTGAATCTTTTGCTTTTTTTCGTCGGTCATTGTATGTCAACCTTTCTGTGTAGTTGCTGAATTATTAGAATAAAATTGAGCTTTTCTCAAGCTATTTGACAATTGTCAGATCATCGTTAACATTTTAATAATAACGTTGTAAGGAGATGAATAATGAAAAAAATATTCATGTATATAATAATATTTAGTTTTGTGTTCGGTTGTCAAAACGGTAATACCGAACAAGCGGAGGGAAAAATCAAAATGGCTAAAAAAAATGAAATAATATCTGAAAGTATTGCCACGCTGGCCGGAGGGTGCTTCTGGTGCGTGAAATCGGATTTTGAAAAATTGCCTGGTGTAATAAAAGTTGTATCCGGTTATGTCGGAGGTAAAGGGGAAAATCCTACCTATGAATCATATGCTGAAATGGGTTATATTGAAGCTGTGCAGGTTTATTATGATCCGAAAAAAATCACCTATGAACAACTTTTAAATTACTTCTGGCGCCATATTGATCCTACGGACGAAGGCGGGCAGTTTGTCGACCGCGGTACTCAATACCGCAGTGTCATATTTTATCAAAATGACGAACAGAGGCAAATTGCCGAAAAATCAAAACAGACGCTGGAAAAATCAGGCAAACTCGGGAAACCTATTGCCACAGATTTAATTAAATTGACTAAATTCTATCCGGCAGAAGAGTATCATCAGGATTATGATGCCAAAAATCCAGTGCGATATAATTCCTACCGCTTAGGGTCTGGCCGTGATCAAACCACAAAGAAATTATGGGGAGACGATAAAGGACTTAATCCCACAAGCCAGGAAAAATTAAATAAACCGGATGATGCTACCCTGAAGCAGAAGCTTTCCAAAAGTCAATACGAAGTAACGCAAAAATGCGGCACAGAGGAACCATTTAATAATGAGTATTGGAATAACAAAAAAGAGGGTATCTATGTGGATATTGTTTCAGGTGAACCGCTTTTCAGTTCTTTGGATAAATACGATTCCGGCACCGGCTGGCCCAGCTACACCAAGCCGCTGGAGCCCGGAAATATTGTCGAGAAAGATGATCGGAGCCTTTTTGCTGCCCGTACCGAAGTCAGAAGCACAAAAGCAAATTCCCACTTAGGCCACGTTTTCCCTGATGGCCCGTCACCGACAGGCTTGCGCTATTGTATGAACTCGGCGGCAATGCGGTTTATTCCTAAAGAGGATCTGGAAAAAGAGGGTTACGGAAAGTATTTGAAATTATTTTCGCCTAAAAAATGACGATAGAAACTTCTTGAATTATTTGCTGGCAATTATATCAGCCTCGATACCGCGGACAGTCTCCATAGCCGTTGGGAGATCAATTGTGCGCAGTTGACGGTCTTTCATAACAACCTTGCCATTGATAATGCTGGTTTTTACGTCCGCGCCGCGTGCGGCATATACAAGCTGAGAATAACAATTATAGAGCGGTGTAAGATGCGGTTGGTTCATATCCACTAAGATGATGTCGGCTTGTTTTCCTGTTTCGATAGAACCAATCAATTTATCCAGCCCCAGAACATTTGCTCCGCCGATCGTGGCCATTTTCAGGACTGTCTGGGCGCTCATCACGGTAGGATCCAGTGATGTGACTTTGTGAATTTTTGCCGCCATATCCATTTCCCTGAACATATCCAGATCATTGTTGCTGGCACAACCGTCCGTTCCCAATCCCACTTTAATGCCGTGTTTCAGCATTTCAGGGATGGGGGCGACACCTGCCGCAAGTTTCATGGAGCTTTCCGGGTTATGTGAAACCCGGACGCCCTGACCTGCAAAAATAGCCATATCATCACCTGTAAGCCAGTTGCAGTGGACGGCAACTGGCTGATCGTCAAGAACGTCCAAATCATGCAGATGCCGCACAGGATTTTTGCCGTAACGATTGAAGATAGTGTCGATCTCATCTTTATTTTCAAGCAAATGCGTCAAGTATAGAATACCTTCTTCGCGAGCAGCTTTTTTTACGTTGACAAGCGTTGCCGGAGAACAGGTATAGGGAGAGTGACAGAAATATGCCGGTGTAATCATCGGCGCATGTGACTGCCAGCGTGTTACAAAACGATTGGCTGCTGCCATCATTCTTTCGAACTTGGGATTGTCCGGTGTGGCAAAATCCGCAAAGCCTTGGGATACAATGGCCCGCATGCCCGCGGCAAGCACGGCTTCCGTAATGGTGTCTTCTTTTTGTTTACCGTATATTTAAGGGAAAGACGAAAGCATCTGATCACTATTGATAAATACCACGCAGGTGGTAATTGCCTGTGAGGTAAAATTAAGTTAGTATACGCTCCCTTCGGGAAGCACTCCCGGTCTTTGGCTAACTTTGTTGGCTGCGTCGTCGGCTTCCTCAACGTATCTGTAGGGAACGGTTTGAAACCGTTCCCTACTTGCCGCCTCGTTATCCTTTGAAAGCGAAATGGTATGATTCCAATTCTGCATGAGCCAGTGCCTGTCTAATCACAAAAACATATTAAAGGTCAGTACCGGATATTTTTCACAACCGGACGATAAAGAAAAAGATTTTTGCGGATGAAACTTGTTTGCTTTTGAAAATCTTCGGATGAATTACAAACGTAAGTTACAACAAGATTGCTCTTGCGCGTAAATTCGATATGCTCTTTACCGGCATAACAAAAATTATTTTTATCATAGAGGGGACTCTGCGGGTCAACTTCGGGTATATTCGCAATTAGTGCCGCAGGCTTACTCCAGGGGCCTTCCGGCCTGTCGGCAACCTGATATAATAGTTGATCTCCGCTGTTGCGGGTGGACATATAAACGGCAATCCATTTCTGATCGTCAGCATGGTAGCGAACACTCAGTTCAGAGACTCCGGCATCAATAACTATCCTGACTTTTGCGGGTGTAAGCACTTTTCCCCAGGTTCCCTTTTTGGTCAAATACTCAATGGCTTTGCCCGGGTCATCTAGTTTGTCGATCGGAATGCGGGCAAGAATATTGCCGGAAATATTTACCGCTTCTTTGGCATATTTGTAGAGTGGATAAAAATATACATGATTCTCAAAGAGTACCGATGTTGAGGCAAAGGCAGCAATGCCCTGCGGAATGGCAGGTGTTAAGTCCAGGTAATCGATCATCCATTGATGGGGATCTGCCGCCGCATAATTCTTTATTCGGGCAATTTTGTGTCCTGCAATCTCAAAGTTGAAAGGCGCCTTTGATTGAGGCACAGCTTTAACTACTAAAAGAGGAACATACAAGACATTATTAACAATAAACGGGTCTTGCGGCCATAACCACTCATTTTCACCAAACGAAGATGTAAATTGACCCTTTTTCTTTTTTAAATAATATTGAATTTGAAATTCAGCGTTTGCTGTACAGATGGAAATGGCCAATGTTGTTCCCATGACCACGTCCATATCAATCCGGTTTTTTCTACCTGTTTCACTTGCCACAAATGTATCGCCAAAAATCCAGAGGGTGCGCTCTTTGTCCAGGGCAATGGAGTAGGCACCGTCACCGCCGTACCAGCCATCTTTATCGGGAAAATCGGGCAGACATTGGGCTGCTGGAAAATCAGCAGGACGTTTTTCTTCCCAAACAGCGCAGCAAGAGACAAACGCGATAATCAAGAGCGACAAGCCAAGCCAGAGCGCTTTTTTCGCCATATCAGGTGATCTAAAGAAAATCTTCATCGTCATATTCTTACACTCATCAAATGATCATGCTGATAAATTAGTGGTATTTCTCCAGCTCCTATCAATACCCCACCGCTTATCAATCCGTCGAAATTGCCCCCGGCCAGAGATAATAAAAACCCGCTTTCAGGCTGAAGGCCTCCGGAAGTTCAAGATTGATCACCGGGATGTTCAGCTTTCCTAATTCAGCTCCGGCGATGTTGTAATAATTATCTTCGGGGAATTCCATCCGGCGGTATACTACAACTCTTGCATCTTCGGATATGCCGGCTATTTTTTTTGTTTCTTGGAGAGCATCACTAATATAGCCGATTTTGTCTACAAGACCAAGTCCAAGAGCCTCATCGGCCAGAAATACTCGCGCTGTGGAAACTTCCGTGAGTGCCTGCGGTGAAAGCTTACGATGTTTTTTTACTAAACCGATGAACCTTTCGCCAAAATCGTTTACCGCTTTTTGCATCAGTTTTTGTTCTTCTTCACTGCTCTCCCGGAAAGGTGATCCCATATCTTTATGTCTGCCGAACTTTTTAATATCAACACTGAGCCCGAGTTTATTCATTAAGCCGCTGACTTTTGGTTGCAAAGAAATAACGCCCACCGAGCCCGTGATCGTTGTAGGATGCGCCATGATTACATCCGCGGGAAGAGATATGTAATAAGCACCGGACGCGGCGACATCCATCATCGAAACCGCTATTTTAACTCCCGTTTTTTCTTTGTACACGGAAATTTCATGGTACAGAAGGTCACTCGCGGTAATGGTTCCCCCGGCTGAATTTATCTTCAGCAAAACCGCCTTGATCTGTTTATCTCTTTTGGCTTTATTGATTTGCGCCACGACTTCCTCCACAACACTAGGCGATGTGCCGATAAGATCTTTTTTAGGAGAGTCGGAAATCAATCCGGTTACGGATATCAGCAAGACTTTATCTGAACCCGTGCCTTCCAGGGTGAATTCTTTAAGCGGGTCGGGTACAGCGTTGAATAAGTTTACTCTTGGAGCCGCGCAGCCCGTGATCAAGATCATGGAGAACAATACTGCAATGAAATAAATTTTTTTCATATTTTACCTTCCTTTGTTGGGTGTCAACTCATTAAATCCTTTTTTCTCTGGTTAATTTTTTATCGCCGGCACATAAGGTGTCTGGAGATATTTTCTAGCCTCAACCTTTGCTGTGCCTTCACCGTTTTCTATTTCCAGCGCCTTGGAATAATATTCTTCCGCCCGGGCTCTGTCTTTGCGGATATCCTGAATCATCCCCAGCCTCACTAATGTCCAGACACGAACCCGCGTATTGTAAAAAGCAATATCTTGCAGAGCTTTCTGAAAATATTCCGTTGCCTTGTCGTATTCTCCCTGATTGAGAAATATTCTCCCCATTAGCTGGTTGTATCGCGGCTGGAGCTGAGTAACATAGGGAGGCTTAGCTGCTTTAATATTATTCTCTATTTCCCGGGCCAGGGCAAAAGCTTCCCCGAACCGGCGTAGTTCCGCAAAAGCATTGGCCTGCGCGAATAAAAAATTATAGTTGTTGGGAAACTTTTCGCGCAATTTCATTATAACCGGCAAAGCCCGCGCCGGTTGTTTTTCAAAAATCAAATAAACCGATTGGAGTTCAGTTTGCGCCATAGTCTGCAATAGATCACCCTTTTGCGCCGCCAATTCAATTTCCTTCAGCCCTTTTTGCCTATCACCGGAGGTGATCAAAAGGGAAGATGCAAAGCGGGTCAAACCGGGCAGATGATCAATATGGTAATGGAGCAGGCCCATCAGAAAATAGATATCAAAATTATTCGGCTCTGCCCCCCTGGCCTTATCCAGATAATTCCAGATATTCGATGTTTCCTGCGCCATCACTAAATAACGTTTTTCATGAACCGCCAAGTTAACTTTGGCAATTTTAGCCAAGGCCATGGCCAGGTAAGCCTCGGAGTCTTTAGAATTCGTCTCCACCCTTTTTTCTCCCCTTGAAAGTGCTTCACTGACATAGCGCAAGATAGCTTCCTGATCTTTCTTTCGCGACTCCAGATCATAACTCATTTCATAAGAAAATAAGTGCAGTATGGCCAAGTGGGCATAGCCTGCGGGATTTTCCGGCTCCAGCTCTAACGCTTTTTTCAGCAAGGCAATGGCGCTGGTTGTTTCCAGGTTAAAGGCTTTATCGATTCCCTGCTTGAGATAAGAATGGAATTGATTGGTTTGTAACGGGGCTGCTTCTATATCTGCCGCGATTACGCAGAGAAATAGAATCGGGAAGATGGCAATAAGAATAATTTTAGAACAGTTTTTTTTCATTAGTTTTTCCCATATCAGGCTTCAGAAAAAAACCCGGGCATCAACGATCGAGACGCCCTGCCCATCAGGATGGACAATTACAGGATTGAGATCCATTTCGCTTATCTCGGAACAATTTATAAGCAGCGAGGATACACGACAGATAACTTCGACCAAGGCTTTTACATCGGCCCGGCCTTTGCCTCTGACTCCCAGCAGAAGTGGGTAGGCCTTGAGTTCTTTGAGCATATCACTGGCCTCCCTTTTTGTCACCGGTGCCAGGCGAATAGACGTATCCTTAAATATCTCAATGAAGACACCTCCCAGTCCCACTATAATAATAGGACCGAAAGCCTGATCCCGGCGGCCGCCGACAAAACATTCGATACCCGAGGGCGCCATCTCTTGAACCAGAAAGCCATCGATTACGGGACGCGGCTTCAGACGCTTCAATGTTCCTTCCATTTCCGCAATGGCCGTAAGTAGAGCTTTCTTGTTAATGATATTTATCATCACGCCACCGACATCGGATTTATGGGAGGCATCGCGGGAAATGAGTTTCAAGGCTACAGGGTATTTAAGCGGGACGCGGCCCACTGATTTAGCATTCTGAATGACCATACTTTTTACCGGCTGCAATCCGGCAGTGGAGCAAATAGTCAGAGCTTCATCTGTAAACGGAATGCGCTTTTCGAGCAGGCAGCGCTCCCTGATGGTCTGAATCGTGTGCAGATCAACATCATAAGATGGAGCTCTGCCCCGGGCATTGCGCACTTCTTTGCGTTCGTAATAAGTTAACGAAACATGAAGAGCGGAGGCTGCTTCCAGCGGCGATGTAAAAATAGGAAATGCGTGATTTTTCGAAACATCGAGAATTTCCTCACGGTCGGAAATCATGGCCAAGCAGACCGGTTTTTGATATTTGGCAACGAGCTTTTCCACACCCGTAAGGAAAGTCCGTGACATTTCAGCTTCAAAATTGGCGGAATAAAGATGGTTGAACAAAACGCCGTCATAAGTCGAAAGCTTCAGAGCTTCCTCAAGAATATCGGTGAATATTGTGTAGTCAAAGATTTCTCCCAGATCCAGAGGGTTCTGGTGGGCAATGACGCGGGTATTGTAAATGGTTTTAAGTTTTTCGATGAATGATGGAGGAAAGGGGATGATTTCAAAACCGTACTTGGCACAGGCATCAGCGGAAAGAACCGCGTGACCTCCCGAGCGCGAAAGAACAGCAACGCGGCGGCCCTTCATCAGCGGGAGGCGGATAACTTTGATGGCGTTAATAAAATCAATCTCATCTTCAATCCTGATTACCGCCGCCTGACGAAAAGCACCATCGATCACTTCATCGCTGCTCGAAAGCGCTGTGGTGTGGGATTGGGCAATTTTTGCGCTTAAGGGACTCCTGTTGGATTTTTGTACGATTATCGGTTTTTCCGATTGCATGGCCAGATCAAAAAAAGCTCTTCCTCTTTTGAAACCTTCAAGATAAAGAGCGATTATATCGGTCTTGTCGTCATGGAGAAGATATTCCAGGAAATCAACCTCGTCAAGCTGGAGTTTGTTGCCTGTCGCAACAAATTTGCCGGGCTTGATGCCATAACCGGTAATGGCACGCAGATAAGTTCCGCCAACGCCGCCGCTCTGGGCAATGAGGCCTACACGGCCGCCAGTCGGGATATCCTTAAAAAAAGCAAACGGCATCATCATTTTAATATCAAAATTTACGGTACCGACGCAGTTCGGGCCGATGACCTTCATGCCGTATTTTTCGGCAATTTTCAGCACCTCTTCTTCGAGAGAATAATTGCCGTGAGAATATTCGCTAAAGCCACCCGATTCGATGACAATACGCCGGATTCCCTTTTGGCCGCAGGCCTCCATAAGGGCGGGGACGGTTTTCGCCGGCGTTAAAAAGATAGCGACATCAGGAGTTTCCGGAAGATCGGCAACGTCTTTATAAACGGGGACGCCATTTATTTCTCCCGCATGGCTGCCGACACCGTAAAGAGCGCCTTCGTAGCCGATTTGTTTGTTATTGAGCAGGACGATTTGTCCCAGATTCATTTTTGTAGTCGAAGCCCCGAATACCACTAAACTACGGGGATAAAAAAATTTTTCCATTACCTATTTCTCCTTTTGCCTTGTCATTGACAGATGATGTGCTGACAAATGTCCCCCGCTGGCGGGGGATTAAGGGGGTGGACCTATTAATGTAACCGTAATGTTCATAAGTTACAGATTGACAATCCTTTATCCACCTCCGTCACTGCGTGACACCTCCGCCGGCGGAGGATACGGAATGACATTCTTACCGATTACGACACAATCTCGCAATCCGGGTCACCCAATCGCTGCAGACATCCAAAACGGGTTTTTTTATAGAATAACAGGCGGGATGTGTCAAGTTTAATAGGTCTGGGCAAAGACCGATAATTCCAATTCTAAATCAAAAAACGCTAACTTTGTTGGCAACGGAGCCCGGCGCATGAGACTGTGTCGCAATCCTCAATTTGTCATTGCGAGACGCCTCTTAGGCGGCGTGGCAATCTCTATGATGTCGACTAGAGGTAGGGAACGGTCGCGACCGTTCCCTACCTCCTCCTTGCCGCCTCGATATCATCTTTGATTTAGAAATTATATAACAGCTTGTCTCATTACAGATAAAGGTCATAAAAAAAGATTCGTTTGACTTCTGCCCTTCAGTTGCGTTAATTATCAATAGAAGAATATATTCTTGGCTTATTTCTCATCACGATCAGACCGGATTCATAAACAGATTCATGTCATTTCTCAATTTAAGTTTAAAGGCAGAATCATGACGGACAGGAAACGTAGTGATGACCAGACAATCTCCGAAATCAAGGCCCTGCGCCTGCGCCTCAAAGAACTCGAAAAATCAGAAAGCAAAAAAAAACGGGCAGAAAAAGCTCTCATAGAGACTGAGCAGCGTCTCTACAGCATCATCGGCGGTTCACCCATTCCCGCTTTCATGATCGGGAAGGACCACAGGATCATATATTGGAACAAAGCTCTGGAGGAATTAAGCAGAATTAAAGCCCAGGAGGTTATCGGTACGCGTCAGCAATGGCGGGCATTTTACAATAAAAGGCGGCCGTGCATGGCTGACCTCCTGGTAGATCATAAAATTGAAGATATTCCCAAATGGTATAAGGGGGAATATATCAAATCCAACCTGCTTGATGAAGCTTATGAAGCAACAGATTTCTTTCCCGAACTGGGCGAAAAAGGAAAGTGGCTTCGTTTTACGGCGGCGATTATTCGCAATGCGGCGGGAGAATTGGTCGGGGCTGTTGAAACTCTGGAAGATATTACCGAACGAAAAAAAGCGGAAGCAGCACTGCTGCAGGCCCATGAAGGGCTGGAACACAGAGTCCAGTTGCGAACCGCGGAATTGGCCAAAGCCAATGAGGCTTTACTTGCGGAACTTATGGAGCGTCACCGGACGCAGCAGGCATTAAAGCAGACGACTGACCATCTTTCCCTGATTCTCGAATCTTTGCCGATTGTATCTTATACTCGAAAGGCTGATGGCGATTTCGGAATTACTTTTGTCAGCAACACTATTGAGGAGATTACGGGATATCCGGCCCAGCGTTTTATCGAAGAAGAAGGTTTTTGGAAAGACCATATCCACCCGGATGACCGCCAGCGGGTTATTACCGAACTTCAGGCAGAGCGAAAGAAAGGCACTCATCGCTTTGGCTATCGTTTCCGGGTTATGGATGATTCTTATCGCTGGTTTTCCGATTACTGGAGGATTATCCGGCTGCCTGCCGGCTCTT
>Ga0209429_10001870_pt1 | contig 12701 bp, 9 predicted proteins | sample BarGraNGADG00212_3_FD_184493 | JGI IMG/M metagenome (GOLD analysis project Ga0209429, IMG submission 184493) | Arctic peat soil microbial communities from Barrow, Alaska - Barrow Graham LP Ref core NGADG0004-212 (SPAdes) (version 2) | ecosystem: Environmental > Terrestrial > Soil > Wetlands >... | reverse complement strand
CTGCTCGGGCTTTATCCGCTGGAACAGTTTACAACTGAAACACCTGAATTGTACAAAGCAGCTGAGGCAACTATCGAGCGGCGGTTATCCTTTGGCGGAGGTCATACCGGTTGGAGCAGAGCCTGGATAATCAACCTCTTTGCGCGTCTTCAGAATGGAGAAAAAGCCTATGAAAATCTACTGGCATTGCTTCGTAAATCAACACTGAATAACCTGTTTGACACTCATCCTCCAATCCAGATTGATGGTAATTTCGGAGGTACCGCTGGAATAGCTGAAATGCTCATTCAGTCTCATAATGGTGTTATAAGATTACTCCCGGCAATACCAAAGGAATGGAACTCCGGAGAAGTAAAAGGCCTGTGTGCCAGGGGAGGTTTTATTGTCGACATGAAATGGAAAAATGGTAAACTTGAACTGGCAAAAATTTATTCTGCAAAAGGGGGGAAGAGCTCTTTAATATATAATGGTAAAGAACAGGAAATCAGCCTGAATACCGGAGAAGAGAAAGTAATCAGGTTTTAGTCCGGGTAACTTATTTTCATTAAACAAGATCTGGTGAATTTTAAATTGTAACAGGTTTTATATTTTTACAGAATATTGATCATAAAAATGAATATCATTTCACTTGGTCCTGCTTTTCCTTACAGAGGTGGACCTGCTACATTTAATGACCGTCTTGCTCAACAGTTTACTGCTGAAGGCCATAATATTGAAATTATTACTTTCCGTTTGCAGTATCCCCGGATTCTGTTTCCCGGAAAAACACAATATACAGACAGCTCAGCACCACAGGGAATAAAGATAACACGTAAGCTCAATTCTATAAACCCTTTTAACTGGATTGCTACAGGACTTAAAATTAAAAATGCAAAACCCGATATTCTCATAATAAGGTACTGGCTGCCTTTTATGGGCCCTTCCCTTGGAACAGTTGCAAGGATAGCAAAGTCAAACAGGCATACTGTTGTAATCTGTATTTTTGACAATGTTGTCCCCCATGAAAAGAGGCCCGGCGATAAGATTCTTACAAAGTATTTTATAAACAGTATCGACGGCGCAATTGTGATGTCGCAGACTGTTTTAGATGACCTTAAAACCTTCAGGGAAAAATTACCTGTTAAACTTAGTCCTCACCCTCTGTTTGATAATTATGGGGCGCTGCTCGGACGAGAGAAAGCATTATCGGCACTTAATCTGGATGCTGATTATTCATATCTGTTATTCTTTGGATTTATCAGGGCTTATAAAGGTCTTGACCTGCTGGTAGAGGCATTCTCTGATAAAAGATTGAGAGGCAAAAAACTGAGACTTATCATTGCCGGTGAATTTTACGAAGACGATAAACCATACAGGGATCTTATTAAAAAGTATAATCTTGAAAATGATATAATATTTTATGATCATTTCATAAAAGATGACGAAGTTTCTCTTTTTTTCAGCGCTGCCGACCTTGTCGTTCAACCATATAGATCAGCCACCCAGAGCGGCGTGACACAGATTGCCTTTCATTTTGAAAAACCCATGCTTGTAACCGATGTAGGCGGATTAAGAGAGATTGTACCGGACAGAATATGTGGATATGTAGTAAAGCCTGAACCTGAAGAGATTACAGAATCAATTCTTGATTACTTTAATAACAACCGGAAAGTCTATTTTACCGAAGGTGTGAAGCAGGAAAAAGAAAAATTCTCCTGGGATAAGATGACAGCTTCGATAATTGAGGTCTATAATAAGATTAGAACCCCCTTTATGTTCCCCCTGAAGGGGGAATAAATCTGCTTTTTTAGCATGTTTCTTCTCTAACAGGGGAAGAATTGTACATTATTCCATTGTGATTCAGGTATATGGCACAGTATTATCTCCCCCTTGGGGGAGATGTCGCGGAGCGACAGAGGGGGTTTCATTCTCGAAACAGTGCTATATAAAAGAAGATATTGTGACGAGCAGCGAGGATTATCAGATATTCACCTTATTCTTAATCAGATAATTATTCCGTTCTGGCGAATTCCGGTTTATCAGTTCTCCCAAAAAACCGGTTAGAAAGAGGATCGATCCGATTATCATAACAGTAAGAGCTATAAAGAAAAATGGGCTTTCGGTGACAAGAGGTGCCCGGAGATGATGACTAATGAAAACCAGTTTTTTTACACCAAGATAACCAGCCATTGTGAAGCCTATCAAAAACATAAGAGTTCCCAGCGATCCAAACAGATGCATAGGACTTTTGCCAAAACGGGTAATAAAGCCTATTGTCAGAAGATCCAGATACCCTTTTATAAATCTGTCCAGACCATATTTTGTGACACCATATTTTCTTGACCTGTGCTCAACAACTTTCTCTCCGATCTTTTTAAATCCTGCTTCTTTTGCAAGCATTGGTATGTACCGGTGCATCTCTCCATATACTTCAATGCTCTTCACCACCTCAAGACTGTATGCTTTTAGCCCGCAGTTAAAATCGTGAAGCTTAATACCTGAAGACCATCTTGCTGTGCCATTATAAAACCTGCTTGTGATACGTTTTATTAAAGGATCGTATCTTTTCTTTTTCCACCCCGATACGAGGTCATATCCCTCATCACTGATCATCTTTACAAGCTCAGGTATTTCATCAGGATTATCCTGCAGATCAGAATCCATTGTAATAACTACATCACCTGTTGCCAGACTGAAACCAGTATGAAGAGCAGCTGCTTTCCCGTAGTTCCTTCTGAAACGTAAGCCCTTAACGAATTGTTTTTTCCCTGCCATCAACATTATATTATCCCATGATGAATCGTAGCTTCCATCATCAATAAAGATAATTTCGAAGGAGAGTTTGCCAGAAGAACAAACTCTCTCTATCCATTCAGCTAATTCCTGAATCGATTCCTCTTCATTAAAAACAGGAATAACAACCGACAGATCCATCAGAATTTTATTATGATAAGTTTGCAGGTGTATCAATCAAAGGATTACCTTCTTTTTTAATAAAAATACTTATTATCAGTGATATGACTACCCCCCATAACATATTTCCGAAAATAGTTAAAATCGCCATTATTCCAGGTTTCATAAATTTTGCCTGCATTGACATTGCCGTATCAATTGTGGCTTGGGGCATCCCTTTTTTCATCAGGGTTTCTTCAGCAAGAGCCATTTGTTTGGCTGTTAATCCTGGATCAATTATAGCATAGAGGATATAAGTAAACACAGCCATTATTACTGCATAGTACAGAAAAATAATTACGCCGGCGCCAACCGACTGGCCAAAAGTAATCTGACCATGCATGTAATTGTCACGATATGATTTAAGAAAGAAAAATAAAATGACTATCTGAACTAAAATGAAAACATACCCTTGTGTTTTGTTCAGGGAGAGGTCGAGAAAATACATGATCAGAGAATAGACAATACCAACAAGGCCCATTATAAGACCATTGGTCAGGTTTGTTTTCCAGACGTTGACTTTTTCTTCCATGATGTTAGTTTTTTGGTTATTTAGATTTTTTGATCAATAACAAATATAATATAAAAATATCTGACTATCAGGAATCTTAAATCGTGATTTATTGATTTTCTTCGTTTACCCCGACCCCAAGGCCTGCCTGCCGCCTGTCTGCCGGTAGGCAGGGGAGCGAAGAACATCAATTTACTCCCCTTCTTCGCTTTCGCGTAGCTTCAGCGAAGCAAAGGGGGATGGGGTAAATAAATTGATTTTCAAGCGATTTAGGAAAGGTTATTATACATTAGTGATAAACTCTATAAAATTTGAATAGTGTGATAAAGTTAAATTGGAATATTTATTTTGCATGCTTCTGAAAATATAGTATTTTTGTGCGGGGTAAGTCTTATACGACCAGCTCCTGCTGAACTCCCCCAGGATCGGAAGGTAGCAAGGGTAGGCAGTTGTAGCGGTGCGATATAAGTAGCTTACCCTTTTTTTATTGTCTGAATAATTCCCTCTCACTCCCTCTTAAAGTAGAGCTAAATATCTAAATATAAGAGTATTAACCCCCCTTCAGGGGGGATGGGGGGTATATCTTCCTTTAGCAAATCAAACTTTAGGCACTTTTCTCTATATTTGTCCGAATTTTGATCAGGCTATGCTTATTCGCATATATAACGAGAATCCAAACCAAAAGCATATCAGACAGATTGTTGATCTGCTTGAGGATGGAGGCATTATCATTTATCCTACCGATACTGTTTATGCAATGGGTTGCGATATCTCTGCTACTAGATCAATTGAAAAGATAGCCAGGTTTAAAGGATTAAATCCCAAAAATCCCGAACTCTCGCTTATCTTTCATGATATGAGTCAGCTTTCAGAATATACTATAATCAGGGATAATACAATATTCAAGCTGCTGAAAAGAAATCTGCCAGGGCCCTTTACCTTCATTGTGACGGCAAATAATCAGATTCCAAAATTGTTTAAGAATAAGAAAAAGACCGTGGGTATCAGAATTCCCGATAATAACATTGCCCTCGAACTGGTCAGGGAACTTGGCCGGCCAATTATTACAACTTCAATACACGACCAGGATGAGGTTATTGAATATACTACCGATCCTGAACTTATTTATGAGAAATTCCGTGATTTTGCTGATGCTGTTATTGATGGTGGCTTTGGCAAAAACGAGGCTTCCACTATTGTTGACTGTACGGGAGAAGAAATAGAAATTGTGAGGCAGGGGCTTGGTGTTCTTGAATTGTGAAGATCAGTGTCTGTAAAAATTCCTTGTAAAAAGTATCATAACGGTAAGCAGCTCAAGCCGTCCTAACATCATTAATCCGGATAAAAACCATTTGCCTGCCATCGGAACAGTAGAATAGTTTGTAAAAGGACCGAATGATCCCAATCCTGGTCCAATATTCCCCAACATTGATGCAGAGGTGCTGAAAGATGTTATAATATCATAACCCATTATTGATATAAAAAAAGAGCCTATACATAATACAATAAAATATAATGTTATAAACACAAGCAGGTTATAAGTAATATTTTGAGGTATAATATGTTTCCCGAGTCTGACAGGTATAAAAGCATTTGGGTGAATTAATCTTTTTAATTCTTGTCTGGCGTTTTTTGTAATTAAAAGAAGCCTCACAATTTTAATGCTTCCGCTGGTTGACCCTGCAGTACCACCTGTAAACATCAGAATGAAAAATAAGATTAAGATTGTATTACCCCATAGATTGTAATTCTGGGTATAAAAACCTGTGGTGGTAATAATTGAAACAACATGAAAAACTCCATTTAGAATAGCTTTACCTGAAGAAAATCCTTCTTTATTATAGAGGACAATGGCACTAACCAAACCAAAAACAAGACAAATAAGTGTGTAAAAAACGAATTCATTGTTACCGGCGATCTTCTTAAAATTCCCCTTTAATCCAAAGTAAACCAATGTCAGGTTGGTACCTGCAATAAACATGAATATAGTTATTACTATCATTATAAATGGTGAGGAGAAAGATGAAATGCCTCCATTTCGTGTTGAAAAGCCTCCGGTAGAAAGGGTTGAAAAGGAATGGCAAACTGCATCAAAAACTGTCATGCCTCCTATTTTCAGAAATATAACTTCTGTCAGAGTCAGAAGAAAATAAATAGTAACAAGCCTCTTTGCTGCGTCTTTTATCCGGGGATGGATCTTATCAGGGGGTTGTCCGGAAAACTCTGTTGCAGTAAGCTGGATATTGATTGATTTAAAAAATGGAAAAGCAGAAAGTGAAATAAATATTATTCCAATTCCTCCGAGCCACTGAGTAAGGCTTCTCCAGAAAAGGATCCCATGTGGTAAAGACTCAATATCAGTAAGTATAGTAGCGCCTGTTGTCGTGAACCCTGACATTGATTCGAAAAAGGCATCTCCAAAACTACTTATTGAGCCACTAAAAAGAAATGGCAGAGTACCGAAAAGACTGAAAATAAGCAAGATTCCGGTAACAATAATATATCCTTCTTTGTTTCCGTAAATCCTTTCCACGTTACGCAGGGGAGTGAAGATGATGGCACCGGTAATTATTGTAATAAGCGCGGAATACAAAAAAGAAGATGCTGCATGCTCTGTGTAAATTAAAGATATGCCTGCAGATAACAACATGAACAAACCTTCAAAAATGAGCAGCAGGCTGAATATCCTGGCTATTATCCTGAAGTTGATCATAAACAGTTATGTAAAATATTTCGAAAGTTTCTCGTAGGCTGAAGGTAATGTAAAAACAACCACCTTGTCGTTTACTTTTATAATTGTGTCGCCTGTCGCAATGAATGGTTCTCCATCTCTGGTTCCACCCCCAACAATGGCATCTTTGGGGAAATCAATGCTTCTCAGGGTACCTTTTGTAATTTTTGAATTTGCGGGAACATTGAATTCGAGAACCTCAGCATCGGTTCCGGTCATGTATTTAACCTGGGTTACATTAGGATTGGTAGTATGCCTGAATATCCTGCTTGCAGCGGATATTTTCTTGTTTATTATTGTGTCAATACCCGTGTTTTCAGCAAGATTTATATACTCCATGTTCTCAACTTCTGCAATTGTCTTTTTAACACCCATCTTTTTTGCAAGAAGGCACGAAAGTATATTAGTCTCTGAATTACCGGTAACAGCAACAAAAGCATCCATCTTCGTAATCCCTTCCTGTTCAAGCAGATCAACATTACGGCCGTCGCCATTAATAATGAGTGTGTTATCGAGAATCTCAGCAAGAGCTTCACATCTTTTTGTATCTGAATCTATTAGCTTCACCTCACATATATTCTGCATATACAAGGCTACATGTTTTGCGATCCTGCTGCCACCCAGAATCATGATACTTTTGGCTTCGAAATTCTCTTTCCCTGATGTCTTCATCATCTCATCAACCCCTTCGTGGGTAGAAATAACATATACCAGGTCGCCAAGCTGAAAATGCTCATTACCTCTGGGGATGATGGTTTTCCCATCCCGTTTTATTGCAACAGCCCTGTATTTATCAGTTCTGTGACTGACCGATATCTCCTGCAGGCTTTTATTAATGATAGGAGCTTTCGCATCAAGTTTCTGGACATGCATTGTCAGTTTACCACCCGAAAACTCCATGAAATCAGTTGCTCCGGTCTCGTGAAGCAACCCAAGCACCTCACGTGCAGCGATCAGTTCAGGATAGATTAATGAATCGATCCCTATTGATTTGAAAAATTCTAAGGTAGAAGATTCAAGATAGTCGATATTATCAATTCGGGCTATAGTTTTAATGGCTCCAAACCTTTTGGCCAGGATCGATGCTGTTATATTTGTATCTTCTGAATGCGTGACCGCGATAAACAAATCTGTTTTTTTCAATAACGAATCTTTGAGGATCTTAACAGATGTGGCAGAACCTTCATGTGTCATAACATCGAGAGAATTGTCAATGGGTTTAAGCCGGTCCTCCTCAGAATCGATAATAATAATTTCGTGATTTTCATTCGAAAGCATCTTTGCTAGATGTGTCCCAACTTCCCCGGCACCGGCAATTATTATACGCATTGAAAATTTTATTGAAAAAACATGACAAAATAAGGGATAAATCACCTAATACTCAAGTTTTTTCTGATTATTATTTATGAGCCAATTATATCGTTAAGAGGTAGAGAGCAGATAGATAAGCCAGTTGCCTCTAGCTCTTAGTTACAAGCAGTCTTTTATTTTTTATCTAGAAACTAGTTAATTGTCTTATTATTAATACTTTGTTCTTAATATTTTCCAGTATTGTTCACTAAATTGTAATGTTGAAAAAAGTCTACTTTCTTAAGTAGATGGGGAAAAAATTTAAAGTTCTTTTGATATTTGGTTTGCAAGCTCATTGATTAAACTTAGTGTACAGCTATAACTTGTGGTACTTTTGCAATGTGCTTCGTAATTGGTTAGTTCTTGTTTTACTACGTCATATCATAAAAGATTTGAGACTCTATATTTCTCATTTAAGAAATTATCTCTTTCAATTTTTGAAACAGAAGTCAATAAGAAATCTTCTTCATCAATAGTTAGGTCACAAATACTAAAGTCTTTTACATAGTTTTTTTCAAGAGCATAAAAATTACCTGAATATGGTTTACTTGTTTTCGTGATGTAATACCAAAAGACTTCTGATTCGAGAATTCGCTTTACAATTTTTAGTTCTCGTTCAGAATCACAGAATATTGCATATCCTGCATATATCAACAAATCTACTTGGTCAGTGTAAACAAAGTATGGCTGACTTGACATATACGGGAAAAGTAGTTTTTTCCCGTAATCATTAATTGCTTGCGAACGGCCAAATTCAAACCACTTATATTTAAGAGACTTGCCTTTGTCCCTATTAAGAAGCTGTTCTTGATTGTATTTCAAATAAGTATATGCATTGGGATATATATCTTGAAAATATTGTTCATCAAGAACAGAGTATTTTGAATTGTTTGTTTGAAAAAGGTTGAATTGTCTGTTGTCTATTTGATAAGGGAAAATGATCTTTTCTTTAAGTTTTGGTATTTCCTCTTCTGTTTTTAATCGGTTAGGTTTGATAATATCCCTGCATATTGCTTTTTCAATTTTATGCAGTTTACCATTTTGATGGTAATAATACTTTTCATCTTCATCAACCGGCTTGAATATGAAAATATCATTACACAAAGTGGCAATTCCGTTTTTAATAATATATTTATTACCTAATGCCTCTCCGGCACTTTCAAGTTTTTTTATGTTTTCTAAAACATTATTCCTATTCAGTACCCAACCTTTATTTGTGTCTAAAAGTCGGTATTCAACCTCTGAAAAAGATGCTAAATTTTTGGTTTTAACATCCTCAGGAGTTGCTTTTACATGTTTGACTGTATCAACTTTGTTTTTAGAAATGTTGACAATACAAGTGTACGTTGATTTGTTTTCAAATATTTGCTGATTCCCAAAATCAATTATTGACAAAGAAAGCCTATGAACCTTGAAATAATCTCTCAGTCCTCTAGCGTTTACACTCCTTTTAAAGGTATTTACTGTGATAAAGCTCAATATCCCCGTCTCTTTGAGATTGAATAAACCTATCTCAAAAAAAGGAATATATAAATCGGAATTTCCTGATTTTGTTACATCCCAGTTGCTCATTAATTCTTTCGAATTATGGCTTAAATGCTTGGCTCTTACATAAGGCGGATTACCTACAACTATATCAAAACCTGTAAATCCATCTAATGCTTGATTCCATTGAAAGTCTAAAGCGTTACCAATAAACAAATTAAATTCAAATTCTGATCTATCTTCACCATTCATGATCGCAAGCAGGCTCAATAGTAATTTTGCTCGATGAATAGTATAGTCGGATATATCGAGTCCGAAAATATTATTTTGAAAAAGTTCGAAATATGTTTTATGTGTAATTGATTTTAATTGCTCAATAGCAGTTTGTAAAAATGCACCTGTACCACATGCGATGTCCGCAATCTTAATGTCGTTAATAGTTAATTTATTTTGTGTTTTAATGGCATTTTCTACAATATAGTTCTTAATGTAGTAAGGAGTATAAACTGCTCCATTTGTAATGACATCTTTTGTAGGAATAGTTATTTCGAAAAGTTCAGTTAAGTCTTCAAAATCATATTTACCAATGTTCCTTTTGATTAAATCTACAAATTCTTTGATTTTATTATTATCGTTACCTTCAATGCACGCTTTTATCAATTTATTGTGGTTCACGTTAATACAATTGAACTCAATAAACGCCCCTACAATCAACTTGTTAGCTATACCAAGGTCATTGAAATAGTTTTTCAAATATGCGATTATATCCTTGTGTATCATGGCTAATCTAATATTTGAATTCTGTCAACATTTCTTCCCCTATCATTAAAGAATGCTTTCTCTGTGTCAGTTAAATCATAAAACTGATAGCATAATTCGTCTAACGAATTCCATTGTGTTAATAGCAATCTCCCAATTGCTCTCTTTTGTGTCGGCGAAGAGGTTTTATACCTGTTCTGTAATTCTTCAACTCGTTTTGCTACTCTTGCCAATTTTGATTTTAATTCAGCATTGTAATAATTGGCAACATAATCATCAATTCTAAGATACAGCCTACCTAATGTTGGGTCTTGTTTTTGCTCCGGTATGTATGTGCAGTCGTATATTGCAAATTCTTCAAAATTTGAAATAAAAGCACACGGTGCTAAAATAGACCAGCCGTAGGATTTGATTTGAAATGCGGCTTCTGCATCAACAAGAATTCTTACGGAAATGTCTTTTGCATCAAGAAATGTTAATTTTTGTTTTGCAATTCGGAAAGTGTAATCAGGTCGTGTGTTTTGCGACCCAATATCTTTTAGCTTATCTTTCTCTGTTTTTGATAGAATCTTCTCCTGTAATATTTGAGAAGTGTCCCTTACATCCCAATCAAATATTGCCAATAGTTCATTCATCCAGGTTCTGATTGTTTCTTCTGAAGTCAAATCAAGTTTGCCTTGCAGTTTGAACTTATTGTATTCTGCAATGAGTTCCGCCAATTTTTGTTTGCGTTGTTCTGAACTCATCTGCTTTTCTTTTTAGCCTGATAATTAATTTCTTCTTCTGCTGCAATTAATATCTCTTTAGCGAACTTCTCGTCTGCAAGTTGATAAGCAACTTGTTTACTCATAAATTTTACTACAAGTTCTTTTTCGTCAACTTTAAAGGTTTTAGCGATTATTGGCAACATTTTTCTATTTATGGGACGTTCTCCACGTTCAAGTTTACTTAATGTACTTTGGTCAATGTCGAGCAATGCCGCAAGTTTTCTAAGAGGCATATTTGACTGTTCTCTCAATATTCTAAAGTATTCTCCAAGGTTTTCTGTTTGCATCTTGAAATAGATTTCTTGACATTAGTGTCAAAAATAATTATTATTTATAAATAAACTAAAGAAATGATTTTTAATTACCAACTAATTTATCAACAAGACTAGTAGGGAATTGAATTTCAGCTCTTTGATAAGCCTTAGTTTTGAGTACTAACTTATAAAGGCATGCAAATGTATACTAATGATGGTTAAGGTTATTAAATTAAGTTTCTATGCGATGGGAGAGTCCGGATAAGTGTCGACATTGTTAAGAAAACCAATAAACTTATTAAGAGAAAAAATCATTCATATTGTCTCGAATTTAAAAGGTATCTAATAGTTAATCCGCATCCTTATATCTTCCTGATAAAAGCCCCTGACTTCTTTACAAAATGAACCGTGTCTATACCGGCAAGATTAACACGTTCAGGTATGTGAAACCCTGCCGATGCCTGTGAGGTGACAATTAATGTTTCAGGTGGTTTAACTAAAGTTAAATTATTTTCAATTTCGGGTCGTAAACCGGTCAGTATAATAATATCAGGTACAGAACTTTTCAGAGTGTTTTTTTGAAGTGTGTTAGATATTAGAATGTTCTTCTCACCAGCCCTTATATAATATGACTTATTCTTTAGAGTATTTGTTTTTATCTTAAGTCCAAGTGTGGCACAATGTCTTAATACTTCAGGACCTGCCTGAGCGGAATCGCAATAGAGGTTAAGGATCTTCCCGGTTTTGATTCCTATCGTAGATGTTCCAACCGTGTTATAAACAATTAATTCATTGGTTTTTCTGGTGGAGATTTCTTTAATAGTGCCGGCAACGGCAAATAATAAAATCAGCGAGATGAGATAAACAATTGAAAAGGATTTTTTCTTAAGTATGAAATAACTTAAAGTGAAAATAGTTAAGGTTAGCAAAATACATTCAACAGTCGACATTCCGATATTTTCCAAAGTGGAATAGGGCAGGGAAGAGGCCTGAGCTGTAAGCATCTCAGTGAGTCCTGTCATATAATTAAGAAGTAAAGCAAGAAATTTTGAAAGAAAATGTACCGGGTATATCATTATAACAAGGCAGCCTGTTATAATCAGCAGTGATGAAAGAGGCACTATTATAATATTTGTAAGTATGAAGTATGTCGGAAACCTGTTAAAAAGCATTACTGTAAGAGGAAGCGTCCCTGCCTGTGCTACAATGGTAACCGCTGCAGATTGCCATATCTTGTCCGGGAACCAGTTTTTGAACTGAAGTTTAAGATAAAAATCCTGGTAAAAGGCAATGATATAAATAACAGCTGAATAAGAAAGTAAGAAACCGGCATCGAATATTACTGACGGTTTTATGAGTATCAGAACAAACGCTGAAGCCAGTACAGAATTTATCCCGTTTACCTTTCTCTTCATAAGGTTGCCTGCCTGAAAGAAGGAAAACATAAGTGTTGCCCTTAGTACAGATGGTGTGAGCCCTGTTACAAATGCAAATGCCCATAGAATCAGTATTGTTATTATTATCCTCACAACGTTAAACCTTCTTTTCAGGAAGAATAACAGGTTGAAAACAAACAGACTCAGTATAACAGCATGCAGCCCGGATACCGCCATAATATGCATTACTCCGGCCTTAATGAAATTCTGTTTCTGTTCCGGATCGAGCATGTTTTTCTGGCCAAGGGTTATTGCTGCAACCAGCGCCAGCCTTTCACCTTTAATACCCCGCTCCTCATACATTTCAATTATCTTCTCCCTTATAATCAATGCTCTGTGAATAAGCTTTCTGTTGACAGGAATAATGTGGCTGATAATATCGCGGTCTCTGGTAAATGCATAATATTTTATCCCCTGATTTTCCATAAAGAATCTGTAATCAAACTCATTTGGATTCCACCTGTTTGTAATTTCTAC
>Ga0209429_10001869_pt1 | contig 12703 bp, 17 predicted proteins | sample BarGraNGADG00212_3_FD_184493 | JGI IMG/M metagenome (GOLD analysis project Ga0209429, IMG submission 184493) | Arctic peat soil microbial communities from Barrow, Alaska - Barrow Graham LP Ref core NGADG0004-212 (SPAdes) (version 2) | ecosystem: Environmental > Terrestrial > Soil > Wetlands >... | reverse complement strand
TTGGCTGGGGATGGCGGCGTTGTTTTTGAGCGGCCTGGGTCTATTGGCACAGGCTGCCGAGGCGGGAGGCCAAGATGCCTTCGTCCGGGTCAGCCCGCGCGATCCGCGCTATTTTGAGTTGAGCGATGGCTCGCCGTATATCCCCATTGGGTTCAACTTCGTGTCGGCGCCGGACATGCGCGAGGTCGAGCCGGTGGTCGATCTCATGGCCGCCAATCGCATCAACTATTGCCGCATCTGGTTGGATCAAAATCCCTGGGGTGTCGAAAACACCCGTAGCGGCCAGTACGACGGCGAGCGGGCCAAGAACCTCGACCGGTTCCTGGCCTTGTGCCGGCCGCGCGGCATCCGGGTGAAGATGTGCCTCGAGTTCTTCCGCAATATAACGCCCCAGCGGACGATCTGGTCCGATAAGCCGCTGCACCACGTGGACAACGGCGGGCCGTTCCGCGACATGGATGATTTCCTCAAGAGCGAGCCGGGCCGGGCCCAGTTCAAGAAAAAACTGGCCTGGTACGCCCAGCGCTACGGCAACGAGCCGGCGGTGTTTGCCTGGGAACTCTGGAATGAGATGAACGCCGTGCGCGGCGACTGGCGGCCGTGGACACGGGAGATGCTGCCGGAACTGCACCGGCTGTTCCCGAAAAACCTGTGCGTGCAGAGCCTGGGCAGCTTTGACAGCGATGGCGGTAGATCGGCATACCGGGAACTGGTGACGATCCAGGACAACGATGTCGCCCAGGTGCATCGTTACCTCGACCCAGGGGCGCAATTGGAGATCTGCCATGGTCCGGTCGATCTGCTGGCGGCCGATGCGGTGAAGGAGCTACAGGCTGTCAATCCCGGCAAGCCGATCATCCTCACCGAAACCGGCGCGGTCAAGCCGCGGCACACGGGCGTTTCGGAACTGTATGCCAAAGACCCGCAGGGCACGCTGCTGCACGACATGCTCTTCACACCCTTCTTCAGCGGGGCGGCGGGGACGGGTCATGTGTGGTGGTGGCGGGAGGCCATCGAGCGGCCCAAGCTTTGGTGGCATTACGCGCGGTTTGCCAAGGCGGTGGAAGGGATCGATCCGGCGGGTGAGGGATTTGTGCCGGTGCAAACGATCGTGGGGCGAGTACGAGTTTACGCCCTCAAGGGCAAACGAACCTACCTGGCCTGGTGCCGCGACCGTGAGAACACGTGGCAGAACGAGCTGGTGGATGGCAAGCAGCCCGAGGTAATCAGTGGAACCAGCCTGGATTTGGCGGCTTGCGGATTGGATCTCACCCAGGCCAAGGCGCGGGTGTACGACCCGTGGGGGGACAAGTGGAGCGAGGTGAAGGCAGCGGGCGGGCGGGTGGCGCTGGGGGACTTCACTAGGTCGGTGCTGTTGCGGGTGGAGGGACAATAGAGGTTCAACGGCCCTTTGAGATTCCAATCTGGAACCTCAAGTGCTGGAGGTTCATTAAAGAGGCTTCGGAAAGGGACTTTATACACTCGCTGCAAGCCGGGGACTGGCTGCGGAAGAAGCCCCGAATAATGATCGCGAAATGGGTCAATCAGCTTGTCTGCGCGAGATCATCAGAGAGATCAGCTCCTAACCAAAGATATTTGAAATTTCGACCGCGGATTACGCGGATTTACGCGGATCAAAATGGGATTTGTGGCTCCTCATTCCATCTCAAAAGCAGAAATTGAGAAAGCAGAAAGCAGAAATCCAATCAAAAGCTGAAAAGCGGTGACTGGTGATCCGCGGTTAAAAATCTGAGAGATGTTTTTACGAGATTTGCCGCAGTAGAATCTATGGCACTTTTTACCTTGCTTTTGGTTCAGGACGTGGTAAATCGCACCGGCCTATTGAACGCGCAGTTGGCGGGCCAGGCCGGACAGATTAAACCGCAGGGGAGAAATGTGTCAAAGTTAGGAACCGGTACCCCTCTGACACGCTCGCGTCTGGTCTTTTTTTGATGCAACTTTCTGGGAATCAGCACAAAATCCGACGATCATTCTTTATGGACGATGAAATGTTGACCACAACCTTTTGTGCCTAACCCATGATTTGGATCGCCCCATCGGAAAAAGACACCGACAACGCCGCTCTGGAAAAACGCCTCTGGGACGCCGCCGATCAGTTCCGCGCCAACTCCGCCTCCGACGCCCGCTCCTCGGAACAGGAACTCCGTCGGCAGCTCATTGAAAGCCGCGCCGTGGACGTGATGGTCGCCGTCGGCCCGAACATGTTTTACACCGTCACGCTCCCCTGCACCCTCTGGTTTCTCGATAGATCAAAATCCTGTAGCAACCGACGTGAGTCGGCTCAAACTTCCGGTTCGGGGAAAAATCAGAGCGGACTCACGTCCGCTGCTACGTGTGGGATGGATCGCGCCGACACCGTCCTCTTCATCGACGCCCGCCACATCTACCGCCAAGTGGACCGGGCGCACCGCGAATGGACGCCCGCGCAGATTGGCTTCCTGGCCAACTTGGTTCGCCTCTATCGCGGCGAAGACCTCGATTTCACCCTCGGCGGCGCCGAAGCCCGCGCGAAAATCGAAGAAATCTTCGGAGGGACGAGCTCCGCGAGTCCCCAATCAAGCGGGAAGTCAGGGACTCGTATAACTCGTCCCTCCGACGGGTTGGCTTATCGCGATGTCCCTGGCCTCTGCAAGGCGGCGACATTGAAAGAGATCGAGGCTCAGGGCTGGAGTCTGAACCCGGGCCGCTATGTGGGCGTGGCCGCCGGCGAAGCCGTAAGCGACGAGGATTTTAAGGAACAGCTCGAAACGCTGAATGAGGAGCTCGAAACCCTCAACACTGCGGCCCGAGAACTGGAAGCCACCATCGCCGACAACGTGGCGGAGATACTCGAAGCATGAAAACCGAACTCGTCCAAACCCTCACCACCACCTTTGAAGCCCACGCCCAGCAAACGGAAGGAGGCGTCGAATACTGGCTCGCGCGCGACATCCAGCACCTGCTTGGCTACGATGAATGGCGAAATTTCAACACCGCCATTTCCAAGGCCAAGACGGCATGTGAAGTCTCCGGCCACCGCGTCGCCGACCATTTTGTTGGCGTCAACAAAATGGTCGATCTCGGATCGGGCAGCCAGCGCCAGATCGAGGACATCATGCTTACGCGTTATGCCTGCTACCTCATTGCCCAAAACGGCGACCCGCGGAAGCAGGAAATCGCCTTTGCCCAGACCTACTTCGCCATTCAGACCCGCCGGGCGGAATTGATTGAGCAACGCCTGCTGGAAGCCGAGCGCGTGTTGGCGCGCCGGAAACTCAGTGTTACGGAAAAGGAGCTTTCCCAAGTCATCTACGAACAAACCGGCGGCAACGAAGACTTCGCGCTCATCCGCAGCAAGGGAGATCAGGCGCTCTTCGGCAAAACTACCCTGGCCATGAAAGCTCAGTGGAAAGTGCCGGATAACCGCCCGCTGGCCGACTTCGCGCCGACCATCATTCTCAAGGCGAAAGATTTCGCCACCGAGATCACCAAACCAAGCCGTCCGCAAAACCCTGCTCGAACGCGGCATTCGCCCAGAGACGCTGCCTGCCGCCGAGGATGTGAAGAAAGTCGAGCGCCGCCTCGCCTCAGAAGAAAAGAAATCCCTGAAGAACCCGGACGCCTTGCCGGTGGAGGAATAATCATGACGCAGAAACGCCCCAGCCCAACTCACAAGGATTCCCTGACGGTTCGCAGCACCAACGGTGCGGTTTCATACCAGCCTGGGGCAACGCCCCAGGTCTTCGCCCATCCAATTTATCAAGGGCCAACGGCCCGGCCCATTCCGGCGACGATCCGGTGCGGCACAAAACGTTTGGCGTCGGGGATGGGTCGGGCCTTCAGCCCTCGATTCGTTTTGCCATCCATTCCTGGGGCGTTGCCCCAGGCTGGTATCAGGTCGCACCTTTGGTGCTGGGGAACGCCCGCGACCCGCAACCTCGAACAAACCATCGCCGGCCTCCTCCTCTCCCGCCGGGAGAGGACCGAGGTGAGGGCGCGGCGGCTGGCGCCGAGTGTGGCCGAGATTTTGGAAGCGTGAAGAGTATGCGCATTTCTTCGCTCATCGCATCCATGCCGGTTCGCAGCACCAACGGTGCGGTTTTATACCAGCCTGGGGCAACGCCCCAGGTAAACGTCCATCCCTCCCATCCAGGGCTGAAGGCCCGGCCCATCGCCGGAGGATGCGGTTCGGAACGGGGCCTTGCGCCTCCGGATTGGGACGGGCCTTCAGCCCTCCATTTCGTCTTTTCAATCATTCCTGGGGCGTTGCCCCAGGCTGGTATGAGGTCGCACCTTTGGTGCTGGGGAAGAGGACTGATCGGAAATTCAGAACAAACCATCGCCGGCAACGCGGCGGATATTCTGGAGGCGTGACGATGGCGGAATTGCGCAAAGCGAGAATGGTCGACCTGTGCGAAATCACATCGAGCAAACGTATCTTTGCGGCAGATTACGTCTCCGAGGGCGTGCCGTTCTACCGTGACAAAGAAATCACGGAAAAATACAAAGGGAATCTGGGTGTCTCGACGGAACTTTTCATTTCCGAGGAAAAGTTCTGCGAGATTGAGCGCAAATTCGGTGCGCCAAGCAGCGGCGATCTACTTCTGACTTCCGTCGGAACGCTTGGTTCGCCGTATGTCCTGAAGCCCGGCGAGCGATTCTATTTCAAGGACGGAAACCTCACTTGGTTTCGGCACTTCAAGGAACTCGACAGCCGGTTTCTTTACTACTGGTTGGTTGCCCCGCAGGGAAAAGCGGAACTCCAAAAATGCACCATTGGCTCGTCTCAGTCAGCCTTCACGATTGTTCTTCTGAAGGGCATGGAGATTGAGTTGCCCCCTCTTCCAGTGCAACGGCGAATCGCGGGCATCCTGTCGGCCTACGACGAGCTGATGGAGAACAGTCAGCGGCGCATCCGAATTTTGGAGGCGATGGCCCGCGCCCTCTACCGCGAGTGGTTCGTCCACTTCCGCTTCCCCGGCCACGAAAAGCTCCCGCGCGTCGCCTCCCCCCTCGGCGACATCCCCCAAGGCTGGGAGGTCGGGCGCTTGGACGATGTTCTGGTCCTTCAACGTGGTTTCGATTTGCCGAAAGCCGATCGCGTCGAAGGCACAGTGCCAATCTACGCCGCGACGGGCGTGACTGGTTTTCACAAAGATGCAAAGGTCAAAGCTCCCGGCGTTGTGACTGGCCGCTCCGGCACTATCGGCGATGTGCTCTACGTGCAGGAAGATTTCTGGCCGCTGAACACGGCGCTTTGGGTAAAGGAGTTTCCGAAGGCTGAACCGCTCTACGCCTACTACGTGCTCTCGTCGCTCGATTTGAGACAGTTCAACTCCGGCGCTGCCGTCCCCACTCTCAACCGAAATGACATCCACGGTTTGGATACGCTAATTCCGCCGTGTCCGCTTCAGAAACGTTTTCAGGAAATCGCGGGTGCGATGCTCGCACAAATCCGTACACTCGAACTCCAAATCCAAAACCTCCGCCGGACGCGCGACCTGCTGCTGCCGCGTCTGCTCAACGGCAGTTTTACACTTCAATGCCATGAATAGATGGGAGGAAACATTTCAGAGTTGGTCAGCGCCCGCGAGCAAGACGGAGCAAGAAAAGAGTTCCAATGCCGAAGCCGGTATCAGCAACGCGGTTCGGGCAGACCAGAGGTTGGCAGGAAAGAACGTAACTGTGTCCGCTCAGGGTTCGTATGCCGCGAACACCAACGTTCGGTTGGACAGCGACGTGGATGTCTGCGTTTTGTGTCGCGATACTTTCTTCTTCGATTTAGCAGAAGGAAAAACGCGGGAGAACTGCGGCATTATTCCAGCCACGTTTACCTTTGCTGACTACAAGAACATGCTTCACACGGCACTTGTTGGCCGGTTCGGACATGGAGGTGTGACTCGCGGCGAGAAAGCATTCGATGTCCACTCGAACACCTACCGCGTCGACGCGGATGCAGTTCCAACCTTTGAATACCGATACTATATCGACCTAAATTCGTCCCGATACATTGAGGGCGTTGCTTTTCTCTGCGACGACACGGGCAGGCGTATACACAACTACCCAAAACAGTCTTTGGAAAACGGCCGTGCAAAGAACGAACAGACCGGACGCCGGTTCAAGCGGGTCGTCAGAATCCTGAAGGCCTTGCGAAATCAGATGCAGGAGGACGGAATAGCGGCCGCAAAGGATGTAGCCTCCTTTCTCATCGAGTGTCTGGTGTATCGCGTCCCAGACTCGTATTTCGGCCGGGATAAGATTGCCGACGATGTCAAAGACACGCTTTATTTTCTGCTCGGCAATCTGGCTGCCGACCAGACGTGCTCAACCTGGACGGAGGTGAATGAGGTCAAATTCCTTTTCCATAGTGCGCAGCCATGGACACGTGAAAAGACGAGCATCTTCGTGTGGGCAGCAATTCAATACACTGGACTGAAATGAAAAATCTCAACGTCAAGCTGTTCATCTGGGTGTTTGCTGGGCTCACCCTTCTTTTTGCAATAGCGGCAAAGAAGATCCACGGTCTTCCAAACACCAGCGATTGGCTGCTATTCAAGTTCTTGTCCACGGTTGTTGCAGCCGATTACGCCGTCTGGCTGGTCTTCTCCAAGTGGGCTTGGAAATGGCGATTTTGGCAGGGTTGGCTTGTTCCGAATCCGAATCTGGACGGGACGTGGAAGGGTGTAATCCGCTCAATGTGGGTTGACCCGGCGACGCAAAAGCGGATTCTCGAGATTCCTGCACTTTTGGTGGTGAGGCAGAGTTTTAAGAGAATTACCTGTCGGCTTATGACCGGCGAAAGTAGCAGCGACAGTTTTGCGGAATCCTTTGAGCTAGACCCTGATTCCAAAGAAAAGGTTCTAGTCTATTCGTATCGAAATGAACCCAAGCCCACGGTGAAGGAGCGAAGTGAGCCTCACGACGGAACTGCTAAATTGCGAGTGTGCGGTAAAAAGAAGCTTCGGCTTGAGGGGAAATACTGGAACGACCGATCAAAACCAGTCTCGGGTGAGATGGAGTTCGATTTCTGGAAGGCTGAGCATGTCACGACGGCCACGAAGGAACTCATAAATCATCCAATGAACCGGCCGGCCTGAGAGAACAAAATACCGAAATGCAAGAGCAGGAACTCAGAGAACTCGCCAAGGAATATCTAGTCCCGCTCTTTTCGGGCGCGGAGGTTGCAGCCGCGTCTGAACCATCCACCCCTCGCCACAAATGCGTGGCGTCCGGCGGTCTTTGCAGGATTCTGTTCAAAGTCGAACCTACTGACCCATACCGCCTGAGCCTCAACAGGAGTCAGCCGTTTGACCAAGTATCAAGTAGTCGACTGACCGAACAGGGAGTAGTCCAAGCGTTCGTCGATATTCTTCGGGAAATCAGCACCGGCTTGAGCGCTCCATACCGCAACGATTTGTTGTCACACCTGACGCGCCGGGTTGTCGCTAAGGCATTAGCCCCAGCAACCGCTGCAAAAATCGTCCTGGCCGCTTTAGACCAACTTGCGGATTGGAGCACCCGTCTCTACGAAGGAAAGCCAATATCGACTGCATTTGGGTTCGCTCAAGATGGCGACGGCACGGGTGGGAAGCTTGCTGACTTCTGCTCCAAGGATTTTGCTGCGTTGCTTGGCAACGGTCACGACACATTGGTTGTTTTCGATGCGAACGGAGACCTTATTTCCCACGAGGCAGTCGACACTCCAGCAGCAGCGAGTTTCGCGCCTTTCCGCTACGCTGGAATAGCGAGTTGGGCGGTGGATGGACGAATCGTATTGGTGCTGAATCGCCTTGGCGAAATTCTGGCGTTTCGAGATGGACGGCTGGTTCTTGCGCGACGGTCGGCACAGTGGCACTTGCTGACTCACGAACCCGTGCTTACGCAGATGGGCAGGGTGGACAATCAAGGTTTAAGGCTAGCGGTTTACGAGAGCGCATTGGACACCTCATTCGCGCGCACGGGTGCGTGCATTGGCATCGTCACAAGCGGGAATGCTTCCCGATGGAAAGAAGTGGTTACGTCGATTGATGATTACATGCAGCCTCCCAGTTCGGTAAAGGCGACTGCGCTCAATGCAATGCTCAAAGGCCGCCAATTCCAACAACTTGACCGGCGACTTCGTCAGGAACTCTTGGCCATTGATGGCTCAACGTTGGTAAATCATAGAGGTACGATTCTCGCTATCGGCGCGATTCTCAAAATCAGTGGGGGTAGTTCGAGCGGAGCACGATTAGCTGCTGCCAAGGCACTCGCGAAGTTTGGGGTCGGAATCAAAGTTTCACAGGATGGAGGAATTCTAGGCTTTCGCGGCAATGCTCCCGACCCAGTGTTTAGGATCATGTGCGAGGTTGATTGATGAGTAAATGAGAGCCCACGCCTATACCGAAGACCAGCTTGTCGAGCAGCCCGCCATCGGGTGGTTCGCGGAGCTTGGCTGGACCACGGTGTCGGTGTTGGAGGAAACCTTCGGTGCGACCGGCACGTTGCCGCGTGAAACCGCAAGCCAGGCTGTCTTTCGTCGAAGGTGGAATCGTACCATCCAAAATCGCGCATACGTATGTTAAATCCAATCTTCGGCGGAATCTCAGGAGCAAAACTCCCGGTGGATGAGTATGACCTGGGGGATGGCGTATCTTTGAAAGCCACATACGCCCACGTGATGACTCCTTTTCTCATGGTTTTTTCTCCGGCGGAGCCTGGAAAACCACACCCAGCGCCTTGGAGTTCTGTTGGCGGAGGCATGGCCTACGATGTGCAGGTTGAGCTGAAGGTAGATTCCGCTGGCAATCCGGAGTGGCTGATTGGCCCACAAGCGTTGTGGTGGATACTGGCGCTCTTGCGACTCAGAACATCTTGGACACTGTCCGTTCCAGTATTCGCAGACCGTTCTTTCCAGGACATTCCAAATTCCGATGGTGCGCGATTATTTCCATTGGAACTTGGAGCACGTCGTGCAACTCATCCCACCGATGAGATTTTCGATTTAGGGCTTGATGACCTCTCTTGGGTTTCCAAAACGTGGAAAAGAGCTGCATTTCTATTTCATCGCGAGCGCAATTTCGCTCAGGCTTTTCAAGCTTTCGACCATTCCACAACAATCAACTCTCCCTCACTCGGATTGCTTACGCTTTGGAGCGCTTTAGAACACCTCTTTGCTCCGTCCAAATCGGAGTTGCGTTTTCGAGTCTCAGCCTTGATCGCCTGCTATTTGGAGTCGGCCGGCGCGGAGCGAATGCAACTGCACAAAAGGCTTTTAAAGCTTTACGATGAGCGGTCTCAAGCTGCGCACACGACGAACGCGGTTGAAGGCGAAGCGGCCTCGGAAACATACGAAGTCATGAGGCGCGTTCTACTGAAGATTATCTCGGACGACTGTGTTCCATCGCGGGAGTTCCTTGAGCAACTTCTGTTCGGAGCAGCCTAATTATTCTCAATTGAGCCATGAACCACGCCTACACCGAAGACCAGCTTATCGAACAGCCCGCCATCGGGTTGTTCGCGGAGCTTGGCTGGACTACGGTGTCTGCGTTGGAGGAATCCTTCGGCGCGACCGGCACGTTGCTGCGCGAGACGAAGGGCGAGGTGGTGCTGGTGTCCCGGTTACGCACGGCGCTGGAGCGGTTGAATCCCGCGCTGCCGCCGGAGGCCCTCACCGCCGCGGTGGATGAGGTGGCCCGCGACCTGCCGCCGGTGGGGCAGGTGGCGCTCGCCTCCGTCAGCGCCAACGGCGCGTCCTCAAACCAGCCTGGGGCAACGCCCCAGGTTTCAAACCGAAAATATTAAAAGCGCTGCAAGCCCGTCCCATCCCACGCCCATGCGCCATTTACCACCCCATCACGACCGATGCCGGACGGTTGAACCGCGCCGTTGGCGCTCATTGATTCGTTGTTCCGGTGACGTGGGGCGATGCCCCACGCTGGTATCAACCGGGCCGTTGGCCCTAAACTCACCGCCATGCCACAATCGCTGAGTCTCGTCATCGTTCACGTCATTTTCAGCACGAAGGAACGCCGTCCGTTGGTCGACACCAGCACGCGGCCCAAACTCCACGCCTACCTCGCGACGGTCGCCCGCAACGCGGGCTGCGAATGTTACCGGGCGGGTGGCGTGGCGGATCACGTGCATCTGGCCATCCGCCTGTCACGCACTCTCACCCTCGCCGATTTGGTCGAGAACCTGAAAACGTCCTCGTCCAAATGGTTGAAAACCCAATCGGCCGACCTCGCAGCTTTTTCCTGGCAACGCGGCTACGGCTGCTTCTCGGTCGGCCCGGCGGATTTGGATTCCCTCTGTGCCTATATTGATAAGCAGGAGGAGCATCACCGCACCCGGACGTTCCAGGAGGAGTTTCGGATGTTCCTGAAGAAATACGGGGTTGAATACGACGAGGCTTATGTGTGGGATTGAACGATGAGCGCCCAAGCCCACACCGAAGACCAGCAAGCGCAGCGCACCCTCACCCGGCCTCTCCCAGAGGAAGAGGAGGTTGAGCAGCCCGCCATCAGGCTGTTCGCGGAGTTTTGTCGGGCCACGGTGTCGGCGCCGACGCGGTTGAATCCCGCGCTGCCGCCGGAGGCCATCACCGCCGCTTCCCTGGCAGGAAAAGAGCAAGTTTCACTGCGCGATGAAAACCCTGGTTTTAATGAAACTCCAGCCCTGAAGAGCGGGCTTGGCTTAATTGAGTGGTTGACGGCGTGCTGTTGTATATCTCTTATTGCCAACAGGTTCTTATTTGAGTGGAAAACGTCCCTATGAAAGCCTGGATGTCCAAAGCGTTGGAATTGCTGAAGGCAAGCCTGGAGCCGCCCAAGCATGAATTGAATGAGCTGGACTGGAAGCGAGCGCTGTCGCCTGACAGGAAGCGGCTGACGCTGATGTTGAGCTGCCAGTCGCCGCGCTGGGAGGAATGGCCCGCATCGGTCATCTCGAAATCATGAGCACGTCCTATCTTGCCGAACCCTTGTCCGCCGCGAAGCGTCGCCGGGACGAATTTTCGTGCGAGGAACCTGAACTCACCGAATTTCTTCATCACCGCGCGTTACCGGAGATGGAAACGCGGGCGTCAGCTTGTTTTGTGCTCGTTCCGGAAGACGATCCCGGCCGAGTCGCAGGATTTTACACGCTTTCGGCGGCAACCATCAGCCTGGCCAAATTGCCGCTGGAATTAACCACTGAATTGCCGAAGTATCCGAATCTGCCCGCCACGCTGCTGGCGCGGCTGGCGCGTGACCAGAAATTTCATGGCGCTGGTTTGGGTGATTGGCTGCTCGTCAGCGCGCTGCGTCGGGCACTGGGCAGCATGAGCAGTGTCGGTTCAGTGGCCGTGGTCACCGATCCCAAACACGCCAAAGCGGAAGATTTTTACCGGAAATATGGTTTTCGCAACTTGGGCGGAGGGCGACGGATGTTTCTGACGATGAAGGAAATTGCAGGGTGGCTCGCAAAGGAAGGCGTAGCATGAACCGGTTAAGCCTCCGTCACCTGCCGGCGATAATGAATCATTGCCTTTTTCAGAGCGGCAGCGGGTTTGCGCGGGGGAGCGAGCAAAGCTTCAACGAATCGCCGGGATTGATCGGCATCAAGTTGAATCTGATTACTTCGATTAATGACTTGGCGGGCAACCTCACGGACATGCGTAATGATAAATTTAGCCATCGAGCGTCCCTCAATCGCGGCCGCCTTCTGGAAAAGCTGTTTGTCTGCCGCCGTCACGCGGGCGGCAAATCGCTGATTTTTATGTTCTTTAACCATTGTTGGCACACGCCAAATGTATGCCTCCGTGGCACACATTGCAACAACTGATTTTCATGCCCCACGCCTATACCGAAGTCCAGAAAACCTCAAAACGCCATGAAGCGGCAAAAGAAAATCGTGATTATCGCCGGGCCGAACGGGGCTGGGAAGACGACGTTTGCATGTGAGTTCCTGCCGAACGAGGCGGGCTGTCCGGTGTTGGTCGAGAAAGGAAACAACGTATGAAAGCCAAATCAACGGTGGCGGATGCCGATATGCCCAAGGCAGGTCGTGCCCTGGAGCGCGCGGCGACACGGGCGCGGCAACTGGCGGAGCGAACCGGCACGCCGCTCTACATTTTCAAGGACGGATGCGTGGTGGACCTGAATCGGCAGTCCACTGACAGTTACGTGTTGCGCGAGGGGCAGCCAAGGAAATGACGGATGTATCAACATCTACCTCTGGCTGCCAGACCATGATTACGCCATCATCATGCGGAAATTGGCCGACGACATGTTGCTTTCAGATAAAAGCGTGTTTTCACCGTGCGGTGAAATGGCTTATTGGACTGAAATTCGATGTTGTAACATTTCACTGAATATGGCATTATCACCGCAAGATGAAAACGGTTGAAATACTGAAAGAGCGTGACCTTGTCCTCGTGGGTGGGTTGGCCGTGTATTACCTCACGAAACGCGACATGGCCAGCCTACCGGGTGCGGAGCAAGAATGCAAGGTGACAGTGGCCGACATCGGCCCGATGCTCGTGCTCAAGCTCAATGCGTTTGGCGGACCAACAGGACCAGTGCCACTAGGATTTCAATGCCGTCATCCCGGAGGAATAGCTGAGAATAGCCCAGCGTTTCAACGCTGGGACCGGGGTCCGGGTGTGCCAAGTCCCGAAGGGACGGCTGAGAATCGCCAGCTCAGCCGTCCCTTCGGGACTCAACCGTCGATCCGTCCGCACCCG
>Ga0209429_10001868_pt1 | contig 12708 bp, 14 predicted proteins | sample BarGraNGADG00212_3_FD_184493 | JGI IMG/M metagenome (GOLD analysis project Ga0209429, IMG submission 184493) | Arctic peat soil microbial communities from Barrow, Alaska - Barrow Graham LP Ref core NGADG0004-212 (SPAdes) (version 2) | ecosystem: Environmental > Terrestrial > Soil > Wetlands >... | reverse complement strand
TTAGAGGATTCGAACCCTCTCCTGTCGTTTTACCCCGATCAATCACTTCGAGGCCAAGACCCTTGTTGCATTTCGATCTCATGCTGAAAGAGCCCAGCGGTAAGGCATAACGCTGGACTAGATTGCGCATCCAGTCTTGAAAGTGAATATCGACTGGGGCTCCCCCCGGCCCCCCTGAGTCGAGGGTTCGAATCCCTCCAGCTCCACCACCAGACTTAAGGACAAAATAATCATAGTGGTGGTTAAGGTGGTGGAGCTGGAGGGATTCGAACCCTCGACTTCTACCCTGCCAAGGTAGCGCTCTCCCCCTGAGCTACAGCCCCACGGGTGCAAAAGATGCGAGTGTAATGATAACCGTACCTCAGGAGCCGCTCAAGAGCGCCCGGCGGCGCCCGGCTCGCCGGCGTGCTCGTCCCACTCGACTATCGGAACGTTGCCCCAGAGGCGCTCGAGGTTGTAGAACTCGCGGTCTTCGTCGAGGAATATGTGGACGACCACGTCGATATAGTCAAGGAGGATCCAGCGACCGAAGCGTACCCCTTCTCGGCGGACCGGCTTCACTCCGCTCTCCCTCAGCTCCTCCTCCACCGCGTCCTGAAGTCGCTTGACCTGTCGCTCGTTCCGGCCGCTCGCGATGACGAAGTAGTCCGTGAGCCCGAGCGTATCCCTCATGTCCATGATGCGGACGTCGGTTGCTTTCTTGTCGTCTGCCGCCCTCGCGGCAGCGATTGCCAACTGCTCAGCTGTCAGCAACTGATCTGCTCCAGCCTTCAAACTCCCTCGCTTACCGTACCGTGCAAGAAAAAGGTTTGACCCCTATTTTGCAGGCTATTTGCTCGCATAGTCTTTCCCGACTATCACGCTGATGTCCGAAAGGGTCTGGGTCTGCGGGTGCGCCTCCAGCTTGCCGACTTCCAGCTCGTTGCGCAGCTCCTGCGCGGCCCCCGTAATGGTCTTGTCGTCGCTGTAGACGATTATCAGCGTCTCGGCGTGGTCGAAGTTGTCGGCGTTTGAGGAGTTCACTATCTGGTAGCGCGCCATGTCGATGTCGGCGGCGACCCTCTCCCCTATCCCCGGGACTCCGCACCCGTTGAGCACTTCGATCTTCACGCGCTTCGACGAGGGCAGGCTCGAGGACGACTTCAGGTAGGACCTGACGAAAGCTGGAAGCGACTCCTGGTTCACCCTGTGCACGATCGTCTTCTCGAACCGGAACTCTTTGACCGGGACAATGGCGACCTGCAGGCTCTTTCCGCCGAGGGAGGTGAACGCTTTCGCGATGCCGGCCAGCTCCTTGTTGGAGGCGTCCGTGTCGAAGAGGTTACCGTTCTTCGCGACGAACTTGTCGATATCGGTGCCTTTGAGGAGGGCAAGCGCCTCAGGCGTAAACGCGGCCTGCCGCTTCGCGAGGTCAAGCTCTTTTCCTGATGGAGCATAGGTCATGTAAGAGGCCAGGACGCTCGAAGCCAGGTTCTGCTTGCCCGCTTTCAGGTCGACGTTGACCCCCAGGCTCGGATCCTTGAACGATATCTTCGATATCCCTGCCACGGGGAAATTGGTGCCGAGCTGATTGAGGATGATCCGGACGTCCCGATCGGAGGCGAGGACATACCTGTCCACCTGCGTTCCCAGCATGTTCTCGACGGTCACGAGCGTGCTGCTTATCCTGCCCCCGTCGAGCTCCACCAGGTTTGACATCTCGTCCGTACCCATGCCCGGGGTGGCCACCAGCAGGTCGGTCGGGAATAAGATCAGGCTGCCTGTCTTTGTCTGCCCGTCGTAGGACGCGAGGACACACGTGGTCAGGACTGTCGCGCCGTTCTGTTGTTTAGTGACGCCGATGAGGTAGTTGGCGGTCTTCTTGCCTTCCGGAAGGAAATCGGAGGCAATCACTTTCTTGGAGGACTTGAACGGCCAGGCGTGCTTGCCGAGCCACGAGAACCCGTGCGTGGTCTTGGTCCACGCCTTGTCGAACGGGTAGACCTTTACCACGGCGCCCAGCAAGACGAATATCGCGATAAGCACCGCGAGGACCACCAGCCACTTCCAGAGCTTTTTCTTCTTCTTCTTGCTGTCGAGCCGTTTCCTGGTTCGATATCCTACGTATTCTGCCACGCTCTCCACTTCCCGCCGGGGCACCCGGCGTTGAACTCAATATATTCTTATTCGGAAGGCCGCTGTTCACCTTTCAGGTAGAGGCCTTTCGCCTTTATGTACTCCCACACCGCGTCTCGGACCAGGTACCTGAACGGCCGCCCTTCCGTGGCGCGCGCCCGTATGTCCGTCGAGCTTATCGCGAGAGCGGGTATCTCCATGCTATAGACGCTTTCAAGGGCGATCTCGCCCCCGCTGTTGCGCTCCGGAAGAGCCTCGCGCAGCGTCTCGAGTGGAAAGCCGGGGCGCGTCGCCGCGATGAACTTCGCCTCGGCGAGCAGCTCGGCCGGGTCCTTCCAGGTGAGTATCTCGAGGATGGCGTCGGCACCGGTTATAAAGAACAGCTCGGCGCCGAGTCCGTGTATCCTGTGGAGCTCCCGGAGGGTATCGACCGTGTAGGAGAGGCCCTCGCGGCCGAGCTCCATGTCTGAAACCTCGAGGAACGGGTTGCCGCTGATGGCGAGCTCGACCATCCGCAGCCTGTCGGAGGCCGGGCTGTGCGGACTGTCTGTCTTGTGAGGGGGCCTCGCGGACGGGATGAAGATGACCTTGTCGAGTTCGAACTGGCAGCGCGCCTCTTCCGCCGTGACGAGGTGGCCTATGTGAATGGGGTCGAACGTCCCCCCCATTACGCCGATCCTCAAGTAGGTTCACCTTCCCGCTCGCGCCCTCTAATCGAGGCGCCGAGCTCGCCGACGAGAGCGGCGATTATCTTGTCCATCTCCGCGTGGGCCTCGTCGTCGGTGAGCGTGCCCTCCGCCGAGCCGAACTCAAGCGCGTAAGCGAGGCTCTTCTTGCCCTCACCTATCTGGGGGCCGCGGTAGAGGTCGAACAGCCGGACGTACATGAGAAGCGCGCCGCCGCTCTTCCGGATCACGTCCTCGATCGACCGCGCCTGCACTGCCTCGTCCACGATGACGGCGATGTCGACCTTCACGTTCGGGAAGAGGCCGACCGGGCTGAACACGCGAGCAAGCGCGCTGTCCAGCAGCGGGTCCGCCTCGACTTCCGCGATGAATACGTCCTCCTCGAGGCCGAAGCCCGTGGCGACCCTCGGGTGGACCTGTCCCAGATAACCTATCGCCTCACCGCCGAGTCTAAGACGCGACGCCCTCCCCGGTGCGAGGAACGGCTCACCGCCTGTCTCGAACTCGAGCCCCCTGACCCCCAGGGCGGCTGCGACGTTCTCGAGCATCCCTTTCAGGTCAAAGAGGTCGGACGGCCTCGGCCCTTGCGACCACTCCGGGGGCACAATGTCCCCGTAAAGGAGCATCGCCACCGTCTCGACCTCCCGGGGAAGCTTTTCATCGCCATCCGCGATGAATGCCCGTCCCAGCTCGAACAGCGAAAGGTCCTTGTTTCCCCTGTTGATGTTCCCGGCCGCGACGCGAAGCATTCCCGGGGCCAGCGTGGTCCTCATGGCGTCACCGGTCTCGACCAGCGGGTTCATCAGCGTGATCATGTTCCGTCGCCTGTCGTCGGCGGCGATCTCCATGAGATCGAGGTCGTCGGGCCTCATAAAGCTGTAGGTGATCACCTGGGAGGCGCCCTGCGCGACGAGCTCTTTCCGGAGGGCCGCTTCACGCAATTGCCTGAGCGTCAGGCCGGCGTCGAAGCCTCCCCCACGAGGGACCGTGCCTTCAATCCTGTCGTATCCGTAGATGCGGGCGACCTCCTCCACGAGGTCGATCTCCCTCACCAGGTCGCGCCGGTAGGTCGGGACCGTCACCGACAGGGTCTCCCCCTCCTCTACCTCGGCACCGAGCGCTTTGAGTATCCCGGCCATGGTCTCCCGAGGCACGTCAGTGCCCAGAAGCAAGTTGGCGCGGTCCGGCCGCAGCGGGACTGTCGGGCCGACGATCTCGCGGGGATAAGCGTCGATGACTCCGCGTGCAACCTGTCCCCCGGCGAGCTCGTTCATGAGCCTCGCGGCCCGCGCCGCGGCGAACGCCGTCCCTCCGGGGTCCACACCCCGCTCGAAACGGGCCGAAGCTTCCGTGCGAACGTCAAGGCGCCTCGAGGTCAGCAGGATTGAGGTGGGGTCGAAGTGGGCGGACTCGATGAGGATGTTGACACTGCGGTCGGTGACCTCGGAATCCTCTCCGCCTATGATGCCCGCGATCGCGACCGGCTCATCCGCGTCTGCGATCACCAGCGCGTTCTCGTCGAGTTGCCGTTCCATGTCGTCCAGGGTCGTCAGCGGCTCACCCGGGGTGGCACGCCTCACGACAATAGTGTTTTTCGAGAGGTTGTCGAGGTCGAAGGCGTGCAGCGGCTGGCCGAGCTCCAGCAGCACGTAGTTGGTCACGTCGACGATGTTGCTGATCGGCCTCATCCCGGCGGCGGTGAGCCGCCTCTGCATCCACGCCGGTGACGGCGCGGCCTTCACCCCCAGCACAGCCCTCGCCGTATACCGGGGACACCCCTCGGGGTCCTCGAGTATCACCCTGGCGAGGCCGTCAATATCCGGTCCGCTCTCGTCCAGGTCGACCGGCGGGAGCTTGAGGGGCGCCCCACTGATTGCGGAGACCTCGCGCGCGATGCCGACCACGCACATGCAGTCGGGCCTGTTGGGGGTGATCTCGAGCTCGAGGACGATGTCCTCCAGCGGCAGGACCTCGTGGACGTCGACGCCGACCTGCGCCTCAGGCGGCAGCTCGATGATGGCGGTGTGGTCGTCGCTCAGCCCCAGCTCGTCGGGTGCCAGCAGCATGCCCGAGCTCTCGACGCCGCGTATCCGGGCCTTCTTGAGCGGCTTGTCCGTGACCGCGGGAAGCAGGGCGCCAACCCGCGCGAACGGGCTCTTCATGCCGGCCCGGAGGTTGGGAGCGCCGCAGACTACCTCGGTGACCTCTTCCCCGTCGTCGACGACCGCGAGCATCAGGCTATCCGCGCCGGGGTGTGGTTTCACTTCTTTTACCTCGCCCACTACCACACCACTCACGCCGCCGCCGAGGGTCAGCGTGCGCTCCACCTCGAGCCCCGCCATGGACAGGGCGAGCGCGAGCTCTTCCGGCGTCATCTCGATGTCTACATATTCTTTAAGCCACTCGAGAGAGACTCTCAAAGTCGCACCTCAGAACTGTCTCAGGAAACGCATGTCGTTCTCGTAGAAGACGCGCATGTCGTCCACCCCGTACTTGAGCATCGCCAGCCTCTCTATCCCGGCGCCGAACGCGAAACCGCTGTACTCCTCGGGGTCGTAGCCGACGTAGGCGAACACCTCCGGGTCGATCATCCCGCAACCGAGTATCTCCAGCCAGCCGACCCCCTTGCATATGCCGCACCCGGCTCCGTCGCAGCCGAAGCAGGAGACGTCGAACTCCGCGCTCGGCTCGGTGAACGGGAAGAAGTGCGGACGGAAGCGCACGGCCCTCTGTGCGCCGAACATCTTCTTCACGAACACCTCCAGGGTGCCCTTGAGGTCCCCCATCGTTATGTCGCGCGCCACGGCGAAACCTTCGATCTGGTGGAAGACGGGCGAGTGGGTCGCGTCGACCTCGTCCTTGCGATATGCCTTGCCGGGGCTCACCACGTAGAGCGGCGGCTTCTCGGACTCCATCACCCGTATCTGAACGGGCGAGGTGTGCGTCCTCAGCAGGACGTCATCCGGGCTCTCACGGATTGGGTCCTTCCTGCTGACATAAAGAGTGTCGTGGAGCGACCGGGCGGGGTGGTAGGCCGGCTGGTTGAGCGCCTCGAAGTTGTAGTAGTCGAGCTCGACCTCGGGGCCCGAGACCACCTTGTAGCCGAGGCTGATGAAGATGCTCGTCGCCTCTTCGACGACCTGGCTCAGAAGGTGCTCGTGGCCCAAAGCGGGCCTGCGTCCAGGCAGCGTCACGTCGACGGCCTCGCGCAGGAAGCGCTGCTCCGTCTCGGCGGCCTTCAGGCTTGCGGCCTTCTCGCTCAGTCCGGCCTCGACGGCAATGCGCAGGATGTTGCCTATCTGGCCGACCACGCGCTTCTCCTCAGGGGGAAGCGCTCCAAGCCCCTTGAAGACCGCGGTGACAGATCCTTTCTTGCCGAGAAGGCCCACCCGCGCGCTCTCCAGTTCGTCCGGCGTGTTCGAGGCTTCGATCGCCGCCATCGCCTCGTCGGCGAGGGCCGCGAGCTCGGGCCTGCCGGCCGTCAATTCTTTGAGTTTCCTGCTTGCGTCTTCAGTCATTACCCCTCACCCTGCCCTCTCCCCCAAGGGGAGAGGGTGACAAGCATCACACACATTCTCCGCGCCTCTGCCTCAGCGCCTCAAAGAGGACGACCGCCGCGGCTGAAGCCACGTTGAGCGACTCGGCCTTTCCCGGCATGTGGATATAGACCGTGCCGTCCAGGATGGGGCGGTCGACGTCGGTGATCCCGAACGCCTCGTTTCCGACGACGAGCGCCACAGGCCCCGTCAGGTCCTCGTCCAGGTAACAGCGGTCGCCCCTGGGGTCGAGGCCGAGCATCCTCACGCGGTCGCCGACGTCCTGGCTGAGCCTCAGCACCTCGACGTCCTTCACAGACGTCACGTGGAAATGAGACCCGGCCGCGGAGCGGACGACCTTGGGGTTGTACAGGTCCACGCACCCTGTCGTCATCACAAATCCATCAACTCCGGAGGCATCGGCGATGCGCAGGAGCGCCCCGAGGTTGCCCGGGTCCCTGACCTGGTCCGCGACCAGCAGCATGGATAGCTCAGAAGACACCAGCTCCTCGTAGCTCGAGTCCAGCTGGTCTACGATGCCCACGATGCCCTGCGAGGTGACCACGTCGGATATCCAGTCCATCAACTGCTGGCTGATCTCGTGGGCGGGGACCGGCTCATCGAGCCGGGACCTTATGTACGCGGCCTCTTCCGCCCTGGCATCGACGTAGGCGAGTTCCTTGAGCGTCGCACCGGCGTCAAGGCCTTCCTGTATCAGGTTGAGGCCCTCCACCATGAACAAGCCGTACTTGTCTCGGTGGCTGCGTCGTCCCAGCTTTCGGAAGCGCTTGACCACCTCGTGGTTTCGGCTCGTGATTGGACTCAGCATGACCGGCTTTCTGGGTTCTTTGCCCGCCTAGTCGCCTGCGCTCTCCGCGGCGGCCTTGCCAATTGTCGCCTTGCTGGCGGCTTTGCCCGCGGACTCCACCGCGTCAGGGATCTTGGCGGGGCTGCCGCCGGCCGCCACTTCGACGAGCCGCCCGAAGGTCTCGGGGTCGTTGATGGCGATGTCGGACAGGATCTTGCGGTCCACCTCGACGCCCGCGCTCTTGAGCCCGCTGATGAACTTGCTGTAAGACATGCCGTGCTCTCGCGCGGCGGCGTTTATCCTGCTTATCCAGAGCTTGCGGAAATCTCCCTTGCGGGCGCGGCGGTCCCTGTAGGCATACTGCAGAGAGTGCATCACCTGCTCGTTCGCGGGCCTGTAGCACTTGCTCTTCGGGCCGCGGTACCCGCGTGCCATCTTGAGCACTTTTTTCCTGCGCTGCCGTGTCGCTACGGTGTTCTTGGTTTTTGGCATGATAACCGACCCTCTCCTGGGGGAACGTTCATTACTTTACAGCCGGGCTACTTCGCGTTGGGCAGGCCCAGCACCTTGCGCATGTTCGCGTCGTCGGCGGGCGCAACCTCGCTCTGGGTGTCGAGCGTGTGCTTCCGCTTCGCGCTCTTATCCGTGAAGAGGTGGCCGTTGAAAGCGTGCTTCCGCATCAGCTTGCCCCTGCCGGTGGCGCGGAACCGCTTGGCGGCGCCTCTATGAGTCTTCATCTTCGGCATGCGATCACTCCTTCTTCGGCTCGACGACGGCTATCGGGTTGAGCACCATCGTCATGTTCCGGCCGTCGAGCCTGGGCTTCGCTTCCACAGTGGCGATCTCACTGACGTCGGCCGCCAGCCGGTTCAACAGGTTGAGCCCCAGCTCCGTGTGCGTCATCTCGCGCCCGCGGAACATTATGGTGACCTTGACCTTGTTCTGCTGGTTCAGGAACCTCACCACGTGTTTCTTCTTGGTCTCGTAGTCGTGGATGTCGATCTTAGGTCGCATCTTCATCTCTTTGACCACGATGACGCTCTGTTTCTTTCGAGCCGCCTTCTGTTTCTGGTCCTGCTCGTAGCAGAACTTGCTGTAATCCATGATCTTGCATACCGGCGGTTGCCCCTGCGGGGCGACCTCCACAAGATCCAGGTCCTTCTCGAGAGCGATCTTCTGGGCTTCCTCGATGGGTTTGACCCCCAGTTGCTCGCCCGTTTCGGATATCAGGCGCACCTGCGGGCACCTGATGGACTCGTTGACCCTCAGCTTTCCAATTATGGCGACTCCTCCTTTGCTAGTCCTGCAAGTAAAAAGGGGTGGCACAATGCCACCCTTCATTATCCGATATGGATAACCCTGCCGGCTGCCATTTTACGCTCCGTATCGGACCCGGCGCCGCAGGGTGAGGAGCGGCATCTACGCCCCTTCTTACCTCTGTTGTATGCAGAGTATAGCATACGGGGCCTGTCGTTTCAGCGGAACACATGACCGATACTCTGGCGAAACCGGCCTCTCTAACCGATAATACTCATGTAACAGAAAGGACGATCCGAATTGCTGCAACCCAGACCCAAAGTGCTCGTCGCCGATGACGACCACAACTTGAGGCAACTGCTGATGGAGGCGCTGCCCAAGCACAAGTTCGAGGTCTACCAGGCGGCCGACGGCAACGAGACCTGGGACACCGTGAAGAACCTGAGGCCCGACATAGTCCTGCTCGACATCATGATGCCGGGCCTGGACGGCCACGAGATCTGCAAGCTGATGCGCGAGAACCCGCAGACGCGCAACATCCCGGTCATAATGCTGACCGCGCGCGCCCAGCTCAAAGACAAGCTGGAGGGCATCGAGGCGGGCGCCGACGACTACATCACAAAACCGTTCGACCCCATGGAGCTCCAGGCGCGCATCGAGATGCACCTCCGGCGCTACCTCCGCGACAGCGATATGAGTCCCATCACCGAGCTGCCCGGGAACAAGGCTATCGAGAGCGCGCTGGTCGAGCGCATCGAGTCGGGAAGGAAGTTCGCCTTCCTCTACATCGACCTCGACGACTTCAAGGCCTTCAACGACTACTACGGCTTCACCGCGGGAAGCGACGTAATCCGGATGACCGGGGGTGTGCTGGCGGAGGCTCTCGAGGAGAACGGCTCGGGAGACGATTTCTTGGGGCACGTGGGCGGCGACGGCGTCCGTCCTGACGTCCATCGAGACGGCGGAGGCCGTCTCGAAGGGGATCATCAGCGTTTTCGACGAGCGCATCCGCACCCACTACAGCCCCGAGGACCTAACCAAGGGCTACATCGTCTCGATCGACCGCCGCGGGTACGTCATGAAGTTCCCGGTGATGACCATCTCGATCTCCATCGTCCACAACGATAACCGTGAGCTGACGGACCCCGCGCAGATCGGCAGGATCGCGGCTGAGCTGAAGAAATACGCGAAGGACCTCGAGGGAAGCGTTTACGTCTTCGACCGCAGGAAGGCATAGGGACTGGCGGCGGGCGCGCCGATCGACTTCGGATCACTGACATGAACTATCGCGGCCTACTTTCTCGCAGGGGCGGGCCCGGCCACGAACAGGGCTACCGTGCGAGGGGCGACATCAGCCACCTCTTGTTCGTGACCGCGCGGCCCGGCATACAGCTCCTCTGGACCATCCTCGTGGTGGCCACCCTTGCCTATACGCTCATCAGCAGCGGCCCGAAGTATCCCGGCGTGGTGGTCCTCATGATGGCGACCTTCGCGCTGGTAATCCTCGGCAACCATTTCTTCCCGTTCGACGAATACCGGCCCGTGCTGTTCTTCTTCCTCATGGCCGCCTCTTTGGCCCTGACCTCGTCCATCGTGTTCCTGACCGGCAACCGGAACAGCCTGCTGGGCTTCCTCTTCTTCGCGGTACCGATCTTCGCATCCGCTTACTACGGCTATCCAGGCACGCTCCTGATGTCCCTCCTGACCGGGTTCGCCCGTTACATCCCGTTCATGACGGGTGGGGTCTCGGGACTGCAGCAGCTCGCGCTCGCCCTGTCCGCGGCGACCTACGTGTTCATCGGCATGATGTCCTGCTACGTGGTCGAGGGCGAGAAGATGTACGCGAGGGAGTCGAACGAGTACCGGCACCTGCTGGAGCTCTCGCGTCACAAGGAGCGCGATGTATCGCGCATCTACAACCTGAGCAGGCGGTTCTCGTATACGCTCGACCTCGACACGATCCTGAAGACGACGGCCGCCCTCGCCCGGCAGATGCTCGCCTCCGAAAGCGCGCTGGTGTTCCTCATGGAGGGTGGCAGGCCTGTCCTCAAGGCCGCGCTCGGGCTCCTGCCGTTCACTGACATGGCCTCCGTTTCGGTCCCCGTTGAGAGCGCCTGGTTCCAGCGGCTGGCCGCCGGCGACGCTGTCATCGAGGAGAAGGCCACACTCGCATGGCTGCCTCTGACCCCGGAAGCCGCGGGCAAGAAGCACAACATCGCCGCGGTCCCGCTTTTAACGGGCGGTGACGTGACCGGCTACCTCCTATGCCTCTCGCCGGCCGCGAGGTCTTTCAGGGAGTCAAACCTGGAGATCCTTTCGACGATCGCGAGCCAGGCTGCGGTGGCGGTCGAGAAAGCACAGCTCTACGCCGAGACCCTCGATGACAAGACCAAGGTCGAGACTATCCTGAGCGCCTTGCGGGACGGCCTCCTGCTGACCGACACCCGGGGCAGGCTGGTCGAGGCCAACCCGGTCGCGGCGAGGATGCTAGGACTCGAGACGGATCCTGACGGCACGCGCCTGCAGGAGGTGCTCGCCACGGTCGTCGAGGATTGCGACCTCGGCCACCTCACCCTGAACGAGGCGGTCGAGGCCGCGCTGGATGGGCGCACCGTCTTCGGTGAGATGGTCCTCTCGGGCGAGACCCGCATGACCGTGCAGGCCCACTTCATCCCGCTCCGCGACCAGCTCTCCAACGTCTCGGGCGTTGTACTGGTCCTGCATGACATCACCGAGCTCAAAAGGGTCGACGAGATGAAGTCCAATTTCGTCACCAACGTCTCGCACGAGCTGCGCACGCCTCTCACCAGCATCTCGGGTTTCGTGAGCCTGCTTCTCGCCGGACGTGCGGGGGCGCTGTCTGCCAACCAGGAGAAGTACCTCGACGTGGTGAAGCAGCAGGCTTCGAACCTCACCAGGATGATCGAGGACCTCCTTGACCTCTCCAGGCTGCAGGCGAGCCGCAGCAGGGCAGGCGCGCAGCGCTCCGAGCTCGTCGACCTCGCCGAACTAGCGGCCAGGCAGTTGGCCGAAGCGGCGAACGACGGCTCGATCGATGTCCGGCTCAACATCAGCGAAGACCTCCCGCCGGTGGACGCCGACCCGGCCCGCCTTTCGCAGGTCCTCATCAACATCATGGAGAACGCGATCAAGTTCACCCCGCCTGGCGGGCTGGTGGAAGTGGGGGCCATGCTCAACGGTTCATTCGTCCAGGTGAAGGTGTCTGACACCGGCGCGGGCATCTCGCATTCGGCGCTGCCCCACATCTTTGACAGGTTCTTCCAGGCGCACGGCGGCGACTCCGCGGACCAGGGGGGCTTCGGGCTGGGGCTCGCGATATCGCGTGAGATCATCGAGCTTCACGGCGGCAGGATCTGGTGCGAGAGCGACCCGGGGCGTGGCTCGACTTTCTACTTCACAGTCCCCATCTATGCAAAATAGGGACAGGCACCGTTTTGCATCAGCAACATATTTCTTGCACCTTACTTGATATGCTTGTACTGCTAGGGCATAATATTGTTCAAATGCGCCAGCCACGACTGCAAGCCTCGGACGCCCTGCATCATGTCTTCACACGAGGCAACAATAAGCAAACCATCTTCCGTGAGGCAGGTGACAAGGTGTACTTCTTGAACCTCCTGTCCTCAGTTATCTCAAGATACGCTTGGATTTGTCACTCATACTGCCTCATGGACAACCATTATCACCTTCTCCTTGAGACACCGAGTGGCTTCCTTTCTGAAGGAATGCACGTCATCAACGGCGCCTACACCACAAAGTTCAACAGCAAGTACGGGTGTTCAGGGCATGTACTGCAAGGGCGCTATCACTCGCCGCTGGTGGAGCAGGAATCTCACTTCCTTGAACTACTGAGATACATCGCCTTGAACCCTGTGAAGGATGGATTTGTCCTGCATCCAGAAGACTGGCGATGGAGCTGTTATAGAGCGCTTGCCGGGATAGAACCTTTACCTGCCTTCCTTTCCACCCAGCGTGCCCACGGGGTTTTCGACCAGGACACAACCAACGCCAGACGACTTTATTCCGATTTTGTCCTTGAGCGGCTTCCGGAAGCACTGGAGCGGGCAAGGGGAAGGCCTTCACTCTCGATGATCTTCGAGTGCTGCCAAGACACTGACCGGAGTGCAGCTGCCATCGTTACAGCTTATGCCAAACACCGATACAGCATGACCGAGATTGCCCGGTACCTCAGAATCAGTTGCGCAACAGTCAGCAGGGTCATTTCAAAAGCGGATCAAGCAGACCTCGATTGGGAATTCAGGATTTAGGAGATCCCGCTTCATGT
>Ga0209429_10001867_pt1 | contig 12708 bp, 8 predicted proteins | sample BarGraNGADG00212_3_FD_184493 | JGI IMG/M metagenome (GOLD analysis project Ga0209429, IMG submission 184493) | Arctic peat soil microbial communities from Barrow, Alaska - Barrow Graham LP Ref core NGADG0004-212 (SPAdes) (version 2) | ecosystem: Environmental > Terrestrial > Soil > Wetlands >... | reverse complement strand
CGCGGCCAGCGCCGACTGGTACACCGTCGACGTGGCGATGGCCACGCCGCTCGCGTTCGACCACAACGAGATCCTGCAAGACGGCGTGGAACGAGCCCGGGCCAAGCTGGAGTACACCGATGTCGCCGCCACCTTCCTGCCACCCCAGTTCACGATCGCCGACGTCCGCGGGATCTATGAGGCCATCTGGGGCACCCCGCTCGACCCCGGCAACTTCCAGCGCAAGATGACCGGCGTCTTCGACCGCGTCGAGAACGCCCCGACTCGCAGCAACGGTCCCGGCCGCCCCGCCGCACTGTTCACCCGCAAGCGCCGATCGTCGCGCGACGGTCTCACCTTGACGCCGATCGAGCCACCGTTCCGGCGTATCGAGGCAGCAGACTGACGTCTGCCCCACACAGGGCCGTAGCAATGTCAGGATCGGCCATGGTTTCCTACAGCCCAGTCCAGGCTGATGCGTCGGCGCTTTGCGATGCCTACGAGCAAGTCGTCGAGAATTGGCCCAACCGCCTCATAGCGGGTCGCCTGGCTAGTAGCTGAAGAAGCGGACCGGGAACGAGGCGGTGTTCAGGAGGCGTTCCAGGTCGAAGGAACGTGTGCCGGTCCAGTCGCGCACCAGCAGGTCGATGACGTGCTCGTCGGGCCTCCCGCCGATGAGTGCGACCAGGTCAGGGACGTGCCTGGCGTCAACGGTGCGCCAGTACTCGTACTCGCCGTCGGGGCTGATCCCTGCGGTCATCGGGCCGAGGTCCTGGCCCGAGAACTCCACCGACCCATCCGGAAGAACCCGCACGTCCAGGACGGACGTGTTGCCGTTTCCGTCCTGGTGGATTCGCAGCTGCGCCGCGGTTCTTCGTCCCGACTCCGGATCAATTCGTGTCACCGCAACTCCTCTCCTCAGAGCCGCCCTTGGTGAGCCGCTCGGCAACCTCGGGATGCCGCCAGAAGCCTCAGCCCTTCCAGAATCGCCCTGCTGACGCAAGCTCGGGGTTCTGTTTGGGACTCAGCGGAGCTGAGTCCCTTGGCCCCCGTCTCGGCGGCTGCCATGCAACCGACTCGCGTCACGCGCATGCACGCCTTGTCTGGCCCCTGATCCCTTCTGGTCCGCACCGAGTTCCTTGAGTAGGTCCCTCAGGCGATGCCAGCCGGAGTGCTCATCGCTTGCCTGGGGCAATTGGCCGAGAGCGGAACACAGATCTGACGCCTTCTGAGCCGCGGCCGATTCGTTGGAATCAAGAAGCGCGGCGTAGCGCTCGTCGAGGAGGTAGTTCTCCTGGGCAGCGTGCATGGCGATGAAGTCGAGCATCACGCTGAGATCTCTCGCTCTCGCGTCCGCCACGGACTTCCCGGCTGCTGTGGCTTCCTCGTCCGACCAGACCTCTTCGAGCATGTCGGGTACCTCAGAGGCACCGATCACGTTGAAGGTGCCTTCCCAGAGCCACCTCTTCGGCTGCTCAGCCCTCAGTGCCAGCACGGTGCCAAGTGGCTCCATCTTCGTTGAGCCACTGCCTAGCGGCCGTAGGTAGTTCGTGACTTCGTACGCCAAGCGAAGGAAGTTGTCATCTGTCAGGGATGTCCCGACCACTAGGAGGTGCTTAGTCAGCATCAGGGATTGCACAATCGAGCCAACCGGTCCATGTGCGGCCGAGTAGCCCACGAAGTCGCTCCGGGAGAGGATGAGTTCCCCGTCATGCTCGAGGTCCCCATGCATCTTGAGGATCCATCTGTGGAACGGCTTCTGCTGCTCGAACGGGAGGACCTTGATCCAGTCCTTCGAATCCTCGAGACAGGCGTTCACTGCAGTCTCGTAGAGCGAGTCGAAGTTGGTCGTCACGACTTCTCGGCAGCCTAGTGCCGCGAGTTGGACGTGGCTCAGACTGGGGGTGTCGCGCCCGCCGAACTCCTCTTTCACGGCAGCCTTGAGGCTGGTTCCCTGGATGGAAAGACGCCTCCGTACCAACTCCGCCTGATCCAGCGGCGACTCGAGGCTGCGGAGTTCATCCGGGCTGACGCCACAGCGGCGGCCGAGCCTGACCAGCAGGTCCCACCAGGAGGGTAGGCCTGCTGGCATGCTCACACCGGCGCCGAGGAAGAGCGCCAGGTCGCCGCGCTGCGCCAGCTGCGCAAGCCGCATTCCGTGTTCCTTCAGTTCGGCATTCAGGCCCGGGAAGGCGCCGTGCTGACGTCGCTGATGCTGAAAGGCCGCGTAATCCGACGCGTCTGCGCAGGCGATGACGAGGTCGATGTCGCGCGTTGCCACGAAGGTGTGGCAGACCTGGAACATGAGGTCGATCACCTGGCCGCGGATGCTTCCGAATCCGCCCCCTTGGACCCCTATGACGCTCAATGCCACCAGCGGCTTCAGACGGCCCGCGTCGGCCTTTACCCCTGCAGCCGCGATGTCCAGCAGCGCACCCTCGAGATTCGCCATGAGAGCTTCGGGGCTTCTAGCGGCGACATCGAGGAACCAGGCTGGCTTGGCGGGGCCCGGTCCAGGCTGTGAGGGGACGCGCGCGAACCCGTGCCGGGGCCACCCCTCAGGACGCAGGTGCTCGACGTCCAGATGGGTCTTGTCGATCAGTTTCGTTATGCCCAAGACCTTGCCCCAATAGTGGCGCACGTGAAATTCAGGGCTGGTGTGAACGACGGCGACGTCGTACTGCACGCCCTCCATTCGGCTGTGCACGACGAAGACATGGCCTGGCATGCGTCCATCAGAGCGTCAAGGAAGCGTCCTGTCCAATAGGCGAGCCAGCAGGAAGGCATCGCTCGGCGATTTCGGAGACCGTTGTGCGTCGTGGGCCGACGGCGTGGGTCCAACTCAACAGATGACTTGGCAGGCGGGGCCAAGGGGCTCCATGCGCCGTTGCTTACAAGGTGCCATTCGTGGAAAGTTGCGCGGGACCCGATGCGTAGCGATTCGTTCAGGCTGTCGGTCCCGGGTTGCGGAGAAGGCAGGCGCAAGGTCCGGGGGTGGCGTCGCGACCCCAACGGCTGAGTCGCCCTGGCCCTGGGCGACAATCGACCATGTCCGCGCGCATCTTCCCCGCCGAACCGGCGTTCATCACGGGATCCGAGAGGGAGGTCTGGCAGCGAGTCGTCAGGCAGTTGGATCCAGACAGTGCAGTCCTCGCCAATGTGCGGATCGCGGACCCGCACAAGGACCACGAGGCCGACCTTGTGGTCCTGATGCCCGGCTCTGGGGTGGTGGTCATTGAGGTCAAGGGCAGCCACGTGTGGGTCGACGACGGCGCATGGTTCATCGACCGTGGGCAGGGGGCCGTTCGCATCGACCCGGTGGCTCAGGCGCGCGACGGCCAGTACGCGCTGCGCCACTACGTCGAGGCCGACCCGCGATGGGGCAGCCGTGGACGCGTCCGCTGGAGCCATCACGTCGTGCTTGCCCACACCGACGTCGAGGCCGACTTTGCTCTGCCGGACCTGCCCCGCTGGCAGGTCAGCGGCCGCGGGGACCTGGCCGATCTGGGCGCTCGCGTGTTCGACACCACTTCCCGTTGGCAGAACGACGCAAGGGTGCCCACCTGCGACGATGTCGACCTCATCGTGGAGATCCTGAATGGCCGGTTCCTGCCGCCGCGGGACGCCGTCGCGCTGGCCGCGGATCGCGAGGAGCGCGCGCAGCGCCTGACCGCCGAGCAGGCCAACCTGTTGCACGTGACCCGGCTGCTGCCCCGCCTTGAGATCCGTGGCGGCGCGGGCAGCGGCAAGACGGTGCTGGCGATGCAGCAGGCGCGCGACCTCGCGTCCGGGCGCCTGCTGGGGCAGAAGAAGCGCGTGGCGGTCGTCTGCTACTCCTATGGGCTGGCCACCTACCTGCGCAAGTCGCTGTTGGTGGGCTCCGCGTCGAAGCGGCCCGGCTTCGTGGGCACTTTTGAGGACCTCGGCCGGCGCTGGGGGATCACCGAGTTCGGATCGCGCGACGACTCTGACTTCTGGGAGGTCGAGCTGCCGCGCCGGATGGCGGCCGCGGCGTCCCTGCTCAGCCACGACGAGAAGTTCGACGCGGTCATCGTCGACGAGGCTCAGGACTTCGCTGACGAGTGGTGGCTGCCTCTGCTGCGTGCCCTACGCGACGAGGAGACCGGTGGGCTGTACGCGTACTCCGACGAGCGGCAACGGGTGTTCGCGCGGTTCGGGCGCCCCCCGGTGCAGTTGGTGCCGCTCGTCTTGGACCACAACCTGCGTAACACCCGCCAGATTGCTGAGACGTTTGTCCCGCTGGCGCCGACGGGGATGGAGCTGCGTGGTGGAGACGGGCCGCAGGTGACGTTCGTCTCAGCCAGCCCAGAGGACGCGCTGGACGTTGCCGACCAGCAGGTCGATGTCTTGTTCGACGAAGGCTGGCGGGCTGGTGACATCGCGCTGATCACCCTCGGGAAGCGGCACCCGGTGCAGGCCGAGCGGCAGGCCACACTGGGCCAGCAGGGCTACTGGGAACAGTTCTGGGCGACCGACGACATCTTCTACGCACACGTCCTGGGCTTCAAGGGCATGGAGCGTCGAGCCGTCGTCCTTTGTGTCAACGAGGACGGCAGCCGAGACCGCGCATCCGAACGGCTCTACGTCGGCCTGTCGAGGGCCACCGACCGACTCATCGTGGTCGGCGACCCCGAGGCGATCCGACGCATGGGCGGCCCAGACGTATGCCATCGGCTCGGCATCCTCGGCTAAACCCGGGGCGCAGCGCTAGTGCCGGACGTTGGATTGGGACGCCCGGATGCGTCGAAGACTCGGCAGGGCATCGGACACGAAAGTGTCAGACCCAGGGTCTAGCGTGAGTGATACCTAGACGAGAAAGGTCGCCGGTGAGCGCACAGGCATCAGCAGTGCTAGGCGGCTATCCTGCGAAACAGTGCGCCCGTGCCGTTCACAACGACTATTCGCCTTCGTCACCGCCCAAACCAGTGGTCGACCAGGCCACCCAGAAGTTGTTTGACGCCGGGAATGAGTTCGAGGCCAAGGTCAACGAACGCCTCGGCCAAGCGCCAGGAGCGGTAGCGCTCTCTGATGCGGCGGGCTGGGACGCCAATATCGCAGCGACGCTGGTCGCGATGCGTGAACGAGTGCCGATGATCGTCAACGGTCGACTACCTCGCGCCGGAAGCATGGCGGGCGCCCCCGACGTCCTGGTGCGCATCGGCGATGGTTATGTGCCGGTGGACGTGAAGCTGCACGGCACGCGCAAGGATGCTGTTCGCACCGGATTGTGGGTGTCGTCTCTGACCGAGCCGTCCGGGCGCCGTCGGGTAGTCGGCCTCTCGGATTCCGGTTGGTCAGTCGAGGGCGACGGGTTTCAACTGGCGCACTACACCCGCATGCTGCAACGCCTCGGCTTCCACGCAGGCGATGAGTACCCGATCGGCGGCATCATCGGCCAGTCCGACTACGACGATCTGGGCGGTGACCCCTGGCTGATCATCTGGTACGACCTCGGAACTCCCAGAAGGGACACCTACTCGGCCTCCGCCGGGACCGGACGAGCCAAGCGGAGTCTGCTGGAACGCTACGACCACGAGTTCGCGTTCCGGCTGCAGGTGGCCGACGCCGCCCGGGCGGGTGGCGAGCTCGTGCGACCGTTCCACACCAGCGACTGCGGTTGGTGTGTCTGGCAGTCCTACTGCCGTGAAGCCGCTGGACCGGACGACGCGTCGTTTGCGATTGAGGCCGGACTGCCCTCGGCTCAGCAGTGGCGCTATTTGTATGACGCCGGCGCGACGACGATCGCCGCGTTGGCGACTCTTGATCCCGACCGTTGCCCCGAGGGCTGGAGTCCGCGCGACAGCCAGCCGGGGTCGAGGGCCGAACGCAAGTACTCGACTCTGGTGCGCCGGGCACGAATGGCACAGGCCGGAAGCGAGATCGAGCCCCTCGACGAGTGGCCGCAGATCCCATCCGCCGATGTCGAGATCGACTTCGACATCGAATGGGACTTCGAAAACCGCATCTACCTATGGGGCCTGCGCGTCCGACAGTGCCAGGATGACTCGACCGCCGTTTTCGACCCGGTCGTCTCGTACGAGCCTCTGGACGATGCCGGCGAAGGCGCCCTCGCGGCACAGTTCGCCGACCAGCTGCGAACCGTCATCACCGACGCCGAAACAGCCGGCCGAACTGTGCGGGTCTTCCACTGGTCCGATCCTGAACGAAGCCGAACCCGCAAGTACGGCGAGATCGACGAACTGCTTGAGAGACGAGCGTTCGACCTCCTCGCGTGGTTCAACAACCACTTCCTCACCCTCAAGGGCGGCTCCCTGAAGGCCGTGGCCCCGATCTTCGGGTTCGAATGGTCGGTCGAGGACGCAGGGGGAGCCCAGTCCCAAGTCAAGGTGGATCTCGCCCGCACAGGCGGAGACGAAGGACGAGCAGCCAAGGAATGGCTCCACAACTACAACGAATGCGACGTCGCCGCCCAGGCAGCCATTCGCGACGGATTGCGATCGGCTCGCGACATCGCGACGACTGACATGATCAACCGACAAAGTTGAGAGCTCCTCAAAAACGGGTTCTGCTCCCCGCCCGGCTGGATCACCTACCCTGCGGGACGCACCCATTTGACGCAGAAGGCGGCAGAAATGAATGACGAAGTTCATTTCACCCCGGAGGAGGACCAGCAGTTCCTCGACTGGATCAACTCCGTCCACTTCATCCAGGACGACGGGCAGCTGCACCCGGTGTCCTACGACGGGGACGCCGACGAGGACGAGGACTGGGATGTGTACGAGGATGACGGTGCCGGTGAAACGATGGTCGATGGTTCGGAGCACCTGACGAGTGAGACCGTGAAGCCCATCCTTGTTCAGCTCCAGGACGTCACGAAGGTCCTCGGCGCACTAGATATCAGCGACCCGCTCTATCGACAGAACTCAGTCGAGGCCTCACGCTTGTTCCTCCGCCTAGCCGACGGGCTGAGACATGACACCGATCCGACCCTCATGCAGATGCAGGTGGATGCCGAGTCCGCCCACCAAGGGATCGAAACCTTTCTTGCCATCAACTGGGAGGGCCCTATCGAGGGCAGGTAAGGGACTCACAGACACGGACGTTCTCGCCATGAACCGCGCCGACCATTCCGGAGCTTTGGTTGTCTGGCAACTCCGGATGATCCTCCGACGTGTTCCGGCTATGGACTCCAACCTTCCCAAGCTCTGGAGTCTCGGGACACCCCCGGGGGATTCAGTCCAGCGACGGTGGCTACATTGAACATCGTGCCTCTCGCGATGGTCACGGGCGGGAAGTACCGGCTGCAAAGGGGAGCAATGAAGCTGATTCACGCAGCGGACATCCACTTGGACAGCGCACTTCGTGGGCTGGACCGCATCGGCGCGGACAACGCCAACGAGGTTCGGGGGGCGACGCGCCGGGCGCTGGAGAACCTCGTTGAGCTGGTGCGCCGCGAGAAAGCGGACCTACTTGTCATCGCCGGAGACCTGTACGACGGCGACTGGAACGACTACAGCACCGGGCAGTTCTTCGTGAAGCAGATGGCGATCCTGGCTGACCTGGGCATTCCCGTGGTGATTGCTTCCGGGAACCACGACGCGGCTAGCCAGATCACCCGTAGTCTGCGCCTGCCCGATCACGTGCGGATGCTGGGTAAGGACGCGCCCGAGAGCATCCGCTTTGACGACCTGAACGTGGTGGTTCACGGACAGAGCTACGCGCAACGCGACGTGCAGGCGAACCTCGCCGCCGCGTTCCCGCGACGGGTCCCGGGCGTCGTCAACATCGGAGTCCTGCACACATCCGCGGCGGGGTATGACGGGTTCAAGACCTATGCGCCGTGCTCGAAGGCGGATCTGGAGGGCTTGCGGTACAACTACGTGGCGCTGGGTCACGTCCACACTCGTCAGCCTGTGGTCGAGGGGGAGTTCCCGGCCTGGTTCAGTGGCAACCTGCAGGGTCGGCACGTCCATGAGACCGGTCCCAAGGGCGCACTCGTCGTGGATCTCGACGTGGACAGGCCAGCGGAGGTGAACTTCCGGGCACTTGACCAGGTGCGGTGGGAGCGACTGGCGGTGGATGTCACCGGCCTGAAGTCGGCGGATGACGTCCTGGACGCCGTCGGCGAGACGGTGCGTGCCGCGCAGATCGCAGCCGATGGGAGGACCCTCGTGAGCCGGTTCGTCCTTCAGGGAACCACGCCCGCAGCGAACCGGTTCCAAGACGACCAGTGGGCCCTTGCGGAGATCAGGTCCATTACCGAAGGACTTGGCGTCGTCGTGGAGAAACTGGAGGTGCGAGTCGGGGCGCCGCCGCTGCCCGACCCTGATGCGGACGAGGTCCGTGCCGCGATCGTCGGGATCGCCCTGGAACTCGCGGAGGACGACGCCGGGCTGAAGGCGATCGCTAGCGAACTGGAGCGCAAGTACCGAGAGGTCGCTTTGGGCGATGACGATGGTCTTGTCACCGGGATCGACCTGTCCGATCGGGACACGCTGCAAGACGTCCTCGGCCAAGCGCTCGCCGGTTTGGACGCGCGACTGGCGGGAGGGATGTCGTGACCTGGCTCGGCGGACTCTGCCTCAAAGCCTACGGGGAGTTCACGGATCTGTGCCTAGACTTCGGCGAGCACCTGACGGTCGTGTACGGCACAAACGAAACAGGCAAGTCAACCGCGCTCGACGCTCTCACAGACTTCCTCTGGGGCATCCCCGTGCGGTCGAACCGAGCGTCGTCGTTCGCGCGTGCGAAGTTGGTCCTTGAGGCCCAGGTCCACGTCGGCAGCCAGACGATTCGGTGCGTCCGCCGCGCCACCGGTCTGGTCGACCACGCCGGAACTCCACTCGGTCCCGGGCCGTGGAATCCAGACAACGCCTTCGATCGCGAATGGTGGCATGCGCGATTCGGGATTGACCACAGGGCCCTGAGGACCGGGGGAGCGGCGGTCCTGGCAGCTACACAGGGAACCCACGACATCTCGGACCTGATCTTCATTGCCCGGCGAGGCGAGGTCGCTCAAGAGGTTCAGGAGACTCTGACCAGTCAGCTCGAGACCGTCTATGTCGCCGGCGGGCGGCGCAAGTCGGCTCTGCGCACCGCGTGGGAGGCGCTGGAGGAAGACAAGCGACGCCTTCAGGACAAGCTGATGCGTGCCGGCGACGTCGATCAGCAGCGCTCCCTGTACGAAGCAGCCGAGCGGGACGTGCGGGCGGCCAGCAAGGAGCTCACTGTGGCCCAGAGCAGCCTGAGCACAGCACGCGCCCACGCCCGCGTCATCGACCACGTGCTGGCCCACGTCGCCGCCGAGGCGGAACTGGCCGAGCTGGATGAGGCCGGCCCGAGGCTCGATCCGGACGAGTTGGATCGGTACCGGGAAGCCCTGGCTAGGCGCGCCAAGGAGGACGAGGCCACCAAAGCCGCGAGTGAGAGCGCGTCCGAGCTGCAGCGCCGGATCGCACAGTTGGCGATCGATCCCGCTTTATTGGCAGCCGGCGAAGACATCGACGCCCTCGCGCGCGAGCTCCAAGCCCGGCTCGAAGACCACGACGAGCTGGTCGGGATGCACAGGCCCGCCGCGGAGCGGCACCAAGCCGCCCTTCGGGAATTGCTGACTCAACTTGGGGTCGACCTCTCCGAGGGAGTGGAGAGCGCCCTGGAGCGGTCGCGCGTCCGTGTCGACCTGGCCCGGACGCTCGACGATCTGGCCGTCGGCATCGAGGCCGCCGATCAGGAGCGGGGGACGCATCGCGGGAACCGACAGAGCGCCCTTGCCCGGTTGACGGATCGGGGAACGCTCCTCGACCTCGGCATCAGCCAGCCTCTCCAGGAGGCCGACGTGGCGCGGGCGGAGCACGAGCTGCGGCAGGCCCAGCAGACCTTGGACGACGAGCAGCAGGCTCTCGACCGGCTCCGGGACGAGATCGCCGAGATCGCCGAGGCAGAGGACGTACTTCCGCTGGCGACCACGCTGTCGCGGCAGAACTTGGAGGCTGTCCGCGCGGCACGCGACGCTGTGTGGGACGACATCCGGCAAGACTGGACTCATGGCCCCGATAAGTCGGTTGAGGAGCGATACACGCTGGCAGAGAGTTTCGCAGGCCTGCTCAAGAACGCCGATGAGACTGGCGACCGCGAAGCGGTCGAGCGTGAAAGCGTCTCGGCCCGCCGAGCTGTCGCCGAAGATCACGATGGGCGCCTCCAGAGCCTCGGGGGGCAGGTCAACTTGCACGCCGCGAAACGCGAGGGCGCCGCCACCCGGCTGAAGTCGGCTATGGACGACTGGGCGAACCTATGGGTGCGCGCCGGCATTACACCGGCACCGCCGATCGATATCGCGAACCTGATCCTCGGCGACCTGAGCCTGGTCCACAAGGAATCTGCGGCGGTACGGGATGCTGACGAGCGCCTGCAGGCGGTGATGGTTCCATGGGGGGCCCTTGCAGGGGACGCAGGCTTGCCCGAGTCCGCGACGCCCACGACCTGGCGTGCACGGTCGGCGATGCTGCAGAACATCGACCGCACGCGGACCGAACTCGAAACGACCCGCGCCGCGATCAGCGGCATCGAGCATCAGTGGGAGGATTTCCGCGCCAGGTCGCTCGCCGTGCTGGCGGCCCTGGAGCCCTCGAAGGCCACCCCGCCCAGCCCGCACGACCTCGCGAGCAGCATCCGCGGGCTGCGTAGCCGGCTCACCGACCAGCGCGCGCAACAGGCCCGCGCCGGGACCCTCCAAGAGCAGCTCGCGACCCAACAGGGCACAGAACGCCGATCGACTCAGCGGGCCCTCGACGCGCAGAAGCTGATCGATGCAATCCGGGACGCCCGTCAGGTCGACGATGACGCCCTTATTCGTATGGCAGCGAGGGCCGAGCTGGCCACGGCGCCGCTCCAGCACATGAACGACGCTGTGGCGGCCATTCGTACCGCCTGGCCCGAAGCGGCCCCCCACGAGGTGATCCTGTCGTTGCGCGGCCGGGACCAGGCGGCCATCGAGGCCGAGCGCCAGACGGCGCAGGAGACATCCGACAACGCTCAGGCGAAGGTCGGTAACCTCCGCGAGGACCGGGCAACGCAGCTGATGCTGCTGAAGCAGGTGGAGGGCAGAGAGGGTGCCGACGAATCGCTCGGACGGGTTCGCGAGGCGGAGGCGACGGTTGCTGAACTGTCAGGCAAATGGCTGCAGCTACGGCTGCAGGCTGAATTGCTAAAGCGGGTGATCGCAAGTCAGGGCGACGAGGGTGCTTTGCCGTTGCTCGCGGATGCGGGGGAGATCCTTGAGCGTTTCACCGACGGACGCTGGGTCGCCCTGCAGCCCACGCCTGGCCACGGGGCGAGGGCGCTGCGGATCGTCCGGGCCGACGGCATCGAGGCAGGGCCGGACGAGCTGTCCGAGGGCACGTTGGACCAGGTGTACCTGGCGCTGCGGCTGGCGGCCGTGCGTGAGCTGCATCGGCAACGCACCGCCGAGGGTAGGCCTCCAGTGCCGCTGGTGCTCGACGACGTGTTGATGGCCTTCGATGTCGAGCGGACCAAGGAGGCGCTCGCGCTGTTGTCCGAGTTGGCGCGCGACCTGCAGGTCATCGTGTTCACACACCACTCTTACGTGGCCGACGAGGCGCGCCAGCTGCCGGACGTGCATGTGGCCGAACTCCCCGCCCCGAGCCCGATCATGGCCGACCGGGACACTGAGCAGTTCCGAGCTGCATCTACGCATTCCAGCCAGATGGCCGCTGTGGACATCCAGCCCGCGCGGGCGGCGAGCGGCACGGCTGACATAGATCCGAGCGAGGTGCGGGCCTGGGCCGAGGCCCAGCACCTGATGGAACCCGGGCGGCGGGGCCGGATCCCCGCAGCCATCCTGGAGCAGTACCAGCGCACGCTCCAACTGTCCTGAAAGCGGGTGGGCCCGTGAGGGGCCAGGACCACTGATCGGCGTAGCCTTCCCGTTCCCCCTCATCGAAGCCAACTGCTAGCGACGCGACGCCGCTGCCCGATTCAAGACGATCGCTGAGCCTCGTCAACGTGCCTTAGGCAGATCAGAGAATCGGCACATTAGTAACTCGCCATATTCCCGGATCCTTCGCGCGGCTCGAGACTGACATGACTACAGTCGTCGCTGTTGCTTGGCTGTCGCTATGGGTCAGTTATCGACGAGAATACGGAGCAATCGCCTGGGAGGGTCAGCGGTGTTGTGTGCTCGGTGTGGTCACTACTTGGCGTATCATGCGACCCATTGCCCGCAATGCGGCATCTGGATATCGGGCCAATTGAGTCAAGGGCAGGGTGCTTCGGTGCCCAACCCCGGATTGCAGCCCATCGTCCTGAGCGGCACGGCGGGCAACCTGCGCCGGGGCCTTCTGGCTGAAGCGTCACAGCGGGCGAGGGGGGAGGCCCCGGCCGGGTTCTACCCGGCCGCACCTGTTGCTCCGAAGACGCATGCCACGCGGTGGGTGATCGTCCTTGGACTGGTCGCAGTGATCGCTCTGGCCAGCGTCATGCTGGGTCCGGGTCTGTTGAGGTCCGTCTCCGGGGGTATGGCGGAATCGGCGCCTGCGCCGTCGGTGTTTTCGCACGCGCCGGCCCCCTCAGCCAAGGCACCACTCCCCGCGGGCCAGGTCCTTCCTCCGAGCGCGACCGCCGACCAAGCCGCGATCATGGTGAACCCGGGTCTCGACGCCTCAATCCCGCTTGTTGTGGAGTACTTCGACTATCAGTGTCCCGCATGTCGAGCCACCGATCAGGTCTTCG
>Ga0209429_10001865_pt1 | contig 12718 bp, 6 predicted proteins | sample BarGraNGADG00212_3_FD_184493 | JGI IMG/M metagenome (GOLD analysis project Ga0209429, IMG submission 184493) | Arctic peat soil microbial communities from Barrow, Alaska - Barrow Graham LP Ref core NGADG0004-212 (SPAdes) (version 2) | ecosystem: Environmental > Terrestrial > Soil > Wetlands >... | reverse complement strand
GCGGCAACACCCGCAGCGCCATGCTCATTGGCTCGGTCTTTTCGCGCTGGATGCCGGCGAGACGCTGCTTTTGGAGACGCTGGAATTCGGCCTCCGGGAATGATGGATTCAGGATGACGTCCGCATACAGTTGCAGCGAAGCATCCAGATTCTTCTTCAACGCCGAGAGCGATACCATCGCGGTGTCGAGGTTGCACCCCGCGCCGAGATTGGCGCCCAGCCGCTCCAACTCATCGCTGATTTGTAGAGCGGTGCGGGTTTTGGTGCCTTCATCGAGCAGGTCCATGGCGAGCTTGGCCGTGCCGGGCGCGGCGAATTGGTCGGCGGCATAACCAGCGTCGAGCAGCAGGTTGAAATTCACAACCGGGATGGCGTGGCGTTCGGCAAAGACAAGCTTAAGTCCGTTGGCCAGGTTGGTGCGCTGGATGGCGGGGAATCGGACCTCGGGCTTGATCGCCGGCACGGGCAGCTTGGAGCGATCCACGCTGCTGACGTTGGTGGTATAGTTGCCAAACGGGTGGATCTCGAGCAGGAAGACACCGTCCGAGAGCCAGGTCCGCGCGGCGTCGAGGAGGTTCTTCGGCGTGGCCTCGCGGGTTTCCTGGAGCGTGGTTTGGAAGTAATCCGCGTTGCCGGTAAAGACAAAATTATGGGCGAGAGTGTCGGATTTGCCGCCGAAGCCGCCAATGCGTTCGCTGCCGCGGATGAATCCCGCCTCGAACTGGGTTTGAGCGCGGACCAGTTCATCCTTCGTGGGGCCGCTTTTGAGAAAGCGGGCCATTTCCTCCTGGATGGCCTTTTCAACCTTGGCCAGGTCGCCGCCGGGTTTAGCGGTGGCGACGATCCAGAACTGGCCGGCGATTTCGCTCAGGTCCATCGACGCGCTCACGTCGGTGGCGATCTGGTCCTGATAGACGAGGCGCTTGTACAGGCGGGAGGATTTACCGCTGGCGAGCACATCGCTGACGAGGTTGAGGTAGTTGCCCTCGGGGGTGCCGTATTGGGGAACGTTCCAGACCATGTAAAGGCGGGATTGTGGAACGCGGTCCTGCGCCGTCATGCGGTGAGTGCCGGTGCGTTTGACGGCGAAGGCCTGGTGTTTGGCGACGGGTGGACCCGACGGGATGTCGCCGAAATACGTTTTCACTTTTTCGAGCACTTCCTGGGGATTGACGTCGCCGGCCACGACGAGGGTGGCGTTGGCCGGGCCGTAATACTTCCGGAACCACTCTTTCACATCATCGAGCGTGGCGGCGTTTAAATCCTCCATGGAACCGATCACCGGCCACGAGTAGGGATGCCCGGCGGGCCAGGTGTTTTTGGTGATCAACTCGTAGGCGATGGCGTACGGCTGGTTTTCGCCCTGGCGTTTTTCGTTTTGCACCACGCCGCGCTGCTCGTCGAGTTTGGCCTGCGAGATGGCGCCGGACAGATGGCCCATGCGGTCCGATTCCATCCAGAGCAGGAAATCGAGCGCGTCCTTGGGGGCGTTTTCGAAGTAATTAGTCCGGTCTTCGCTGGTGGTGCCATTGAGATCGGTCGCGCCCACCTTTTCCATCGCCTTGAAATAGTCGTCGTCAAAATTTTCGCTGCCGTTGAACATGAGGTGTTCAAAGAGGTGGGCGAAGCCGGTTTTGCCGGTCTTTTCGTTCTTGGAGCCGACGTGATACCAGATGTTCACGGCCACGATTGCCGCCTTGTGGTCCTCGTGCACAATCAGCGTAAGACCGTTGGGGAGGACGAATTGAGTGTGGGGGATCTCGATAACATTGGTTGAACGGCGGCCAGCGGCGGCGGCGGCGGCCAGCGTCGAAGCCAGTAAAAGAGAAAAAATGAATGGGGAGCGCATGAGGCAAACAATAGGATGTTCAAGTTGGAAAGACAAGGGCGGAAAACCCAGCCCAGCTCGCCCGGGCGGCGGGAAGCGCGGCTCTACTTCGTTTCCGCGGGCACGATGCGCGCCGCCTGACCGCCATTGAAGGGCATGTTGGCCTTCAGGAGGGTGGTGGCGTTCACCGTCATCGTCTCCACCTTCACATCCTTGGATTCCGGATTGCCGGGGTTTGAGTCCGAGTAAATCATGGCGGTGTAGGGCGTGCCGGCGTCGAGGAAGCTCAGCGGAATTTTCAGGGGTCCGCGGCCGGTGGTATTGATGGTGCCGAGGTACCATTCCCGGCCCTGGCGTCGAGCGACCGAAGCGTATTTGCCAATCTCACCTTTCAACACGCGAGTTTCATCCCAGACCGTTGGGAGGTGTTTCCAGTAGTCGAGGGCCTTTTCCCCCTTAACCATTGAGGGACGGTCATACCAGTAGAGGAATTGCCAGGGACTAAAGAAGATGGTGGAGATGGCGAGTTGGTGGGCATGGGTTGGCTGGAGCCGCCCGCTTGACCAACAGAAGGTGTAATCACCCGGCCCGGTAAGGAAACGGGTGAAGGGCAGCGTGGCGTTATGGACCGGCGTGGGGAAGCCTTCGTTGCCGAGGATGCCTTCGACGGTCATCAGGTTCGGGTAGGTCCGCTGGTAACCGGTGCTGCGGAACTCGTCGTGAATGTCCACCATGAGCTGGTGCTCGGCGGCTTTGCGGATGGCCGCGTGCAACCACTGGGTCCAGTGTTGGCTGCCCACATTGACAAAGCCGTACTTCACGCCTTGGACACCCCACTTTCGATAAAGCGGCAGGATTTCATCCAACTGCCGTTCGAGCGCCAGGTGGTTCACGTAGAGAATCACGCCGATGCCTTTGGAGCTGGCATAGGCGATCACCTCATGGATGTTCAACGAGGCCGGATCGGGATTGCGTTTGGGATCCAGATGAACCTCGCGGGCATCCGACTTCGGATCATTCTCGGGACCATACCAACCGGCATCATATTCGAGGTATTGCAGGCCTTGCTGCACGGCGAAATCCACGCAGGCCTTGCCGCCTGCGGTTGTCAACGACGTTTCGCGGATAACCTTGCCGGGTTTGATCCAGGACGTGTCTTTGAGGGCGCAGGGATCGTTAAGGTTCAAGATCAGGTAGTTTTGCTCGAGCAACTTGCCGGGGCTGTTGGCGGCCATGATCACGCGCCACGGCGAAGTGAAGGGCGCCGTTCCGGTGACGGCGCCGTATTTTCCGCGTTCGGCGTCGAGGAAAACCTCCATCGTGTGGGGCTGATCTTGGGCGGGGCGAAGTTTCATGCGCGCGTAATCCACCAGCCGCGCTTCCGTGACCGAAACATACACGTCGTCGGCTACGCGGACGGTGAGGGGTCGCTCCACGCCCGGCTTGATCTGGCTGAGCGGGACCTCACTGTCCAGATAGTTGCCTTGGGCGGAGTACACGGCCCAAGCGGTGTGGTCGCCGGTGAAGGCGAACTGGGTGTTTTCCATCGCGATAATGAAGTTCTTCACCGCTTTCTGCTCCGGCAAGGTATAACAAAAAGCCACGCCCTCGTCGTAAGCTCGGAAGGTCAATTGCAGGAACCGCTGCGGCGCCTTGGTCTCCTGCAAATCGACCACGACCTGGCGGTAGCGATCGCGGATCGTTTCGCGCTCGGCACAGACCGGTTTCCAGGTCATGTCCTGCTGGCTGGCGGTTTGCCGGACGATGCGGAGTCCCGCGTTCAAAGGCGCGCCCGCCAGTTCCAGCCCGAGACGCGAATCGGCTATGACGGTCCTGCCTTGGTAAGCGACACGATATACCGGGCAAGCCTTGGTGGCGCCGAAATCTTTCAATTCGAAAGTCACTGCCAGACTTCCATTGGGCGAGTCGAGTTCCAGAGCGGAGGCAGCCGTCAGCCAGCTCGCAAACCAAGTCGCAAGCCAAACGGCTTTCGGAGAGTTTTTCATGTTGATGTCGGATCAAACCGGGCGCGGTTGACCCATTCCAGCAGAAGGAAAAATGGTGCGCCTGACAGGACTTGAACCTGCACGGATTGCTCCACTACCACCTCAAAGTAGCGTGTCTGCCAATTCCACCACAGGCGCGATCGACGAAGCTATTGAACCACACCTCGCCGCATCTGCAAGCGCTATTTGCTGAGAAAAGAGGCGTGAACGGCTTTCATGGCCTGTTCGCCCTTGGCCAGATCGAGCACCACGGAAATTTTGATTTCGCTCGTGGAGATCATTTCGATGTTGATGCCGGATTCGGCCAGGGTTTGGAACATCCGGGCAGCGATGCCGGAATGGCTGCGCATGCCCACGCCCACGATCGACAGCTTGGCAATCTGCTCGGACACGGTGGTGCCGTTGAAACCAATCTCAGGTTGCAGTTTGTCGATGGTCTTCCGGGCTTTCAGGAGGTCGGCCTTTTCGATGGTAAAGGACAAATCGGTGGCCGGCTTGCCGGCGCCATGGCTGATGTTCTGCACGATCATGTCCACGCTGATCGCCACCTCGGCCAGCGACTTGAAGATCTTGGCGGCGACGCCCGGCTGATCGGGCACGGCGAGCAGAGTGATTTTGGCCTGGTTTTTATCGAGCGAGACGCCGCGCACGACGACGTCTTCCATGCTTTGGGTTTCTTCTTTCACAAGGGTTCCGGGGTTGTCGTTGAGGCTGGAGCGTACTTCGAACACGACGCCGAATTTCTTGGCGAATTCGACCGAGCGCGACTGCATGACCTTGGCGCCGAGGCTGGCTAGTTCCAGCATTTCGTCGTAAGCAATTTCATTCAACTTGTGCGCGCCGGGCACAATGCGTGGATCGGCGGTGTAAACGCCATCCACGTCCGTATAAATCTGACACAGATCGGCCTTCAGGGCGGCGGCCAGTGCGATGGCCGTCAAATCGGAGCCGCCACGCCCGAGCGTGGTAATCTGGCCTTCCGGGGTTTGACCCTGGAAGCCGGCGACGATGACCACGTTGCCAGCGTTGAGCAAATCGTGGATTTTTTTGGGGGTGATGTTTTGGATTTTAGCCTTGCTGTGCATGCCATCGGTCACAATGCCCGCCTGGGCGCCGGTCAGGGAGATGGCAGGAATATCCAGGGCCTGCAAGGCGATAGCGGTGAGCGCGATGGTGGTTTGCTCGCCGGTAGCCAGGAGCATGTCCATTTCCCGTTCGCTGGGCAAGGGCATGATTTCCTTGGCCAGCTTGATGAGGCTGTCGGTGACACCGCTCATGGCGGAGACCACCACCACCAGTTGGTCGCCCTGGGCGCGATATTTAGCCACGCGGACGGCCACGTTCTTAATGCGCTCGGTGTCGCCTACCGAGGTGCCGCCGTATTTCTGTACAATTAAGGCCATGGAACAATCGGAGTTTCAACCCGGTTTCAGGGTCGAAACGCCAGGAACCTAAGGTTTTCTCCGGCACTTGCAAAGCTCTTAATTTGCGTAGCGGTGCGCGTGGACTAAGGGACAGGTCAGCAGCGTCATTCCCAAAGCGCCAGAGGGCTGGCGCAGTCCAAAAGCTGGCGCCGGCTCGAACCGGCCGTGAATTCGCGGAGCGTTTTGGACTGCGCCAGTCCTCTGGCGCTTTCCGATGCCCATGAAACCTTAGTGCTATTGGGCGCTCTCGCCTGCTTGGGATGGCCTCACGGTTCGGGTTGGCCTTTGCCGGGTCAGGGCGGCCGGGCTGCCTCAGATGTGGACAATATCGTGTCGCATCTGCAACATGAAGTTGTCCACATCATGACCCAAGCGGCATCACTCGGATTCCATGGAGTTTGGATTCGTAAGACTCCTGACGTCGTCTCCTACGGTTTTTGGATGTTCGATGTTCGGCGTTCAAGGTTGGGTGTTCGAGGTCACCAGCCAGGAAGAGAAAGAGCAAAAATCGAGGACGAGGACGAGGACGAAGGACGACGACGAGGCGACAGGAGCGCGGACATTCCTGTCCGCTTGGGCGTTGACCAGAACGAAGAGGCGGACAGGAATGTCCGCGCTCCGAAGGCATGAAATGAAGCGCATCGGCCAACTGATCGAGGCGATTACGGCTCGCGACAACCTGCTCGGTGCGTGCTGCGAGGCGCGTCAGGCCGCCCCGAGGATTTTGCCTACCAACCGGCGCAGGAGGCTTTTGAGTTGGGCGTTGTCGAGCGGACTGAGCGAGCGGATGGCATCGTTTTTATAATGCTCCAGCAACTGCCGGGCCTTTTCTTCGGAATGCAATTCCACAAACAACTGCCGCAGCGCCACTCCGTTTTGCGCGCGATCCGCTCCTTCGCGCCACGCTTCGGCGATGCATTCCTTGGCCGCGCCGGTCGCGCTTTCGAAGGCCAGGGCGTAAAGAATGGAGGGACGCCGGGCATCGGCATCGTTGCTATGACCGGAACCATCATCGAGATCGTCTTTGATTTGAAAGGCAATGCCCAGGGATTCGCTGAACTGTTTCAGCACCCGGCTGATTTCGCCATTGGCGCCGCCGCAAATGGCCCCCAGGCGCAGCGCCACTTCGAACGCGGGCGCGGTTTTGCGCCGGAAAAGCTCCAGCACCTGGCGCGCGGTTAAAGGCGCCGGATCGCGCATCCAACTCAACTCGGCGCCCTGGCCCAGGCAGAGGCTGCGATGGCCTTCCGCCGCCACGGCCAGCATCTGGGCGATCTGATTCGGCGGGGCGCCGCATTCAGCGATCAACCGGTAGCCTTCGCCCAACAGAAAGTCGCCCACGTTGAGCGCAATCGGAACGCCGTGCTGTTGGTGCAGCGTTTTTTCGCCATAGCGCAGTTCGTCGGCATCCTCGATGTCATCGTGAATCAGCGACGCCTTGTGGAAGCATTCCATGGCCACGGCGAGCTTCTGCATCGTGGGCGGAATCGTTTCATCGCCCGCCCCGGTGAGCGCCTTGAAAGCACAGACGCTCAGGACGGGACGCCAGCGTTTGCCGGCGCGACGGAGCCAATCGAGCGCGATCGTTTCGGTTTGGGTGCCATCCGGTCCGAGCAGGGGTCGCAGACGATCGAGTTGGAACCACCGATCCACTTCGGAGCGGAGGCGATCGATGTCGATGCGCCCCAGCCAGCGGAGGTCGGATTTGAGATGAATCGCCTCGCGGATCCAGTCCCAATCGGCCTGGGTGTTATCGCAGCCGTTGCGGAAGAGCGGGATGGCGACGCCGGGAATGGCATGGGAAGCCATGGGCGGAAAGGCTTTTTCCAGCACGGACAGACAACTGACCCCGATGACCGCGTCCACCCGGCCTTGTTCCAGAAGTTTGGTGACAACCGTGGTGCCTTCGGCCACCAGGACCACATAGCCCAAGGCTTCGGCCTCGGCCTGCAATTCCCCGGTGGGGCAGCGTCCGCACTGTTCGCACAACAGCCCGAATTCATCCAGCGTGGCTGGACAATCCTGCTTGGAGCGAAGGCACTGGGGCAGGAGTAGCACCCGGCGTTCATAGGGAATGCCCGCCAGCGTCTCCGACCACATCTCATTGCTGATTAGCACGGTGATGAAATCGCGCAAGCCGGGCGCGAGGTGGTTGTCGGTCAACACCGTCTGCGAATGGGCCTGCAAATCTTCGATCGACAAGGGCGGCACCAGGGATCGCGAGGTTACATAATGGCGAACGGTTGACCGGATTCGCTCGCGTTCGGTCTTGTCCAGCGGCGTGGATTCCTCCGCGGGGCGGGCGGGCGTGTCGTGGCCGTGACGCAGATCAACCCGGGAGTAGCCAGCGCGCTTGTTATCTGGGGATTTATCTGTCGTATTCCGCGTCATTGTCAGCGCACTCTATCACTAGCCGTTTCGGGATTCACGACAAAGTTTTCGGGGGAAAACTCTGCGATCGGCGCGCATCGAACTCAGGTCGCCGCGCCCGTGCCGTCGTGCCGTTCCGCGTGACGAAAGGCTTCGAGTTCCCGGCGTAAGGGCTCCCAATAGGCGCGATCTTTCGCCTGCTCCGCCCGCACCTCGGCATCCAGGGCCGTGCGGAGGGGGTCCAGGTCGCCCTGGATCGCGTGGCCCAGGAGTGGACGCTCCCGCAGTAAGGCTCCGGTTTCCACGGGAAACCGCTGGACAAGCTGCCGGAGGAGTTCGGCGGTTCGGGCCTCGCGCAGCCAGAACGTCACCCAATCCGGCCTCGGATCGGACTCGTTCTCCCGATGGTGAATAGCGACCAGCAGCTCGATCATTGGCCAATCTTTGTTCCGTTGCGTTTTCTTGGCCTGCACCAAGTCCGGGATGCTGAGCAGGTGGAATTCTGTGCCGTCCTGGTCCTGAAAAGTAGTGCGCCGGTCCCAGAGGGTGGAAAATGGTGGAAGATCCCGCAGGCGAGTCATGAGGTCCACCCGGAGATCCTCAGCCCCTGGCGCCGAGCAGCGGAAATGCACCGCGTGGCCGCGGGCGAGCAATTCCGGGTCAAACTTGGGCACGGCGATGCGGCGCGCGCCCAACGTATCCAGCGCTGCTCTCAGGCGCTCGTAATTCTCGTTCTGCGCCAGCAGGATAAAATCGACGTCTTTGCTAACCTGCGCCGCGCCGTAGAACACGCAGGCCTGCCCGCCCATGAGCAGCGCCTGGACGCCATTCCTCTGGAACGTCAAAAGGACTTGTCGGATCGGGGTCGGGATCAAGGCTTCCTCCCATGGCTAAATAGTGCGCGAAGATCTCCTCGCTGCGCCGGAAGCGCTCCAGCGGAGTGAGGTCGAGCCACTCCTGCCATTCTTCGGGCATTTGCTCGTAAGTCATCGCGGATAGATCCTAACCCTCCCCGGTGACAGTGGCAACCTCCGTTAAACGTAGCTCGTGTAGTGGGGCACGAACATCAGCGATTTGATGAAGGCCAGCAAGTCTTTGGGCCGTTTTTTGCGGGCGAGTTTTTCCTCGTAGGCCACCTCGGCCACCGCCGCGGCAATCACCGCCGAAACCTCTTGGATGCGCGTCAGGGCCGGGAAGATGCGTCCCTGGGCCAGATCGCTTTCGAGCACGTGGTTGGCCAGTGTTTTGGCCGCCGTGAAGAACATAGAGGCGGTCACATGTTTGGCTTCGCAGGCGATGACGCCCAAACCCACGCCCGGGAAGATGTAGGCGTTGTTGCCCTGGCCCGGCACAAAAGTTTTGCCGTGGTACGTTACCGGATTGAAGGGGCTGCCGCTGGCAAAGACGGCTCGTCCCTGGCTCCAGGTGTAGGCCTCTTCCGCCGAACATTCGGCCTTGGAGGTCGGATTGGACAACGCGAAGATGACCGGCCGTTGATTGAGCTTGGACATGGATTCCACGATCGGCTGGGTGAACGCCTTCGGCATGCCAGACACGCCAATCAGCACGGTCGGTTTCAGCGAGTCGATCGCGCGCTGCAAGTCGGGGCAGGAGGCGTGGTCATGCGCATATGGAAGCTTGTGTTCCGCCAGATCCTTGCGGCTCTTGACCACCAGGCCCTTGGAATCGACGAACCAGCAGTGCTGGCGTGCTTCATCGACCGGAAGGCCTTCAGTCTGCATGGCGGACACGATTAGATCGCCGATGCCGATACCCGCCTCGCCGGCGCCCTGGAAGAGAATGATCTGGTTCTTCAGTTTGCCCTTGGTGATGCGGAGAGCCGAATAGACCCCCGCCAAGATTACCGCCGCGGTGCCCTGGATGTCGTCGTTGAAACAGCACACCTTTTTTTCGTACTTGTGCAGCAGGCGGAACGCGTTGATGTTCGCGAAGTCTTCGAACTGAACGAGGGCCTTCGGGAAGAGTTTCTGGGTGGCCGTGATGAACTCATCGACCAGGGCGTCGAAAGGCGCGCCGCGCAACCGTTTTTGCCGCAGGCCGGTGTAAAGGGGATCTTTCAACAGGGTTTCGTTTTCCGTGCCCACATCGAGCGTGATGGGGAGACACCAGGACGGATGAATGCCGGCGCAAGCGGTGTAGAGCGATAGTTTTCCCACTGGAATGCCCATGCCGAACGTGCCCAGGTCGCCCAGCCCTAAAATGCGCTCGCCATCGGTTACGACGATCACGCGGATGTCTTTGTACGCCCAGTTCTTCAGCACTTTGGCGACCTTGCCTTTGTCCTTGGCAGAAATGTAGATGCCGCGCGGACGGCGGAAAAGGTGTCCGTATTCCTGGCAGGCCTTGCCCACCGTGGGCGTGTAAATGATGGGCATCATCGTCTCGATGTGGTCCATGATCACCCGGTAAAACAGGGTTTCGTTGCGGTCCTGAAGACTGATGAGCTGGACGTAGCGTTCGAGGTCGTTGGGTTTCTTGGCGAACGTGTTCATCACGCGCTGCATCTGCTCTTTCTGGGTATGCACGTGGGGCGGCAGGAGGCCGCGCAAGCCGAGGCCGTCCCGCTCTTTTTCGGTGAAAGCGGTGCCTTTGTTGAGCATGGGATTGTGCAGTAAAGCGACTCCCTTGGGCAGGCTCAGCTTGGACTGGCGCGCCTGGATTTTGGTTTGTTTCTTAGGCATAATGGACTCTTGTTTCTAACCTCGTCCCGACCCTCCGCGAGTCGCTGGGACGCAGCATTTTCAAAGCTAAAAGTACGTTCTTTCACCCACGCCGGGTGTCCTCTCTCTGAAACCGCCGCCGGCAGGTGCGAATTCCGAAAAGCCTATCTTGCACCCCGGAAAGCGCAAGGCCCAAATGCGTGTTGAACAATCCTTGCATGGAATACGTCGGCAGTGAATAATCCCAGGCAAATCACGGTCTAAAAAACAACTTCGAACAACCCTGGAATAATCATGAACTTATTAGAAAACAGCGGACTCGGTCACACGACCCGGCGTGAATTTCTCAAAACCTCGACCAAGGCGGTGGCCGGCGCCGCCCTGGTCAGCGCCCTCGCCCGCCCGGGCTACGCCGCGGAAAACAACACCATCCAAGTCGCCCTGGTGGGCTGTGGCGGGCGCGGCACCGGGGCCGCCGGAGATGCCCTGGATACCCGCACGATCGGGCCCATCAAGCTCGTTGCCATGGCCGATGTTTTTGAAAACCGGCTCAAGAGCAGCTACGCTGAGATCAGTAAAAATTACCCCCAACAAGTGGACGTCCCCGAGGATCGCCGGTTTGTCGGCTTCGATGCCTACAAAAAAGCGATGGATTGCCTCAAGCCGGGCGATGTCGTCATTTTCGCGACCCCTCCCGGATTCCGCTGGGTCCATTTTACGTACGCCATCGAAAAGGGTCTCAATGTCTTCATGGAAAAGCCCGTCACCGTTGACGGTCCGACCACCCGCCGCATGTTGAAGCTGGGCGAGGAGGCGCAGAAAAAGAATCTCAAGGTGGGCGTCGGCTTGATGTCCCGTCACAGCCGGGCGTTCCAGGAATTGGCCAAGCGCATCCACGATGGTGAAATTGGCGACCTCATTCTGCAGCGCGGCTACCGGATGCATGGGCCGGTCGGCTCCTTCGCGTCGCCGCCCAAACCGCCCGGCATCAGCGAGCTCATGTATCAAATCCAGCGCTTCCACAGTTTCCTTTGGGCCAGCGGCGGGAACTACAGCGACTTCTACATCCATGTCATCGATCATCAGTGCTGGATGAAGAACGCGTGGCCGGTGAAGGCCCAGGCGCTGGGCGGCCGCCATTATCGCACGAGCTCCGAAGGCGTCACGTTCCTGGACCAGAATTTCGACGTGTACGCGGTGGAATACACCTTCGCCGATGGCAGCACCTTCATGTTTGACGGACGTTGCATGACGGGTTGCAGCGAAATTTATTCCAGTTTCGCCCACGGCAGCAGAGGCATGGCGGTCGTCTCCAAGAGCGGCGACTGCGGGGCGCCCTCGAGCATCCACAAGGGTCAGAATCCTGAGCGCTCGAACCTGCTCTGGGAATCCAAAGTCGAGGCGGGCGAGCAGAATCCTTATAAAAACGAATGGCGCGACCTGGTCGATGCCATCCGCAATGACAAGCCGTACAACGAAGTCAAACGCGGCGCCGAAGCCAGCCTGGTGACGTCCATGGGCCGCATGGCCGCGCACACCGGCAAAATCGTGACCTTCGACGAAATCCTGAACAGCAAGCATGAATTCGCGCCCGACGTGGACAAGCTGGCGATGGATCGTCCGGCGCCGCTGCTCGCGGGGCCTGACGGCAAATACCCGGTCCCACAGCCGGGTATAATCACGGATCGGGAATACTAGCCAAAGATATTTGAAATTTCGACCGCGGATTACGCGGATTTACGCGGATCAAAATGGGCTTTGTGGATCCTCATGGTCCGTGTTTATTCGTGTGCTCCGCGGTTAAAAATCTGAGCGGTATTTTTGCGAGATTTGCCGCAGTAGAATTTAAACGGGTGACGCTATGTACAGACCAGAAATTCGGGTGGTGGATTGCTCCATACGGGACGGGGGACTGATCAATCAGTGGCAGTTTTCCGATGAATTTGTGCGCGCCACCTACCAGGCGCTCAGCGCCGCCGGGGTGGATTACATCGAAATCGGCTACAAGGCTTCTCAGGGGCTGTTCGATCCGCAGAAATTCGGCAAATGGCGGTTTTGCAACGACGATGACGTTCGCCGCGTCATCGATGGAGTGGAGTCCACGGCCAAATTGGCTTGCATGGTGGATATCGGGCGGGTCGAAGAAAAGGACATTGTGCCGGTGGCCGAGTCGCCGTTCAAAATGATCCGGGTTGCCTGTTACGTTCGCGACGTCGCCAAGGCGATCGCACTGTGCAACATGATCATGGACAAAGGCTATGAAACGACGGTCAATATCATGGCGGTTTCCACGAACCACGAGCGCGAGATCGACGAGGCGCTCGCGGATTTGAGCAAGACCAGCATTCCGATCGTGTACGTGGTGGATTCCTACGGGGCGATGTATTGCGAGGACATCACGTTGCTGGT